>Ga0102589_1000205_pt1 | contig 156557 bp, 151 predicted proteins | sample AraplaMF_Col_mLB_FD_76858 | JGI IMG/M metagenome (GOLD analysis project Ga0102589, IMG submission 76858) | Arabidopsis root microbial communities from the University of North Carolina, USA - plate scrape MF_Col_mLB | ecosystem: Host-associated > Plants > Roots > Endosphere | place: USA...
TTCGCCCGTCCGCCAGCATGGCGGTCGAAGGTCCGTCATCGTGTTTCCCCTGAAACGACACAGGGACCGTAACGGCCCCTGTGTGCGAAAGCTGGTTCAGATCAAGCCGCGAGCGCGGGTCGGAAAGGGCCTACAGCAGCCGCCAAGCGCCGCACACCCCGACGGATAACTTCGCATAATGCATATTATGTAAAATAAACGAAGGCCGGGGCGCTGGCTGTCTGATGCCTTGCCGCGGCTTTCCCTAACTCAGGTGGATCGCTTCTGGTGATTTGGAGATCGCCGATACGAGCCGCCGATCCCCGCAATTGCTGCGCACGAGCCGACCTTCCGCCTGCAAGCTATCCGACCTTCAGTCGATCGGTGGATACCTTGGCTATCTGCCCGAAGAGCGCCGCATTCCCGGCCGCTCGCGCGGCGAGCATTGCGCCATGTATCGACGCGACAAATGCGGAGGCTTCAGCCGACGGGGTGTCGTTCAAATGCATGCGGCCCTTGGACGTTCCATCCTCCATGGTCGACGCGACCCAGGCGTGGAGCTCCGCGAAGTGCCCTTTGACTTCATCGGCGACTTCGACCGGGATGGCAGGCAGTTCCGCCGCAAGCAGCGCGCAGATGCAGATCGGGGGATTGGACTGCTGGATGCATTCCGCCCAGAAACGACTGTAGGCAATCAGCCGTTCCAGCGGATCGGGACTCGACCGATCAAGCGCCTGCAGCCCAAGCCGCGTTGCATCCCGGTGCAGGACGACCGTCGCCTTCACCAGGTCGGCCTTGGTCGGAAAGTGGTGATGGATGCTCGCTTTCCTGACATCCACTCGCTCGGCGATGTCTGCGAAGCTGAAGCCGTTGTATCCGCGCGACGCGAGCAGTTCGTTCGTCCGGCGGATAATCTCCTGCGCTTTGGGCGAGTAGTCCGGGGTCGATGATCTGTCTGCGGACATCATCGGGCCACCTCGGCGTATGCAACTCCGCGCTTGTACAACGCACGGAGCTGCACAGGAATACCGACTACCAGCGCCAGCAGCAGTGCGCCTTGCGCTCCGAGCAATAGCGGATCTTTCATGTCGGTTACCAGCGGATGGCCGACGGGCAATCTGCGCAGGCTTTCACTCAGTGTGGGAACCATCAGCAGGAACACGCTGATGCTGAGCGACGCCGTTTCCACGTACCTCCAGATCGACCCGGTTCGGGACCACCGTGAGAGGCCGTAACCCAGCAGGAGCACTACCAGCGTGACGGTCGCGACGATGGAGCTGACGGGTTGATGCGCGATCGGATAGACGGTGAGCACGCCCAACAGCATGAACCAGAAGTAGGCGCGCCCTGCCCTGGTCTGCGGCGCGATTCGCCCGTGCTTTGCGAGCATGAAAGCGGCCAGGGGAATGGCCGGGAGGCTGCCAAGGGTGTGGAGCCAGCCGATCGGAGAGATGCCCATGGGGGAGTCCTTCAGGAGGGACGGCTAATCTACCTACCAGTAGGTAGACTGTCAACGAAGGCGCTCTGGCGTGCGGGCAGGCGTCCGCGTCAACCATCGACTGACCGGGTGACGGGCTTGGCACCCTCCCCTCACAAAACAGACGGCGGCCGAACGTGCGCCCTTCATGGCAGCCGCTTGTGCTCGTCCCTATATGCCGACCTGGCCGAACAAGCGCCCCACAACGGCGGTGAGCGCCATCGCGCACGCGCCCCAGAACGCGACACGTGCCGCGCCTTTGAGCACGGGCGACCCGCCTGCATATGCGGCCAGCGCGCCCAAGCCCAGTAGCGCGAGGACGGTGGTTGCGCCGACTACAAGTACGACGTGCTCACGACCGAGCAACGTCGCGACGATCGGAATGATCGCACCGGCGGCGAAAGAGCCCGCCGAGGAGAACGCAGCCTGGACGGGGCGCGCGCGCAGTGTCTCGGTAATGCCGAGCTCGTCTCGCACGTGTGCGGCAAGGGCGTCCTTCGCCATCAGCTGATCGGCCACACGACGCGCCAGATCGGGCTCGAGCCCGCGCTTTCGATAGATGGCCGCCAGTTCCGCATGCTCAAGGTCGGGCTGCGACTCCAGTTCACTTCTTTCCTTGGCAATATCGGCCCGCTCCGTGTCGGCCTGCGACTGCACTGACACGTACTCGCCTGCGGCCATCGACATCGCGCCGGCAACCAGACCTGCCATCCCGGCCGTGAGCACCGCTGTAGCCGCCGAGCCGGTGGCGGCGACGCCCACCATCAGGCTCGCGGTCGAGATCACGCCATCATTGGCGCCCAGCACTGCTGCCCGCAGCCATCCGATGTGCTGCGACCGATGCTTTTCGCGATGGGCCATGCATCCTCCTGCGTCGTCATCCGAACCAGGCGCGCCACCCGGCGGCAAGCCCGCGCTATGCAGTGTTACACGGGCTGCCGGATTGGACGGAGTCCTTATCGACTTCGAGTGCAGCTGGATGCCGCACCCGTCGGACTCGGGATTGCATTGTTTCCCACATTCGTGACGGCCAAGTACCTGCGCTCGGCACAATCGACTGACGTGTTGGTGTCAGACCGCAGCACCGAGAGCGCCGGAATCGACGTTGCACGCCCCAGCGGGCGGCAATCTGCGCCCACGCCGGCCATCATCGATTTCACGGCGCGCAAAGTACCAGGCAGCGTTGCCTGCTGGTGTCGTACTGCCGTGGAGCGCGCCACTGGTTGAGTGGCGCTATGGGGTGAGTACCACCTTGCGGCAGCCGTCCTGCTTCTTCTCGAACATCTCGTAGCCTTTCGCCGCGTCGGCCAGACGCAGCCGGTGGCTGATGATCACTTCCGGGTGAAGCTCGCCGTTGGAAATGTGCTCCAGCAGCTGCGGCATGTACTGTTGGACGTGCGTCTGACCCATACGGAACGCGAGGCCCTTGTCGAACGCGTCGCCGAACAGGAACGCATGGATGAAGCCCGCATAGACGCCCGGAACGCTCACCACGCCACCGCGACGCGTCGCCGCAATGCATTGCCGCAACGCTTTGCCGCTCGAGCCTTCCAGCTTCAGGGTCGTCATCGCCGTTTCCAGCTTGCTGCCCTTGGCTTCGAAGCCCACCGCCTCGATGCTGGCATCGACGCCACGGTTGTCCGTCCATTCGACGATACGCTCGGCGGGATCCTCTTCCTCGTCGAAGTCGATCGTGTCCACACCGTAGGTATCGCGTGCGAACTCAAGGCGATATGGGTGATGGTCGACCATGAAGATGCGCTCCACGCCCAGCAGGCGCGCGCTCGCAGCTGCCATCATGCCGACGGGGCCTGCACCGAAAATCGCCAGCGACGAACCAGGACCCACCGCCGCATTCAGTACGGCCTGGTAGCCCGTCGGCAGGATGTCGGACAGGAACAGCACCTGTTCATCGTTGAGCGTACTGTCGGGGATGACCAGCGGTCCGACGTTGGCCTGCGGCACGCGTACGAACTCGGCTTGTCCGCCCGCGTACCCGCCGTACAGATGCGTGTAACCGAACATGCCTGCACCCGGGCGGAGGCTCTTCTTGTTCAGGATGGCGCCGCGGTCGGGATTGGTGTTCTCGCATGCCGCGAACAATGCACGGCTGCAGAAGAAGCAGTCGCCACACGAGATGGTGAAAGGCACCACGACGCGATCGCCGCGCTTTACCCGGGTCACCCCTGCCCCGACATCCTCGACCACACCCATGAACTCATGGCCGAGGATGTCGCCCTCCTTCATGCCGGGCACCTTGCCACGGTACAGGTGCAGGTCGGAACCACAGATCGCCGTGGCGGTGACGCGCAACAGAATGTCGGTGTCATCCAGCAGCGCGGGGTCGGGAACATTCTCGACCCGTACATCGTACGAGCCGTTCCAGGTCAGGGCTTTCATTCATCGGATCCTCTGGCGAATACGCAGGCTTCGCACGTGAAGGGCGCAAGTCTCGTGCCATGGTGCAATGCGGGTATGGCTGCCTCCACGGCGCCCGGTCGCGAAAGAAGTTCCGCTCCGCGCAAATATTGGCGGCCGGTAACGACGAACACCGCGACGTGGTGTGGCAGCCAGTTCGTGCGATGGCGCCAACGGCCATCAAGGCGAGCTCACGAAATTTCGACTCGTCCTTCGCCCGCCCTATACGTGACTCGTTTAGTACTGCCTGCATTGCAGAGCGCCTTAGCGCCTGGCGTGACGATGCCTTGCGGGCCGGGAGTCCCGCGCCCGTGCCCGCGAAACGCATATTCGAGTGGTTCCATCGGCGAATACAGGCCGCGCGTACGCAGGGCGATCGCGCGGCCGTCTGGCAGGCGTTGGCGATCGCGACATGTGCAGTGGCTTCGGCGGGATACGCCCTTGCGCATCGCAGCCACGTCGACGTGTCGCAGGTCCATGTCGCGCAATCCGCGCTCGATTCCCTTTCGTCCGAGACGGCGGCCGTCGACACCATCGCCCGGCGTGACAAGCTCCCTGCCCGCCTTGTCTTCTGGCACGCGCAGCAGCTGAGGGATCAGGTCGAACGCGTCCGTACGCGACTGGAGCGGCCACCGGCGTCCGATGCCGCGGAGCCGCCGCGAGCGCGTGCGGTCATCCACGCCGCGCAGCTCGATGCGCGCCTGCGTGAACTGCAACGAAGCCAGACGGCACGGCCGTGAGCAAGGTATTGGAGATATTTCTCGGCATCCTCACCGCAATGGGAGGATTCGTGGAGGTGGGCGAGCTCACCTTCATGATGAACGCGGGCTCCCATTTCGATTTCCGGCTGCTATGGGTCGTGGCGCTTGGAACCGTGGGCATCATCGTCTATGGCGAGATCACCGGACGGATAGCCGCCGTCCGGGGACAACCCGTATTCAATGTCGTGCGCGAACGGGCTGGCCTTCGGTTGGGCATGCTGACACTCGTGGCGTCGGTCCTGACCTGTGTGATGACCTGCGCGGCGGAGATCGGGGCCATCGCCATGCTGTGGCAGTTGATGACGAGCTGGCCCTATCGCGCCCTGCTCCTGCTCGCATTGCTGGCGCTTCTGCTGGTGGTGTGGACGCTGTCCTTCAAGGCGATCGAGCGCGTCTTCGGGCTGCTGGGCCTTTTGCTCGTCGTCGTCGCGTGGGTGGCGTGGCGGTTGCGCCCCGAGCCTGACGCGATGCTCGCCGGCCTCATCCCTTCCCTGCCTCCGACCGATCGCATGCTCTATGCGTACTACGCCGTGGCGTTGCTCAGTTCGATCATGCTGCCTTACGAGACTTACTTCTACGGCTCCGGGGCGATCGAAGATCGCTGGACGCCGCGGGACATCCCGCTGAACCGCCTCATCAGCTTCGTCGGCTTCGCGTTGGGAGGCATGCTTGCCGTGGCTCTGATGGTGCTTGGCGTGCAGTTCCTCGGGCCGCGGGGCATCGAGGCCAGCGTGCCCGGCACCGCGGCGATCGTGGTTGGAAGCGAACTCGGGCGCGCCGGTGTCTGGGTAATGCTGACCGGCATGTGCTTCGCGTTCGCCGGTGCGGCGATCGAGACCGCGATGGGCAGCGCCTACAACATCGCCCAGTTCTTTGGATGGCCTTGGGGAAAGCGCTATCCGCCGCGTACGGCGTCGCGGTTCGCGCTGACGTGGATGATCGCCTTCGTGCTGGCGGCGCTGCTGGTGCTGACGGGAGTGGATCCCATCCGTGTCGTGGAGTATTCGATCGTCTTCTCGGTCGTGATCCTGCCGTTGACCTACTTTCCCCTGATGGTGGTCTCCAGCGACCCCAAGGTCATGGGCGTGTACGCAAACGGACGCGTCGCGCGGACGCTGGGCTGGTTCTATTTCGTTCTGGTCTGCATCGCTGCGGTGAGCGCAGTACCGTTGCTCGTGCTGACGCACGGAGGGGAAGGATGAAGCAGCTCGATGTCATCGACCTGCGGCGCGCCCTGCTCGACCACCCGTTGATCGATTCGGAGGACCTGCCCTGCGGCATGGTCGACGATGTCCTGGTGGAACCAGACGCGAACGGGGAACTTCACGTATCGGCGTTGCTCGTTGGCCCCGGCGCCTGGGGCCCTCGCCTGCCAGCGCTGGGTGCTTTTCTGGTACGCGTGCTGATAGGCAGCAAGATCGTGCGCGTTCCGCGAGACCAGATCGGCGATATCGGAGAGCAGATCCGTCTCAAATCGCGGGCGTCGGTGTTGGGGCTGGGCATCGGCGACCGGAAGATGGGTCTCCGCATCGGGAAACTCCCTGGCAGTGAGCGTGCGTCGAAATAGCGCGCCCCGGTGCGACGTGCGACATGGTTTCCTCTCTTCGAACGGACTGTGCCATGAACCAGTGAACGCCTGAACGCGCTGCTGCCCGCGCGATTGATGCGGCATCCTCGGGCGAGGTTATCGAAGCGCCAAGCACGACGCACCGGTTCCAGCGAGCTCGGCGCGAAGTTGATCCGAAATCATGCGTCGCGAGCGATTGGAAATACGTGCATCCAGCATCGGCTCGGGTCAAAAGAGTCGCTTCGCGTCACGTCCTCCCGACGCGCCTGGTGGGAACGTCGTTGGAAACGACCAACGGAGCACGAAGATGGCCAAACACAAGGCGCTTGATCGTCAGGTTGTCGCAATCACCGGCGCCAGCAGCGGAATCGGGCTGGCGACTGCGCTGGCCGCTGCGGAAAAGGGCGCTTCGGTGGCACTGCTGGCCAGAAGCGAAGAAGCGCTCAAGTCCATTTCCGAAGAGATTTCCTCGGCCGGCGGCAAAGCGATCGCATTGGTCGTGGACGTCGGCGACGCCGATGCGTTGAACGCGGCGGTGGACCGCATCGTTTCCGAGTTCGGCCGCATCGACACGTGGGTCAACAACGCGGGCGTGTCGATCTACGGCGCGCTGGAGGAAGTCGGGCTGGAAGATGCGCGACGCCTGTTCGATACGAACTTCTGGGGCGTCGTGCATGGCAGCCTGGCCGCGCTGCCGCATCTTCGACGCGAAGGTGGCGTGCTCATCAATGTCGGAAGCGAGGTATCCGAAGCTGTCGTGCCGCTGCAGGGAATGTACGCCGCAAGCAAGCATGCAGTGAAGGGATTCACCGATTCGCTCCGCGTGGAAGTCGAGAACGTGGATGGGTCCGGCGCGTCGATCGTGCTGATCCAGCCCACCGCCGTGAACACACCGTTTCCCGAACACGCGCGCAACTACATGGACCGTGAGCCGAAACTTCCCGACCCGCAGATCGATCCTGGCCAGGTCGCCGAAGCGATCCTGGAGGCAGCCGAGCGCGGCGGGCGCGATATCAAAGTGGGGACGATGGCGCGCTTCAACATTGTCGCGTCGCGTTTGATGCCCCGCCTCGCCGATCGCATGTCGGCGCGCCAGGTCGACAAGCAGCAGCGCGACAAGCCCCCGGTGAGACCGCAAGGCACTTTGTACGAGGCCGGCGAGACCGGGCGCGTGCATGGAGTTCGACGCTGACTATCCATCCCGCCGGGGGCACCCGGAACGGACGCTGGATCATCGGCGCTTCAGATACGGAATCACCTCGTGCGAGAAGGTGTCCACGAACGCCTCCTGCCATGTGTTGACGTTGTGCAGGTACAGCGCATCGAAGCCCATGTCGATGTAGGTCTGCAGCCAGCGGACATGCTGCTGCGTGTCCGCCGATACATGCACGATCTCGGCCACCTGCTCCGGGGTTACCTGCTTGGCCAGCGCTTCGTAGGCTTGCGGCGTGCTGATGTCCTGCGACAGCGCCGGGTCGAGCACGTTCGTGGCCCATTGCTCGTGGGCACCGCGCAAGGCCATTCCCTCGTCGCTCGCGTAGGACAGTTTGATCTGCAGGTACACGGGCTTGTTCGCGCCACCGTTGTTACGGAACGCGTCGACGATCGGCTGCAGCTTCTCCGGGGATTGGCTGACGGTGATGAGTCCGTCGGCCCAGGGCGCGCCCCACTGCGCGGTCGCTTCCGACAAGGCAGCAACGAATATCGAGGGCGGCTTCTCCGGGCGCGTGAACAGCTGTGCCTGCTCGACCTGGAAAGCGCCTTGATGATCGACGCATTCGCCACGCCATAGCGCGCGCATCACGTCGACCGCTTCGAGCAGGCGCCGGTTCCGTTCCGGCTTTCCGGGCCATGTGCCGCCGACGATGCGCTCGTTCAAGGCCTCCCCGCTGCCCACGGCCAGCCAGAAGCGGCCGGGGAACATCGCCTCCAGCGTGGCTGCGGCCTGCGCGATGATCGCCGGATGGTAGCGACCGACCGGAGCATTCACGACGCCGTACGGACAGCCGGTCTTCGACATCGCCGCACCAAGCCAGGTCCAGGCGTGCCCGCTTTGTCCCTGTGCATGGCTCCACGGGTGGAAGTGATCCGAGCACATCACCGCATCGAAACCGCTGGCTTCGGCGCGCACCGCCAACTCGAGAAGGCGGCCGGGAGCGAACTGTTCGTGTGACGCGTGGAAGCCGATGCGGGTCATGGCCGCAGCGTACTCGCGGCCCGTGAACGCGGCGCCTTGCCGATGCGATGACGCGATCTTTTCGCCGCGCGTGCTAGATCCGCACCATGGACGCGAATATCGGACGCAAACGGTGGGCCATCGCCGAGGGTTACATCCCCGCGTGGAGCAATGGCCCGAAGCCGCAACTGGAAAGCCACGAGACGTGCTGCATCCTGAACGCGTCGGACACCGATGCACATGTTCGCATCCATGTGTATTTCGAAGACCGCGATCGCGTCGGCCCCTATCGGGTTACGGTGAAGGCAGGCCGGACGCGGCATCTTCGTTTCAACGACCTCGAAGACCCCGCGCCCATTCCGAAGGACACGCCATTCGCGAGCGTGATCGAGTCGGACGTTCCCATCGTCGTCCAGCACACGCGGCTGGATTCGCGGCAGGCCGAGAACGCGTTGATGAGCACGGTCGCCTACGCGCAGGAATAGCTCCCCTTCCGTTGAGTGCGCAGGCCGTCGCGGACGCGGGCGTCACGCCGTCGCGGCAAGAATCGATGCATGGATTCGTTCTCAGTCGAGCGCAGCCTGATACGGCTTCGCGTCCGCGAGCATGCCTCGTACATCAGCAAGGGCGACACGGTACTCGCGACCGGCGCGTCGGGCTTCATCGAGGGCGGAGAGGAAGGGCTCTTCGTCCGGCAGACGCGCGTGCTGAGCCGCTACCGCATCCTGCTCGGTCGCAGGCGCCCGCATCCGGTCACCAAATCGAACGTCCGCCAGGACAGCTGGATGGGCTATTACATCGTGCCCGCGCCGGGCCAGCCGGTCGGAGAGGATTCGATCTCCGCAGCCGCGCAGCAGTCACTGGAACTACGGGTATCGCGCTGGGTGGGCGAAGGCATGCGCGAGGCGCTGGTGCTGGCGAATTTCACGCAGAAGCCGGCCCGATTGCGCCTCACGCTGGACGTGGACGCGGACTTCGCGGACATCGAGGAAACGCACGGCGAGCGCCAGCAGGAAGGCAAGCGCGAGCGGCATTGGCATCGCGACGACGTCGCCTCGACGCTGTCCTTCGACTACGTCGCGACACGCGAGGTGCGCCGCAACGGACAGCGACGCCGTCTGCGTTTCGATGCAGGCGTGGCACTGCGCATCGAAACGTCGTCCGGCACGCCGAAGCAGCGTGGCGGACTCGTCCATTTCGACGTCGAGCTGGAGCCCGGCGCGGCATGGACCGCCGACCTGGAATGGTCCGTGCGATTCGGCGAGGACCCCCTGCCCCTTCCCGCGCGCGACCACGAGCTGGACGGTATCGAATCCGAACGCCCCGGCATGGAGTTCCTGCGCGAGGCGACCGATGTCGCCGCACTGGAGCGCGAGACGCTCTGCGGCGTGGTCGACAGCACGCTCAGTCGCGCACGCCAGGACCTGGCCGCGTTGCGCCTGCACCGTTTCGATCGCGGTCCCCGCGCGTGGACGGTCGCCGCCGGCCTGCCGATGTACGTGGCACTGTTCGGCCGCGATACGCTCACCACCGCGCAGCAGGTCGCGATGCTCGGGCCGGAGCTGTTGCGGGGCACGCTGCCGGTGATGGCGCAATGGCAGGGCGAGGAGGACGATGCCTGGCGCGACGAACAACCCGGCCGCATCCTGCACGAAGCCCATCCCGGGCCGTTGTCGATGCTCCAGTACAAACCGAAGGACCGTTACTACGGCACGTTGACGGGCCCCGCGCTGTTCTGCACGGCGCTTGGCCACCTCTGGCAGTGGACGGGCGATCGCGAGGCTGTCGAGCCGCTGATCAAGCCCGCAATGGCGGCGCTGCAATGGCTCGACGAACACGCGTTCGACGAAAACCTCGGTTTCCACCTCGTCGCGACGCGATCGCGCGATGGCCTGAAGAACCAGACGTGGAAGGATTCCGACGAGGGCATCGTCGAGGAAGACGGACGCACCGCCGACCATCCGGTCGCGACGTGCGAGGAACAGGGCATCATTTACGCTGCGCGGCACGCGATGGCGCAGATCCTGGAATGCTTCGGACACGACGCGGAAGCGAAGCGGCAGCGCGCAAAGGCCGAAGCGCTGAAGGCGCGGTTCGACGCAACGTTCTGGATGGACGATATCGGCTGCCTCGCGATGGCGCTGGCGCGCGATGGACACCTCATCCGCTCCATCGGTTCCAACGCGCTGCGTTGCGTCGGTTCGGGCATCGTCGAGGACGAACGCATCCCGCGCCTGCTGGACCGCACCTTCGCGCCGGACCTGTTCAGCGGTTGGGGCATCCGCACGCTGTCCAGCGCGCATCCCGCCTACAATCCCTACGCCTACCATCGCGGCACGGTATGGCCGGTGGAACACGGGCCGTTCGCGCTCGGCTGTTATCACCACGGCGCGCACGATCGCGTGGAACAGATCGCCCGCGCGCAGTTCGAGATCGCCTCCGCGTTCGATCAGTACCGTCTGCCCGAATGCTTCAGCGGGCATCCGCGCGACCAGGCTCACCCCTTCCCTGCGACCTATCCATCGGCGAATTCGCCGCAGGCCTGGTCGGCAAGCACGGCGGTCACGCTGACGCAGACGCTGCTCGGAATACAGCCGTTCGCGCCACTGCGCTTGCTGCTGCTCGATCCGCGACTGCCGGCGTGGTTGCCCGAACTGTCCTTGCGAGGACTCCGCATCGGAAACGCGCGCGTCTGGCTGCGCTTCTGGCGCGACCCCGACGGCGCCACGCAGTTCCAGACGCAAGAGCTGGACGGCGACCTCACCATCGTGCGCGCGCCGACCGCATGGCGCGACGTCTTCGCCCCGCTGTCGGACGTGGCATCACGCTTTACCTGAATCCGCTTTGTCTACGCGATGTGCACGTTTCCGGCTTCACCGTCGTTTTCGAGGTGCCGCGTTAAGAAGGATCGAACACACGATCGGACACACGCTGGAGGCGCTGGATGACGACCGCACGTACCCTTCCCGTCTGGGCGATGCCTGAAGACACCGCGCAATGGTTCGACACGGACGTGGAATCGCACGACCTCGACGTGGTCGTCGTCGGCGCCGGCATCGCCGGGCTCAGCGCGGCGCTGTGCCTGCTGCGCGAGGGACGCAAGGTGCTGGTGATCGACAAGGAAGGCATCGGAGCGGGCGAAACCCTGCGCACGTCGGCGCATGTGTCCAACGCGCTCGACGATCGCTTCCATCGGCTCGCGCGCCAGCACGGCGCGGACGGTGCGCGGCTGGCCGCGGCGAGCCACGCCGCAGCGATCGACTGGATCGGGTCGATCGTCGAGCAGAGCGGAAAAGAGTGCGGGTTCGCGCGCGTGCCGGGCTATCTGTTCGCGCACGACGGCGACCGTTCGCGGCTCGAGAAGGAAGTCGAGGCCGCGAAGGCCGCGGGCCTGGACGCAACGCTCCTCGCACCGGGCGAAGCGCTGTCCGCCTCCTTCGGGCATGTGATCCGCTTCGAACGCCAGGCCACCATCGATGCGGGCAAGTACCTGCGCGTGCTGGCCGGCGAGGTGCGGGACGCCGGCGGGCGTTTCCTGCGAGCGGAGATCGTCGACATCAAGGGCGGCTCGCCCTGCACGATCACCCTGCGCAACGGCGAACTGACGGCGGATACCGTCGTGGCGGCGACGAACGTGCCGGTCCACGAAACCGGTGCGACGTACATGAAACAGGCGGCGTACCGGTCCTACGTCATCGCGGGCGATGCGCCCGACACGCTGCCCGATGCGCTGATCTGGGACGACGGCGATCCGTACCACTACATCCGCAGGTACGTGGACGATGACGGCGTGGCGAAGATCATCGTCGGCGGCGAGGACCACAAGACCGGACAGGACGACGATCCCGAAGCGTACGCGCGGCTCCAGGCCTGGACGCGCGAGCACTTCCCCGGCGCCACGCATTTCACGCACGGATGGTCCGGGCAGATCATCGAGCCGGTCGACGGCATCGCCTTCATCGGGCGCGATCCGGACCACGAGAACGTGTACCTGGTGACCGGCGACTCGGGCAACGGCCTGACGCACGGCACGCTGGCCGGACTGCTGATCGCGGACCTCGCGCAGGGTCGCGACAATCCGTGGGAAGACCTTTACGACCCCTCGCGCAAGCCCGTGCGCAGCGCCGGCGAGTGGATACGCGAGAACGCCAACGCGGCCCTCCAGTTCCGCGACTGGGTGAGCCCGGCCGACGTGGACGATCCGCAGGAAATTCCACTGGGCACCGGCGCGGTGCTGCGCCGTGGCGCGCATCGCATTGCGTGCTATCGCAGCGGCGACGGCAGGCTGCACACCTACAACGCACGCTGCCCGCACCTGGGCTGCGTGGTGCGCTGGAGCGGCGAGGAGAAGTCGTGGGACTGCCCGTGCCACGGCTCGCGTTTCGATGGGGAAAGCGGCGCCATCCTCAACGGCCCCACGAGCGAACCGCTTGCGCCCATGGAGCTCGACCCCTAGGAGAACCTCGCGCCTTGGCCATCGAATGGACGACGAAAACCTGGCTGCTGCTGACGCTCTACTGGCTCTGGGTCGTCGCCGGCTGCCTGGACTTCGCCTGCCATCGACGCACCGACCTGGCGCACACCTCCGGCGTGGCGGAGTCCGCGATGCACCAGGTGCAGCTCGCGCTGTGCGGCTCGGCGGCCGTGCTTGTATTGGTGTTCGAAAGCACCGCCGGGCTGGCGGCATTGCTGCTGGCGGTGGTGATCGTGCATGCATGGGCGGGCTATCGCGACACGCGCTTCGCCTTCGATGCGGGCCGCACGATCCTGCCCATCGAACAGCACATACACAGCGTGCTGGACATCGCGCCCTGGGTCGCGTGGGCGATGGTGGCATGGCACGCCGCGCAAGGTCTCGCGCTCGACTGGTCGATCAGTCCACGTCGCCCCGCAGCTGGTGCGTCGCTCTGGATCGCGGTGATGGCGCCGGCGTTGCTGCTATGCGTGTTGCCGGCGCTGCGGGAATTCCGCGATGCCTGGCGCGCTTCCGGGCGCGGTTCCCGTGCGTGAGGTTGCGCAACAGCAGGTGCGCGATCGCAAGCCCCGCGCCGAACGCGGCATACGCGGACACCATGCCCGCCGGCGAGAGGTGTCGGTCGAACCCGGGCGTGAGCCGTTTGGGTACGACGTGGTAATCCACCACGTATGCGGTCGCCGCGGTGGCCGCGCCCAGTGCGACCACGCCGCGCGGCCCAGAGGAAGGCGCCTTGAGTTCGAACAGTCCCGCCCACCACAACGAGCTGGCATGGTGGATCGCGTAACCCAGCGCGGTGTGCCGCACGTCCATTTGGCGTCGCCACATCGCGCGTTCGCCCCATATCCAATGGCTGGTCGCATTGACGCCGCTTGCGGCCCTTCCGCTGTGTGCACGCGCATGCGCCGCGACGGCGATGGACGACAGGACGCTGGCCATGGAACCTGAAGCGAGCGTTCGCAGCATCCAGTTCCCCACCTTCGCACGGAGCGGGCGATGCGCGTCCTGCTGACCGGTGCGACGGGCATGATCGGTTCGGCGCTGGTCGAACGGTTGATGCGCGATGGACATGAGGTGGTCCTGTTCGTTCGCGACGCGGCGGCAGCGGAATCACGATGGCCCGGTGCGCGCGTCGTGCCGGGCGCGTTCGGCGACAGCATCGACTGGGCCGCTCACCTGCGCGGCATCGACGTCGTGATCAACGCTGCAGGGGTCTTCGGAACCAGAGCAGGCCAGACGCTGGATGCAGTGCACGTGAAGGGCCCGGTCGCCCTGTTTCGCGCGGCCGTGGACGCCGGTGTGGGACGCATCGTCCAGATATCCGCACTCGGCGCGGAGCCTTCGCGTCCGGAGCCGCACCTGTCCACGAAGGGCCGTGCGGACGCGGAGCTTGCGACGTTGCCCATACGCAGCTCGATCGTGCGTCCATCGCTGGTGTTCTCCGTCGACAGCCCCAGCACGCAGTGGTTCGCGGCACTCGCGCTGCTTCCCCTGACGCCGCTCCCCGCGGGCGGCGTACAGCAGGTCCAGCCCGTGCACGTGGACGATCTGTGCGATGCGGTCGTGCGGGTCGCCGTGATGCCGCAGCCGCCTTCCAGCGTCGACGCCGTCGGCCCGCATGCGCTCACGCTGCGCGACTATCTGTCCACGTTGAAGCGCGGCCTGGGTGGGTGTGGCGGGCTCATCAGCGTGCCGGCAGGGCTGCTCGCTGTCGCATCACGGCTGTTCGGCCGATTCAGCTCGTGGCTTTCGCCCGCTTCGCTGAGCATGCTCACGGCCGGCTCCGCTGCGCCGTCCGATGGGATCGCGCGTGTGCTGGGGCATGCGCCCCGCGATGCGGCGTCCTTCGTGCACGATGGCAACCGTGCGGCGCTGCGCCGGGACGCCGCGCTGCAATGGCTGCGTCCGCTTCTGCGTGGATCGCTCATCGTGCTGTGGATGTGGACCGCAGTGGTGTCCGCATTCGTGTACCCGCGCGACGCCAGCCTTGCATTGCTCGCGCGAACGGGGCTGCACGGACAGGCCGCGGTGGTGGCGCTGTACGGTGCGGCCGCGCTGGATTTCGTGCTCGGCGCGATGCTGCTGTTCCCGTCATGGCGACGAGCGAGCTACAGCGCGCAACTGCTGCTCATTGCGTTCTATACCGTGGTCATCACGTGGTGCCTGCCCGGGTACTGGGCGCATCCGTATGGACCGATCCTGAAAAACCTGCCGCTGCTGGCGGCGATCGCGCTGGCTCGCGAACTGGATACGCCCCATGGACGTCGTCGTCGTTAAATTCCTGCACGTGCTCTCCTCTACGTTCCTGTTCGGAACGGGCGTCGGCACGGCGTTCTACCTGCTGGTCGCGAGCCGTTCGCGGGACGTGCGCGTGGTGGCCGCGATCGCGCGTTACGTGGTCGTCGCGGACTGGATCTTCACCGCGACGACGATTGTGTTCCAGCCGCTCAGCGGGTTGTATCTCGCCCATCGATTGGGGTATCCGCTGACCTCGACCTGGCTGTACTGGTCGATCGTGCTGTTCGCGATCGCGGCGCTGTGCTGGTTGCCGGTGGTGTGGCTGCAGATGCGCCTGCGCGACATGGCGGTCGATGCGGCCAATCGCGGCGAGGAGTTGCCGCTGCGCTACCACGGCTACCTGGGTGCATGGGCGGCGCTGGGAGTGCCCGCGCTGATCAGCTTCCTGGTGATCTTCTACCTGATGGTCGCGCGGCCGGCCTGAGCGACCGACCGCGCAATCCCCTGAACGGATTTCCCCGAACGGGTCTACTGCGTCATCGACTTGACGGCGCCCTTCACGCCCGCCTTTGTCTTCTCCGCAGCCAGAAGAGCGGAAGCGGCGTCGGACTGCTTCCAGTTCTCGTAATCCTCGTCGAACTGCGCGCGCTCCTCCGTGGAGAACATCTCGCGCGCCATCTTGAACATGGTCTTCTCTTCTTCCTTCGCGTGGTGGTCGATGAATTCGCCGAACACCTTGGTACGGCCCGCGAACTCCGGCGTGCCCGGATCGGCGGCGTGCACTTCCGGGATCACCGTGTTCTCGACCGCGTGATGTTCGGTCAGCGCTTCGGCGTACGTCTGGAGGCCGTCACGGTCGGCGCGTTCCTTGAACGCGGGATAGAACACCTTCTCCTCCCATTTCGCGTGGGGGATCAACGCCGCTTCGATCTGCTCCAGCAGTCCCTCGCGTTTCTTGACGCCGCGATCCGTCGTTTCCTTGAGTTCGGCGAACAGCTCGCGCAGCTCGTCGTGCTCCGCCTTGAGCGTCTTCAGGATATCTCGTGCCATGGTTCTACCTGCCGATGGGTGGGTTCGTGAAAGATCGCAATCGCGAAGTGGATGCAGCGTGCACGCCGCGCTCGTCACGACATGTGCACGCGACGATGCGCTTTGCATGCGGGCGATCCTGGCGTCGCAGAACTTGCATGTCACCTGCAACAGATTCCGCTGCCACGGTACGCGCTCACCGCTACGGCCGCGTCAGCTTCGATGGACCGCCCGGCAGCTCACGGACGGAATTGGCATCCATCTTGCGTGACTGCCTCATGCGCAGCCAGGCCGCAATTCCCGAGCTTCTCCCATGCATAAACATCTCCTGCTTTCGCGTGCACGCGAACGTCACGCACCAAACCGTCAGACGCCCGACGCGCGCAGTCCGGCGCGTGCGGGCCGACCGCGCCGCGCGGACGGGGACGTGTTGGGGATCGTGTGCGCTCCCGCCGCGACGTATCGCGGGTATTCGGTCACCATCGTGCTCGACCGGCTGTCGCATAACGATCGCTGGTCCGGCCGCGCGATCGTCACGTTGGCGCGCGCCTCGAACCGCCCGCTCGTCACGCTCCCTTTTCACGAGCTTCCCCGTCAGCGTGGCGGCGACCGCGCGCGGCTCATCGTGCTGCGCGCGGCGTTCGCCGCGATCGATCGGGTGGAAGACATCGGGCACGGCTTGTGGCCGGCAGCGCCCTTGCAGTAGCAGGCGGTCCGGCGCTGAGCCCGGTCGCCGATCGTGTCGCGGATTCGTTAGCCACCTCCGACCTTTCATGTGTAGCGCATCACACGAAAGCGTCGCCCCTGTTAACGATGCGCGTCGTAGCGTCGTTGCGTGATCCCACGGAAGGTTGCGGATGAACGTCTGGTTGCGTTGCCTGCTGATGATGTCTGGCGCGAGCGTGGCTTTCCCGGCCACGGCGCAGCAGCCTGCTTCGCCCGATGGTTCGTGGCCCATGGCGCCGCTGAACTACGCCAACACCCGTTACAGCCCCCTCGATCAGATACGTGGCGACAACATCGCCAACCTACGCGTCGAGTTCACCTTCTCCACGGGCATCAACCGCGGGCAGGAAGCCGCACCGATCGTGGTCGGCGACAGCATGTACATCGTCACGCCATGGCCCAACGTCGTGTATGCGCTGGACCTGTCGCGTCCCGGCGCCCCGACGAAGTGGAAGTACGAACCCAAGCCGTTGCCTGCCGCGCAGGGCGTCGCCTGTTGCGACGTGGTCAATCGCGGCGCGGTGTTCTGGCAGGGAAAAGTCATCTTCAACACGCTCGACGGCCGGACCATCGCGCTCGATGCGAACACCGGCAAGCCGCTGTGGGACGTGAAGCTCGCCGATATCAACAAGGGCGAAACGGTGACCATGGCGCCGATGGTGGTGAAGGGGAAGGTCCTGGTCGGCAATTCCGGCGGCGAGTTCGGGGTGCGCGGCTGGCTGGTCGCGCTCAATGCGGACACGGGAAAACAGGCCTGGAAGGCGTACAGCACCGGGCCCGACCAGGACGTGCTGATCGGCCCCTCGTTCCATCCGTTCTATGCGAGCGATCGCGGCAAGGACCTGGGCATGACGACGTGGCCGCCGGAAGCGTGGAAGATCGGCGGCGGCACGGTATGGGGCTGGATTTCCTATGATCCCGAACTGGACCTGATCTACTACGGCACCGCGAATCCCGGTCCGTGGAATGCGGAGCAGCGGCCCGGCGACAACAAATGGGCCGCCGGCATCTTCGCGCGCGATCCCGATGACGGCCAGGCGCGGTGGTTCTACCAGTTCAATCCGCACGATGTCTTCGATTACGACGCGGTCAACGAAAGCCTGCTGGTCGATATGACCATCGACGGCAAGCGCCGGAAGGTTCTGGTTCGCCCGGAACGCAACGGCTTCGTCTACGTGATGGATCGCGCCACCGGCCAGGTGTTGTCCGCCGATCCCTTCGGGACGGTGAACTCGATCGAGCGCATCGACCTTTCGACCGGCCGTCCGCACTGGAATCCCGACAAGCAACCGGCGACCGGAAAAGTCGTGCGCGAGGTGTGCCCCGCCGCACCCGGCGCGAAGGACTGGAATCCGTCGGCCTTCTCCAATCGCACGGGACTGGTCTACATCCCGCATAACAACCTGTGCATGGACTGGCAGACCAGCGAGGTCAACTACATCGCGGGCACGCCCTACCTGGGCGCGGAAGCGCGATTCTATGGCGGGCCGGGAGGCAATCGCGGCGCGTTGACCGCGTGGAACCCGTCGGCGAGGAAGATGGCGTGGCAGGTCAAGGAAGATCTCCCGCTGTACAGCGGCGCGCTCGCGACCGCGGGCGATGTGGTGTTCTACGGAACGATGGACGGCTGGTTCAAGGCGGTGGATGCGCGCACCGGCAAGCCGCTTTGGCAGTTCAAGACCGACTCGGGAATCATCGGACAGCCGGTGAGTTATCGCGGGCCGGATGGACGGCAGTACATCGCGGTGTTGTCGGGCATCGGCGGCTGGCCGGGCGCGATCGTCGTCGCGAACCTGGATACGCGCGACGCCACCGCAGGAGGCGGCTGGGGCGGCGTGCTGTCGGACTTGAAGGACAAGACTTCGGCGGGCGGAACGTTGTATGTCTTCGCGCTTCCCAAGTGAGATGTGGCGTGCGGCAGCGCTTGCGGCGCCGCTCATGGCGGCGCTCGCGATGTCTGCCTGCGAACGCGAGCGCCGCGCCTTCCACAGCGCGCCCGAGGGTACGCACCCCCGCCCTGCCCTTACCGATTTCCAGCCCGGTTCGGCGATGACGCAGGGCGTGAGCGACACCGGCCTCGCGTACGAGCGCAATGCGTACCACATCAACCAGGGTTCGCGCTGGTATCGCGCGTTCAACTGCAACGGCTGCCATGGCAACGGCGGCGGCTCGATCGGGCCGGCGCTGATGGACGACCAGTGGCGTTACGGCGGCAACATCGACCAGATCCACGCGAGCATCGTCGATGGCCGGCCCAACGGCATGCCGGCGTGGCGCGGCAAGATCACCGACATGCAGGCCTGGCAGTTGTCGGCCTACGTCCGCGCGCTTTCGGGCAACGTATCCAAAGCCGCCGCGCCGAGCCGCCGCGATGCGATCACCTCGACCCCGCCGCTCACGCAGTTGCCGCGCCAGTCGACCGATGCCGGCGATGCGTCGGCGCAGCAGCCCCCGCCGCAATGAAACCCATGCGCGCCCTCTTGCCCGTGTTCGCGATGCTGCTCGCAGCGTGCGGCGGCGTGCAGTCGTCGCTCGCGCCGGCCGCGGACCAGTCCAAGGCGATCGACCACGTCTGGCAAGTCATGGTGTGGGCGTGCAGCACGATCTACCTGTTCACGCTCGGCGCGCTCGCGTGGGCGATCTGGCGCCGCCGCGCGATCGCGACGCGCGAAGGCGTGTCGCGCGATCCGATGCTGTCGCGCGCGTTGTTCGCGTGGGTCGTGCTGGTGGTCGGCCTGCTGACGTGGTTCGTCGCGATCAGCTTCCTCGCCGACCGGCGCCTGCATGGCGGCACGCCGGACCTGGAAGTCCGCATCACCGCCAAGCAGTGGTGGTGGCAGGTCGAATACCTTTCGCCCGAACCGGCGCGGCAGTTCATCACGGCCAATGAGCTTCGCCTTCCACGCGACCGCACGGCACGCATCGAACTTCGCTCGGGCGATGTGATCCACAGCTTCTGGGTGCCGTCCCTCAGCGGGAAGGAAGACCTGATTCCCGGCTACACCAACGCGGTGTTCATCACACCACGGCGCGATGGCAGCTTCCGCGGCCAGTGCGCGGAGTTCTGCGGCCTGCAGCACGCGCACATGGCGCTGGACGTGCAGGTGACCGACGAGGCGACGTTCCGCTCGTGGGTGTCGCAGCAGCTTCGGCCGGCCTCATCCCCCGTGACCGCCAGCGCCCTGCGCGGCGCCGAACTGTTCAACACGACCGCATGCGCGAGCTGCCACACCGTGCGCGGCACCCCGGCGGGCGGACGCGTCGGGCCGGACCTCACGCATCTGGCAAGCCGCCGCACGCTGGCCGCCGGGGCGCTGCCGATGCGACGCGACGACCTGTCCAAGTGGCTCGACGATCCGCAGCATCCCAAGCCGGGCAACCTGATGCCGGCCGTGCCGCTGTCGCCAGACGATTCCAACGCGATCGTCGATTACCTGATGGGCCTGAAATGAGCGCGCGCGTCGACCTGCTGGAGCGCAGCTGGGCCGATCGCCCCGGCTTCATCGGCTGGGTCACGACGGTGGACCACAAGCGCGTTGCACGACGCTACATCGCCACGGCACTGGTGTTCTTCGTGCTGGCCGGGGTTCTTGCGCTGGTCATGCGCACGCAGCTGGGCATGTCCGAGAACCGCCTGATCGGACCGGACCAATACAACCAGATGTTCTCCATGCACGGCTCGGCGATGATGTTCCTGTTCGCGGTGCCGATCATGGAAGCGGTCGCGGTGTATGTGGTGCCGCTGATGGTCGGCACGCGCAACATCTCGTTTCCGCGCCTGAACGCCTTCAGTTACTGGATCTACCTGTTCGGCGGGGTGATGATCTTCATCGCGTTCGTGCTGGACATCGGCCCGGAAGCCGGCTGGACCGGTTACGTGCCGCTGTCCTCGTCCGACTTCTCACCCGGCAAGCGCACCGATTTCTGGGCGCAGATGATCACCTTCACCGAAGTGGCGGCACTCTGCGTCGCGGTGGAGATCGTCGCGACGGTGATGACGATGCGCGCGCCCGGCATGACGCTCTCGCGCATCCCGCTGTTCGTCTGGTCGATGCTGGTCACCAGCTTCATGGTGATCTTCGCGATGCCGGCGGTGATGCTCGCAAGCTCGTTCCTCATCACCGATCGCTTGGTCGGCACGCAGTTCTACAACGCGGCCGAAGGTGGCGATCCGCTGCTGTGGCAGCACCTGTTCTGGTTCTTCGGGCATCCGGAGGTCTACATCATCTTCATGCCCGCCCTGGGGATGATCTCCAGCATCGTCGAAACCTTCTCGCGCCGCCCGATCTTCGCCTACACGCCGATGGTGATGGCGCTGGTGGCGACGGGCTTTCTGGCGTTCGGACTCTGGGTCCACCACATGTTCGCCACCGGCCTGCCGCCGATGGGCAACAGTTTCTACACCGCCGCAAGCATGATGATCGCCGTTCCCAGCGGGCTGCAGATCTTCTGCTGGATCGCGACGATCGCCACGGGGCGGCCGCGCTTCGCGGTGCCGATGCTGTTCGTGATGGGCTTCTTCGCCCTGTTCGTGCTGGGCGGACTGACCGGCGTGATGCTCGCCTCGGTGCCGCTGGACCTGCAGGTGCACGACACCTACTTCGTCGTCGCCCACTTCCATTACGTGTTGATCGGCGGCGCGGTGTTTCCGCTGATGGGCGCGCTCTATTTCTGGTTTCCGAAGATGACCGGCCGAATGCTCGGCGAGACGCTGGGTCGCTGGCAGTTCTGGCTGTTCTTCATCGGCTTCAACGTGACCTTCTTCCCGATGCACCTGCTCGGACTGATGGGCATGCCGCGTCGCGTCTATACCTATCAGGCCGGATTGGGCTGGGACCTGCCCAACCTCGTCGCGACGCTGGGCTCGTATCTGATGGCGATCAGCGTGCTGGTGCTGGTGTTCAATCTCTGGCGATCGGTGCGTCGCGGCGAGCCCGCGCCGGACGATCCGTGGGGCGCGCCGGACCTGTTGTGGGCCACCACCTCGCCGCCGCCTTCGTACAACTTCGAGCGCATGCCCGTGGTGACGGGGCGTCATCCGCTCTGGGTCAACGCCGATGGCGATCCGCGCATCGACCTGCCCGTACTCGACGGCGTGCGCGACGATCGCCGCGAAGTGCTGCTGAGCACGCCGGTGGATGCGATACCGGTCTGCCGCTGGGCCCTGCCCGATCCGTCGATCTGGCCACTGTGGTCCGCGTTGGCCCTGACGGTGCTGTTCGTGTGGTCGATTTTCGACCAGTGGGGCGTGGTCTGGGGCGCGATCCCGGCGGCGATCACGTTCACGATCTGGTTCTGGCCCAAACGCTCTGACGTCAGCTTGAGGTCGGACGAATGAAGCGCCAGATGCAATCCGTCGGCGATGTGGCGGGCCTGGACGACCACGCGTTCGGGTCGGGCACGATCAGCTGGTGGGGCGTGACCGGTTTCATGCTGATCGAAGGCATGGCCTTCGTGCTCGCCATCGGCACGTACTACTACCTGTTGCACAACGAGGTGCAGTGGCCGCCGTCGTCGGACCCGCCGCCGCTGTTCTGGGGCACCGTGTTCACGGTCGCGCTCGTCGCCACCGAGGTCCCGAACTTCTGGATCGCGCGCATGGCGAAGGCGCAGCGCCTCCAGCCCGTGCGCTGGGGACTGACGTTGATGACGGTCCTGGGCGTCGGCGTGCTCGTGCTTCGCGCGGTCGAAATGGACGCCATGAACGTGCGATGGGACCGCACCGCGTATGGCTCGATCGTGTGGACGCTGATCGCGCTGCATACCTTCCATGCGATCACCGACGTGTTCGACTCCGGCGTGCTGACGGTGCTGAGCTGGACCAAGCGCATGAGCGGCCGGAAGTTCTCGGACGTGAGCGACAACGCGATGTACTGGCACTTCATCGTGTGGAGCTGGGTCGGGCTGTACGTCGTCATCTACTGGACGCCGCGATGGTTATGAACGCGTTGCACTCCAGCCGGTTCGCGCCGTGGTCCGCGTTCGTGGCCGCGATCCTCGGCGAAGGCCTGCATCATCAGGTGCTTTCGGACATGCTGCGTTTCCGCTGCGAACTGGGCGGACCCGTCGTCGGGCTGGGCGGCGCGGCGGTGGCATGGAGCGTGATGGCGCTGGGCGCGTGGATGTCGTGGCTCGCGGTGCGCGGCGCGAACGACGATCCGCATCGCCGCAACCGGCGCTTCGTCGCGCGCGTGGGCTGGATGATGTGTGCGCTGTTCGCCGTCACAGTGCTGTGGCAGACACTGGCGATGTGGATTCTCCCGCCATGTCCGTGATGCCGCGCCTGCTGGGTCTCGCGGTTGCGTTGATGGCGATGCCGGCCTTCGCGCATGGCGATCCCCTGCCCGGCCTGGGCTGGACGTTCGATCCCTGGGTCGTCGTGCCCCTGCTGCTGATACTGGCGTGGTTCTTCGCCGGATACGCGCGCCTCGTCCGGCGCTCGTCGACGCATCGAGGCCAGCGCGCAAAGGCGTGGCTGTTCGCCACCGGCTGGCTGGTGATGGCCGCCGCGCTGGTGTCTCCGCTGCATGAAGCCGGAGAACGCTCGTTCGCGGCGCACATGCTCGAACACGAACTGCTGATGCTCGTCGCCGCGCCACTGCTGGTGCTGTCGCGGCCGATCGGAATGGGCCTCTGGGCCCTGCCGCGCAGCGCACGCCTCGGACTTGCGCGCTGGGCGCGCGGCAGTGGTGTGTCGGTGCCGTGGCGCGTGATGAGCTCCCCTGTCGTCGCCACGCTCGTGCAGGCCGCGGTGCTGTGGCTGTGGCATGCGCCGGACGCCTTCGACCTCGCCCTCGCCCATCGCGGATGGCACGTCGTGCAGCACGTGTGCTTCCTTGTTTCCGCATTGTTCTTCTGGTGGGCCATGCTGGTGGCGCGCCCGCAACGGTTGGGCATCACCGTCGGCTGCCTCTTCTTCACGTCCATGGTGAGCGGCGCGCTGGGTGCGCTGATGGCCTTGTCGCGCGGCCCCTGGTACGCCGGGTACAGCCGGCTCGGACTCGATGCATTCGGATTGAGCCCGGCCGAAGACCAGCAAATCGCGGGCCTGCTGATGTGGGTGCCCGGCGGCCTGGTGCATGCGGCGGCAGGCATCGCGCTGCTTGCGCGCGGACTGGAGCGGCAGGAAATCAGGCGTACGGGCGCCGCAGGCCTCATCGTGCTGCTGTCGTTCGTGCCGGCCGCATTGCGTGCGGAAACCGTCTACGTCTCCGACGAGCAGGCCAACGTCGTGCATGTGATCAAACCGCCGGACTGGACGCACGTCCGCACCATTCCGACCGGAAAGCGGCCGCGCGGCATGCAGCTGGGCGTCGATGGAAAAACGCTTTACGTCGCGGCGAGCAACGACAACCGCATCGACGTCATCGACATCGCCAGCGGAAAGGTCACCGCCGAGCTGCCTTCGGGCCCCGACCCCGAGCGCTTCTCGCTGAGTCCCGACGGCCGGTGGATGACCATCGCAAACGAGGACGACGCGAAGGTTTCCTTCGTCGACATCGCGGCGAAGAAGATCGTGGCCGAAGTTCCCGTTGGCGCGGAACCCGAAGGCATGGCGACCAGTCCCGACGGCCGGTGGGTGATCTGCACCTCCGAAACCGCAAGCCTGGTGCATTTCATCGACGCGCGCGAAAGGACGCTGATCGACAACGTGATGGTCGGCACGCGCCCGCGCGATGCCGTGTTCTCGCGCGACGGCCGCTGGTTGTGGGTCTCCTCGGAAATGCGCGCGACCGTGGCGGTCTTCGACATGACGACGCGCAAGGTGGTGCGCACGATCGATTTCGACCGCGCCGACGATGCACCGACCGGTGTCCAGGCGGTCGGCATCGCATTGACGCCCGATTACCGGCGCGCCTTCGTCGCGCTCGGACGCGGCAACCACGTGGCGGAAGTGGAGCCCCGGAGCGGCCGGATCCTGCGCTATTTCCCTGTCGGCGAACGGACGTGGTCGGTCGCGCTCTCGAAAGACGGTCACCGCCTCTACGCGGCCGCTGGACTGTCTGGCGACGTAACCGTGATCGATCTGGAGCACAACCGTCCGCTTGCGACGATCCACACCGGTGGACGCCCCTGGGGCGTGGAGGTGGCGCCATGAGGACGCTGGTACTCGCGCTGGCATTGATGGCCACCTGCGCCCAGGCTCGCGAACTCCGCATCTGCGCCGACCCCAACAACCTGCCTTTCTCCGACCGCAACGGCGGCGGCTTCGAGAACCGCATCGCGGCATTGGTGGCGAAGGACCTCGGCGCGGATCTGGTCTACACCTGGTGGGCGCAGCGGCGCGGATCGCTACGCAATACCATCCGCGCTGGCACTTGCGACGTCATACCCGGAATCGCCAGCGGCATCGAGGGACTTGCGACCACGCGTCCTTACTATCGCGCCAGTTACATGTTCGTGACGCGGCGCGACGGGCGCTGGGCGGGCCTGAGTTCGCTGGACGATCCGCGCCTCCACGACGCGACCATCGGCGTGCAGCTCATCGGCGACGATGGCGCGAACACACCGCCGGCACATGCGCTGACGCGTCGCGGCATGGTCGCCAACGTGCGCGGGTTCACCGTGTACGGCAACTACGCCGACGCCGCACCGCAGTCGGACATCATCGCCGCCGTCGCCGATGGCCGCGTGGATGTGGCCGCCGTATGGGGGCCGACGGCGGGCTACTTCGCGCGGCGTTTCCCCGGGCAACTTCAGCTGGCCCCGGTGACCCCGTGGCTCGATGGCCCCCAGTGGCCGATGACGTTCGAAGTGTCGTTCGGCGTACGGCGCGAGGATCGGGAACTGCGCCGCGAGCTTGATCGGGCGCTCGAGCGCCAGGCGGGCGCGATCGCGGCAGTCCTTCAGGAGTATGGAATCCCGACGGAACCGGTCGATGCCGGCGGGAACGCCGCCAAGTGAAGCGCGAACGGGCGCTGGCGGGCGCATCGGGCGCGGCACCGACCTCCGCGCCCGCATGACGGCGACGTGAGATTTCGCGCGTGGACGTGTTCGTTACACCGCGCTGCCTAGGGTCTCGCGAAGGAATGCATCACCCTACGGAGCGCTTATGAATCGCAGCATCGCCTTTCTCTGGATCCTCGCGCTGGGCGCGCCGCACATCGCCAACGCCATCGCGCAGGAAGAGAAGCCTGAACGCAGCGCAGCGCCGGCGAACGTGCTGCGTCCCGGCAGGGTGGATGCGACGCCCGACCGCATCGCGTCGCTGAAGACAGCGCCGGGCCTCACCGTCGCACCGTTCGCGACAGGCCTTAAGAACGCGCGCATCCTCGCGGTGGCGCCGGACGGTTCGGTCTACGTCAGCCGTCGCGATCAGGGCGACGTGCTGCTGCTCCGCGACGCAAACGGGGACGGCCGCGCGGACGGCGAACCCGTCGTCGTCGCCACGCGGCCGAGCGTGCATGGGCTGGCGATCCACGACGGCAAGCTGTACATGGCCACGGTGAAGGAGATCTTCGTGGCCGACATCCAGCCCGATGGCACCTTGGGCGACGCCTCGATGCTCGTCGGCGATCTGCCCGATGGCGGACAACATCCCAACCGCACCCTCGCCTTCGGGCCCGACGGCATGCTGTACGTCAGCGTCGGCTCGTCGTGCAACGCATGCAACGAAACCAATCCCGAGCACGCGACGATCCTGCGCATGTCGCCGGACGGGAAGTCGCGCACGATTTTCGCCAGCGGCCTGCGCAACACCATCGGGTTCGGCTGGCACCCGGTCACGGGCGAGATGTGGGGCGCCGACCACGGCATCGACATGCTCGGCGATGACGTACAGCCGGAAGAACTCAACAGAATCGAACAGGGCAAGCTCTACGGCTGGCCGCACGTGTATGGCGAGGGAAAGCCGGATCCGCAGGCCGCGCCGCCGCCGGGCGGGCTCACGCGGGAAGATTGGGCGAAGATCAGCACGCCCATGGTGGTTGGCTACACCGCCCACGCAGCGCCGATGCAGATGGCCTTCCATCCCGGCGGTGGGGCGATGCCGCCCGCCTATGCCGGAGACGCCTTCATCGCGATGCGCGGATCGTGGAATCGCGTCCCGCCGTCCGGTTACGAAGTCGTGCGCGTGGACTTCGACGACGGAAAGCCGCGACGGATGGAGCCGGTGCTCAGCGGCTTCCTGGTGGATGGCGGTGAGCACCACTTCGGCCGTCCTGTGGGTGTCGCAGTGGCCAAGGACGGCGCGCTTCTGGTCAGCGACGACGTCAACGGTGTGATCTACCGCGTGGCATCGAACGACACCAAGGCAGCCGTGAAGCCGATGGCGCCGCCCGCTGGGCCCATGACGGCGCAGACGAGCAAGGGCATCGGCGTACCGATCGCATTGCAACGCAAGGAAACCGGATCCAGAGGCGGCGTGAGCGTGCAGTCCCCTGCGATTCCAGCCGGCGCGGCGATTCCGCCGAAGCACAGCGAGTACAAGGATGGCCTGTCGCCACCGCTCTCATGGACTGCGATTCCGGGCGCGAAGTCGTACGCGATCGTGATGGAGGATCCCGACGCGAAGCCGATCACGCCGTTCGTGCACTGGGTCGCCTGGAACATTCCTGCCGACGTCACTTCGCTTCCGGAAGGCCTGCAGGAGCAGATGCGCCTGACCGCGCCGGAAGGCCTGATGCAGGGCAAGACGAGCCGCGGCTCCGTCGGCTACTACGGCCCGCGTCCGCCAGTCGGCGATCCGCCGCACCATTACCACTTCCAGGTGCTCGCGCTCGACACGATGCTCGATCTCCCGCCCGGCGCGGATCGCGATCAGTTGCTCGCGGCCGCGAAGGGCCATGTCATCGCGAAGGGCGAACTGGTCGGCACCTACCAGCAGACGGTGGCGCCGCCGAAGTAGCCGCAAGTGTGCGAGGCGACGGGAAACAGCCGTTGCCTCCGCGCAGAATCATCGCCGGATTCCGCGAGTACGGCCCACCCGCGCCAGACGCGTGGGCGCGCCGCGTTCACCCGCCTCCCACCGCGCGCTCGGTAGCGTGTCCCCATCTCGCCCGGAGAGACCATCGAGATGGATGGACAGACGTCCGAACGCAGGGTGTGGAACCCGCTCCGCTCCGATTCGCGCGTATGAGCCTCAAGCATTCCGATTGGCCCGAGCGCCTGTGGGTTGTCCGCCACGGGCAAAGCGCAGGCAACGCCGCACGCGATGACGCCGAAGCACGCGGCCTGGGCTTGATCGATCTCCAGACGCGCGACGCCGACACGCCGCTATCCCCGCTCGGCAAGAAGCAGTCCGAAGCATTGGCGCACTGGTTCTCGACCATGTCGATCGATAGCCGGCCGTGCGTGTTCTACAGCTCTCCGTTCGTGCGTTCGGTGGACACCTGTCGCGCGATCGCGACAGCGCTGGGTGAAGACCCTGAGCAGATCAGCCTGGACGAACGGCTTCGCGAGAAGGAATTCGGCATCCTGGATCGCTACACGAAGCATGGGATCATCGAGAAGTTTCCCGAACTCGCCCAGCAGCGCGAGCTCGTCGGGAAGTTCTATTTCCGGCCACCCGGCGGCGAGAGCTGGTGCGATGTGATCCTGCGGCTACGCAGCATCGTCGAGGTTCTGCGGCGCGACCACGTCGGCGATCGCGTCGTCATCGTCGCCCACCAGGTCATCGTGAACTGCTTCCGTTACCTGCTCGAATGCATGGATGAGCAGACGATCCTCGCCATCGACGCGAAGGCGGACGTACCCAACTGCGGTGTGACCGAGTACGCGCTCACCGGCACCGGCGAGGCGGCGCGCTTCTGCCTGCAGCGCGCCAACTTCGTCGCACCGGAGCTGATCGAGGAAGCCGAAGTCACGCGCGCGCCCGATCGTCCGGCGGGTCCGAAATGACGAACCGTCCGGCCTTCCCCCTGCCAAGGGTGAAAGACGATTCCGGGAAGGAAGGCCGTGGACGCGTGCTGATCACCGGCGGTTCGGCGGAAATCCCGGGCGCCGTGTTGCTGGCGGGAATGGCCGCGTTGCGCGTCGGCGCCGGGAAGCTACAGTTCGCGACGGTGGCCTCCGTCGCGCGCCTGCTCGCGGTCGCGATGCCGGAGGCGCGTGTCATTCCACTGGAAGAGACTGCCCAAGGCAGCATCGCGTTCGCAAGCGATCCGCTGCTGGCTGCGGCCAAGCGCGCCGACGCGCTGATCGTGGGGCCGGGATGCGACCCCACCGCGCAGTGGCTGGACATTGTCGGCGCGCTTGCCCGCGAGAGCGGCGGAACGCTCCTGCTGGACGCAGGCGCCCTGCCTGCGGTGGAAGCCGTCGAAGGCGCGCCGATCCGATGCATCGTTACACCGCATGCAGGGGAAATGGCATCGGTCACCGGCCTGTCGCTGGAAGCGGTCGAGCGCGACGCCGGGGGCATCGCGCAACGCTATTGCGAGCGCAACGGCTGCGTCGTCGTCCTGAAGGGCGCGACCACGCACGTGTGCGCGCCCGGTGTTCCGGCGTGGGTGCACACCGGCGGCAGCATCTCGCTTGGAACATCGGGTTCGGGCGATGTGCTGGCCGGCATCATTGGCGGTCTCGCCGCCCGCGGCGCCGCACCGGTGGTGGCCGCGCAGTGGGGTGTGTACTTGCACGGGCTCGCGGGCCGGCAGTTCGAGGACGATGTCGCCGACGTCGGCCTGCTCGCGCGCGACCTGCCCGCGATGTTGCCCGCGCTGTTGCGTAAACACGCCGGCCACTGACGGCTAGAGCGTTACCGCTCCTCCCGACACCGTAAGCAGCGCTCCCGAGGTGTAACTGGCGGTATCCGCCGCGAGCATCACATACGCCGATGCCAGCTCCGCGGGTTGCCCGGGGCGCTTGAACGGCACCTGTTCGCCGAATGTCTCCACTTCTTCCGGCGCCATGCCTGCGGGAATGAAGGGGGTCCAGATCGGCCCGGGCAGCACGGCATTCACGCGGATCTTCTTCTCGGCCAGCAATCCGGCCAGTCCCACGGTCATGTTGGCGATGGCGCCCTTCGTCGCCGCATACGGGAGGATGTTCGGCGAAGGCTTCTTCGACTGCACCGAAGCGGTATTGATGACCGATGCGCCCTCTTCCATGTGCGCCAGCGCAAGCCGCACCAGATTGAACGGCGCGTGCACGTTCGTGTTGAAGTGTCGGGTCCACTCCTCCAGCGTGATCTCATCCATCGACTCGTAATAGCGCTGGTACGCCGCGTTGTTGACGAGCACATCGATGCGCCCGAATCGTTGCGCGACTTTCGCGATCATCTCTTCGGCCAGCTCCGGCTTGCTGATGTCGCACGCGTGGGTCATGCCGTCCACGCCGGCCTGCTTCACGATCTCCAGGATGCGTTGGGCATCCTTCTCTTCCGTCGGCAGATGCACGATTGCGACGTCCGCACCCTCACGGGCGAAGGCGATGGCCACCGCCGCACCGATACCGCTGTCGCCGCCGGTAATCAGCGTTTTCTTCCCCGCCAGCAATCCATGGCCGACGTAGCTGTCCTCGCCGTGATCGGGGCGCGGGTCCATCTTGTCGGTTTTCCCGGGGAAGGACTGCTGCTGCGCCTTGAAGGGAGGACGCGGATAATCGGGCACGGTCATGGGGTATGTTTCCGTTTGTTGGCACCTGACTATTCGCACACGCGCGTAAGCGCACGAGAAGGAAGTCCGGCACATTGGACACGCGACCTTTACGCGACCACCGAATCGCCCGCGAGCGGCCGCGCCCGTTTGATGGATCGGCGCATGAATGAGCCTCGCGTCGATGAGCCTTGCGTCAATGCGCCTTGCGCCGTCGTCGTCATCGGCGTGTCCGGCAGCGGCAAAACCACTGTCGCGCTTGGTCTGGCCGCGCATTACGGCTACGTCTTCCTCGACGCGGACGACTTTCACACTGCGCAGGCGAAGGCCCAGATGGCCGCAGGCGTGCCATTGGCCGACGAACAGCGGGAGCCTTGGGTCGACGGGTTAGTCCGCGAGCTGAAGGCCCTCGCGTCCAGTGGCCGATCCTGCGTCCTCGCCTTCTCGGGGCTGCGTGCAGCGCATCGGCAGCGCCTTCGTGAAAGCGGCGTCGAGATGCGTTTCGTGTTTCTCGATGCGTCGCCCGTGGAGGTTGCCGCACGACTGGAAGCGCGCACCGGGCACTTCATGCCGATCGCGCTGCTCGCCACCCAGTTCGAGGCACTGGAACTTCCCGAGGGCGAGTCCGATGTGTTGCGTGTGGCGGTGCGCGGCTCGCCGGATGAGATTCTCGGGCGCGTCGTGGAAATGATCGACGCCCCGGGTAATCAGCTGGGCTGAAACCGGGCGGGTTGGCAGGAGACGTTCCCGGCTTACCGACTGTCAGCGACACGATCCCGATCCCGCGCTGCCGCGATGGCAGGAGGCCGCTCGCCCGATACGATCTGGTCCACGGCCTCCGGTTCGCGGCGCAGCCGATCAATTCAACTGCAGCATTACCACCGACCTCGGCGGAAGCTGTACTTCCAGGGCCCCGTCACGCAGCTTCGCCGCGGTAAACGCGGCAGGCTTGACCTCGTCGGGCTTGTCGAAACTGTTGTGCGCGTCGATCGACGGCGCGGTCAGGATCCGGCCGGAAATCGCTTTCGCAGCGATACCGCGAATGCCGGCGCTCACCTGAGCCGGCTTGTTCGGATCCAGATTGGTCAAGGCAATATAGACCTTGCCGTCCTTGCCACGCACGGCCGAACCATGGACTGCCGGCACCGAGGCATCGCCCAGGCGATAGTCGGGCGCCTTCAGTTCCAGGGACAAACGGGTGGCATCCATGTACGGCTTGTACATTTCGAAGACGTGATAGGTCGGTGTGAGCAGCATCTGGCCTTCGCGGGTGAGGATCATCGCCTGCAGCACGTTCACCATCTGCGCGATGTTGGCCATCTTCACCCGGTCGGCATGGGCGCTGAAGATGTCGAAGTGCAGCGATGCCACCAGCGCGTCGCGCAGCGTGTTCTGTTGCTGCAGGAAGCCCGGGTTCGCACCGGGCAGGCCGGCGTACCAGGTCCCCCACTCGTCCACGAACAGCGCGACTTTTTTCTCCGGGTCGTACTTGTCCATGATCTCGACGTGGCGGCGAATCAGCTCGTCGATCTGCAGCGCACGCGAGAGCGTATCGATCCATTCGTCCTCGCCGAACTCGAACGACGAACGCGTCGGCGGCCAGCCGCCGGGGACCGTGTAGTAATGCACCGACAACGCGTCGGTCTGGTTTCGCGCCTCGCGCATGAACACTTCGGTCCAGTGATAGTCGTCGCCATTGGCGCCGGCCGCGACTTTCACGATCTTCTGCCCGGCAGGCGCCTTCACGAAGGTCTGGTAACGGCGATGCAGATCGGCCGCGTATTCCGCGCGCATGTTGCCGCCGCAACCCCACAGCTCGTTGCCCACACCGAAGTACGGCACCTGCCAGGGCGCCTTGCGCCCGTTCGTACGGCGTTCCTGCGCCAGCGTCGAGCGCGTGTCGGAGGTCATGTACTCCACCCAATCGGCCATTTCCTGCGGCGATCCGCTGCCGACATTGCCCGACACGTAGGCCTGCGTGCCGATCAACTCGGCAAAATCCATGAATTCGTGGGTGCCGAAGGCGTTCGTCTCCTCGACGCCGCCCCAATGGTTGTTGACCTTGACCGGGCGCTTGTCGCGCGGTCCGATGCCTTCGCGCCAGTGGTACTCGTCGGCAAAGCAGCCGCCGGGCCAGCGGACTACCGGAACCTCCAGCTTGCGAAGCGCAGCGACGACATCGTTTCGATAGCCGTGGGTGTTGGGGATCTTCGAGCCCTCGCCCACCCAGATGCCGCCGTAGATCCCGGTGCCCAGGTGCTCGGCGAACTGGCCGAAGATGTTGCGGCTCACGGTCGGCCCGGGTTGATCGGCGTGCAGCGTGGCCTGGACCTTGTTCACGTCCTGCGCCACGGCGCAGAAGCTCAGCGACAGGGCCGCTGCCAGCCCCAGCCGACCCAGGCGACGCTTCAGCGGAGTGTCCATCAACATCTGCATCACCTCGTGTTTTTGCGGAACGACGGAACCGTCGTGACGCGCCAGGCGCGTACGCGGAGGTTCACCAATGCGAATGCCCTTCTTCCAGCCTGCCGCCGAACACCTGTGTCCCCGACGTTCGGGTAGCGACGCCCTGAAGTCTGGCGGCCGGAGGCCCCGCGAATCAACAGGGCACTCGGCAGCGCGCAAGCGGAGTACGACCGGGTATGGACAACGGGCGGATATCGAAGAGAGGATTGGCGACGACTCCAGTCGCCTGCCCCTGCGCATCCATCGAGCGCGTCCCAAGGAGGAAGACCGTGCAATCCGGGTGCTGTTCCGTGTACATCCTCGGTCGCCTGATGCTCGCAAGCTCCCTGCTGTGGATGGCTGCCGGGCCGGCCCATGCGTGGAAGGACGGGACGAGCGCAATCCCGGCGCCGACCCCTGCCGACGCATCACCGACACTCACGCCTAGGGGAAATCCGCTCTTTCGCGACAAGTTCACCGCCGATCCTGCTCCGCTTGTCGTCGGAGACCGGTTGTATCTGTATGTCGGCCACGACGAAGCGCAGCGCGACGAGATGTTCAACATGCGCGAGTGGCTGGTCTATTCGACCTCCGACATGAAGACCTGGACGGATCACGGTCCGATCATGAAGGCGACCGACTTCAAATGGGCCAAAGCCGACGCCTGGGCTTCGCAGGCGATCCAGAAGAACGGCAAGTTCTGGTTCTACGCCGCGGTCGAACACGACGACACGCATCCTGGAAAGGCCATCGCGGTGGCCGTGGCGGATAGTCCCACCGGCCCGTTCAAGGATGCGAAAGGCGCTGCGCTGATCACCAGCGAGATGACGCCCAAAGGGACGCACAGTTGGGAAGACATCGATCCGACAGTTTTTACCGATGACGACGGAACGACCTGGATCGCCTGGGGCAATCGGCAGTGCTACATCGCCAGGCTCAAACCCAACATGATCGAGATCGACGGACCGATCACCGAAATCACGCCGCCGCACTTCGAGGAAGGTCCGTGGCTGCACAAACGCGGCGCGCTGTATTACCTGACCTACGCCTCGCTGGACCGCGCCTCGCACCGCGACGAGAAGGTGTCATACGCCACCGCGCCGTCGATCCAGGGACCGTGGACCTATCGCGGGGAGCTCACAGGCTCGGGCAAGTACAGCTTCACCATCCATCCGGGCATCGTGCAGTTCAAGGACCACTGGTATCTGTTCCTGCACAACGCGGCGCTGGCCATCGGCGACCAGAATGGTTCGATCGGAAGACGTGCCGTAACGGTGGAGTATCTGCAATACAACGCGGACGGGAGCCTCAAGCCCGTGGTGCAGACGCAGGCCGGGATCTCCGTTCCTCCGCCGCGATGACCAACTCGCGGGCGGCAGCAACCATCGCTGGCTCCACACGATTTCCACATTGTTGAACGGATTTTCAACGCACCCGGTTTCGCTGATTTTCGCGGGTCTTGAAAACGGCGGCGTCGTTCCTATTCCCGTCGCCGGACGGGTGTTGCCGTCCCTTGCCAATTGGAGACCCAGCCATGAACGAGATGGTTCGTAATCCCCAGTGGCCCGCGCAGGGTTCGATGAAGGATCCGGTCAAGCAGATGTTCGACCGGTTGTTCGAGGGGAATCTTTTCCAAAACGCCACGGATGAATCGTCGGTCGTCACCAGCCAGTGGGTGCCCCGCGTGGACATCAAGGAAGAAGCTGATCGCTTCCTGCTGTACGCGGACATTCCCGGTGTCGATCCGCAGGCGATCGAGGTGCAGATGGACAAGGGCCTGCTGACGATCAAGGGAGAACGTCGCGAAGAGAAGGTGGACGAGAACGAGCGCTACTCGCGCATCGAACGACGTCATGGTGTTTTCCACCGCCGCTTCGCACTGCCCGACAGCGCCGATCCGGACGGCATCACCGCCTCCGGCCACAACGGCGTGCTGACGATCAGCATTGCCAAGCGGCCCGAGTCCACTCCCCGGCGTATTCATGTCGGTTCGGTCCTGAATTCCTGAGCGGCCGGAGGCAGCGTCATGGACAGAGCGACCGAGGAGGCCCTCTGTGGTCTGCAAGCGCTTGTGCATGCGCAGGGACTGGCGCTGCGTGCGCTGGCTGCGACGCATCCCGACCCGGCCGCGCTGCTGGCAGCATGGCGGCAAGGCCTGGCCGACGACGAGTCCCGACCGGTCGCGGCACAGACGCGCGACAGCGCTTACCTGGCCGAGCTTTGCCGGCTTCGCGCTGAAGACTGGACGGCGGAGCTGGTCGAGCTGACGCTGCCCAGGCTCGATGCCGACGAAGTCGACGTGTCCACGGATGGCACCGTGTCGGTCCGGCCCTCGACGCCGGGAAAGCCGCCGCAGGGATCGCCGTGATTCAACTTCCCGGGGCGGACGTCTGCTGCGTCCGCCCCTTTCTCTTTCTTTTGGGCGCGTGTTCTCACGCACGTACCGGTGATCGCCGATAGACATCCTTTACGGCCTGCGGGCTAAGTATCACGTCAGGGGGTGTCGCATGCCGCCGACGCGATACAGACCATTGCACGCCCACGATCGGCGCATCGCAGCGCCACGACTTGCCAGCGCTCTCCCGCAGCGCCACAAGCAGCGGAGAAACCTGGGCGAGCACATCCCTGCGTCGCGCACGCTGCGAGCGCAGTCGAGGCGGCTTATCCAGAACGCAAGGTCGCCGCGGAAACGACTGACCGGGCACGCAGGCCCCTACGTCACACTCCGGACACCGCCGAGGGGCTAGAAACGAACTGCACCACGTCGATTCAACAGCGGCGTCGCCATTGGGCCTCCGTGCAGCTCTGCACGAGACGGTCAACATGAATCTATTAGCTCCGCCCATCGAAGATGGGCCGAGCGATGGCCTGGGCATGCTCCATGAGCGCCTCGCCATCGCACTCGCGGAGAGCCAGGAGATCAGACGTGAGCTTGCCGCGTCGATCCGCTATCTGCGCGAGACCCTTGAACGCCACAAAGTCGCAGTCAGGCGCTTCGCCGACCAGTAGTGGTCTCCGGCTTACATACTGCTACACGCGTGCGCCAAAGTGGCACGTAGGGCCCAAGCGGTGCCCTCATCACTTAAGGGCGAACCTGTGGGCCCAGCGAATGGCTGCTGTGGGTCGAAAGCGGACCGCCGTCGGCGCGTCCGTTCCGCTCAACGTCCGCTATCGGCCAGAAGCGGACATCAGCGCCGCTTCACCCGACGCCGCAGCGAAGCGATCACCAGCACCAGCCCAACCACGATGCTGACTACGCCGATAGGCGCCGTCCACGGGGAGGCGTGAGGCACAAAGTGGTGATAGGCGTGCTCGGTTCTCCACAGGAGAACGGGGACCCGGAGCGTGGCAACCCATATGAACAGCGTGCCAATCAGGGTAAGTCCGGCACCGAATACCGTCATGAGGCCAGCGAATAGCTTTTGCTTCTTGGTCATTCCTTGCCCAGCCGGCGCAGATTTTGAAGCTCGTTCATGTGTTCCATGCCCTCCGGTTCGGGTCGGAAGCGGACATTGGCACCCGCTTGACCCCGCGCCAGTCCAATGTCCGCTATCGGCCAGAAGCGGACGTCTGCTCGTAACGCGTTCTGCTCAGACGCGGATGGTGGACGGAATCGGCAATGGCGCGGGATCGTCGGTATAGCTGACGATCTCCAAGCCGGTGAACTGCCCCTCGCTTGCAAAAACAAGTACGTCTACGCGCTCGCCCGTGTCTGTTTCGCCCGACGCATCCGCCACAAGGCCAGGGAGTTGGCCAGGGCGAAGGTGCCGGAAATCGACAGACGCGCAGCCGCACGCGCATCGTCCGACCACCTGGAGTGATTCCGCACCATCGAAAGACGGAACCTCTACGTCGGCGATGGAGCCGACTTCGACAGCGCGACGCAGGACCGCGAGCTCTGCGGCGGTAATGACCCTGACGGCAAGGGGTGATCTGCCCATGTGTCACCTCCAAAACGGCTAGCGCGTTGATGACCGCTTTGGGTCGAAAGCGGACATTAACAGTCCGGCTGCCGGCCGTCCTGCCCGAACGTCTGCTTTCGGCCAGGAGCGGACATTGCGTGGGCAATGACTACTCGCCGCGGATCAATTGCGCCTTCCCTGTCCGTCGATCCACTACAACCATGAATTGGCATCCCGGCGGACCAATGGGCTTGCATAGAAAAACGAACATCCACTCGGCGCCATCCTCGGTCAATTCGCTGCCGAAGTCGCGGCCGAAGGTGCCTAGCTCGTACCTCGTAAGATCGCGCCCTTCCGACTTGGCGAATTCGCGGGCAATGATCAAGCCTCGTTCCCTGGTCATCAGGCCGTCGCTTGCGACGCTGGATTTCACGGAAGCCTCGGTCAGTGGCTTCGACTGGGCGAGAGCGTCAGGTCCAGCGGTCACGAAGACCAGACTTAGCACCAACTTCATGCGCAAATCTGCGCTGGAGAACGACATGGCCAATGTCCGCTTCGGGTCGAAAGCGGACATTAGCATCGCCCCGACGACCCGCCCGCACGAACTTCCGCTATCGGCCATAAGCGGACGCCTGCTCGCATTGCGCTCTTGCTCAGACGCGAATGGTGGACGGAATCGGTAGCGGAGCCGGCTCGTCGGTGAAGCTCACGACCTCCAACCCCGTGAACTGCCCCTCGCTTGCGAAAACGAGCACGTTCACGCGCTCGCCCGTGCTGGCCTGGCCGGATGCATCCGCGACCAGAGTAGGGAGTTGGGCGCGGCGCAGGTGGCGGATGTCGACCGACGCACAGCCGCAAGCGCATCGACCGACTACATGGAGTGATTCCGCACCATCGAGAGACGGAACGTCAGCGTCCGCGATGGAGCCGACTTGGACAGCCCGCCTCAGCACCGCAAGTTCCGCCGGAGTAATGGCCCTGACGGCAACTGGTGATCTGCCCATGAAGCTCCTCCAGGACGGCATGTGCGTTGATGACCGCTCAGGGTCGAAAGCGAACATTAACAGCCCGGCCGCCCGCCGGCCCGGCAGAACGTCCGCTAACGGCCAGAAGCGGACGTCTGGACACGCGTAAAAGGCCTACACCTACGGACTCGCGGCATAGCCCGTCGCCTGGAACTTGCTAAAGGTCGTCACTCGCTCGACCGATGGAGAACATCTTCTTCAAGTTCGGCAAGTCAGGGGACGTTAGGGCTAGAGCGAGTGACAGGGGCCATGCCAAAACAGCGGAAATGCCCTTCCAAAAGTAGATGAGCAACGCCATTCCAACGAACCACGCCACGACGAACGCATACGCGCCTAGGCCGTACTCCTTGAAATGTCGTAGCACGAACATGGGTATCTGAACGTCCACTTTGGGTCGAAAGCGGACATTAGCATCGCCGCCGCGCGCCCGCGGGAGCCATGTCCGCTATCGGCCAGAAGCAGACATGCATCGCCGACTCAGCTTGGCCAAGACGCGGTTCGAGTGACTCTGTTACGGCGCGCGCCCAAAGAACCTGCGCACCACATCTGAGGTCTCCGCGTCCCAGCGACGTGACGGCGTACATAGGGCCAAGCGTGGCGGGACTTCGGCCTGCTGGACAACGAGGATGGAGTCCCCGGGTGACACCTTGACCGCCTCGGCCCACTTCCAGGAGTGACCGGACGTGGGGTCAGAATAGACAGCTTCGGAAACAACCTGGGGCACAATTCCTGACTCGCCCTTTAGCACCCATTGCGGCACCACCGTATGCTCGATGTCCACGCGACGGCCATCCCTGAGCCCGCCGACGGGAACTGCCAGAGCGGACTCTACGACTGTACCAACGTAGACGAGGTCCGCGGCTTGCAGGTGTTCTTCCAGGGGCTCAACAATGCATGCCGCTTCACTGCCGCCCGATACGAAGAGCATCACTGCAGCGACCAACCAATGGCGTGTCATCAAGCTGTTCCCCTAACCGAACCGATATTCCCAATGTCCGCTAACGGCCATTAGCGGACATCCGCATCCCTGGCCAGCCAGCGCTGGATGCGCGGCAACGCCTCTTCGAACGTTTCCACGGTGTCGGCGCTGATGAACTCGTCATCGGGTACCCGTACCAGAACTCGATGACGAGCCCTACTTTTGCACGCCGGAGATCCACTGAGTGGGTCTTCTTGACGCCGAGCGCGAACAACACTGGCAAATCCCCGTCCATCACCAGTCTGGCGTTGAATCCCTGCTCCGCGAGTACGTCTGCAATCTCCGCGACGCGGACACGATCACTGGCCTCCATTGGGGATCGTCCTTGAATGTCCGTTTTGGGTCGAAAGCGGACATTAGCAGCCCTGCCGCCGGCCGTCCCGGCCGACCGTCCGCTATCGGCCAGAAGCGGACATTTCACGGGGCGGCAGCACCGACTCCCTCATACGGGAGCTCTCTTCGGCAAGGAGGCCAGCCGCCATGGCTTCGGACCGCGCCACCAGGCCTAACGTGGTGTACTTCCACGTCGACAATCTCGGGTACGGCGAACTGGGTTGTTACGGTGGCGGCATCCTGCGCGGCGCCGCCACGCCGCGAATCGACGCGTTCGCGACCGAGGGTTTCCGGCTTGCAAACTACGCGCCGGAGGCCCAATGCACGCCCTCGCGCACTGCGCTTATGACCGGGCGTTACGCAATACGCACCGGCAATCACACCGTGGCGCTTGCGGGCGCCGAGTCGGGCATCGTGGCGTGGGAACGCACGCTGGGAGACCTGTTCTCGGCCGCCGGTTACGCCACGATGTGCATGGGAAAGTGGCACATCGGCGACAGCGCGGGCCGCTGGCCGATCGATCACGGTTTCGATGAGTGGTACGGCCCCCCGCACTCCTACGACGAGGCCATGTGGGAGCGCGACCCGTGGTACGACCCCGAGCGCGATCCGGTCTCGTACCTGCTTGAAGGGCGCAAAGGGGAATCCGTCAGGCAGGCGGAACGCCTCACATGGGAGGTCAAACGAAACGTCGATGTCGAGTACAAGAAGCGTGCCTTTCGATTCATGGAATGCGCATCGCAACAATCGCGTCCTTTCCTGCTCTACTTCAACCACTCGTTGATGCATATGCCAGTTGTCCCGCGCGACGAGTACCGGGGCCGCAGCGGCAATGGCGATTGGGCCGACAGCCTGATGCAGCTCGATGGCGACCTCGGCGAGCTGTTGGACCATATCGATGCGTTGGGCCTTCGAGACGACACCATCGTGGTCTTCGCCGGCGATAACGGCAACGAGGAAATGCTGCTGCACCGTGGCACGGCCGGATACTTCGAAGGCTCTTATTTCACCGGCCGCGAAGGCTCGCTGCGCACGCCGTGCATTGCGCGATGGCCGGGGCGCATCGCCGCGAATCGTACGAGCAACGAGATCGTGCACATCACCGACTGGTTCACCACGCTCCTCAGCCTCGCGGGCATCGCAGTGCCGCAGGACCGCGAGATTGACGGAAAGGACCAGTCGGAGTTCCTCAGCGGAGCCCGGGAACGGTCCAGCCGCGATGGCTTCATCTTCTGGAATGGTCCACAGATGTACGGCGTGAAGTGGGAGAACTTCAAGCTCGTGCTCGTGGATCAGAAATATTCGACCGACCCGGCATTGCCGCTGGCGTCAGCGCACATCATCAACCTATTGACCGACCCCAAAGAGCGCGAGCCGTTCAACCCGGTCTACCTGCACTCGTGGACGATGGCGCATTTCGGCCGGCTCATCCGGGAGTTCAACGAGAGTGTGAAGCGCGAGCCGCTGATTCCTGCGGGATCGCCACTGGCTCATGTGCCCAAGCGCGAGGATACGTAATGTCCGCTGTGCGTCCAAAGCGTGCATCAGCCTTCCGGTGGCCAGCCATGCCCGCCCTACCGCGCCACTTCCCGGCCGGCAGCGCCCATGCCCTGCGTGCCCAAGCACGCGGACGCCAAGCAGCCCTTCTGCAACGGCAACGGCCGCCAGTCAGCGCGACGCCGTCCGTGCGGCATCGCGCTCGTCGAACACCGCGGTGACGCGCCGGATCAGGCCGGCGATATTGACGGGTTTGCTGATGTGCGCATCGAAGCCGACTTCCCGACTGCGAGCGATATCCGTATCGCGTGCGTAGGCAGTGACCGCGATCGCCGCCGTATCCCGGTTCGGCCCTTCGCCGCGGCGCACGCTGTCCATCAGCGCGAAACCGTCCATGAACGGCAGGCCGACATCGGACACGATCAAATCGAAGTGCCTCTCGTCGAGCAGGTTCAGTGCGACCTCCGCGGACCCCGCGTCCCATACCGCGGCACCGTGATCCTCCAGCGCAAGCTTCATGAGACGACGGGTTTCGACATCGTCCTCGACGAGCAGGATGTCGCGGGACGACAGATCCTCCCCGTTCGCGAGCGCTTGCTCCTCCCCGGACCGCGCGATCGGAATGCGGACCTCGAAACGCGCGCCGCGCCCAAGGCCCTCGCTCGACGCGATCACCGTGCCGCCGTGGAGAAGGACCAGTTCGCGCACGATCGCAAGCCCCAACCCCAATCCACCTGCACTGGACGGACGGGAATGCGCAGCCTGGCGGAACCGTTCGAACAGCAGGCCGGCATCGCCGGGCTCGAATCCGACGCCGCTGTCCTGCACGGAGAAAACGGCGTGGCCATCGTGTTCCACCAGCCCGACCGTCACCACCGACCCCGGCTCGGAAAATTTGATCGCATTGGACAGCAGGTTCCAGGCGATCTGGTGCAGGCGCGGCGCATCGCCCATGACGGCGCGCGAGCTGTCGATCTGCATGTCGATCGCAATACGTCGCGGCGCGGCCAGCTCTTCCACCGATGCCACCGCATCGCGCAGCACCGCGGTCAGGTTGGTCGGCGTCGTGGTCACCGAAAGCTTGCCCGAGGCCGCACGCGCGACGTCCAGCAGGTCGCCCAGCAGGCGCGCCTGCAGGTGGGCGCTGCGTTCGATCGCCATCAATCCCTGCTCCAGGTGCGGCCGCGCCTCGGGACGCTGCAGCATCGATGACCACATCGAAATCGTGTTCAAGGGATTGCGCAGTTCGTGCGATACCAGCGCCAGGAAGACATCCTTTGCCTGGTAGGCGCTCTCGGCCTCGGTGCGGGCGGCGCGCTCGCGCTCGAGGAGCGCGTCGCGTTCCAGGCCCAGTGCATGCTCGACGGTGCGATCGGCCAGGACGACGACGACGCTTTCCTCGTCGACCAGTGCGATGCGCCATTCCATGAAGACGGTGTCCCGCCCTGCCCGCTCGAGCGTCGCGGTACCGCTCAGCGGCCGGCTGCCGCCGCGAACGGCTTCGAAGGATTCGGAAAGGAACTCCGGTAGCGCACGCTGCTCGGCGGACATCGAGGTCGCATAGTCGCGAAACGCGTCGTTGCCCAGGGTAAGGTCGCCGGACAAATCGAACACCGCGATCGCGACCGGCGCACTGTCGATGATGGAGGCCAGCTGCGCACGCAGGCTCACTTGCGCCCGTTCGGCCTTGCGCGCGCGCACGAGCGCGTTGATCGTCGCGACCAGGACGCCCGCACCCACCGGATGCGTCAGGTACGCATCGCCGCCGGCTTCCAGGCCGACGATCTTGTCGGAATCCTGCATGTGCTGCGCGCTCAGATGCAGCACCGGCAGCGACTGCGTGGCCGGATCGGCGCGCAGCCGGCGGCACACTTCGAACCCATCCAGGTCGGGAAGGTTCACGTCCAGCACGATCGCATCGCAGCCCGGCGCGAGCCGCAGCGCTTCCTCGCCCGTCACGGCTTCTATCACGTCGATGCCATTGGCCGTCAGCATGCGGCGCGTCGAATATCGCGTCGCGTTGGTGTCGTCGACCAGCAGCACCGGGCGATCCAGAAGCGTCGATTGCGACATCATCGTGACGGCTCCGCTGCATCCTCCGTGACGCCGCGTACCGGCAGCACGACCGAGAAGGTCGAGCCCTCGCCGAGGCGGCTTTCGACTTCAACGCGCCCATTCAGCAATTCGGCGAATCGCTTGCACACCGACAACCCGAGCCCGGTGCCGCGCCATGCCGGTGTCCTCAAGGAGCGCACTTGCGAGAACTCGACGAAAAGTTGGGAAAGGTCATGCTCTGCGATCCCGGGTCCGGTATCGGAGACTGAAAGGCGGACGTGATTGTCTGGTTCGGACCGTGCCGAAATCGTGACGGTGCCTTCCTGCGTGAACTTGAGCGCGTTCGAAATGAAGTTGCGCAGGATCTGGGCGACTTTCTGATTGTCCGAGAACAGCGCCGGCACACCGACCGGTTCCTCGAAAACCACCTCCACCGTCGCGGAGGTCGCGATGGGATTGAACATGCCGCGCAGCGCCGAGAACAGGTCGATCAGTTCGAACCAGTCCGGCGAAATCGTGATCCGTCCAGCCTCTATCTTCGCCAGATCGAGGAGGTCGTCGACCATTTCGCTCATCTCCGCCGAACACGCCTGGATGAAGGCGACCTGCTTTTCCTGCTCGCCCGACAGTGGACCGTCGTATCGTTCGAGCAGGAGGCGGGACATGCTCTGGATGGAGACCAGCGGCGTGCGGAACTCGTGGCTCATGTACGACAGGAACCGGCTCTTGAGGTCCGATACCTGCCGCAGTTCCTCGGCCTTGTCGTCCAGTTCGGCATACAGCGCCACCACGCCCTGGTTGGTTTCGGCCAGTTCCTCGCGGAGCATCGCGATTTCGCGCAGCGCGTCGGCCAGTTCCTGCTCGGTCCCGCTCATGGTCAACTCCGGATGGCGACGACAGTGGCGTCGTCGCGTTGCCGATTGCAGTCGCGGAAGAGCACGCCGCAGACCACCTGGGGATGACGCAGCCTCAGGCCGGGGTAACGGTCCAGCGACCATCGTCCGCTCAGGCCGTCAGTGTGCACGACGACCAGGCCCCGTGGCTCGACCGCGGCCTGCTGTTGCTTCACCTGCGGGAACGCGCCGCCCACCGTGCCGTTCTGCCCTGCCAGCGCCTGTGCCTGCTCGCGACGCACCACCACGCAATGCAGGTTGCCTACGGATGCGTATTCGAGCACTGGCCCGGACGCGCGATGGCGCAATGCCGCCGCCGCACAGCCGCGCGTGCCCCGGGTGAGGTCGTTTGCGCGCTGGAGCTGGAGCGAGGGCGTCGTGTCGATGTCCGCGATCGGACCGCAGAATGCCGATGCCGCATGCGCCTGCGGCCCATGTCCAAGCCCGTCGGCCATCACGAGCGACCAGCCGTCCTCGTTGCCGCGCAACGCCCACTGGTCCCCGCTGACCGATTCGCCGCGGATCGGAATGGCGAGAGAACCGTATTCCAGGCCCGGCGTGCTGCGCCCCACGCGCGCGAAGAACACGCTTCCCGATGTATCGGTGTACGCATCGAAGACCGACGCGAGTCGCCGCACCGCACCCAGCCCGGTGCCCTGGGTCTGACTGGTGGAGTAGCCGTCGACGAAGCACTGCTGGAGATCCATGCCGGGCCCATGGTCGACCGACATCAGGTCCACGGTCTGCGCCGAAGCGGCCTTGACGTAGAGGATGCCGCGACGGGCGTGCTTGTGCAGATTCGTGGCCAGTTCGACGGCCACCAGCAACGCCTTCGCGGTCAGCTCGTCCGGCACGCCGGCTTCGGCGCAGGCGAGCGCCGCCTGCCGGCGCGCGGCACCGACCTGCGTTTCATCGTCGATTTCGATGTGACGCCAGATGCCACCGTCGCGGATCACTTCCATCGGCTGATGGTGACGCGCGTCCCCGCTCCCGGCGTGGTGTCGATGTCGAACTCCTGCACGAGACGACGTGCGCCGGACAGACCAAGCCCAAGCCCGTTTCCGGACGTCCAGCGATCGGTCAATGCCAGATCGAGGTCCGGGATGCCGGGCCCCTCATCGGCGAAGGTCAGCGTCAATGCGCGGCGGCCCGGCTGCGAACCGTGGGACCAGACCATCTCGCCGCCGCCGCCGTATATCAGCGTATTGCGCGCCAGCTCGCTGGCGGCGGTGACCATTTTCGTCTGGTCGACCAGCGAAAAGCCCAGTTCGACGCACCATTTCCGCACGGCCTGGCGCGCGGACACGATGTCCTGTTCGCTGCGCAGCGGCATCGTTCCAGACGTCACGGGCTCAGTCCTCCCGACGCGACTGGATCAGCATGGCCATGCCCTTTTCGACGTTGAGCGCGGTCCGTACGCCGGGCATCGCAACGCCCAGCTCCACCAGCGTGATGGCGACGGCGGGGCGCATGCCGACCACCACGGTCTCCGCGTCCAGCACACGCGCCATCGAAGACGTGTCGGCGATGAGTCGCCCGATAAAGGAATCCACCATCTCCAGTGCGGAGATGTCGATCACCACGCCCTTGGCGCCGATGCGCTCGATCTGGGCGGTGAGATCGTCCTGCAACTGCATGGCGACCTGGTCATGCAGATCCACCTGGATCGTCACGAGCAACAGGTCCCCCATGCGAAGGATGGGGATGCGTTCCATGTCAGGTGGCCTCGGCGGCGGTCAGCACGCGCACGCCGGTCCGCTTGAGCGCCAGCGACAGCGCGTCGGCGAGGTTCGCCTTGGTGGTGACCTCGCCCAGGTCCACGCCCAGATGCACGATGGTCTGCGCGATCTGCGGGCGCACGCCGCTGATGATGCAGTCCGCGCCCATCAGGCGGATGGCGGTGACCGTCTTGATCAGGTGCTGCGCCACGAGCGTGTCGACAGTGGGCACGCCGGTGATGTCGATGATGGCGATGGACGCCTCGGTCTCCGCGATGCGCGTGAGCAGCGTCTCCATCATGATCTGCGTGCGATTGCTGTCCAGCGTGCCGATGATCGGCAGTGCCAGCACGTCCTTCCACAGCTTGACCACCGGCGTGGACAGTTCGAGCAGCTCGTGCTGCTGGCGCTCGATCACGGCCTCGCGCATGCGCTGGAACGCGCCGACCGCGCGCAGGCCCAGGCGATCGACCAGTTCGGAGGCGTCCCAGGACAGCTGCGCGACCGCCTTGGCGTCGCCACCGGAGCCTGCCTGGATCTGATCGAAAAGCGGTCGCTTCAGGCTGAAAACGAACGTCGCCGTCTCCTCGGAGCTGAAGCCCTGCTCCACCCGGTCCCGTGCGAATGTGTCGAAGAAGCGGTCGAGGACGGTGAAATCCACGGTACCGACGGTGTTGTCGGCGGAGGACTTGAGCGCCTGCACCAGCAAACCGACCATCTCGTCGGCACGCTTCATCAGGTCGGCCTGGCTGACGCGGCCGGCCAGGTTGCCGGACACGCGCTGCAGCTCCTGGACCCAGCCCGACCGGATCGCGTCCTTTTCGGTCAGAAAAAGTTCGTGCAGGTTCATTTGGATCACCCCCGGAAATGGACGGCGACCTTAGCACAGCGCGACTTTTTGCCCCTTGACGCCTGGGCGGCAGCTACGGCTGCAAGGTCAGGGGGGCTTGCGGCGGGTCGGAAGTCCGCGTCTCGAGCCGACGCTGGCACTCTCGCGCCCCCTGAAATCCGGGGCATCGGGCGGCGGGCGGACGCCATCGAAGTGCTGGCGATCGATGTTCCGGGGAGCCGACCGATGTCACGGCCGGAAGCGCACCGCATGCAGTTCCATGCCGGTGGTCAGAGACTCGATGACCAGCGTGTTCCGCCCAGGCAGAAGCGCAACCTCACGCACGCGATCGACGCGCAGTTCGCCGAGGTCTTCACCATTGAGCCGCGCACGTACCCGCCCGTGCCCGCCGAGGATTGCCAGCGCGTAACGCCCTGCACGTTCGGCGTCGAACGTGTAGCGCATCCATTCGCCGGGCTCCATGTCGACCACGCGCCAGCCGGCCTCGTCGTGATGCAGATCCACGCCGTCGTTGCGATACGCCTTCGCCGGATTCCAGTCTACGCGCGGCTTGCCGGTTTCGTTTGCCGAACTGGCGTCGTGGTACGCGATGCCATCGCGCCCCATGTCGAAATCGGCGGCAGCGATCTCGCCGCCCTCGGGGCCGATGCGGTGCGGCTTGAACGGCACCGACAGGTTCGAATGCGGCGCACGCAGCCAGGCGTCGACGACGTCGGGCTGGATGCGGTTGTGTTCGAAGCGGATGTCGTGCGTGGCCAGCGTCATCAGCGCGGCTTCCGCTTGGGCCGGCGTGGGCCGCGGCCCCTCGCCGCGCCAGTACGCGAGGATGCGCTGGTAGCCGGGATTGGCCACGATCTGCAGCGGATTGTTGTAACGCAGCTTCTTCAGCGGCCACGACGCCCAACCGATACCTTCGCCTTCGACCAGCGCGACGGTGCGCGCATACCAGTCGTTCGAGTTCTCGCCGGTTTCGCCCAGGTACAACGGCACGTTCCAGCGATCGCGCAATGCAAGCTGCTCGCGGATGCTGTCGCGCGTGGTGCCATTCCAGTACTTGTGGAAGCTGACGACGAGGTTGTCGTCCCACGGTCCGAGCCCGCGTTCCGCGTCCAGCACGCCGCGATAGTTGTTGCCCCAGCAGTTGCCTTCGATGATGACGATGTGGCGCTTGTCGACTTCGCGGATCGCACGCGTGGTGCGCACCAGCAGTTCGCGCAGCGGTGCGTTGCCGGTTTCGTTGCAGCCGTTGCGGTCGTTCCTGTCTTCGAAGCCCCAGTTGGGCTCGTTGATGAGGTCGTAGGCCGCGATGGCCGGTTCGTCCTTGTAGCGCTCTGCCAGGCGGCGCCACAGCGCGACCATCTTGTCGCGATGCGCCGCGTCGTCCCATAGAGAAGGCGCGTCGGGATCGCGATCGGCGATGTTCACATCGTTCCCCTGTCCGCCCGGCGCGGCGTGCAGGTCGAGAATCAGGCGCATGCCGTTGGCCTTCAGCCACGACAACAACTGGTCGGTGCGACGGAAACCTTCCTCGCGCCAGGTCTGCTCGCCGCGCAAGGGTTCCTCGGACACCGGCGCGGTGTATAGCGCGTAGTGCATCGGCAGGCGTACCGAATCGAAACCCCACGCGGCGAGCGCGTCGATGTCGGCCTTCGTGACGTGGTTGTCGAGCCACGCCTGGTAGAACGCACGCGTCTTCTCCTCGCCGATCAGCTCGACGATGCGTGCGCGGATCGAACGCTGCGTGCCGGGTCCCGGCACTTCCAGCATGTAGCCTTCCTGCAGCATCCAGCCGCCGAGGCCGACACCGCGCAACACGACGGTGCGGCCGCTTTCATCGACGATGCGCGTGCCGTCGGCGCGCAGGAAACCTTGCGTCGTTTCGATGCGGGCCTGCGCGGCGGATGACGGTGACCATAGCGCGGCCAACGCCAGCAACGCGGCGCCGAATCGTGCGCCTGCCCGCAGCGCGCCCACGGCGGCGTCAGGCGACGCCGGCGGCGACGGGCTCGCGAACGCCCGGGCAGTACTGGTCCAGATACGCCTGGTGCGGCGGCAGGTGGCGCACGGTGTTGTCGACGTGCGTGCGGATATCGTCGAGGAACCGGCGCAGATCCGGTTCGCTCATCACGTTCGCGGTCGGGTGGTACTGCTTCGGCATCACGCCCTGCCCCATCATCACCTGCACCCACGAGTTCTCCGCGAACAGCTCTTCGGCCGTGCGGAACACATTGCCGGTTTCGCGGAACAGGTCGATGCGGTGCTTGAGCGTGGACGGGATCTCCATCTCGCGGATCGCCTGCCAGTACGGCGTGTCGCGACGATTGGTCAGGTGGTAATGCAGCACCACGAAGTCGCGCACGTGCTGGATTTCCGAATCCAGCTGCGCGTTGTACTGGTCGATCTCCGCCTGCGCGATGGTCTGCGGGAACATCCGCAGCAGATGCACGATGCCGCGCTGGATCAGGTGGATCGTGGTGGATTCCAACGGTTCGATGAAGCTGCCCGCCAGGCCGAGCGCAACGACATTCTTGTTCCAGCACTGCTGGCGCTGGCCCGGCTTGAAGCGGATGGGCCACGGCTGCTTGATAACCTCGCCCTCCACGCTGGAGAGAAAGACTTCGCGCGCTTCGTCGTCGTCCATGAACTTGCTGGAATAGACGATGCCGTTGCCCATGCGATGCTGCAGCGGGATACGCCACTGCCAGCCGGCGTCGCCCGCGATCGCGCGCGTGTACGGCACCGCGTCGCGCACGGCGGTGGTCTGCGTCGCCAGCGCGCTGTCGTTGAACAGCCAGTGCGACCAGTCGGTGAACCCCACGCCCAGCGTCTGCCCGATCAGCATCGCGCGGAAGCCCGTGCAATCGATGAACAGATCGCCTTCCAGCACCGAACCGTCGGCGAGCTTCAACGCGGTGACGTGGCCGGAGGCTTCGTCGGTCTGCACTTCGACGATCTTGCCTTCCACGCGTTTCGCGCCGTGCTGCTGGCTGAGCGTGCGCAGGAAGCGCGCGTACAGGCTCGCATCCATGTGGTACGCGTAATTGATGCCACCGCGCGGCAGGTGCGCGAAGCGGTCCTGCAACGCGGCCTTCAGTTCGACGCAGTAGTCCTCGTAACCGCTCGCGATGCCCAGCTCGCGTCCACGCATCCAGAAATGCTGGAAGCCCGCCGACCAGTGATCCTTGCCGCTGGTGCCGAAGGAATGGATGTAGCGATGCCCCTTGTCCAGCCAGTTCTCGAACGAGATGCCGAGCTTGATGGAGCCCTTCACCGCCGACATGTATTCCTGTTCGTTGATCTCCAGCAGGCGGTGGAACGTCACCAGCGTGGGGATCGTCGCCTCGCCGACGCCGACGGTACCGATCTCCTCGGACTCGATCAGCGTGATGTCGAGCACCTTGCCGAGCGTGCGCGCGAGCGCGGCGGCGGCCATCCAGCCGGCGGTACCGCCACCGGCGATGACGACGCGGCGGATCGGGCGGTTGGCGATGTCGGTGGTGGTCATGCCGTGAAGTCCTCAGCGATTGAGTCGTTGCAGCAGACGTGCGCGCAGGCTGCGCGCACGGGTGTCGTCCAGCGGCGCGAGCACGCGCTGCGCGGATTCGGGAATGTGCCCGGCGGTCGCGTCGTCCGCGTCGAACACGTAATGGCGGAACACGTCGTCCCAGATCGCCCGCTGCTTCGGCGGGAGATCGCGCACGGTCATGATCGCCAGCATCAGGGCATTCATCGGCGTGTCCATCCACGCCGGCGATTGGCGCCACCAGTAGTTCACCAGCACGTTAAAACTTTCGAGCCCTTCCATGTGATGCCACCACATGGAAGGAATCAGCACCGCATCGCCCGGCTCAAGAACGGCCGTGCGCGCGTGTTCGCACGCTTGCGCGAACTTCGGGAAACGCTGGAAATCCGGCGCGGCGAAATCCACCAGGCTGATCGGCTGGCCGGCCGGCGTGTGGTCCAGCGGTCCGATGTAGAGATTGCGCAGCTGTTCCGGCGGAAACAACGTGACGCGACGACGCCCGGCGACCACGCAGGCAAGGTTGTCCGGCACGTCCTGGTGCGCGGCGATGCGCGTGCGGTTGCCGATCCAGATGCTCGCCAGCGCATCCTCCACGCCCAGCGCCACGTCGTTCTGCGCGCGGAAGCCGGGCAGCCAGGTGTCGATCGTGGTCGAGGCGATGTAGATCGCCGGCGATGCCGGATCGTCCGCATAGCGCAGCAGCGTGTTGAGCGCGACGTGCAGCGGTACGTGTTCCTGGCGGAAATTGAAACCGCTCAGGTCGTCGTTGTAGAAGAAGCGCCCGCCGATCTCCGGCGGCCCGACCGTAGCGACCACCGGCGGTGCGTCGCGACGTTCGAACGCGCGCAGGTATTTCACGGCGGTTTCGGCCGACTCGCGTGCGGCGCGCACCATCGGCCAATCGGCGACGACACCGCGAAGCACGACCGGTTCGCCCCCGTGCAGCAGTTCCTGCGGCAACGCACGCGGATCGAGTCCCGCGCGTTCCTCGATGGGGCGTGCGCCCGGAAGGCTAACGCCGTGCGGCATGGCGGCGATTCATCCGCTCGATCAGATCGCGGAATCGCGACACCGACGCGACGGCCATGAACACCGGCTCCAGGAAACCGGCGCGATGAAGTTCGTCCAGCGCGTCGGAATCGAGCGCGCGCAGGCGTTCCTCGTGGATGGTGTGGAAACCGCTGAGCCGGTTGACGTTGCCGTCGTTGAGTTCGACATCGAGCGCGAACGACTCGAGCAACCGGTGTTTTTCCAGCGCCGCGACAAACGCCGGCACCTGCACGACGCCATCGTGCAGCGCGAGCAGCACGGACGTGATGCGGTCCAGGTATTCGGTCGTGCCGCCGTGCGCGCGGAACAGCGCCTCGCCCTGCCCCGCCTTCGCGCGCGGATGGTCGAGGTCGACATGCACGGTCAGCGATTCGCCATCGCGACCGATCAGGAACGGTTGACGTTCGATCGCCAGCGGAACGTAGGTCGCGTCCCAGCGGCCTTCATCCAGGAACAGGTTCTGCCCTTCGGTGAGTCCGAAGAGCGCCAGCGGCTGCATCGCACCGTCGGCAGCGCGACGGAAGACGATGGGGTAATGCGCCTGCACGTTGCGGAACTCGGACGGGAACGTGATCGCGAACATCACGTCGTCGCCCAGCGTCGCATCGCGTCGCGTGTCGATGCGCAGGTCGTGGTGTTCGATGTTGTTGAGCGCTGCGTGGTTCGGCATTGAAGTCCTGCGGCGGGCGGCGGATCGATGGCCCATCCTAAGCGCGATCCGCCTGTCGTGCGCGACCGCCCCGGGTCGTAACCCGGGCAAGGCAGCGGCACGGTTCGCTGCGCCTGCCCGGGTTACGGGGGAGCCGGTCGGAAGTCGAACTCAGAACTGGTAGCGGAACCCGACCATGTAGCGCGGGCCGTTCTGCGTCGCGTAAAGCACTTCGTGCTTGTTGCGACCGAAGATCCGCGTGGTTTCGTCGGTCAGGTTGATGCCCTCGAACTGCACGGTCAGCTGATCGTTGACCTTGTAGCCGATGCTCAGGTCGAACTGTCCGTAGTCGTCCACGTACTGCGGATTGGGAATGCCCGAGCCATCGAACACCGCCGACAGGAACTGGTCGCGCCAGTTGTAGGCTGCACGCACCGACCAGTCGAACTTCTCGTAGAACAGCACCAGGTTCGCCGAGTCGCTCAAACCCACCAGCGCGAACTGGCCGCCGATGACCGCGTTGTCGTAGTTCAGGTCGGGCGAATCGACGATGGTGTAGTTCGCGGCGATGCCGAAGCCGCTGTCGCCGAACACGTGCTGAAGCGCGATTTCCCAGCCGTCCAGCGTCGAGTTGTCGGTATTGGCCGGCGTGTTGATCTTGAAGCTCGCCAGCGGATCGCCCGGCTGCCCGACGATGGTGCCGGTCCGGTTGCCGGTGGAATCGGTGCCGGTGGCGGTCACGCCGGGCTGGCCGTTGAAGTTGTTGAAGATGTAGTTGCGGATGCAGACCATGTCGGCGGTCGGGCAGCTGGGCAACGCCGCGTTCCAGTACGCGCCGCCGACCGGCGTATGCAGGTTGAACGGCGTGACGCCGTCGCTTCCGCCCACGTCGATGATCTGCTCGTCGCCGATATAGTTCTTGATGTTCTTGCGGAAGTAACCGGCCGAGACGTAGCTCGATTCGGCGTAGTACCACTCCAGCGAGAGATCGAAGTTGTCGGACAGCAACGGCCGCAGCGTCGGGTCGCCCTGCGCGCCCGCGCCGCCGTCCACGCGCACGATCTGGTCCAGCGTGCGTCCGCCCTGCAGGTCTTCCCAGCCCGGCCGGCCGATGGTCTGGCTGTAGCTGCCGCGCAGGATCACCGAGTCGGTGATGTCCAGACTGAGGTCGAGGTTGGGCAGGAAGTAGTCGTACTCGCCGCGACGCGTGGCGAACGTCGGGTCGCCGAAGTTGAGGTTCAGCTCGTTCGCCGACGCCCACGAGATGCTGCTCGCGGTGGGCACCAGCGCGGACGAGGTGACCTCGGTCTTCTCGTAGCGCACGCCAAGCGCGACGTTGAGCGGCATGCTCCAGTCGAACTTCGTCGTGTACTGCAGGTAGCCGCCGGTGGACTTCTCGTTCGTGCGCAGATCGCGCGTGAATTCGGTCGGTGCCTGGTACCACTCAGGATGTCCGGTGAGCTCCGCCGCGCGGTTACGCAGCCGGTCGAAATCGAACAGCAGGAAGCGGTCGGTGAACTGCGACGAGTTGTGGCCGGAGAAGCCGTCGAAATACTGGCCCATGTTGTCGGCGAACCAGATGTTGTCGTCGTAGTCCGCCGGCGTGCCCACGCCGCCCCACGTGTCGCGCTGCATGAAGCCGTACGCGGTGCGGTTGTCGACGTCGGTGTACGACGCGCCGAAGTCCAGGCCGGAGTATTCGCCGAACTCGAAGCGACCCTTGAACTGGCTCTGCTCGATCTCGCTCTTGGTGTACGCGTTCTGGAATACCGAACCGGTCACCAGCGCCTGCGACGGATCCACACCCGCCACGCCCGGCGGCAGCTGGATGTTGACGATCGGGAAATCGCCGCGGAAATCGGCCGTCGTCGTGCCGCGCACGAACGCCGCCACGCCGAGCACGCCCGCCGAACCCCACGGACTGTCGGGCTTCGTTTCGGCCGACGAGTTGTGGTAATCGAACTGCAGGTCCAGCGCGTCGTTGACCTGCCAGTCGACGTTGAAGCCCAGCGATTCGTTCTTGTTGACGTTCGCCAGGCGCATGCCGCCCATCGAGACGTCGCTGGTGGCCGGATTGATGATCTCCGAATAGATCAAGGGCGCTGCGACCGGACCATCGGTCCACGAACTCACCGAGGGACCGAAGTTGAACCACACCGACAGCTCGTTGCGCTGCTGCTGGATCTTGTTCTCGGAGTAGGTGTAATCCAGCGTCGTGGTCACCGCATCGCTGGGCGCCCACTGCAGCGTGAGCTGGCCGTTGGTGCGCTGGCGCTGCACGCCGTTGACGCTGTAGTTGAGGTTCTGCGGGACTGAATAGATGTCGTCCGGACCCGGGCGATTGGTGATGTTCTCCGAGCCCGGCGTGCCCGGCTGCGGGATCGTGCCCCAGTTGTTCTCGTCGCCGCGGAACGGACGCCAGCCGTTCGGCACGGAGGCCTGGCTGAAACCGAAGTCGCGTTCCTGGTAGCTGCCGCTCAACGCCACGCCGAAGGTGCCGTCGGCATAGCGCTGGCTGAAGATGCCCGACAGTTCCGGCGTGATGTCGTGGCCCTGCAGCGACTTGGGCAGGTTGCCGTTGGACGTGTCGTACACACCCTTCATGCCGACGTTGATGACCGGCTCGGCTTCCAGCGGACGCGCGGTGCGGATGTTGATCGTCGCGCCGATGCCACCCGGCGGCACGTTGGCGCGACTGGTCTTGTAGACCTCGACGCTGGAGATCGACTCCGACGCCAGGTTCGCGAAATCGAACGCGCGCGAATTCGAGATGCCCGCACCGTTGGCGTTCGCCGACGTCGGCATCTGGCGGCCATTGAGCAGCACCAGGTTGTAGTCCGGGCCGACGCCGCGCACGGTCACGCGCGAACCCTCGCCCAACGTGCGGTCGATCGACACGCCGCTGATGCGCTGCAGCGATTCGGCGAGGTTCGTGTCGGGGAACTTGCCGATTTCCTCGGCCACGATGCCGTCCACGACACCCTGCGAGTCGCGCTTGAGGTTCATCGAGGACGTGAGGCTTCCGCGGATGCCCTGCACCACCACCGCGTCGAGCGTCCGGGCGTCCTCATCGGTCGTGGCCACGCGCTGGCCGGCTTCGGGCGATGCCGTCGACTGCGCCATCGTCTGTTGTGGAACTGTCTGCGCATGCAGCGGCGCCTGGCTCAGCGCCACCAGCAATGCAGACGTAAGTAGCGTGCGCTGAGGCGCGACGCGTGACTGCTTCATCGAAACTCCCTCCCAAGGTCACGACAAGGAAGCAGGCGTCACGAAACTGCCGATGCCCGCAGATTGAGTGCGGGCTCGATTCAAACTGCGCGTTGACAGCGCTGTCAACTTTTTTGGTCAAGAACGCGTTCGCGTCGCGTCAAGCGCGATTTTTCCGCAGTTTTCGATGTTGCAGTGCAGCGGCGGCGCACCGATGCGCATCACATGTTGCGCAGAATGCTAGCGCTAACACTTTCGCATCAAAGATCAGACGCGTTGCGCGCGAGCCTTCGACGCCGTTCGGGATGGCGTTCGTTGCGATGCTTGCGAAGCGTGATGCGACGGCGCCTGTGTCGACTCGCGCATGAGCACCGTGTGGTCGACGCGCAACATCGTTCCCGCTTCCGGCGAACGGATGCGCGCGAGCAGTTCCAGCGTCGCCAGCCGCCCCATTTCCGATGTGGGCTGGCGGATCGTCGTCAGCGCCGGATAGATGTGGCGCGAGATCGGCGTGTCGTCGAAGCCGCACACCGACAGGTCGTGCGGCACCGCGAGCCCGCGCTCGCCCGCGACGCGGATCACGCCGGCGGCCATGTCGTCGTTCGCGGCGAAGATTGCGGTCGGCGGCTTGCGGAGGTCGAGCAACGCGTTCGCGCCCTCGCAACCGGATTCGAACGAGAACGCGCCCTGCACCACCAGGTCCGGGTCGTACTCGATCCCGGCGCGTTCGAGCGCTTCGCGATAGCCGTTGAAACGCCATTGCGAGGCGCCGTGCTTGACCGGTCCCTTGATGTGGCCGATGCGGCGATGACCCAGTTCGATCAGCCGCGCCATCATCTCCAGCACGGCCGCCGTCTCGTCCATCGCGACGCCGATCCGTCCGGCCTGCGTCTTGGGCGCGATGCAGCTGTACGGCACTTCCTTTTCGTCGAGCAGTTCCAGCAGCGCCTTGTCATCGGTCAGCGGCGGGATGAGCACGACGCCGTCCGGCCCGAAGTTGCGGAACATGTCGTCCATGTCCTGCCTGCGTTCGCGACCGACGCCGATCGGCGCCAGGAACAGGTTGTAGTGATGCGCCTGGCAGGCTTCGAGCATGCCCACCTGCACTTCCATCAGGTAGTTGCGCGAGGGGTTGTTGTAGACCAGCGCGACGCTGTACGAGCGTTGCCCCGCGAGGCTGCGCGCCACCAGATTGGGCTTGTATTGCAGTTTCTCGACCGCCTTCATCACCCGCTCGCGCATCTCGTCGCGCACGTTGGGTTCGTTGTTGAGCACCCGCGAGACGGTCTTCATCGACACGCCGGCTGCTGCGGCCACGTCCTCGATTCGAATGCGCATGCCAGGCTCCGTCAGGCGGTGGGATCCCCATCAATGTTGCCAGATGAAGCCGCCATCGCGATGACATGCCCGACAAACAGCGCGGGAGTGGCCCACCTCACGCCTTGTCATGTTGCGTCGCAACAGCGATCCGGCATCGTCCTTCGCCGGATCGTGCGCCGCATCGAAGGCGCGACAACGCGAGGCACGAATGCATTGACAACGGCGCACGGTCCACTGTATTTGACAGCGCTGTCAACCGTCAGCCGGCGCGGGTACAACCGTGCGTATGGCATCGCGACGGACCGCACCTCACCGCGACACCAGGAGCAGATCAGTGCAGGCGAAGGTCTTTGTGGGAGCGTTTGTCTTGACGATGGGTTTGAATCATCCCGGCAATGCGGCAGCACAGGCCGCACCGGCCCAGTTGCAGGACTGGCCGCACGTACGCAGCGCCATCGCGCGCGACGACGCACTGGAAGCGCGCATCGCCAGCATCCTCAAGGGCATGACGCTGGCCGAGAAGGTCGGGCAGATGACCCAGCCGGAGATCAAGTCGATCACGCCGGACGAAGTCCGCCAGTACCACATCGGTTCGGTGCTCAACGGCGGCGGCTCGTGGCCTTCGATGAACAAGCACGCCTCGGTCGAGGACTGGCTGGCGCTGGCCGATCGCTACCACGCCGCGTCGATGAAGGCGGACACGCCGATTCCCGTCATCTGGGGCACCGACGCGGTGCACGGCCACAACAACGTCTACGGCGCTACCCTCTTCCCGCACAACATCGGCCTGGGCGCGGCGCACGACGCGTCGCTGGTCGAACGCATCGGCCAGGCCACCGGACACGCGACGCGCGCGACCGGCATCGACTGGGTGTTCGCGCCGACGCTCGCCGTCGCGCAGGACGTGCGTTGGGGCCGCAGCTACGAGAGCTTCTCGTCCGATCCTTCCGTCGTGCGCGAATACGCCGACGCCTACGTGCGCGGATTGCAGGGCGACCTTCGCGGCGACGGCACCGTGGTCGCGACCGCCAAGCATTTCATCGGCGACGGCGCGACCGACCAGGGCCGCGATCAGGGCAACGCGATCGTGCCCAAGCTGGAAATGGTCAACGTCCACGGCCAGGGCTATTACGGCGCGATCGGTGCGGGCGTGCAGACGGTGATGGCGTCATTCAACAGCTGGAACGACGTCAAGGGCGGCGTCGATTACGGCAAGATGCACGGCGCCCAACCGCTGCTGACCGGGGCGCTGAAGGAGAAGATGGGCTTCGACGGCTTCATCGTCTCGGACTGGAACGGCATCGCGCAGGTGCCCGGCTGCAGCAACGCGAGCTGCCCGCAGGCGATCAACGCCGGCATCGACATGGTGATGGTGCCCGACGACTGGAAGGCGTTCATCGCCAACACCATCAGGGAAGTCGAAGGCGGCCAGATCCCGATGGCGCGCATCGACGATGCCGTCACCCGCATCCTGCGCGTGAAGCTGCGCGCGGGCATGTTCGATCGCAAGCCGTCCGACAGCCAGTACGCCGGCAAGGCCGAGGCGACCGTGCACCGCGAGCTCGCGCGCGAGGCCGTGCGCGAATCGCTGGTGCTACTGAAGAACCAGGGCAATGCGCTGCCGATCAGGCGCGGCCAGCGGGTGCTCGTCGTCGGCAAGAGCGCCGACAGTGTCGCCAACCAGGCCGGCGGCTGGTCGCTTACGTGGCAAGGCACCGACAACGTCAACGCCGATTACCGCAACGCCGACACCGTGCTTGCGGGCCTGCGCTCGGCGCTGGGCGACGACCATGTCGTGTTCAACGAAACCGGCGCCGGCGCGGATGCTTCGATGTTCGATGCGGTAATCGCGGTGATCGGCGAAACGCCGTATGCCGAGACGAACGGCGACATCGTCGGTTCCGAGAACCAGACGCACAGCCGTCGCCATCCGGAAGACCTTGCCGCACTGCGCGCTGCGAAGGCGTACGGCAAGCCGGTCACGACGGTGTTCCTGTCCGGCCGCCCGCTGTACACGAACGACCTGATCAACCTCTCCGATGCGTTCGTCGCCGCGTGGCTGCCGGGCTCGGAGGGCGCGGGCATCGCGGACGTGCTGGTCGCAGGCAGCGACGGCAAACCCGCACACGACTTCACCGGGCGCCTATCGTTCTCGTGGCCGGGCGTACCCTGCCCCGCGCCGGAAAACCGCGCCGATCCGAAGCGCCCGGCGTTGTTCGCACGCGGCTACGGCCTGAGCTACGCGAAGCCCGGCGCGGTGAAGAAGCTGGCCGAATCGAAGCAGGCTGCGTGCGGCGCGGCGACCTCGCTGCCGGTGTTCAACACGCGCGATGCGGCGCCGTTCGCGCTCGGCGTGGAAGCAGGCGGCGCGTCGCAGGCGATCGGCGCTTCGCTCAACGACACGCTGGAGTTCCCGAAGGACAAGCCGGCCGTGCGCGTGCGTACCGTGCAGATCAACACGCAGCAGGACGCCAAGCACGTGACCTGGCTCGGCACGGCGCGCTTCTATTCGCGCAGCGCCGGCAACAACAACCTCAATGCGCTGGCGCTGGCCGATGGCGCGCTGCAGTTCGACGTGACGATCGAGACGGCACCCACCTCGCCGGTCACGCTCGCCATGGGCTGCGGCAAGACCTGCAGCGGCAGCCTGGACATCACCGATGAACTCAAGCGCATCGGCATCGGCAAGAAGGCCACGATCAACGTGCCGCTTAAGTGCTTCGTCGCGCGGAAGGTGGACCTCGGCGGCGTGGACATGCCCTTCAGCATCACGGCCGATGCGCCGTTCGCCGCGGCGTTCACGCGCATCGCGGTCGTCGCCGGCGCGGCGAAGCAGCCGGGTGCGATGGCGTGCGACTGAGTTCGCACACGATGTTCCGCGCCGCGCTGCCCGCGTTGCTGGCGTGCGCGCTGTCGTTCGGTGCGTCCGCCACGGAACCCTTCGCCTGGCCCGACGGCAAGCGTGCCGCCGTCAGCCTCGCCTACGACGACGCACTGGATTCGCAGCTCGACATCGCGATCCCGGCGCTGGATCGCCACGGTTTCAAGGGAACCTTCTATCTCGTCCTCGCCAACCCGCCCGTGCGCGAACGCATGGCGGACTGGCGCGCCGCCGCGCGCAACGGGCATGAACTGGGCAACCACACGCTGTTCCACCAGTGCTCCGGCTCGCAGCCGGATCGCGGGTGGGTCGAGCCGCAGCGCGATCTGGACACGACGACCGTCGCGCAGATGGCCGACCAGATCGCGGTCGCCAGCACGATGCTCGATGCGATCGACGGCAAGGGCACGCGTCGCACGCTCGCCCTGCCCTGCGGCGAATCGCAGGCGAAGGACGGCGACTACGTACCACTGGTCAAGTCGGCGTTCGCCGGCATCCGCGTCGGTGGCGGCGCGGTGACGCCGGACATGGCGACGCTCGATCCGGCCGCCGTCACCGTCGACGCCCCCGTGGGCCTGAGCGGCAAGCAGCTGATCGCGATGGTGAAACAGGCCCGGAAGCGTGGGACGATGGCCGCCATCACCTTCCACGGCGTCGGCGGCGATTACCTGACCACCAGCGCTCAGGCGCATGAGGAACTGCTCGCCTATCTCGATGCGAACCGCGACATCTACTGGGTCGCGACCTTCCGTGAAATCATGGACTTCGTCGGGCAGCATCGAACGCAAGCCGCCCCGCCCGCCACCGGCCGCTGACCGCCCTTTCGTCGTGAGAATCCACATGAACCAACCACGCGAGCTGTCCCAATTCGCCGCGATCATGATCGTGAGCCTGATCTTCTTCGCATGGGGCGGCATGACCAGCCTCAACGACGTGCTGATCCCGCACCTCAAGGCCGTCTTCGCGATGAACTACGCGCAGACGATGCTGATCCAGTTCACCTTCTTCGGCGCGTACTTTTTGATGTCGCTGCCGTCGGGCGCCATCGTCTCGCGACTGGGCTACAAGCCGAGCATCGTGATCGGCCTGCTCACCGCGGCGGCCGGCGCACTGTTGTTCTATCCGGCGGCGCGGTTGCCTTCGTACGGCGTGTTCCTCACCGCGCTGTTCGTGCTCGCCAGCGGCATCACGCTGCTGCAGGTCGCGGCCAATCCGTACATCAGCCTGCTCGGCAAGCCGCAGACCGCACCGACGCGCCTGAACCTGGCGCAGGCGCTGAACTCGCTGGGCACGACGATCTTCCCGCTGCTGATCGGCCCGCTGATCCTGTCCGGCGCGGTGCTCGGCGCGGACCAGCTGGCGGCGATGTCGCCCGATGCGCTCATCGCCTACAAGACCGAGCAGGCGCGCTCGGTCGAGGTGCCGTATCTGATGCTCGCCGCGGGCCTGGTGCTGATGGCGGTGCTGGTGTTCGTGCTGCGCATCCCGCCGCTGCGCGAGGCGCTGGACACCGGCAGCGAACGCCATCATTCCTACCGCCACGCGCTGCAGCATTCGCACCTGCGCTGGGGCGTGCTGGCGATCTTCCTGTACGTGGGCGCCGAAGTGTCTATCGGCAGTTTCCTGATCAACTACATGGCGCAGCCCGACATTGGTGGCCTGAGCGAAGCCAGCGCCAGCCGTTATCTCAGCTGGTACTGGGGCGGCGCGATGATCGGCCGCTTCGTCGGCGCGGCGCTGATGACGGTGGTCGATTCGCGCAAGCTGCTGGCGCTGTTCGCGGTGGTCGCCGCCGTGCTGCTGGCGACCACGATGGGCACGAAGGGCAACGTGGCGATGTGGAGCGTGCTCGCCATCGGCCTGTTCAACTCGATCATGTTCCCGACCATCTTCACCTCGGCCATCGAAGGCATGGGCGCGTTGACCGGCAAGGCGTCGAGCCTGCTGGTGATGGCGATCGTCGGCGGCGCGATCATCCCGCTCGCGCAGGGCGCGCTGGCCGACCACGTCGGCATCCAGACCGCGTTCGTGCTGCCGCTGGTCTGCTACGCATACATCGCCTGGTACGGGTTCAGCGGTTCGCGCGTGGATGCATCGCTCACGCTGCCCGGCGGACAGCCGTCGGGCGCGCCGCGCGTGATGCACTGACCCTCGCGTCCGCGCAGCTCATGAAGTACGGAGCCGACCGGAAGGTCGGCTTTTCGTTTCCGGGCTACTAACCTCGAAACGCGTCTTACCGACCGTCCAGCACGTCCCGGATCCAGGCAGTCGCACCATCCAGAAGTTCGTCCATCACCTGCGCATCCGTGCGCCCGCTGCGTACCGGGACGTGGAAGGAATGATCCGCGTACTCGAACACGTGCAAGGTAGCGCGCGAACCCAGACGCGCCACCATCGGTCGCAGCAGTTCCAGCTGCGCCAGTTCGTCGCGGGTACCTTGCAGGAACAGCATCGGCACGGCGATGCCGGACAGATGCGCGGCGCGATCATCGGAGGGCTTGCCGGCCGGGTGCAGCGGGAAACCGACGAATATCAATCCCCGCACGTGCGGTAACGGCGATTGCGCCTGCGCCTGCGAGGTCATGCGTCCCCCGAAGGATTTGCCGCCCGCGAACAACGGCAGGCCTGGCAATCGAAGCGCTGCTTCCGCGACCGCGGCTCGGACGGTCGCGTGCGCAAGCGGAGGCGCGTCCGGACGTTTCGAGCCACGTTCCATATAGGGGAACTGATACCGCAGGCTCGCGATGCCACGATCCGACAGCCCCCGCGCGACGGCTTCCATGAATGCATGCGTCATGCCCGCCCCGGCGCCGTGTGCGAACACGTAACAGGCAACCGGCTGCGCTGGCGTGTGCAGCAACGCGGAAACCTGCAGCCCCGGTTCGACTTCGATGTCCAGTTGAGCGATCGTCATTGCGCGGACTTTACGCGCAATGGCGCATCAACGTCTGCGCGTAGCCGGGCGCGGTCGGCTCGTGCATGAAATAGACATGGACTTCCTGCCACGCGCTGTCCATCAACCGCTGCGCCCATTGCGCGAGTGCGTCCTCGGAATAATCCTCCAGGCGCAGGCGGACGTAGCTCCATGGTGCGGTTTGGATCAGCGGCGGCGGCGCGTCGTCAGCGCGTTCGGACAGGCACAGCGCAGCACCTGCGCCCTTCAATGCATCGTAGACGGCATCGTCGAACCAGCTGTCGTTGCGGAACTCGAATGTGGCGCGATGGCCAGCGGGCAGTACCTGCAGGAATTCGGTCAATCGCGGCACGTCCTTCTTCATGAAGGGAGGCAGCTGGAACAACACCGGACCGCGTTTGTCGCCCAGCGTTTCCAGACTGCGGTAGAGGTAGGCGACCGAGTCCGCCGCCGCGTCGGCTTTCAAACGCGCGTCGTGGGTGATGCGTCGCGATGCCTTGATCGCGAAGCTGAAATGCGCCGGCGTCGCCTGGGCCCAGTGCTCGAGCGTGGCGACCTTGGGCATCTGGTAGAAGGTGTTGTTGATCTCGACCGTCGGCAGATGCCGTGCATACCACTCCAGCATCGCGTCGGGTTTGATGACAGCCGGGTAGAAGCCGCCCTTCCACTCCTTGTACGAATACCCGCTGGCACCTGCTTGCAGTCGTGCAGACATGGTCGGTCCCTGCGTCGTGGGGCAATCGGCGCGACTATGCATCAGATTCCGTAACGCCGCGTCGCCGCCGGCGCGCGCCGCGCGTTCATGTGCGCTGCCACGCGTCCGGATGGCGGTTCTCATGCGGAGCTCATTCACCGTTCTCCCACCGGGCCCTGCGTAGCGTGGCACGCAACCTCCACACGCAAAGGCACGCAGATGGACGACCGCAAGTTCGAACAGAAGCTGTGGGACCACCTCGAATCCGATCGCACCGTGATGCTCGGCCTGACGAGCGATCCAGCAGGGCATTCGCGCCCGATGACGGCCCTGCTCGACAAGCAGACGCCGGGCGTGATCTGGTTCTTCACATCCACCGAGAACCTGCTCGCGCAACAGGCCGCCGCGCCGACGGCGGCGTTCTGTGCGTTTTCCTCCAAGGGGCACGAACTGTTCGCGACGATCAGCGGAAGCGTGCAGACCGTACTGGACCGCGAAGTCGTCGATCGCCTCTGGAACGCATTCATCGCCGCGTGGTACGAGGGCGGCAAGGACGACCCGAAGCTGATCCTGCTGCGCTTCTCCCCGGGCGAAGCCGAGATCTGGCTGAACGAGCACAGCCTCGTCGCCGGCCTGAAGGTGCTGCTGGGACGCGACCCGAAGAAGGATTACGAGGACAAGGTCGCCAAGGTCGATCTGTGAGGGCGCTAACAGTCGGCGCGCTCAGCCCGCGATCGGATAGTCGCGCACGATATCCAGCACGCCGTTGATCACGAACTGCACGCCCATGCAGGCCAGCAGGAAGCCCATCAGTCGCGACAGCGCGTCCACTCCGCTCTGGCCGATCATCCGGATGATCGGTCCGGCGCTGCGCAGGCACACCAGCAGGATCGCGCTCACCAGGAAGATCACCAGGATCGGCGCCAGCTGCTTCACCCACGGCGAGAAGGGCTTTTCGTGCATCGCGGCGGCGGTGCTGATCAGCAGCGCGATCGTGCCGGGCCCGGCAGTGGTGGGCATCGCCAGCGGGATGAACGCGATGTCCTGCTTCTGGCGCCGCTGCAGTTCCTCGCTGCGATGCTCCACTTCCGGCGCATCGCGCTCGTCGGGGAACAGCATGCGGAAGCCGATGAAGGCGACGATCATGCCGCCGGCGATGCGCAGTCCGGAAATGCTGATGCCGAACACGCCCATCACCATCTGGCCCGCGTAGTACGCGATGGCCATGATCGCGAACACATAGACCGCGCACAGCAGCGCCTGCCGGTTGCGCTGCTGCTCGGTCATGCCCTTGGACAGCGCGAGCATCACCGCGACCGTCGAGATCGGATTGGCGAGCGGCAACACCATCGCCAGGCCCATGCCTACCGCTTTCACCAGCTCCCACATGAGTCCGCCTCCGGGTGTTGCAGCGTGGTCGGAAGGTGCGTGCGCGATCAGGATTCCGGGTCGTACATGATCTCGCGCACTTCCTGCGCGCATCGGCAGGCCACGGCGAGCCTCGCCGCCCACGTCAGCGCGTCTTCCCGCGAAGCTACTTCAAGGATGCAGAAGCCGCCGATGACGGCCTTGGTTTCCGGATAGGGCCCGTCCGACATCGAACCATCCGGCGCGACGACGCGCGCCCGCTGGCTCTGCAGGCCGCCGCCGAAGATCCACACGCCGGCCGCCTTCGCCTCGCGCACCACGGCGCGCGACGCCTCGGACACCGCCGGCAGGTCTTCTTCGGGAAACGTCATCCAGCCGTCATCGAACGAGACCAGGTATCGCTCCATCACGCTCTCCTGCGCCCAGGACGGGACCGGTAGCGAAACTACCCTACCCTTGGCACGCACGAAAGGCCGGGCAGGCCCCTGCCCCATCCCGTAGGATTGCGGGAGAGCCGATGCGGCGGAGGTGCACCATGGACGCGAAGATCGCGGTTCCCACGTCCCGCGAGCAGCTGTGGGCGCTGCTGGCCGAAGCGGCCGAGATCGAACACCACCTGATGTGCTGCTACCTGTATGCGGCCTTCAGCCTGAAGGAGCGTGCCGACGAGGACCTGTCGGACGCCGAACTCGACGCGGTGCAGCGGTGGCGGCGCGAGATCCTTGCGGTCTCGGTCGAAGAGATGGGCCATCTCACGATCGTCTGCAACATCCTCTCCGCGCTCGGTGCGCCGGCGCACCTGGTGCACCAGAACTTCCCGATCCCGGCCGGTTACCACCCGGCCGGCGTGGTGGTGAAGCTGGCGCCGTTCAACCGGCAGACGCTCGCGCATTTCGTCTTCCTCGAACGGCCGGACGATGCGGATGTGCGCGACGGCGAAGGCTTCGAACCGCCGCGGACGTACCGGCGCGCGCTCGACATGGATCGCCTGATGACGGTATGCACCGACTACGACACCGTCGGCGAGCTCTACCATTCCATCTCCGCCGGCCTGCAGCACCTGAGCGCGACGCTGGGCGAGCGCGCGTTGTTCGTCGGCAATCCGGAGCACCAGCTCGACAGCGACGTCGCCCGCATGCCCGGCCTGAAGACCGTGCGCTGCGTTCGCACGGCGATGGAAGCCATCGATGCGATCGTACGCCAGGGCGAAGGCGCCGATTCGTGCTGCGGCGATTCGCACTACCAGCGTTTCCTGAAGATCGGCCGCGAATACGACGCGTTGCTCGAAGCGCGTCCGTCGTTCCGGCCCGCACGCATGGGCGCGCACAACCCCGTCATGCGCCCGCCGCCGACGCCCGAGGGCCGGTTGTGGATCAGCGAGGAACCTGCCGCCGCGCTGCTCGATCTTGGCAACGCGCTGTACAACCACTGTCTGCGCTGCCTTTCGCTGGCGTATGGCGATGTCGGCCGTCCCACGCAGGCATCGCTGGTTTCGGCAGGCGTCGACCTGATGCACCTGCTCACGCCGATCGCGACGCGACTGGCCGAATTGCCCGCGAATCCTGCGATGCCCGAAGCGACGGCGGGCGTGAGCTTCGCCACGATCCGTTCCTCCGCCGCATTGATGGGCGAAGCCGGCAGCATCGACATCCTGGTGGAACGATTGAACGAGATGAGCGGTCGTTGCGAGCGCCTGATCACGACGTATCCGGACGTCGCGTCGCTGCTGGAATCCACGCGCGCCGGCACGGAGCGCATCGCCACGCGCCTGCTCGCACAGGCGCGGCATTGCCGTGAACTGGAGGCGCAGGCGTTGTCGGCCGGGATCGCCGCGCAGCCTCTCGTCACGGCGGCGAGCGCGGCGCCCGAACCGCAGCGCCAGGACGACGGCTCGGAAGTGATTCCGGGCCCCGAGGTCGATCTTCTTTACGACGGCAAGCGCTGCATCCATGCGCGGCATTGCGTGCTCGGACAGCCGCGCGTGTTCCGTGCGAACACGCCCGGCGCATGGATCCATCCCGACGCCGCGACGGCCGAAGCGCTGGTGACGGTTGCGCAGATGTGCCCGTCGGGCGCGATCCGTTACCGCCGCCACGACGGCGGCGCGGAAGAAGCGGCGCCGCCGGTGAACCTGGTGCAATTGCGCGAGAACGGCCCGCTCGGCGTGCGCGCGGACATCGTGCTCGATGGCATGTCCATCGGGATGCGTGCGGTGCTATGCCGTTGCGGCGCATCGAAGAACAAGCCGTTCTGCGACGGCAGCCACAACGAGATCGCCTTCCGCGCATCGGGCGAACCCGAAAGCATCGAATCCTCCCCGCTTGCCGTGCGCGATGGTCCGTTGAACATCGATCCCGAAATCGACGGCCCGCTGGTGGTCAGCGGCAATCTCGAAATCTGCTGCGGTACGGGGCGCACGATCAACCGCGTCACCGCAACGAGGTTGTGCCGTTGCGGCGGCTCGTCGAACAAGCCGTTCTGCGACGGGACGCATCGACGCATCGGGTTCCGGAGTTGATGCGGAAACCCGCTCCGCAGGATGGGTTTCGCGACGCGAAACCCATCGCAACGCATCCGCCCCCAGGTCCGTCCGCTGATTTTGTCTCGGCCGCAATGCACGAGACCTGAGGCTATGCTTCACGCCCGATTGATCCGGGGCGATGCAGATTCAGGACCATCTCGCCGCACGACGGGTCGATCGAGCACCACTGCCCGTAACAACAACGATGCCGCCCTGCGGCGAGGATCACGCAATGAATCCGACCGTGCAGCGCTGGACCCGCAACGCCGCCATCGCGTTCGGCGTCGTCGCGATGTGTTACGGCGCGTACGCGCTGGTCACCGAACCGGGCGTGCTGCGGCGCTTCTTCGTCGATGTCGTCGAACGTCCGTCCGGACCGATGTCGTTCCGATTTCTGCTTCAGCCGGTGATGGCGATCATCGCGGCCTGGAAGGACAGCCGGAAGGATGCGGCGACGGGACACAGGCGGTACTTCGTGGGCCTGCTGACCGATCCCGAGCACCGCAACGAGCGCCTGCGTGAGGGCCTGCGCTCCACCGGAAAGATCCTGGTAATGGGCGTGATCATGGACCTGGCCTACCAGGCCATCGTGTTGAAGCACTTCTATCCGAACGAGGCGATCCTCGTCGCGATCCTGCTGGCCTTCGTGCCGTACATGCTGCTGCGCGGGCCGCTTTCGCGCATCAAGCCGCGTTGAGCGGTACGGGGCGACGGGTTCCGCATTGCGGAACCCGTCCTACGCAAACCGCAGGATGGGTGGACCGAAGCGAAACCCATCGCTGACGCATCAGCATCAGTTGACGCGAACGCCGCCGGTCGCACGCATCGCACGGATGCACCGCGCCATGTGGCTCGGATGCGCGAACCCCGTCGCAAGCGCGACCTCCATCGTGCCCATCCCGCCACCCGCCAGATACGCACACGCACGCTCGACACGGCGTTGCATGACGAAGCGATGCGCGGTCATCCCGGCGGCATTGCGGAACAGCACCTTGAAGTGCGAAACGCTGAAGCCCGCGACTTCCGCAAGGCTCGCCAGCGAGAGGTCTTCGTCCAGGTGGGCCTCGATGTAGTCCACGACCTTGCGAAACCGCCATTGAGGCATCGACTTCGCGTTGTCCGCGACCTGCGCGCGCGGCGAACCCAGCTTCAGCAATCGCGCAGCCAGCGCGCACGCCAGCGAATCGGCGAACAGCCGGCCCGACGGATAGCCCTCGCGGCTTTCGGCCTGCATCAGCCAGCCGATCTGTTCGATCTGCGGGTCGCGGATGTGGATCGCCGGTGCGAGATCGGATGCATCAGACGCAATCCGCATCGCGTCGGCCGCTTCGCGAATGCGTTCCGGCGTCAGTCGAAGCAGCAGCGAGGTGGCGGAACCGGACAAGGTCCAGCGCGTGCTGGAGCCGGCCGGGACGACGCAGAACTGGCCGTGCAATCGCGTGCCATTACGCTCCACGCCATTGGCCCGGTACGTGACCGGCACCGCGTCGCCCAGGTGCAGGCAGAGCACGTGGCGATGATCGACCGGCGAATCGAAACGGCCCGACGGCACGGGCGAAGTCAGCACGTCGAGTGTCGGCAGGTCCACCGGCGATGCGGCATCGGACATCGCCTGCACCGGAATGGGCGGATAGCACGAAGGACGGCCTGAAGCGCTCATGGCCTGCATGCTGCCGCGCGTCGCAGGGACCGGCTAAGAGCCAGAAGTCATCCTTGCGATGGACGATCGGGTGATCCGACCGCCTACGCGCCCGCCCCGACCTGGCGCGGCGCGCCGTCCACGCCACGCACCGCGCTCGGTGGCATTCCCATGATGCGTTTGAACGCGCGGCTGAAGGAGGCTTCGGAGTCGTAGCCCAGGCGCTCGGCGGCGACGGTGACGCGCATGCCGTCCTGCTGGATCCAGCGCCGCGCCTGGAACATCTTCACCTTGGCGACATAGCGCGCCGGACTTTCGCCGACGGTGCGCGTGAAGGCTTCGGCGAAGCGCGAACGCGAGGCGCCCATCAGTTTCGCCAGCGCCGGCACGTCCCAGTCGCGCTCGGGTTCGGCATGGATCGCGGCGATGACCTTGCCGACCTTCGGGCACTGCACCGCGGCGATCCAGCCGGTCGAATCGCTGCAGCCGCATTCGACCCACGCGCGGATGATGCTGGCGGCAAGCACGTCGGCCAGCCGCGCGAGGATGCCGCACGCGCCGATGCGATCCAGCGACACCTCACGCTCCATCGCCTCCAGCAGCGCGAGCACCGCCGGATCGCGCTTGACGAGGTCGCCGGCATGCATGAGGTCCGGCATCATCGTCAATAACGGATGCAGCGGGTCGAGGTTGAAACGCATCGCACCGCAGAACATCACGGTGGTGTCGCTCGTCTTCGCATCCACGGCATCGGCGGACCTGACGAGGTAGAGGTTCTCCGATACCGCTTCGCGCGAGAGCTGGTCGATATCGACCGCCGGAACGTCGGGCGAACTGGCCATGATGTGGAAACTGCCGCGCGGCAGCAGCACCGCATCGCCGGGATGAAGTTGCTTCCATTCGGTCGCGGGCGTCCACAGCCATGCGTCGCCGCGCGCGACGAAATGGAAACGCGCGTCGCGCTGCGCGGGGAACGCGATCGCCCACGGCTCGCGCATCACGCAGCGTCCGTATTCCACGCCGTCCAGGCGCAGGCCCAGCAGCGCGCGGGTGAGCAGGTCGCTGGCCTCGGGCGGCTGCACGGAGGACAGGAAGCGGGAGGAATGGTCATGCATTGCGGTCATTCCGGCATTCAAACGCCTGCATCGTACGCCTAACCTGCGCTGCCCCACCCCATTGGCAGGCCTTCGTGTCCTCAACCGAGTGTTCCGTTCGCGACGACTATCCCGCGACGCCCGCGGCATCCGATACCGCCCACTGGCCGGCGGTCGTCTCCCTCACGCTGGGCGTGTTCGGGCTGGTCACGGCCGAGTTCCTTCCGGCCAGCCTGCTGACCGCGATGGCCGCGGACCTTCATATCAGCGAAGGCGCGGCGGGACAGACCGTCACCGCGACGGCGCTGGTCGGCGCGATCGCCGCGCCTTCGATCCCGGTGCTCACGCGGCGCCTGGACCGCCGACACGTGATGCTCGCGCTCACGCTCGCGTTGCTGGCGTCCAATGCCATCGCCGTGTTCGCATCCAACCTGACCACGCTGCTCGTCGCGCGCGTGCTGCTGGGCGTCGCGCTCGGCGGTTTCTGGTCGATGGCCGCGCCGCTGGCGTTGCGCCTGGTGCCGGACGCGCTGTTTCCGCGCGCGATGTCGCTGATCCTCACCGGCGTTTCCGTCGCGACCGTGTGCGCGGCACCGATCGGCGCATGGATGGGCGATGCCTGGGGCTGGCGCAGCGCGTTCGTCGCGGCCGGCGCGGTGGGCGTGGTCACGTTGCTGGCGCAACTGGCCACCCTTCCCGCATTGCCGCCGAAGTCGCAGCCTGACTTGCGCGTGCTAGGCCAGCTCTTCACGCGCGGCCCGGTGCGCGCGGCGCTGATCGTGGTGCTGCTGGTGATCTCCGGCCACTTCGCCGGCTTCACCTACATCCGTCCGTTGATGGAAAACGTCACGCATCTGTCCATCGGCGCGATTTCCGCCGTGCTGCTGGGCTATGGGATCGGCGGATTCTTCGGGAACCTGGCTGGCGGTTACGTCGCCGGTCGCAGCGAGCGGCATGCGATCGTGCTGGGCAGCGTCATCATCGCGATGCTCGCGGCGACGTTGCTCCTCGCCGGGCAGTCCGCGAGCGTCGCCAGCATCGCCATCGTGCTCTGGGGCTTCGCGTTCGGTGCGTTCCCGGTCGGCTTCCAGATCTGGATCGTGCGCGCCGCGCCGGACCAGGCCGAAGGCGCGAGCGGTCTGCTCGTCGCCGCGTTCCAGACCGCCATCGCCACCGGCGCGATCGGCGGCGGCGTGCTGGTCGACCGCATCGGCGCACTCGGCGGACCGCTGTTCGCGGTCGTCGCGATGACGCTGGGCGCACTGCTTACACTGCGTTACGGTCCGCGCGGTGCCGCTCCCGTCGCCGTCGCGCCTTCACACTGAGATCGAACCATGAGCGAACCCCGCCTCAATCGCCGCATCACGCTGGCCGCGCGTCCGCACGGACTTCCGACGCCGCGCGACTTCCACCTCGACACGCAACCCGTGCCGGAGCCGTCCGAAGGCCAGGTGCTGCTGCGCACGCGCTATCTGTCGCTGGACCCGTACATGCGCGGAATGATGGACGAGGCCGGGCCCGGCTACGCGCCGGGCGTTCGCCTGGGCGAGACGATGGTCGGTGGCACCGTCAGCGTCGTCGTCGCGTCCCGCAATCCGCGCTTCGAAGTGGGACAGAACGTGCTGGCCAGTGCGGGCTGGCAGGACTACGCGTTCTCCGACGGTTCCGACCTCACGCCGCTGGGCGAGATGGCGCAACCATCGCTCGCGCTGGGCGGCCTGGGCATGCCGGGATTCACCGCCTACGTCGGGCTGCTCGACATCGGAGCGCTGAAAGCCGGTGAAACCGTCGTCGTTGCGGCCGCTACCGGCGCGGTGGGATCGGTCGTCGGGCAGCTGGCGAAACTGAAGGGCGCGCGCGCGGTCGGGATCGCGGGCGGCGCGGAGAAATGCCGCCATGCGGTGGAGGTGCTGGGCTTCGACGAATGCCTGGACCATCGCGCGCCGGATCTGAAGGCGCGCCTGGCCGCCGCCTGCCCCGATGGCATCGACGTGTACTTCGAGAACGTCGGCGGCGACGTGCTCGACGCCGTGCTGCCGTTGCTGAACCTGAATTCGCGTGTGCCGGTGTGCGGGTTCATCGCGCACTACAACCAGCCCCGTGGCGAACATGCCGTGGACAAGCACGGCGCGGACAAGCGCACGCAGTTGCTTGCGACCATCCTCGCCCGGCGCGTGAAGATGCAGGGCTTCATCATCCTGGACCATTACGCCGGGCGATTCGCCGCGTTCCGGCGCGAAATGTCCGAGTGGATCGCGCAGGGGCGCATCACGCTGGTGGAAGACGTCGTCGACGGCCTGGAACAGGCGCAGGAGGCCTTCATCGGCCTGCTGCAGGGCCGCAACTTCGGAAAGCTGGTGGTGCGCGTCGCCGACTAGCGGCGCATCCTCATTGCAACCAGTGCTTCAGGAAGGTCGCGCTCTCCCCGCCGCTGACGGCGCCGAACGCGTAGGTGATCATCGCGGCCGCGCTTAAACCGCAGCCGATGCCGACGGCGCAGGTCGCCGCGGATTGAAGCAATGCGCTCATTGGTCGTCCCCCTGTAAGCCGGATCTTATGCCTGTTTTGGCCGAAAGCATGGCGCAGCGCCGCAAATCCGGACCGCCCCCGCGTGTCGGAATCGACTGGCAGGAAATCTGCCAAGCGGTCCACCGGTAGACAAAACGACATTCCGACGAAAGCTGGCGCATGATCCGCTCGGCAGGCTCGGAGGTGCGCCGTGGACACCGTTCGACTGACTGCAATGCAGCGTTACTACCTCGAAGCGCTCGGCCACCAGGGCAGGCTGCGCTTCGGTGCGAACTGGGACGCCATCGAAGGCCGTCTGGCGTACTGCTGGTATGCCAGCGGATTCGCAGGAAAGATCCAATGGGAGCGGGTGCGAGACATCGCCAAACGCTCCTGGAACGAGTCGGCGGCGCGTCCGCGCGAGGAGACATTCAGCGCCGCGGCACGCACGGGCGCGCTGCGGCCGCCCGCGGGAAAAAGGTCGACGTTCGTCCACTGAACGCGCCATGCGATGCACCCGGCGATACACCCGGCGATGCACCCGGCGCGCATCGCACGCGATGACCGGACGTTCCGGCTACCCGCGTTCGATCATTGCGGGCCGGGTTCTGCCGGCAGGGGGCATTCCCCCCGGCCCTCGAGGCACAGGGTGACGGATCAGCCCCAGGACAATCCCACGCGCAGGATCGCCATTCTCGGACGCCTCGGCGTGTTCCCGATGATGCGGCTCTCGCTACCCGGCCGCCGGCTGCTCGCCTACCTCGCGATCCGACGGCAACCCGTCGTACGCGGCCTTGCGTCGGCGCAGCTGTGGCCGGACATTCCCGACGACGCGGGACGCGCGAACCTGCGTCGCGCGTTGTGGCACGTGCCGCAGGGATGGATCGCGACGATGGGCGAGGAACTGGTGCTCAATGCGTCCAACGATCTGGACGACGCGCATCGCTGCGCCGCACGCGCGATGGCCGATGAACCGCTGACACTGGACGACATCGTGCTGCTGTCGCACGACATCCTGCCCGGCTGGCAGGAGGAATGGGTGCTGCCCGAACAGGACGCTTTCCGCCTGTTGCGCGTGCAGGCGTTGGAAGCCGCGTGCCGCACGATGGCGAAGGCCGGGCAACTCGACCTTGCGATCCAGGCCGGCGCCGCCGCGCTCATCGCCGAACCGTTGCGCGAGTCCGCGGCCGAGGCGCTGATCGACGCCCACCTCGCGCAAAGAAACCGCTACCAGGCCGTGCAGTGTTTCCGCCTGCTCGCGCAGCGGCTGGACGATGAACTGGGCGTGGAGCCCGATCCCGCCCTCGCGGCGCGCGTCGTCGGCCTTGGGGCGGCGAACCGCCGGATGCACTGATCCCCGAACACCGTACGCACGCTGCGATCCACGCGGCGCAGCGCATCGTGCGTGCGCGTGGACGCAACGCGGACGCCCGCGCGACGACATGCACACGGAGCGGCGACCGCCGAGCGATGCCGCGACGCACGCCCGAAGACGCCGACGGTGGTGGACTTGGCGCCGGAACCATCGCGAGGAATCGTGACATGACGACCGCCCAGGACACGCAGGAACGCGAGTGGAACGCGCAGTCCGAACAGAACCCGTTCGCCGAAGCGATAGCCGCGAACGAGCCGGCCGCGGCCGCGGTCGCCCGCGCTTCCTCGTTCGACGGGAGCCCCACCCCGTTCGCCGAAACCAGCGGCAACGCGATGCCCGAGAGCGAGGCCGATCGCGTACTCGCGCAGGCCTTCGCCGAGTTGCGCGATGAAGCCTTCGACGAAGCCGTCGCCTTCCTCGCCGAGGAAACCGAACAGGCGGTGGCCGATCGCTTCACCGACGAATCGCCTGCCCACGGCGCCGAACGCGAGCGCTATGCCGATTCGCAGCTGTCGGGTATCCGATTCGAAGCGCAGCAGTACCTGGAATCGCTGGAAGCCGGCCTCACCGGGCAGGACCTGGAATCGCTGAGCGAACAGCAGCTGGACGAAGTGCTGGACCGCTTCGATCCGCAGACCGGCGAACTCACGCCGGCCGGCGAGGAATTCATCGGCGCGATCGTGCGCAAGGCCAAGAAGGCGGTGAAGTTCGTCGCGAACACCGTCAAGACCGTCGGCGCGACCGTCGGCAAGGTCGCCGGCGCCGTGCTCGGGCCGGTGTTGCAGAAGCTGCGCGGCCTCATCAATCCCTTGCTCAAGCGCGTGCTGTCGATCGCCATCGGCCGCCTTCCCGCCCCCCTGCAACCGGCCGCGCGGACGCTCGCGGCGCGCTTCACGTCAGAGGCATCGGACAGTGAAAGCCTGTACTACGAAGGCGCCGTGTCGCCGACCAACCTGTCCGACGTGCAGACGTTGAGCGAGTCCTTCGACGCCGCGCTCGCCGAGGCGATGACCGGCGAAAGCGTCGGCCAGTTCGCGGGCGAAAGCTACGAGGACAACGAGCAGGACGCAGGCGGCGGTCGCGAACTCGAACGGCTGGCCGAAGCGCGCGGCGTGCTGATCGACCAGCTGCGCAACGCGGGCGATGAGGAAGACATGGCGCCGGCCATCGAGCAGTTCGCACCGGCGCTGCTGGCCGCATTGCGCATGGGCATCAACCTCGTCGGCCGGCCGAAGGTCGTGCGCTTCCTCGCGGGTTACCTCGGGCAGCTGATCAAGCGCTGGGTCGGGCCGAAACTCTCGGCGCCGCTATCGAGTGCGATCGTCGATACCGGCATGCGCCTGATCATGCTGGAAGCCGAGAACGGCAACGGCGAGGCGCGCCTGGACGAAGCCGCGCCACTTGCGCTGGCGAGCGTCGTGGAAGACACCGTGCGCCGCCTGGCCGAAAACGAGGATTACATCTACCAGAACGAGGACCTGATGCAGCTCGCCGCCGCCGAGGCGTTCGGCGAAGCGGTCGCGAGCCATTTCCCGCAGGGCCTGGTGAAGCAGCGGCTGCGGCAGGCGCCGTCGCTGGGCGGCACGTTCGTCGCGCGTCGTGCGCGCAGCATTCGGCCGTATCGAAAGTACAGCCGCACGCCGGACGTGGAACTCACCGCGCAGGTCGCCGATGCGCTGCCGAGCTTCGGCGGCACCACCGTCGGCGCCGTGCTGCGCGCGGCGGGCGCGACCTTCCCGCTGCGTGCGCGCCTGCACATCTACCAGTCCACCACCGGTACCACCTTGCCGCGCATGATCGGCGTCGATCGTGCCAACGCGGGCGGGCGTACACGTGCGGCTACGTCGCAGGTGCATCCGCTCACGCCGGAAGCGGCCGGGTTGCTGCTGCGCGAACCGAGGCTTGGCGTCGCGGTCGCGCCGGAGTTCCTGCGCTCGCGGCAGCGCATCGCCGTCGGCCAGCGCTTCTATCTGATCGAACCGGTCGGTGCGGTCGGCGCGCTCGCGTTGTCGGGCGTCGCGCGCGCCGCCGATGCGCGCCTGATGCCCAGCCGCGCGTGGACCGTCGTCAACCTGCGGCGTTCGAAGATCACCGTCGGGCTGTATCTGTCCGAAACCGATGCGCAGGGCGTGGCCGAAAGCATCCGCCAGGGGCGCGGCGGCATCGCGCTGCTGCAGGCATTGACGACGCTCTATCGCAGCGCGTCGCAACCCTCGCCCGCCGCGCCGCACGGGCACCTGCGCGTGGTGCGCGAGGACCGCGAGGATCACGAGGAACTCGCACCGGCCGGCCCCGCTTTGCCACCGGGCACGGCCGCCGCGCTTCGCGCGCGTCTGGACGCCTGGGTTCTGCCCGCACTGGCGAACTGGACGCGCAACAACGGCGAAGCCTTCGCGCGTGCCGCGGCGCATCCGGACGCGGGCGTCACCGTGCGCATCCGGCTGACCGGTGTGCAGGGGCTCGATGCGCTCGCGCAGGCGGCCACACCCGCCGCCGCGACGGCCGCATTGCGCGGCACGCCGTCCATCGACATCAGCGTCGCCAGCGGCAGGCGCCGGAAATGAGCGACGCGACCTCCCTCGACCACGCGCTCGTCGTCGCCGACCTGCAACGGCAGCTCGCGCACTGGCTCGCCGCCGCGCGCACGTTCCGCGATGCGGAGGAGTTCGCGTCGCTGGCCGCATGGAAGTCGGTCGAACGTGAGATCGGCGCGCCGTTGCGCAGGCAGTTGCATGCCGCGGTCGAGGAACTGGTTTCGCTGGGCGAAGCCACCGCCGCGCTGATCGCGAAGGCGCGACAGGACGCGGCCTTCATCGCGCAGGCCGCGTCCGCCGTGCAGCGTTTCCGCCGCCGCTACGTGCAGGTCGACACGACGCTCGACTTCCTCGGCGATGCCGTCAACTCGCGTACGAGCCCGCTGCTGTGCGTGGCGTTGTCGACGCTGGACCGGCTCGCGGTGGCGAGCATGGCACCGGTGCTGCAACGTGCGAACAAGCCCGTGCCGCGCGTGCTGGTGTACCAGGACAAGGGCACCGGCGCGTCGATCCTGCGCGCGGGCGTGCGCCTGTGGGCGCCGGGCACGATCATGCCGGTCGCGGCGATCAAGATCGTGCGCCATAACCTGTACCGGCCGACGTCGCTGTTCCATGAAACCGGCCATCAGGTCGCGTACCTCACCGGCTGGGTGCCGTCGGTGCGCGATGCGATCTCGCGCGCGCTCGCCGACGATCCGCAGCTGCAGCAGATGTGGACGCCGTGGGCCTCCGAGATCGCCGCCGACGTCTATGCGTTCCTGTGGACCGGCCACGCTTCGGTCGCCGCGCTCTACGACGTGGTCGGCGACAGCGAGACGATCCTGCATTGGCCCCTAGGCGATCCGCATCCCATCGGCTGGCTGCGCACCGCGCTGGGCTGCGCGTTCTCGCGACAGTGCTTCGGTGAGGAAGGTCCGTGGGTGTTGCTGCAACGCGCGATGCAGGCGCGGCATCCCGCATCCAACGCCGACGAAAGCGTGCAGCCGCTGCTGGCGCGTTCGATGGCCGCGATGCCGCGCATCGCCGCGGCGTGCCTCTCCGCGCCCGTGCCGGCATTGCAGAACAAGCCGATGACCACCGTGCTAGACCCGCAACTCGCCTCGCCCAGGGCGCTGGCGGAACTGGAGCGCAGCGCAGGCGCGGCATTGTGGACCTCGCCGCACTGGCGGCAGCGCGAAGGCATCCGCATCGTCGCGCTCGCCGGTCTGCGCGAAGCCGAAAAGCCGGACACCGCACCGCAATGGATCGACCGCGCCCGCGCCTGGCTGACCCTGCAGGCGCAGGCCGCCTGAGTTACCGACCACGCATTCGACGAAGGAGACACGACATGGCAACGCAACCTCCCGGCGGCCCCAAGGACGAGACCCGCGCGCAACTGATGCAGATGCGCAACGACATCGACCGCGTCGTCGCCACGGTGCACCAGCTCGTTTCGGCGCAGGCGGTCGAGAACGTGCTGATGAACGGCTTCTCGGAGCTGTCGGCCGAACTGCACCAGCACCTGCGGCCGCTCGCGGACCTCCCGGCGAAGCTGCAACCGCTGGCCGCGCTCGCCCCGCCACAACGCCCGCACATGCTGGAGCCGGAACGAATCCGCCTCCAGGAAGTGCGCGCCTCGCTCGCGCGCGAAGCGTGGATCGGCCCCGGCACTGCCGCAGTGAAACGGCCGCCGGAACCGGACACCGACGACGTTTCGCTGCTTTACCAGATGGACTGAGTCCCACCCACACCCGGGAGCGCGTCATGATCCAGCAGCTACTCAAGCGCATCGTCATCAAGGACGGCGTCAGCCGCGACGAGGCCGCCAAGAGAATCCTTACCGCCGACCCCCTCGATCTGCAGCTCCATATGGAACAGGTCTGGAGTGCGGCCACCAACGCAGCGCCCGACGAAGCACGCAGCAAGGTGTGGCAGCTGGGCAAGTTCGCGCCCTACGCGGTTCCCGCCGGCCGCCGCGCGTGGGACCACCTGGGCTACAGCTACGCGCTGGAAAACACGCGCGCGGTGCAGATCCTGCGGCGCGTGGTGCGCGGGTATCGGTCCGGCGAATCGCTCGGCATCCCCAAGCCGGACACGCAGCGCTGGCTCGACATCACCGAAACGCTGCTGTTCGGCACGACGAGCCCCGTCGGCGCGTGGCTTCCTGCCAGCGAAGTGCGGCGCAACGCCGAGGACGTTCGCCGCAATGCGTACGATCGCCTGTTCGGCGTGCAGCTCGCCTTCGGTTCGGACGACAACCAGGCTTCGAACTACGAGAAGTCCAATGTCTCCAACACCCACTTCGTGCGTCTGTTCGAAGAATTGCTGTTCGAGGTCTGGCAGGCGATCACCAATGTGAAGAACCAGTCGGGCGTGAACTCGACCGACGACGACCGCATCTACCGACTCGCGCAGGAACTTGCGTTCGTGCTGCGTTCGCGCCGGCTGCAGAACACGCTCGACCGCGAGGAACTGATCGCCGCCACCGCGCTCGGCTGGACCGAACTGACCTTCAACGCGGACTGGTCGGTGATCGAAGACCTGGGCGTGAAAGGCACCAACGAGGCCGCCCGCTGCAAGGCGCTAGGCCAGAAGGTCGGCCTGCCCGCGCACAGCAAGTCGGAAGCGTTGTTCGGCATGGCCGCGGACCTGTCGACCTTCCTGCGCGCCATCGAGGCCGAAGTGGTGACGAAGGGAACCGCGTGGGCGCTGTACCTGGAACAGCAACCGCCCGGCACGCTGCCGCCCGCACCCGATCCCATTGGCCTGGAAAGCCGTCGCCTCATCACCGAATGGGCCGCCGCCACGGGCAAGGACCTGAAGACGCGCGCCAAGCCCGTCGAGATCGCCCGTCCGCAACTGGTCGCCGTGAAGTGACGCCGCGCTAGAGAACTCCCGCGAGGAAAGGCCATGACCGCCCCTTCCCAACCCTACGACACGCTCGGCCTGGAAGTTCCTTTCACCGAGCGCAACGAAGACAACGACCGCCACGAAAGCGGCGCCGCGTGGGGCGAGCTGGGCGAATCGCCCTACGCCGAAGCGCTGGCGCACGATGAGACGTCGCAGGACGAAAGTGCGCCGATGTACGTCGGCGAGGAAGAGCGGCTCGCCTGGCTGGACATGGAGGACGAAACCGCATCGGGCGCGAGCTTCGAATGCGAGGACGAAGCCTACGACGAACACCTGCACGAACATGAGCACGATGAAGCGCAAGGCGAGTACCTCGACGACGAGGAGCGCGACGCGGGCGAATCGTACGAATCGTACGATTCGTGGCAGGAGCAATTCGAACCGCAGGCCGAAGCGCCCACCGCTGCGCCATTGAGCGCGCAGCAGCGTGCCTGGGTCCTCGCCCTCGACCGCTCCGCCATCGAACGCCTGCGCGATTCCGCCGCGCGCGACCGCTTCCTCGCGCAGGACTGGTCGGACATCGAGTTCCCCGGCAACGTGCCGAAAGGCCAGTCCGCGACGGCGACGATCAAACAGCACTGGGCCCTCGCCCGCTCGCTGTTCGACGCGATGGAGGAAGTGGTGCGCGAGCGTCGCGTGCCGACCTCGATCCGTTTCGTCGAGCGGCCGGTGGTGAAGGTACCCGGACAGGCGCCGCATCGACTGTTCGCCGAAGCGCGAGATGCCTTCGTCCGCATGCACGCAGCGGCGAAGGCCGAAGGCGTGGACCTGGTGATCCTGTCGTCGTGGCGCAGCCGGGCGCGCCAGGCCGCCGCCAGCGCGAACCAGCCCAATCCCAATGCCGTTGCCCGCAAGGCCTCGGCGCATATGTACGGGCTGGCGATGGACGTGCGCATGGGCGTGCCGGGTTTGCCGATCAAGGAGATCAACACCCGCGTCGATCGCGCCTCCGCCGCCAAGGCCGGAACGCAGGCGAAGATGGGCAACCTGGTGCGCATGTACCGCTCGCCGGTCTACAAGTGGCTGTTCCTGCGCGCGCGCGAGTTCGGCTGGTTTCCGTACCGCAACGAACCGTGGCACTGGGAATACAACCCGCCCGGCCTGAAGGCGCGCTTCGAAGGCGGAGCGCGCGGCGAACTCGAAATGGAAGGCGGCGACGGGTCGGAAGCGTCGTACGAAGGTTCGCCGTACGCCGAGGCGACCGTATACGAAAGCGACACCGAAGACGAAGCCGCGCCCTCGCCTTTCCTTCGCACCTTCACCGCGAAGGCGTTGGGCGTGAAGGTCGCCGTCTACGTGACGCAGGCGGCGCGCACTGCACGCGATGTCGAAATGCTGGTGTACGCGCACGGGCTCGATCTATGCAAGCCGGTGTTCGGGAACCGGCCGGCGACGTTCATCAGCGACGCGCCTTTCAAACTTGGCGCGCTGGCCGAAGCGTCGGGACGCCCGATCGTCGTGATGGTGCCGTTCCTGGATTGGGAGCGGCTGGCGGCGAATTCCATGGCCTACGGCCGCAAGTGGCATCGCATCGCGCAGCCGGAAACGTTCAACCGCGTGGCCGCCGAAGCGCTGGAACAGGTGCGCGCGATCACGAACAACACACCTGCGTTGCAGCGTTTGATCCTCGCCGGACATTCGCGCGCCTACGGATTCTTCGACGCGCTCGCGCACGAGCACGCATCGCCGCATATGCGCACCGGCGCGCTGTCGCGGCCCACGCATGTGTGGGCGCTGGATACCACGTATTCTGCGCCGATCGCCGACTGGCGCGCGTGGCTGCGTTCGCGCGACGACCTCACTGCGACGGTGGTGTTCCGCGAAGGCCGCTATCAGACCAAAGGCTCGACCGTCGTGAAGGAGCTGGCGACGGGCATTCGCGGTCGCGAATTCGCGAAACTCGCGGGCGCGAGCAACGGCCGGCTTACCGTGATCCCGGTGCCGGCGAACAAGGTCTCGCATTGCGCGATACCGGCCACGTACCTGCCGCGGCTGCTTGCGACCTTACCCGCGTTGACCCGATCGCAGGAGGACTTCGACGCGAACGAATCGTACGAAGCGCTCGCCGAGCGGGACCTGGCGGAGCTGGAAACGGAGGCCGAAGCATCCGGGTACGAGGACGAAACTTTCGCCGAAGACGAATCCGAGAACGAGGACACGCCGCAACGTTTCGACGCGTTCGGCGACGAGCGCGATTCCGAATGGGGTGCCGAATCCAGCGAAGAGCTGTTGCAGTCGCCAGACCAGAATGAAGCGCCGATGTCGTTCGCACTCGACACCGAGGACGAATCGAGCCTGTCGGGCAGCGGGCTTTCCCCCGCCGAACAGAAGGCCGTGGAAATCACCAGCCAGTTCGAAACCGGAAAGCGCGGCGGTTTCTACGGGCTGAGCGGCAACTTCGATGGACAAGGCCTGTCGTTCGGACTGGTCAACTGGACCATCGGCACCGGCAGCCTGCAACCATTGCTGCGCGACTTCGCAAAGGAACATCCCGCGCGATGGATATCGGTGTTCGGCGCGGATGCTTCGCGGTTCCTGCAACTCATCGCCCGCAAGGACAAGGTCGCCCAGGCCGAGCAGCATCGCTTCGCGGTGCAGGAAATGAACAGCGTTTCCACCAACGCGCGCGGAAGGAAGATCTGGACGGTGCGCCAGCCGTGGGTCGGCTACTTCCGGAAGCTGTCCGAGGATGTCGCCTTCCAGCGCATCCAGGTGCGCTACGTGCGCGACCTGCTGGCACGTGCGGACTACTACTGCCGCCAGTTCAAGCTGCGTAGCGAACGCTCGTTCTGCTTCATGTTCGATGCGGTGGCCAGCCACGGAAAGTGGTGGCTGGTGAAGAAGTTCGCCCGCGTCGAGAAACGGCGCGTACTGGTCGAACAGGCGTTGAAGACGCTTGCGGCGCGCTTTGGCGCGGGCCGCATACCGGAAAGCGAAGTGCTGCTGGCGATCGCCGACGTGCTCGCCACCACATCGGCACAGCGCTGGGCCGACAACGTGCGCCAGCGCAAGCGCTGGTTCGTGACGGGGCAGCATCCGCGCAAGCGTGAACTTGCGGGCCTCGACCCGAGCGCCGACGTGCCTTACACCACGTCGAAGTCCACCGCCGACAAGGAGGCGCTGGAAGAAGCCGGCGATCTGGAAACCGAGAGTCCATCCCGAGACGAGATGATCGCCGCGCTCGACGGCGAGCTTCGCGACGGCAAATGGCAGATGGTGGCGTTGCGCCTCAATGGCTTCGGCGGCAACGACATCCAGCGCATGATCGCGAGGATGAAACTCGAGCAGATCCTCCAGACGCGACAGGCGGTCGTGGAGTTCCTCGCGAACTGGCCGCGCCAGGCCGAGATACTCGCGGCGCTCGACGCGGCCGCCCGCGCACGCCGGCAGCCGGCGCGTTCGCGGCCGCCGAGCAGTACGGTGTGGGCGGCCTATCAACAGGTGAAATACGGGCGGCTCGACAAGTACCAGGTGTGGGAACTCATCGGCGGAAGCGTCGGCAAGACATTGACCGGAAAGGACAGCTGCGCTGCGCGCGTCAGCTGGTCGTTGAACCACTCCGGATTTCCTATCCGCGGCCGCGTCGATTTCATCAATTCGCCTAAGGTCACCTTCAACGGAAAGCCCGGCGACGGGATGAGCTACAACGTCAACACCAGCACGCTGGCGAGTTTCCTGACCGCCACACTGGGCCCACCCGATGCGGTGATCAGGACGCGGGCAGACGCAGAGGCGTTGGAAGCGGGTCTGGGCACCGGGAAGATCGCGATCATGGTCAGCCGGCAGCATGCCGGCATCCTCAAGGCCGGCTACCGCGAGGACCCGCTATGGCACAACGACAGCCTCGGGCCGTTCCAGGTTTGGAAGCTGCCGTGAAATCGCTCAGCGCGCCTTCGGCCGCTGCGCCAGCCAGCGGTCGAGCTGGTTCGCGAACGCCTGACGATCGCGCGCATGAAACGCGGGCGGCCCGCCGGTCTGCACGCCGGCGCCGCGCAGCTCTTCCATGAAGTTGCGCATCGACAGGCGCTCGGCCATGTTTTCCGGGCTGTAGCGCTCGCCGCGCGGATTCACCGCCACGCCGCCCTTTTCGATCACGCGCGCCGCCAGCGGGATGTCCTGGGTCACCACCAGGTCACCGGCGCGCATGCGCTCGACGATCTCGCTGTCGGCCACGTCGAACCCGCCCTGCACCTGCAACGCGCGGATGAAGCGCGACGTCGGCACGCGGATCCACTGGTTCGCCACCAGCGTGACCTGCACCTGCGCGCGCTCGGCGGCGCGGAAGAGGATGTCCTTGACCACGACCGGACACGCGTCGGCGTCGACCCAGATCTGGGGGTGGATGACTTCGGGGTCGTTCATCGAATGCGCTACCGGGCTTGAATCCTCGAAGGCGGATTATCCCGCTTCACGCCGAGAACCACAGTGCCGCCATGCATGCCAGTCCGATCAGCAGCAGCGCACGCGGCACCACCTTGTCCGGCGCCTTGCTTGCCGGCGCGAACTCGCGCTGCGCCCATCCGATCGAAACGCTCGTGCAGACCGCGAGCAGCGCGATGCGATTCCACATCGACGTCCCGGGCCCCAACGCCCACGTCAGGAGGGCTGCGGCGAGCAGCGCCCCGCGCGCTAGGTCGAGGGGCGCAAAGCGGCTCATAGCGGCACCATGTAACGCCCGCGCGGCGCTTCGGCCAATCCCGTGAACACGATGCCGCGCGACTCGTTGTCCCACGCGAACGCGTCGTCCGAATAGGGGTTCTTCAGCGTCGATGCGTCGATGCGCTTCTCCATCTCGGCCGTGCAGGCGCAAACGTCGGGGCGGAGTTCGCTCGCGAGCAGCACGGCGCGGCGTACGCCTTCAAGATCGCTCACGCGTGGCGGATACGGCGCGTAGGCATCCTTCCCGACGCGAATCAGCATGATGCCAATGGGGTTGTAGAAATCCGGCATCCATTCCCTTGTCGGGACGCGAAGTGCTTTCATCGCCCGCGGCAGGTCCGAAATTCCGACATCCAGCACTTCGCTGATGTTGACCAGGTTCGCTGCATGCACGTTCTGGGTCGCCTGTTTCCGCAGCAGCGGGCGGCCCAACCGGTCGGTGGCTCGGGTCACAAAGGAAGGTTTTTGCTCGGCCAGCGCCTCACCCGGCGCGTTCAACGCGGCACGCATGAAGTGCCATTCCCCTGCGAACGTGCGCTTCATCGACCAGTCCTCACGACTGAACGGCAGGCGCCACACAACCGGGGGCGTCGAATCCTCACCGCGCACCTGCAGTTCGCGAAGAACGAGATTTCCGATCAGGAAATTCCGTTCGATGGCGACGGTGGCGATCATCTTGCTGATCAGGGTATCGGAGGAACGCGACACCATCCTCCAGAAAACCTGATCTTTCTGCAGCAGGTCGCGGGCCGCTGCGGCTTCCCCATTAACGGCGTGCTGCCACGCCGTCATCAACAGCAGCCATTGGCCGTTGAGTGCGTGTTGGTAAGCCGGAAATGGCGCGCGCATGTCGGTCGGGATCGTTTCCCGCCATTGCGTAAGCGCGATCAGCTTCGCGTAGCGATCGAGCAGCCAGCCTTCCGACGCCAGCCACTGGTCGATCGCATCGGCGTTGCGCTGAAGCAGCTCGCGACAGTCGCGACTACCCTGCCGGCACGTTTCGATCAATGTCTTCGTGGTTGGCGCCCTGCGCTCGAGGAAGTCCGATTCCGGTCCCGGCAACGTCGCCCAGGTGCTGGCGACATCGGCGGGCGGAAAGGTTTCGACAAAGGCCTTCCGCTTGACGCCCCAGGCGAGCGGGTCGTCGGCTTCCGGAACGCTCAGGCCCAGCAGGAGCACGTACGCGTTCGCCGGATCGGCGACGGCGGGACGCTGGTCGATGACGCGTTGCAGTTCCAGCGCCTGCGCCGACGGCGCCTCGTCGCGCCAGTTGACGACCACCAGCACCAGATAGAAACCCACGACCAGGGCCACACCCGCGCCCAGCGTCCATCCCGCGGCTCGCGCCACACGCCTGAAATCCATGTCGATCCCCTTCCCCGATGCCAGCAGCTTAGCGCACGGGTTTGCTTTTGTTGCCCGGTTCGCGGGGGGGGCGTTCCTGTTTGAGGCGACGTCCGACAAGCCTCGTAGCCCGGGTAAGCGAAGCGCACCCGGGGTGGGCGTGACAGGTCCCCGGGTGCGCTTCGCTTACCCGGGCTACAAGGGAAATCAAACGTGGTTTCAGCTTTCGCTGGGATGACGCGATGGGCGGAGGGCGTTCCAGCAAGCCTCGTAGGATGGGTTGAGCGCAGCTCAACCCATCATGCGGCGGCTACGGTCGCGCGATGGGTTGAGCTGCGCTCAACCCATCCTACAAAGCCGCGTTCGTAGCCCGGGTAAGCGAAGCGCACCCGGGGTGCGCGTGACAGGTCCCGGGTGCGCTTCGCTTACCCGGGCTACAAGGGAAATCAAACGTGGTTTCAGCTTTCGCTGGGATGACGGAGATGGGCGGAGGGCGTTCCAGCAAGCCTCGTAGATGGGTTGAGCGCAGCTCAACCCATCATGTGGCAGTTACGGTCGCGCGATGGGTTGAGCGCAGCTCAACCCATCATGTGGCAGTTGCGGTCGCGCGATGGGTTGAGCTTCCGCTCAACCCATCCTACGAAGCAGCTTCGTAGCCCGGGTAAGCGAAGCGCACCCGGGTGAGCGTGACAGGTCCCGGGTGCGCTTCGCTTACCCGGGCTACAAAGGAAACATTGCGGATCGCGATGGGTTTCGCTTCGCTCAACCCATCCTTCGAGACCCTATCCCCAGTTCGACACATCCTGCCGATACCCCATCGCCATCTGCAGCTGTTCGGTCAGCTTGCATGCGCCCTCGTCGGGGCGATGGACGAAGCGGATCTGCACGCCCTGAGGGCTGGTGATGATGAGGGTGCAGTTCGGCCATCCGCAGGCCGGGCCATGTACTTCCAGCTTCCAGTCGGGAGGCAGCGTGCGCAGCGGTTCGCTCATGATCGACTCCATCGGTTCACAGCCAGCTGTTGACTTCATCCGAACGCAGGTCGTCGGCGATCTGCTCCGGTCGTGCGATACGAAGCGTGGGGTCGTCGTGTTCGCGGATGTGCTCGCTTGCATGCAGGTCGGCCTGCAACTCGCGCGTGAGCTGGCAGGCGAACTGGAACGGTTTGTGTACGAAGGTGATTTCCTGTCCGTGAGGGCTGGTAAGCCGCAGACAGCATTCGCGCCGCTCGCGCGAAGGCGGCAGTGCTTCTAGCCGCCAACCGGGTGGCAGACACTGGATGGTGAGGTTCATGGTCGGTCCCTGCTCCCTGTGCAGTTCGATGCGAACCTATCGAAGCGAACGCAGCTTCGGCGTGAAGCCAGACAAGTGTTCACGCGGCTTTCGGGCGGGCAAACATTGCCATGATGGAAAGGCATCACAACCGCTATACACGATTCCGACGGGCTTCCGACAAATGCGGGTTACGATCGGTTCGACAGGGGTTGTCGCAAGGGGACCCGCCAATGCGCTGCACGTGCACCATGCTTTTCGTCGAAGACAGTTACCTTCTTGCACAGTCGGCGGTGCAGGCGCTGGGCGATGCGGGGCTGAACGTGCATCCGGCAGCGGACGCCAGATCGGCGCTTGCATTGATGCGCACGCAACGCTTCGATTGCGCGGTGATCGATGTCGAACTTCCCGGCGACATGGACGGCGTGGAACTGGCGCGCCGAATCCTGCAGATCGATCCCGAGTTTCCCGTCGCCCTGGCGACCGGCTACGACGCCGCGTTCTGCGGCGCGCCCGCGCACGTCCCCGTCTTCCAGAAGCCGTATCGCTTCGACGAAATCCGCGCCTTCATATGCCCGCGGGTGCTGGCCCGCGCCTGATCCGGGCACCGGCGCCCGCAAACGCCTAGAATGCCGGCTCCGTTTTTCGCCCAAGGCATCCCCCGCATGGCGCTCAAGGCGACCGTGGTCAAGGCCGAGCTGAACATCAGCGACCTGGACCGGCACCATTACGCAACCTATCCGCTCACCCTTGCGCAGCATCCGTCGGAGACGGACCAGCGGCTGATGGTGCGCCTGATCGCATTCGCGCTTTACGCGAGCGATCGCCTGGAGTTCGGCAAGGGCCTGAGCAACGAGGAAGACCCCGATCTCTGGCGCCGCGACTACACCGGCGACATCGAGCAATGGATCGACCTGGGCCAGCCCGACGAATCGCGCATCCGCAAGGCCTGCGGACGCGCGCGGCAGGTCATCGTGGTCAATTACGGCGGCCGCGCGGCGGATATCTGGTGGGACAAGAACGCGGCCGCCCTCGCGCGCCTGGACAACCTCACCGTCATCGATCTCGACGCGGAAACGGTCGAAGCGCTCGGCGGATTGATCGAACGCAGCATGCGTTTCAGTGCGCTCATCCAGGATGGCGAAGTCCAGCTGATGGGCGATGCGGGCACGCTGCTCGCGTTCCGTCCCCGCACGCGCATGGCGCCGGCCGCGCAGGCTGCCTGATCGCGCCGTTTGAAGGCAAGGCATGAGCGGGCATTACGACGTGATGATCGTCGGCGGCGGTGCCGCCGGCCTGATGTGCGCGCTGACGGCGGGCTATCGCGGCAAGCGCGTGCTCGTGGTCGAACATGCGAACCGCGTCGGCAAGAAGATCCTGATGTCGGGCGGCGGTCGCTGCAATTTCACCAACACCGGCGCGACGCCCGCGAATTACCTGTCGGGCAATCCGCATTTCTGCAAATCGGCGCTGGCGCGTTACACGCCATGGCATTTCATCGACATGGTCGAACGCCACGGCATCAAGTACCACGAGAAGGAACTGGGCCAGCTGTTCTGCGACGAATCGTCCAAGCTCATCGTGAAGATGCTGCTGGACGAATGCGCGATGGCTGGCGTGCAGGTGGAAACCGGTTGCAGCATCGAACGCGTCAGCCACGGCGACAGCGACGAAGCGCGTTTCCGGCTGCATACCACGCGCGGCAACTTCTCCGCGCCGTCGCTGGTGGTCGCCAGCGGCGGTTTGTCGATCCCGAGCATGGGCGCGACGGGATTCGGTTACGACCTCGCCCGCCGCTTCGGTCACGCCGTGCTGCCCACGCGCGCCGGATTGGTGCCGTTGACGCTGAGCGGAAAGCACCAGGAGCGACTGGCCGACCTGGCCGGTGTCGCACTGCCTGTCACCGCGCGATGCAACGGCGCGAGCTTCAGCAATTACATGCTGGTGACGCATCGAGGCGTCAGCGGGCCGGCGATCCTGCAGATCTCCTCGTTCTGGCAGCCGGGCGACGATCTGCGCATTGATCTGCTGCCTGGACAGGACGCGCTCGAGACGCTGCAGCAATGGCAGCGCGAACGACCGTCCGCCGAGTTGAAGACGATGCTTGGCGAGGTGATGCCCAAGCGCTTCGCGCAGCGTTTGTGCGAGCACTGGCTGCCCAACCGGCCGATGAAGCAGTTCAACGCGCCGCAGTTGCGCGAGATCGCCACGACGCTGGGCGACTGGCCGCTGGTGGGCAGCGGTACGGAAGGCTATCGCACGGCGGAAGTGACGCTGGGCGGCGTGGACACCGACGAGGTTTCGTCCAGCACGATGCAGTCCAGACGCGTGCCGGGGCTGTACTTCATCGGTGAGGTGCTCGATGTCACCGGCTGGCTGGGCGGGTACAACTTCCAGTGGGCGTGGGCATCGGGGCATGCGGCCGGGAACGCGGTGTAGCGTCCCATCCTCCAGGCGCTGAAGGCTGATGGGTTTCGCGATGCGAAACCCATCCTACGTCAGGCCTTCGCGGCGCTTCTCTCCAACCACTGCGCCAACCCCAGCGGCCCGTGCCACGCCTCGCCATCCGGCACCAGCGTGTTTTCCTGGAGTTCGACGCCGAAGTACAGCGCGTGCGGATCGCCGATGACGGTGCGCGGATCCTTCGTGCCGCTGAGGAATCGCTGGGCGAGTTCCGACATCGGCGCGCGTTCGGGGCCGGCGATGTCGACCACGCCGTTCACCGGCGCGCCCAGCGCATGGCGCGTCACCGCATCGGCCACGTCGTCGGAGGCGATCGGCTGCACGTTCGCCGTGGGCAGGCGGATCACGCCGTCCTGCTCGCCGGACTTCACGATGCCCGGCAGGAATTCGAAGAACTGCGTGGAATGGATGATGGTGTACGGAATGCCCGACTCGCGAATCAACCGTTCCTGCTCGGCCTTGCCGACGAAGTAGCCGCTGCCCGACAGCTTCTGCGTGCCGACGACCGACAGCGCGACGTGATGGCGCACGCCCGCCTTCGCCCCTGCGGCCAGCAGGTTGCGACTGGCGGTCTGGAAGAATCTCAGCGCCGTTTCCCGGTCGAACGCCGGCGAGTTCGCCAGGTCCACCACGACCTGTGCCCCGGCCAGCGCCGCGTCGAGGCCTTCGCCGCTCAGCACGTCGATGCCGCTGGACGGCGAACCGACGACCGTTTCGTGCCCTGCGTCGCGCAGGCGTTCGACGACCTTGCTGCCGATGAGGCCGGTGCCGCCGATGACTACGATTTTCATGATGATCTCCGTGGGTTGAGGGGACTGGGGGAAAGCGTCGTGGTGGACCGGTCCGAGTCGCCGCCCGTGTTCGCGTGCGCACTGCCGCGCCAGCGTCACGTGCGCGCGGCATGCCGCAAGCGGTACGCCGAGCGCGATCGCGACCTCGTCGAACGTGGCACCCACCACGTCGTGCAGCAGGAAGGCGGCGCGGGCGTCGGGTGGAAGGATTTCCAGCACGGCGAGGAACTGCGCCCATACGCGTTCGGCCGGTGTCGGCAGGTCGGCGGGCATGGGGAAATCGGAATCCATGTCCCGTAGACGTCGCAGGGGACGCGTCTGTGACAGACCGGCGCGGCAAGCATCGCACCGCGCATCGGCACGACTCTTGCCGCCTGCTCCTGCGTCGACGCCCTCGCCCGCCTCCGTCATCCGGGCGCCGGTTCGCTGTGCGACACTCGGGCTTCCGGTTCGTTCGACCCCAGGCTCCGATCGCTTGCCACGTTCGTGTTCAAGGCGCGGCAGCCGTCGTCAGGAACCGACGCCGTCGATCACCCTGCAACGCCAGTGCGCCCGTCGCGAACGGCACGCGGTGGACAACGCGATGCATCGCGGCGACGGGTTGTCGCCCGCCGGGCGGTTCGATAGCGTCGTGGACGCACGAAGCTTTTCGTCAGCAGTCTTGAAGGCAACCACGCAAGGAGCCCAGCACCGCTTCCCGTTACGGATTTCCGCTCCTCCACTCCCCCACCAGAGGAACAGCGACATGACGCACATCACCACGCAGGACGGCACCCGGATCTTCTACAAGGACTGGGGCACCGGCCAGCCCATCGTCTTCCATCACGGATGGCCGCTGTGCGGCGACGACTGGGATACGCAGATGCAGTACTTCCTCGCGCAGGGCTATCGCGTGATCGCGCACGACCGCCGCGGCCACGGACGTTCGACGCAGACCGCCACGGGCAACGAGATGGACACCTACGCCGCCGATGTCGCCGCGCTGGTGAAGGAACTCGACCTTCGCGATGCGATCCATATCGGCCATTCCACCGGCGGTGGCGAAGCGACGCGCTATGTCGCGAAACACGGCAAGGGCCGCGTCGCGAAGCTGGTGCTGATCGGCGCCGTGCCGCCGGTGATGGTGAAGTCGGCGAGCAATCCGGGCGGGCTCGACATTTCGGTGTTCGACGACATCCGCGCGCACGTGGCGGCAGATCGCGCCGGTTATTACTGGGATTTCCCCGTGCCGTTCTACGGTTACAACCGCGATGGCGCGAAGCTGTCGGAAGCGGTCCGCCACAACTGGTGGCGCCAGGGCATGATGGGCGGCGCGAAGGCGCAGTACGACTGCATCGCCGCGTTCTCCGCCACCGACTTCACCGAAGACCTCAAGAGCATCGAGGTGCCCACGCTGGTGATGCACGGCGACGACGACCAGATCGTGCCCATCGCCGATTCGGCGTTGATTTCGGCCAAGCTGCTGCGCAACTCGACGCTGAAGGTGTATCCGGGTTTCCCGCATGGCATGTGCACCACGCATGCGGACACGATCAATCCGGATCTTCTGGCGTGGATCCGCAGCTGATCGACGCGGTCGATTGAAGTTGGAAGAAGCGTCAGGTGCGCCGGCCCTCGCGTCGGCGCGCCTGCGACACGCTCCGGCCCGCGTGTCACCGGCATTCAGCCATGTCGTCACAAAAAGGGCGTAGCGTCGGAGTTCCCCGTCGTACGGGAGTCCATCATGTACGAGATGTCCGTGACCGATAGCCAGCGGTCGTTCCTCGAGGATCTCGGGCGCACCGCGCGGGCGCACCTCTCGCACCTGGACTGGGACGAAGTGGAGCCCCACCTGCGGCTGGGCTGGTACTCCAGCGTGCTGTCCAACGACCTCGACTGGGGGCACGTCGAGGCGATCGCGCATGAGAGCTGGTCGCGGGATCCGTTTTAGTCGCCGAGCCTTCGTACCCCCAGTCCCTCGTAGCCCGGGGTAGCGAAGCGCACCCGGGGAACCGTCAAGGCATATGCGCGAGGTGACGTGGCAACCCGGGGTGCGGCCTTCGGCCTTACCCGGGCTACAGCACTCATCGCCGGACGCTGCCTTCGTAGCCCGGGTAAGCGAAGCGCACCCGGGGACCTTCAAGGCTTACGCGCGAGGTGACGTGGCAACCCCGGGTGCGGCCTTCGGCCTTACCCGGGCTACAGCACTCATCGCCGGACGCTGCCTTCGTAGCCCGGGTAAGCGAAGCGCACCCGGGGACCGTCAACGTATACGCGCGAAGTGACGTGGCACCCCCGGGTGCGGCCTTCGGCCTTACCCGGGCTACAGCACTGAGTTCCTTCCGTCCCTCACGAATCCGAAGCCCCTTTCCCTTACGCGGGAGAGGGGCTCAGCAAGGCAACGCCCCATAGGCGCCATCACCCCGGATGCGCTATATAGCCCCCTATATCCCGCTCTCCTCGCCCAGGAGCCCCCATGTCCACCTGGATTCCCCGGGCCGCGCTGTGCGTGCTCGCGCTTGCCCTGGCGTTCCCCGTGTTCGCTGAACAGCCCGTGCGCTTGTTCGCGGCCGCCAGCCTGACCAACGCGCTGAACGACATCGCCGCCGAATGGGAAAAGGCCGGCCACGCCAGGCCCAGCCTCGCCTTCGCCGCGTCCTCGGCGCTGGCCAAGCAGATCGAAGCCGGCGCGCCGGCGGACCTCTTCGCCTCGGCCGACCTGACCTGGATGGACTACCTCGACCAGCGGGGCAAGCTCCAGCCCGGCACGCGCGCCAACGTCGTCGGCAATTCGCTGGTGATGATCGTGCCGACGGGACGACGCTTCCCGGTGCGCGTGCAGCGCGGCTTCGATCTGGCCAAGGCCTTCGAAGGCAAGCTCTGCACCGGCGAGCCCGGCGTCGTGCCGGTCGGCATCTACGCACGCGAGGCCTTGCAGAACCTGGGCTGGTGGACCGCGCTGCAAGGCCGCGTGGTCGGCACCGACGACGTCCGCACCGCGCTCGCATTCGTCGAACGCGGCGAATGCCCGGTCGGCGTCGTCTACGCCACCGACGCAAAGATCAGCCGGAAGGTCGACGTGCTGGCGACCTTCCCCGCCGACACGCACCAGCCCATCGTCTACCCGATCGCCGCCGTGCGCGGCGCGCGGCCCGAGACCGCCGCGTTCCTGACGTTCGTGAAGACCTCGAAAGCCGCCGCGGCGATCTTCGCCAGATACGGCTTCACCGTGGGCAAGCGCTGACGATGTGGTTGTCGCCCGAAGAATGGGATGCGGTGGCGCTCTCGGCGAAGGTCGCACTGTGCGCGACGGCCGCATGCCTGCCGTTCGGCATCGCGCTGAGCTGGCTGCTCGAACGCCGCCAGTTCCCCGGAAAGGTGTGGATCGACACGCTGGTGCAGTTGCCGATGGTGTTGCCGCCGGTCGTGCCCGGCTACCTGCTGTTGCTGCTGCTGGGCACGCAGGGGCCGCTGGGGCGGTGGCTGCTCGATACGTTCGGGATCACGATCGCCTTCACCTGGAAAGGCGCCGTCATCGCGTCGGCGGTGATGGCATTCCCGCTCATGGTGCAGCCGATCCGGCTCGCGATCCGCCTGATCGATCCACGCCTCGAAAAAGCCGCCGCGACGCTCGGTGCGAAACCCTGGGACACGTTCTTCACCGTGACGCTGCCGCTGTCGGTGCCGGGCCTGATCGCCGGCTGCATCCTGTGTTTCTCGCGCAGCCTGGGCGAATTCGGCGCGACGATGGCCTTCGTCGGCAACATCCCTGGCGAAACGCGCACGCTGCCGCTGGCGATCTACAGCCTCACGCACGTGCCCGATGGCGAAGCGGCGGCGCTGCGGTTGTCGCTGCTGTCGATCGCACTGGCCGTGATCGCGCTGCTGGTCAGCCGCTGGATCGGCATTCGCGCCGAACGCCGCCTCGGTTACCTGGATAGGGGGCCGCATGCTGAACTTTGACCTTCAGTTCGCCCGCGGCGATTTCGTGCTGGATGCGACGGCCGACGTCGGCGACGGCGTGACCGGCGTGTACGGTCCGTCGGGTTCGGGCAAGAGCACCTTGCTGGCGCTGCTCGCCGGGCTGCTGACGCCTTCGCGCGGGCGCGTGCAGCTGGGCGGGCACGTGCTGGTCGATACGGATTCGCGCCGGTTCGTGCCGCCGTGGAATCGCCACGTCGGGCTCGTGTTCCAGGACGGACAACTGTTCCCGCACCTCACCGTGCGCCAGAACCTGTTGTTCGGGCATGCGCGCATTCCGGCCGCGACGCGGCGCTTCGATCTGACCGGCGTCGCGGAACTGCTGGAAATCACGCCGTTGCTCGATCGTCGCCCGACGTTGCTCTCCGGCGGTGAACGCCAGCGCGTCGCGCTCGGCCGCGCCCTGCTCTACTCGCCGCAGCTGCTGCTGCTGGACGAACCGCTGTCCTCGCTCGACGACCGCCTCAAGCAGCAGATCCTGCCGTTCCTCAAGCGCATCAAGGACGAAACGCGCCTGCCGATGCTCTACGTCACCCACGCGCACAGCGAGCTGGATTACCTCGCCGATCGCGTCCTCGGCATGGAGCGCGGACGCCTGCAGGTCCCCGTCACGCCGTGACCGCGAGGATCACGCTGGACGCCTTGAACAACGCGGTGGCCGGCTTGCCCTCGGCGAGCTGAAGGCGCTGCGCCGAGGTATGGGTGACGATGGCGGCGATGGAATTGCCGCCTTCCACTTCGATCGTCACTTCGGTGTTCACCGCGCCGGGCGTCACGCGGGTCACGGTGCCGGGCAACTGGTTCCGCGTGGAAAGACGCACGCCGCCGAGGTCCGTGCCGACGATGACGCTGGAGGCCTTCACCAGCGCGATCGCCTGCCCGCCTTCGACCAGGCCCATGTGCTGCGTGCTTTCGTGCGTGACGATGGCGACGATGCGTCCGCCGCCGTTCAATTCGAGTTCCACTTCGTCGTTCACCGCACCCGGCGTGATGCGCGCGACGCGGCCGGCCAGATGGTTGCGTGCGCTGGTGAGCATGGCGAATCTCCCGATGATGTCCAGGTCGCGTCCGGCATGGGCGATGCGTTCGTTGAGCATGTCGACGAAACGCGCGTTCTGCGCCTCGACTTCGCGCCACGTGGCGACGAGGCGTTCGCCATCCGCCGTGAGCCGCGTCCCGCCACCGCCCTTGCCACCGACGACGCGTTCGACCAGCGGCGCATCGGCGAGGTTGTTCATCGCGTCCACCGCGTCCCACGCCGCCTTGTAGCTCAGGCCGACGTGGCGCGCGGCCGCGGCGATGGACGCCTCGCTGCCGATGGCCGCCAGCAGTTCCATCCAGCGCCGGCTGCCGAACATGCCGCCGGAGGCTTCGACGGTGAGCGAGCTGTGGATGCGCATGTGAGGAGGCGTGAGGTCGGACGGTTGCACTGTAACGTAGCCGTGCATTTTCGTAGCCCGGGTAAGCGCAGCGCACCCGGGGCCACGTCACGGCCAAGGCCCACCCGGTGCCGAGTCACACCGAGAGCCAGCCTTGACGGTTCCCGGGTGCGCTTCGCTTACCCGGGCTACGGGAGCATGACGTTTACACTCCCGACATCGACACGCAGGAGACGCACGCATGAAGCTGATGATCGTGGGCTCCACGGGACTGGTCGGCCGCCACGCGCTGCAGATCGCGCTGGCGCATGCCGGCGTCGATCAGGTCATCGCACCCGTGCGCAAACCGGCGGCTGTACATCCGAAGCTGTACGCGCCCGTCGTCGATTTCGATGCGCTGCCTGTCGATGCATCGTGGTGGGCGGTCGATGCGGTGGTATGCGCGCTCGGCACGACGATGCGCATCGCCGGATCGCAGGAGGCGTTCCGTCGCGTGGACCACGAATACCCGCTCGCCGTCGCGCGGCTGGCGCGGCAACACGGCGCGGCGACTTTCGTGCTCAACTCCGCGATGGGCGCCGACGCGGACTCGCGCATCTTCTACAGCCGCGTGAAGGGCGAAGTGGAACGCGACCTCGCGACGCTGGGCTTCCGCTCGCTGACGTTCGTGCGCCCCGGCCTGATCGGCGGGGAACGCGAGGAGTTCCGCGCCGGTGAGCGCGCGGCCACAGTGGTGCTGGGTGCGTTGCATCCGGTGTTGCCGAAGCGGTGGCGGATCAATCCGGCCGAGCGGATTGCGCAGGCGATGATCGATGCCGCGGTGTCTGCGCGGCCGGGCGTTCACGTCGTCGCATCCGATGCGTTGGCCTGACCAACGTAGGATGGGTTTCCCGTAGCGAAACCCATCGTCCGATCGCGCCCGGGTGGATGGGTTTCGCTTTGCGAAACCCATCCTACGTTGCGCGCCATGTATTCGCGGGAATGTTTCGCGCCCGTTTGGCGTTGGGTTTCGCGACGCGAACCCAACCCACGATGCATCACAACGCATCACCACGGCCTAACCCGTCGCGCGCGAAACTGCGTCCCCGCTCCCCCCACACGAAGATGCATATGAAGATCCTCATGGTCCTCACCTCGCACGATCGCCTCGGCGACACGGGCGAGAAAACCGGTTTCTGGCTTGAAGAATTCGCGGCGCCCTATTACGTGTTCACCGATGCCGGCGCGCAGGTGACGGTTGCCTCGCCCAAGGGCGGACAGCCGCCGATCGATCCCAAGAGCGACGATCCGTCGAACCAGACACCCTCGCAGGACCGCTTCAAGGCCGACAAGGACGCGCAGGCGGTGCTGGCGAAGACGCATCGGCTGGACACGATGTCGGCAGACGATTTCGACGCGATCTTCTATCCGGGCGGACACGGTCCGTTGTGGGATCTGGCGGAGGATCCCGCGTCGATCAGGCTGATCGAAAGCTTCGTGGAGGCCGACAAACCCGTCGGTGCGGTGTGCCATGCGCCGGGCGTGCTGCGGCACGTGAAGCACGGCGGCGAGCCGCTGGTGAAGGGGCGTCGCGTTACCGGATTCTCCGATTCGGAGGAGGAAGCGGTGAAGCTGACCAAGGTGGTGCCGTTCCTGGTCGAGGACGAGTTGAAGCGGCTCGGCGGGCGTTACGAGAAGGCCGGCGACTGGCAGAGTTTTTCCATCGTCGATGGACGCCTGGTCACGGGGCAGAATCCGGCTTCGTCGGAGGCGACGGCGGAAGCGTTGTTGACGTTGTTGCGTTAGGCGCGACGACGAAGCTTCGCGTTTGTAGCCCGGGTAAGCGAAGCGCACCCGGGGACCGTCAAGCTTGCAGATCGCCGTAACGTGGCAACCCGGGTGCGGCCTTCGGCCTTACCCGGGCTACAACAGCACAGCCAAAAAGAAAGGGCGGTTTTCACCGCCCTTCCCTGCCGCCCATAACGCACTCGATCAGAAGCGGACCGACAGACGCGCGGTGGCCTGATGGTCGCGCGCTTCGTCGGCGTACTGGCCTTCGTAGCCCACTTCCAGCAGCGTGCGCGGGCTCAGCCACGCGGCCACGCCCACTTCGACGACCGCCGCATCTTCGGCCAGCGGCGCGCCGGCGACGGTGAAGTCGCCACCGCTCGTCCAGCCCATGCGGCTTTCCGAAGCGACATCGCCCGACGCATGGCGCCAGCCCAGGCCGCCGCGCACGTTGAACCAGCCATCGTCCGTGCCGGCGCTGGTCAGCGACAGTTCGCCGCGAACGCCCAGCGTCGAGACATCGAGCGTGGTCTTGTCCTTCGCCACGTCCAGCGCGAGGCTGCCGCCGGTTTCGGAGAACGCGTCGTTCTGCGTTTCCACTCGTGCGAACTGCAGGTACGGCTGCAGCGAGCCGTGCGTGCCCTCGATCGAGTAACCGGCTTCGACGTAGGCCTGGCGGGTCTGTGCGTCGTAGTCGGCGACCAGGCGTTGGCTCAGGTTCGGCAGGTTGACGATGCGCTGGCTGTCGACGGAATGCTCCGCCACGCCCACGCCGCCACGCACGCCGAACGCGCCCCAGTTGCGGTCCGCATACAGGCCCAGGTGCAGCGTGTCGGCATCGCCCTTGGACGCGCGATCGGCGACGTCCATGTCGGTGCGCTCGCTACCGGCCATCGCGCCGATCTGCCAGCCGCCGTCGAACCGGTGCTCGGCGCCGATCAGCACGCCGCTGCCGTTGTAATCGACACCGGCGGCGTTGCCGTCGCTGTCCAGCGAACCACCCGAAGCCAGCACCTGCGCCCACACGGCATCGCCCGGCTGCTGCGTGCGTTCGACCGGCGAACGGCCGCCACGCATGCGGTCCAGTGCGGCTTCGCGGACGCGGCGTGCGTCGTCGGCCAGCACGGTACGTGCGGTCGCGTGGAACTCGCCGTCGAGCTGCTCCAGCGCCGACGCGGTGCCGGCCAGGTTCAGGCCCATCAGGCTGTCCTGCAGGCGCGCCGCATCGCCGGTGTTGCGCACGCCGGAAGCCGCACGCGCCGCGTCGATCGCGTTACCGACCGACGCCGTGTTGTGCGTGCCCATCGCCGCCGCGTAGCTGTCCGGCGTCACCGCCAGCACCACGGAGTTGGCTTCGTAACGCACGTCGAAGCGCGCGTTCGCCGGCAGGCCGGCCTGCGGCTGCGCGAGCGAGGCGTACGAGCCTTCCACGCCGCCTTCGGCCCGGACGATCGCGAAGGTGTCGCCGATCGTCGGCACGAACGTGTTGGTCGCATCCCCGGTGATGCCACGCAGGCGCGGCTGGAGTTCGCCCGCCGCGGTATAGACGCTGCCCGCGCCGACCAGCGTCAGCGTGTCGTAGTGGCCCGCGCCGTTGCCGGCCGTGCGGCCGTCGACGTCGGCCACGAAGGTGCTGCCCGCGTGCTGGACGACATCGCCCGCCACGACCAGCGCACCCGGCGAGTTGCCCGGCGAGAGCACGCCCCTCACGTCCATCGCGCCATCGACACGACCCGAGCCGCTGGCCGTACCGTCCGCATACACCCACACGTTGCCGGCGAAGGTGCTGTTGAACGCAAGGTCGCCCTGCTCGATGCATGCGCCGATGGCGTTGGAACCGCCGCCGCGCATGTCGAGGCGGCCCGCGCCGGACTTGATCAGGCACGCGTTGCCGTCAAGGCTGCCGGTGAGCGTGACCGGCGCGCCGCGCGTCTCGAAGCGCGCGTTCTCACCGGTGACGTGCACGTTCTGGGTCACGTTCATGCCCGACAGCGCGGTGAAGTTGCCGTCGCGGCCGATGTAGATATCGCCGCCCATCGCGCCGGCCGCTTCCTGCGAGGTCACGGCGATCGAACCGCCCTGCACCTGCATCAGCACCTGGCTGTTCCTGCCCGACAGCGTGAGCACACCGCCGCCCAGCTTCTGCACGATGCCCGAACCGCCGATGTCCCCGGAGACGGACACATCGAAACCGTTGGTGTCGAACACCGCCGAGCGCGTGTTGTCCACGAAGATCTCGTGCGTGATGTCCATCGAGGCCAGCGAGCGCAGCGTCGTGTTGTCGGCGATGGTGACCACGCTGCCGTCGCGGCCGAGCGCGGCGTCGGAGTCGAACTCCACCGCACCGCCCTTCACGTGGATGCCGTCCTGCGTGTTCTGGCCCTTCAGCGTGAGCGTGCCGTCGCCGACCTTGTTCAGCACGCCGTCGCCGGACAGGTTGCCGTTGAAGGTGACGTCGTGGCCGGCGGTGTCGACGATGGCCTTCGACGAGGTCAGCGCGAAGTCGTTGTCGCTGGTGAAGCCGCCGGTCGTCTGCAGCGTGCCGTTGCCGATCGACACCGTGCCGTTGCCCAGGTTCGCGTCGCTGGACACCTGCAGCGTGCCGCCGCTGACGGTGAGGCCGCCGGTGAAGGTGTTTTCACCGCTCAGCGACTGCGTGCCGCCGGCGATCTTCACCGAACCCGCGCCGTCGATACTGCCGCTGAAGTCGCCGTTCGCATTCGTCAGCACCAGCGTGTTGCCGCCGAGCGCGACGTCGCCGTCGCCAGTGAGCGCGGCGATGTTCGCACCGTGGTTCGCGCCGGCGATGTCGAGCGTGCCGTGGTTGACCACGGTGCCGGTGCCGAGCACGGCGTTGCCCGAGAGTGCGAGCGTGCCGTCGGCGATGGTGGTGTCGCCGGTGTAGGAACCGTTGCCGGTGAGTTCCAGCGTGCCGGTGCCGGTCTTGGTCAGGCCGCCGTTGCCGCCGATGGAACCGCCGAAGACCACGTCGTGGTTCGCGGTGTCGATGGTCGCATCGTCGTGCGCGAGCACCAGGTCGTTGGCGACGAGGATGTCGCCGCCCGCTTGCAGCGTGCCGTTGCCGATGGTGACCGTCCCGCTGCCCAGGCTGTCGCCGGAATCGGCGCGCACGGTGCCCTGTTCGATGTCCAGGCCGCCTGCGAAACCGTTGTTGCCCGACAACGCCAGCGTGCCTTCGCCGGTCTTGTTCAGCGTGCCGGTACCGCCGACGACGCCGCTCACGGCGAGATCGTGGGAGCCGGTATCGATCGTCGAGTTGGCGTGGTCGAGGCTGATCGTGTTGTCGATGGCGAAATCGCCACCGGCGACGAGCGAGCCGTTGCCGATGTGGATCGTGCCGGTGCCGAGGTTCGCGTCGCTGGAGGCCTGCACCGCGCCGGATTCGATGTCGAGCCCGCCGCCGAAGGTGTTGTTGCCGCCCAGCACCAGCGTGCCGGTGCCGCTCTTGTTCAACGTGCCGGCGCCGGTGATGTCGCCGTCGACGGTCATCGCGAACGCGCCCGAATCGAGCGTCGCATCCGGCGTAAGCAGCACGATGCCGTTGTCCACCGTCAGGTCGGCGCCCGCCTGCAGGCGGCCGTCGTTGTCGATAACCACCTGGCCGTTGCCGGTCTGGTCACCCGACGACACCTGCACGGTGCCGTTGTTGATGACCAGGTCGCCGTTGAAGCTGTTCTGGCCGCCGAGGACCAGACTGCCCTCGCCCGTCTTGATCAGGCCGCCGTTGCCGCCGATGTCGCCGCCCAGCTGCACGTCGTGGCCGGCGCTGTCGATGGTCGTGCTGCCGTTGGTGCGGACGTCGTTGCCGGCCGTCAGGTTGCCGCCCGCGACAACGGTGGAACCATCTTCCAGCACCAGGTCGCCCTGGCCGAGGCTGTCGCCACCGCCGACGACCAGCGTCGCGTTCGTGCCGACGTTCATGTCGCCGGTGAAGGTGTTGGTGCCGGTCAGCGTCTGCGAGCCGTTGACGGTCACGCCGCCATTGCCGCCGATGGAGCCTTCGAATGCGCCGTTGTGGCCGTCGATCACCAGGTCGTTGTTGCCCAGCGCGACTTCACCCGCGCCGTCGAGCGTGCCGATGTGCGCATCGCCATTGCCGGCGGATACATCGAGCTTGCCGTCTGCGCCGATCGTCACGCCGCTGGAATCGGACAGCGACGCGTTGCCGGCCAGCGCCAGCGTGCCTTCGTCGATGTGCGTCTGGCCGGTGTGGCTGACGTTGCCGGCCAGTTCCAGCGTGCCGGTGCCGGTCTTGGTCAGGTCGCCCGCGCCACTGACGGTGCCGTCGATGCGGGTGTCGTGCTGCTGCGTGTCGAGCGTGCCGCCGCCTGCGTCGACGACGATGTCGCGCTGCGCGTTCGGGTCGAACTGCGCGCCCCACTGGAGCGTGCCGCCGTCGAGGATCACGTCCGACGTGGGCGCACCGAGGTTGGTGTCGGCCACCACGTTGACGATGCCGTCCTTGATGACCAGGTCGCCGGTGTTGGTATTGTTGCCGCGGATGAACAGCGTGCCGTCGCCTTCCTTGGTCATGTCGCCGCGGCCGTCGATGTCGCCGTTGAGCCACAGCTCATGGCCGTTGGTGTCGAGCGTGCCGCCGGCGTTGGTGAGGCTGACGTCCTGTGGCAGCGTGGTGTCCTGATCGATGCGCAGCGTGCCGCCGTCGAACAGCAGCGGATCGCCGACCTGCGTTTCGTTGACGACCTGGCCGGTTTCGATGCGCGGCGCGGTGCTGAGGTCGGCGGTGATGATGGTGACCGAGCTGCTGAGGATCACCGGGCTTTCCGGCGCCCAGACCTGCGTCGGGTTCGCGATCGGCACGTAGGTGAAGGTGTAGGTGCCGGCGAACAGGTTGGTGAAGCGCAGGCCCTGCCAGTTCGCGGGCTCGCCGCGCGGGTCAAGGTTGATGCCGCCGAGCGCACCGTTTCCGTCGTTGTAGAAGTTGGTGTCGCCGTCGACCAGGCCGCCCGGCTTCGCGTTGTTCGACAGCAGATTGAACGGCAGCGTCACGTCCATGCCGTTGGGACCCACAAGACGCAGCGAACCTTCGTTGTAGGTCGTTTCGGCGGAGGCGTGGTAGGTGCCGTACCAGAACGTCAGTGCACGATCGCCGGAGTTCTCGTAACCGATGGAGATGGTGTGCGCCTGCGCCAGCGGCATGCCGAGCAGCACGGTGAGTACGCCCGCGCCGACCTTCGAGAAAGCGCCGGTACCGGCGGCGTTGGAGGAACCTGCGCTCTTGACGCGGCCGCGGACCAGTTCGGAGGCCACAACCCACTGATTGAGTGCACGGTTCCAGACAACGCGAAAAACATGATTCATTCGGATGCGGCTCCCACCGCCGGATTTGAGGACTGACAGGCGCGCACGCAGCACGCCCATCCGCGGCGCCAGGGCGCTGCGGCGGGTTCTTCGTGCAACGGGTGTGCCAGTGCGAAGCGATCCGCTTCGAAGCGGGGAAGCCCCCGGCTCAGTCAAGTTAACGTCACGCACAGTCAGTTCTTGATCGCGTTCACAGTTTTTTCTGTCGCAAACAACCGATTCGGCAAAGAACGGAGCGCGAGGCGTGATTGGGAGGGTTGCGGACGGGTTGCTGTGCGCCCACACGAGCCAAACGGTGCGCATGCCGGCGGTCGGCACGCGAAAGCGGGATCGCGCAGGCAAATGAAACCCGTCACGCAGTTTCGTTGTCGTCGTCCCCGCAAGGGCGTGCGTGACGCTGCATGCATCGGGTCATGGGCGAGGTTGCGCTGACGTCCAGTCGTGGCCCGGGTAAGCGGAGCGCACCCGGGGGCGGCGTGATCGATCCAGAAGGAAAGTCGCACGTCACCATTACAACGCGCTGCGGCGCGTTCATCGCTATCGGGTCCGAGTTGCGTGGAGGCGCGGTGCGGCTTCGCCTTACCCGGGCTACGACGGCGAGTCGGCCATGCGCTTTGTATCGGACTGTATCCACGCCCTGCCCCGCCACATTCGCCGACAAAACCCCCGCACGCCCGACACGCACGCGATACCGCCCGGCCTCGGAATGGCGCCACCGGAAAACACCGGCCCCATACCCCGCACCGAGGAACATCGCCATGACCCACTCCCTCCAGACCGTCGTCTACACCGCGCACACCCACGTCACCGGCGGACGCAGCGGCACCGGGCGCTCCAGCGACGGCGCCATCGACGTCGCGCTCAGCACGCCCGGCTCCAACAAGCCCGGCACGAATCCGGAACAGCTGTTCGGCATCGGCTGGTCCGCCTGCTTCATCGGCGCGCTCGGCTTCGCCGCGCAGGAATTGAAGGTCAAGCTGCCGGCCGACACCGCGGTGGATGCGCAGGTCGACCTGGGCAAGACGGTCAATGGCGAGTACCAGCTCGCCGTGAAGCTCGACGTCAAGCTGCCCGGGCTGGACGAGGCCACGCGCAAGAAGCTGGTCGGGATGGCGCATCGCACCTGCCCGTACTCGCGCATGACGCGCGGCGACGTGGACGTCGAAATCGTCACCTGAACCTTCGTCGTCGTATCGATTGCGATCCGCTTTCGATGTGACGTCTGCGACCGAACGCCTCCCGCCGCCGGCCCCATGCCGGCGGCATGCGGAACCCCATCAGGAACTGGCCCATGTTCAAGTCGATCCTCACCGCCTTCGTGCTGTCGCTGACGCTGCTGGCCGGCTGCTCGCCCGGCGTGCAGGCCGGGCCGGCGACGCCGACGCCCGCACCGGAATTCACCGGCATCTCGAACTGGCTCAACTCGCCGCCGCAGACGATCGCGGGGCTCAAAGGAAAGGTCGTGCTGGTCGAGTTCTGGACCTATTCGTGCATCAACTGCATCCATGTCCTGCCGCATGTGAAGCAGTGGGACCAGCGCTACCGCGACCAGGGACTGGTCGTGATCGGCGTTCACACGCCCGAATACGACGAGGAACACAGCGCCGCGAACGTGCGTCGCGCGATCGAACGCTTCGGCATCGCGTATCCGGTGGCCCAGGACAACGACTACGCCACGTGGAACGCCTACGGCAACCGCTTCTGGCCGGCGTTTTATCTGGTCGATCGCGAAGGCCGCATCGTCTACCGCCATTACGGCGAAGGCGATTACGAAGTCACCGAGCAGCGCATACGCGACCTGCTCGCCACCGCGCCCGTCGCACGCTGACGCCCCACCGGCGATGGCACAATCGGCCATCGCCTCCTTCCCCACGAGCGCCGCATGGAACACGCCGACCACATCCTCGTCGTGGACGACGATCGCGAGATCCGCCAGATGGTCGCCGACTATCTGCGCAAGAACGGCCTGCGCGCCAGCGAGGCCGCCGACGGCCGCGAGATGCGCGCGGTGCTCGATACCAATGCGATCGACCTGATCGTGATGGACGTGATGATGCCCGGCGAGGACGGCCTCACCCTCACCCGCAATCTGCGCGCGGGCAAGCACCGCGCAATTCCAGTGGTGATCCTGACCGCGCGCGAGGACCAGACCGATCGCATCATCGGGCTGGAAATGGGCGCCGACGATTACGTCACCAAACCCTTCGCCGCACGCGAGCTGCTGGCGCGCATCAAGGCGGTGATCCGCCGCACACGCATGCTGCCGCCGAACCTGCAGGTGACGCAGGCCGCGCAGGTGATCGCCTTCGGCCGCTGGCGGCTGGATACCACCGCGCGCCACCTGCTCGATCCGGAAGGCACGGTGGTCGCGCTCAGCGGCGCCGAGTTCCGCCTGCTGCGCGTGTTCCTCGACCATCCCAACCGCGTGCTCAGCCGCGACCAGCTGCTCAACCTCACGCAGGGACGCGACGCGGAGCTGTTCGACCGTTCCATCGACCTGCTGGTCAGCCGTCTGCGCCAGCGCCTGCAGGACGACGCGCGCGAGCAGAGCTACATCAAGACCGTGCGCAGCGAAGGCTATGTCTTCAGTGCGCCGGTGACCATCGTCGGCGAGGACGGCTGAGTGGACGCACCGCGCGCACGATGGCGCTGGCTGCCACGCACGATGGCGTCGCGGATGACCCTGCTGCTTGTGGGCGGATTGCTGCTCGCGCACGCGTTGTCGTTCGGGCTGCTGTTCTATGAGCGCTACGAAGCCGCGTCGTCGATGCTGATGACGAACCTGGAGCAGGACACGGTCGTCGCGGTGAACCTGCTCGACCGCCTGCCGCCGGAGGAACGTGCCGACTGGCTGCCGATGCTGCAGCGGCGCACGTTCCGGTACTCGCTGGGCGACGGCGAACCGGGCAGCCCGCTGGAAGGCGCGACCTCGCGCGAGATGGCCGGCACGATCGCCAGCGCGCTGGGCCCGCGTTATTCGACGCAGGCGGTTCAGGTGTCGCGCGATCCGGAGCGCTTCCAGGTGCATGTGCGCCTGCGCGACGGCAGCCCGATGGTGATCGACGTGCAACCGTCGGTGATGCCGCTGGCGAAGTGGCTTCCGTATGTGCTCGTGTTGCAGCTGGCGGTGCTGCTGCTGTGCGCCTGGGCGGCGGTGCGACTTGCGACACGACCGCTCGCGCGGCTCGCGCAGGCGGCCGAGAACGTGCGTCCGGACGGCGATGGCGAGCGCCTTCCAGTGAGCGGACCGGACGAGGTCGCGCAGGCGGCGGGCGCCTTCAACGCGATGCAGGATCGGATCGCGCGCTATATGAAGGAACGGCTGCAGATCCTCGCGTCCATCTCGCACGACCTGCAGACGCCGATCACGCGCATGAAGCTGCGCGCCGAATCGATGGACGAGCTGCCCGAGCGCACGAAGATGCTCGACGACCTCGACCAGATGCAGCATCTGGTCCGCGAGGGCATCGCCTATGCGCGCAGCGCGCACGGCAACGCCGAGGCGCCGGTGCGGCTGGACCTTCATGCGTTCCTCGACAGCCTCGTCCTCGATTATCAGGACACCGGACGCCCGGTGAGCCTGCAGGGCCAAGGCGGTGCGCCGATCGTGACGCGCCCGCATGCGCTGCGGCGCGTGGTGGCCAACCTGATCGACAACGCGCTCAAGTACGCCGGATCGGCGGACGTCGAAGTGCGCCATGAAGCCGATGCGGTGGTGATTCGCGTCGGCGATCGCGGCCCCGGCATTCCCGACGACGAACTGGCGCACGTGATGGAGCCGTTCTACCGGCTGGAAGCCTCGCGCAATCGCGATACCGGCGGCACCGGCCTGGGATTGGCGATCGCGCAGCAGCTGGCCGAATCGATCGGCGCGACGCTGGTGCTGCGCAATCGCGACGGCGGCGGACTGGAAGCGGTCGTGCGCGTTCGGCGGGCATGACGCGACGAGCGTGCCGCGTCCGCGCGCACGCTCTACTCCTGCAGCACGGTCCGCAGGTCTTCCGACTTGCGCGACTTGCGCCTGGATGGGAACCACACCGCGATCGCCGCCGCTCCGAGGCCCACCGCCATCGAGCCGATGTACATCCACGTGTAGCTGCCGTAGCGGTCGTAGATCCAGCCGCCCAGCAGCGGTCCCGACGCCATTCCCAGCGCCGACAGCATGCCCGCCGCGCCGAGGACGAGGCCCAGGATCTGCGGGCTGAAGGCCTCGCGCGCGAGCGAGGCATACAACGGCATGGTGCCGCCGTAGGCCATGCCGAACACGATGGCGACCGCATAGAAACCGTCGAGCTGGTTGACGCCCAGGTACGACACCGCGGCGAACGCCTGGATGAGCAGTCCCGCGACCAGCACCGGCTTCGCGCCGAAGCGGTCGGCCATCAGCCCGAACAGGATGCGGCCGCCGAGACCGGCCGCGCCTTCCATGCTGTAGATCGTCACGGCGGTGGTCACGGCCAGGCCGCAGCCGACGGCATAGCTCACGGTATGGAAGATCGGCCCCGAGTGCGCCGCGCAGCAGGCGAAGTACGTCAGCGCCAGCACGATGAACGCGCGCGAGCGCAGCGCCTGCCCCGCGTTCCCCACCGTGCCGCCGGCGACCTCGTGCGCCGATGTGTCTTCGGGAATCGGCGACGCGCGCACGAACCACACGGCCGGCAAGGTCAGTGCCCACGCCACCAACCCGACGATCAGCAGCGTCTGGCGCCAGTCGTAATGGACGACCAGCCACGCCACCAGCGGCGACATCGTCATCGGTGCGACACCCACGCCGGCCGACACCAGCGATACCGCGATGTTGCGCCGCTTCTCGAAGGACGAAGCGGTGGCGGCGATCACCGGCGCGAAGAAGCTCGACACGGCGATGCCCATCAGCACGCCGTAGGTCAGCCGGAACTGCCACAGGCTCGTGGAGCGGCTGGCGAGCACGCACGAGAGGCCCAGCAGCAGCGCGCCAATCAGGACGACCTTGCGCGGGCCGACACGGTCGCTCAGCGCGCCCCAGACGAAGCCGCCCACGCCCATGCTCAGGAAGGCCAGCGTCATCGCGCAGGACAACGCGCCGCGAGACCAGCCGGTGGCCGTGCTCATCGGCCCGAGCAGGACAGCCAGCGCGAAGATCACTCCGACGCCCACGCAGCCCAGCACGGCGCCGGAGGCGACCAGGGGCCAGTTGCGATCCGGAGGATAGGAGGCGACGTCGGTGCGGTTCATGCGGCGGATCTCCGAGGGGCTCACTAGCTGGGACGAACCAGCCGGGCGGGATTCGACATCCACATTGGTCGGCCGGCATCGCGTTCGTGGCCGCGTTTTCACGCGCACGCACGCGCAGGACGGGCTGCGCGCCGGGCATTGTGATCATGACCCAACGAGTTGGCCTCCGGCGCGAGGATTGGCTCCCTCCAGCTCGGCGGCACTTCCATGCCATTGGCGCGATTGCCGTCGCCTTCGGAAGCACATACCGCTGCGCATGGGCCTGCGCCTTCGCAGAAACGCGCTCTCGCTGAATGCGTGCGAACAAGGAGACAGTGCGTGGCGTAACACGCGTTTCACAACGTCGTCCGCATTTCGTCGCGCGCGTACACCACAAAGATGTCCGTTCAGTTAAAGGCGCTTTAGCTGACAGGAGCGATGCCGTTAACCGGATCGAAGCGCCCGCTTCGCCCTCCCGAACGAGCCGTTCCCCATGAGTGGATTCAAGAATCTGTCCATCGCCAAGAAGCTGGCGGTGGCCTTTACCGTCGTGATCGCCCTGGCCGTGATGCTGGGCGGTTACTCGATCACGCAGTTGCATGACCGCAACGTGCAGATCACCGATCTCAACCGCAACTGGGTGCCCTCGGTCCGCCATCTGCTCGGACTGCGCGCGGAGCTGGGCGAGTACCGGACCTACGAGATTTCGCAGCTTCAGTACCAGCATGATGCCGCGCAGCTTGAGAATTACGCCAAGCGCATGAAGGAATCCAAGGCGAAGATGGATGCCGCACTGGATGCGTACAGGGATCTGGTGTCCAGCGCCGAGGAGCGCAAGCGGTACAACGTGGTGCTGGCGGACCTCAACACGTACTTCACCGCGCACGACAAGATGATGGCGGCCATCGCCGCCAACGATTTCGCGGCAGCCGAGGCCGTGTCGACCGACCAGTCGCGGCCTGCCCGCCGCAAACTGTTCGCATCCTTGACCGCTTTGACCGAGTTCAACGCCAAGGGCCTGGACGCCCTGGTCGTCGCATCCGATGCCGCCTACCGCAGCACCGTGCTGAAACTCTCGCTGGGCATCGGCGCGCTCGTGCTCCTCGGCTCCATCCTGGGTTTCGTGCTGGCACGCCTGATTTCCCGTCCGCTGCAGCGCGCCACCGGCGTCGCACAGGGCATTGCCGCCGGCCGCATGGACGAGCAGATCGTGGTCGACAGCGAGGACGAAGCCGGCCAGCTGCTGCGCAGCATGCGCCAGATGCAGCAGACGCTGCAGCGCTTCGCACAGGCGCAGGGCGAGATTGCCCGCCGCCACGACGAAGGCGAGATCGACTTCCGCATCGACAACCACGACCTGCCGGGTGCGTATGGGGAGATGGCCGGCGGCATCAATGCACTGGTGGACTCGCATATACAGCTCAATGCGCGTGCGATCGGGATCGTCGCGGCCTATGCGCGCGGCGACCTGTCGCAGGACATGGACCGCCTCCCGGGCCAGAAGGCACGCATCACCGACGCCGTGGATGCGGTGAAGCACGGCATGAACGCGATCAACGCCGAGATCAAGACGCTGGTCGATGCGGCCGTCGCGGGCGACTTCAGCCGTCGCGGCGATGCGGCACGCTTCCAGTTCGTCTACCGCGACGTGGTCACCTCGCTCAACCAGCTGATGGCGACCGCCGACGACGGGCTCAACGAAGTCGGTTCGCTGCTGTCGGCCGTGGCCGATGGCGACCTCAACCGTCGCGTGGACGTTGAACTGCCGGGGCAGTTCGGCAGGCTCGCCAACGACGCCAACCGCACGGTGGACAAGCTGTCCGACATCGTCGGCCAGATCCGCCAGGGTTCGGACGCGATCAGCTCGGCCGCCGCGGAAATCGCCGCCGGCAACAACGACCTGTCGCAGCGCACCGAGTCGCAGGCTGCTTCGCTGGAAGAAACCGCCTCGTCGATGGAAGAACTCACCTCGACGGTCCGCCAGAACGCCGACAACGCACGCCAGGCCAACCAGCTGGCGCAGAGCGCGGCGGAAGTGGCCGGCCAGGGCGGCACGGTGGTGGGTGAAGTCGTCAACACGATGGACGCGATCACGCAGTCGTCGAAGAAGATCGCCGACATCATCGGCGTCATCGACGGCATCGCGTTCCAGACCAACATCCTGGCGCTCAATGCCGCGGTCGAAGCGGCGCGTGCGGGCGAACAGGGTCGCGGTTTCGCGGTGGTCGCCAGCGAGGTGCGCTCGCTCGCGCAGCGTTCGGCGAACGCGGCGAAGGAAATCAAGCAGCTGATCGGCGACTCGGTCGTCAAGGTCGAGGAAGGCAGCCACCTGGTCGACCAGGCGGGCAAGACGATGCAGGAGATCGTCAGCAGCGTGCGCAAGGTGACCGACATCATCGCCGACATCAGTGCGGCGTCGCAGGAACAGTCGGCCGGCATCGAGCAGATCAACCAGGCCATCACGCAGATGGACGAAGGCACGCAGCAGAACGCCGCGCTGGTCGAGGAAGCCTCCGCCGCCGCGCGCAGCCTGGAACAGCAGTCCGAGCATCTGGTGCAGACCGTCGCGGTGTTCCGCGTCGCCAACGCCTCGCATGCGTTGCAGGCGACGCGTGCGCCGGTCGTCGACCTGCCTGCCGCACCGCGCGCGAGCAAGCCGAAGGCGCCGACCAAGCCCGCCGCGCGTGCGGTCGCGGCCCCGCGCAAGGTGCGCGGCGCTGCCGCCGCCGCGACGGATTCGGACTGGCAGGAGTTCTGATCCGGGCGGATCGCGCCCGCACCCGTAGTTCCGTGCACGCCCGCCCCACGCGGGCGTCGCACGTCCCCTCGATTCCGGCGTCGCGATCGCGGCGCCGCCGTTCATGGTTCCCCGATGACGCACCCCACTCTTCGACGGCTCGCGGCCGCGCTGGCCGCTGCCGTCCTTCCGTTCTGCGCCCATGCGGGCGAGGTTTCCTTCAAGCCCACCGGCGTCGTGTACTACGACGGCGTGCATGCCGACCCGGACGTCAAGCCGTTCGAGGATGTCGACAAGGTGCGTTCGGCACGCCTGGGATTCGTGGCCAAGGCCGGCGAGCGCTGGCAGCTCAACGTAGAGCATGAGTTCACCGAGCGCTCCACGCCCGACGCATTCCTGCAGTTCACGCCCGCCAAGGGCCACGCGCTGCGACTGGGCCAGTTCAAGCAGCCGTTCCTGATGGAGGACGCAACCAGCTCCCGGCAGACGCCGATGATGGAAGCGTCGCTGCTGGGTTCGTTCGCGGTCGGGCGGCGGATCGGCCTGGGCTATGCGTGGTCGGACGCCGGCCATGCCGTCAATGTGGCGATGTTCGGGAAGCGGCTCGACGGCAAGAACGAAGGCATCGGTGCGGCGGTACGCGCATCGCGCGCCTTGCACTTCGGCGACGACCTGCTGCACCTGGGCGTCGGCGCATCGGTGGACTCGCCGGACAGCGAAACCGCCCGCTTCTCCAGCAAGCCCGAAGCCGCGCTGGCGACGTCGAGCCTGGTCGACACCGGCACGCTCGGCGATGTCGCACGCACGACCCGCGCCGGCCTGGAAGCGCTGTGGATCGCCGGCCCGTGGTCGCTGCAGGGCGAAGCCGCGGCGGTGCGGTCCCGTCGCGATGGCGCGCCGGACCTGCGTGGCAATGGCGGATACGCGCTCGCCAGCTGGTCGCCGACCGGGCATCGCCGCAACTACAAGGCCGGCACCGTGACCTCGCCCACACTCGGCGATGCGATGGCGTGGGAACTGGTAGTGCGCTACAGCGTGCTCGACCTCGATTCGGCCGCATCGCAAGGCGGCGTGCAGTCCGACTGGAACCTCGGCGCGACCTGGTATCTGAACCCGTATGCGCGTGTGATGGCGAACTACGTGATCGCCGACAGCCGCCGGCGCGGCGTGAACGACGACCCGCGCCTGCTGCTGATGCGCGTGCAGCTGCAGTTCTGAGCTCATCGGCATGCGTTGCGGACCTGCTCGTCCAGCCGGCTGAGCAGGTCGAACGTCCGCTTGAGGCCGACGCGTTCGAGCGTGCTGTCGCGGTTGGCCTTCGCCTGTTCGCAGGCGGAGGGCTTCGATGCGTTGCGGACGATGCGCGTGTTCCCCGCACGCGCGGCTGGACGTTCGCGCTCGCGCTCGCGTTGCGATGAGGTCTGACGTGACGTTTCGCGCGATGGCGCCCGATCCGCCGGCGCTTCCCAGTTCGCCGCTTCGCGCGCATGCGGTTCGCACGGCGCGCTCTGGTAGATCACCGCCCCGCCCGGCGCGATGCATTTGTGCACGCCTTGCGCGGATGCCTGTGTGATCTGCGCGATCTGCGCGATCCACAGAACCAACCACCATCCCCATCGCCAGTCCATGCCCTGCCTGCCATTCTTCGATGAAGACAGGCTAGACGCAGGCGCGAACGCTATATGTGGGAAAGCACCTCGCGCTGGAGGAAACCAACGCGCGAATCGCTATCAGAACTCACCGCGCCGTTCGCGACGTTTCTTCCGAGCGACCACACCAGAGCCCCTAGACCGCGTTGACCCGCGTCTGGCATTCGAGCACCAGCATCACCGCGCCATTGGGAACGCACATCGACGGGCTGCTGTCGAGCACCAGTGGCCGTCCGCCCGCGAAGACGCGCGTGCTGCCCTGCAGCCATTGCCCGCCGGTGCAACGCAGTGCTTCGGCGGGTGCGGGCAGGTTGCAGTGGGCGATCTCGTACGGTGCGGCCACCGTCACCACGGGATGGCCCGACAGCGTGACGCGCGAATACGGCACCGTCGGGACAGCCGGCCCGCCGTGCGAGCACGTCACGCTCGCGCCCAGGTGCAGGATCAGGCCGCCCATCTCACACCACCGTCAGCGCGCCGTCGTTGATGGTCACCATCGAGCCTGCCAGCACGATGCTCGCGCCGCGGCCGTTGCTGATGGTGATGCCCGCTTCGTTCACGGCGATCGACGCGCCGTTCTGCGAACGCAGCAGCACGCCGCCTTCCGGGCCCGGCACGTCCGACACCGTCAACGCGTTGCGCCCCGGCGTCTGCAACACCAGCGCGGACGCGACGGCCTGTCCGGCCTGCGCGAGCGACGGCAGTTCCGCCGCATCGACCCAGTAGCCGCCGACCCAGATCGGCAACTCGGCATCGCCCTGTTCGAATTCCACCCACACCGGCGCACCGACCGGCGGCAGCAGGAACAGACCGCTCTGGTGGCCGGCGACCGGCACGCACGGCATCGCCCAGCGGGCATCGCCGTCGAACACCTTGGGAACCTGCACGAGCACGCGCCCCAGTTGCAGGGGATCGATGTTGTCGACCACCACCCCGCGGAATTTGCCGTAGTGGCGCTGCGGCGCGGGCTTGCTCGTGTGCGGCATCGTCCGGTTCCCTGGGCGTGGCTCCCCTGTGTCCTTTCGAACGTGAATGGCTTTCCGGGCAGGCCACCGGCCCGGGCGCCGCACCGTTCGTCAGAACATTCAACCTTATGGTTGACAATCGAAACGGCCGCGCGGATATTCAACCACATGGTTGAATCTAACTCCGATCGTCTCGACGCCGTATTCCGCGCCCTCGCCGACCCGACGCGACGCGCGATGGTACGCAGCCTTTCACGCCAGCCGCGCAGCGTTGGCGAGCTGGCCGAACCGTTCGAGATCTCGCTCGCCGCCGCGTCCAAGCACATCAAGGTGCTCGAAGGCGCCGGCATCGTGCAGCGCGAGGTGCAGGGCCGCACGCATGTGTGCCGGCTCGATGCGCGACCGCTGCACGCGGGCATGGAATGGATGCGCCATTACGAGCAGTTCTGGAACCAGCGCCTGGATGCGCTCGAATCGCTGCTTCGCACCGAGGACCGCGAGAACGCCGCGCGCAAGGCGCCATCGCGCAAGCCCGCTTCGACCAGACCGACCCGACCGCCCAGGAGCAAGCGATGAGCAACATCACCGTGCGCGTGAGCCGTCGTTTCGATGCGTCACCCGAACGCGTGTTCGATGCGTGGCTGGATCCCGGCACGCTCGGTCGCTGGCTCTACGCGACGGCCGACGGAACGATGCTGCGCGTGGACGTCGATCCGCGTGTCGGCGGTGGTTACGCCATCGTCGAACGGCGACCGAACGGCGATGCGGCGCATTACGGGCGTTACCTGGAAATCGACCGTCCGCATCGCCTCGTGCTGACGCTTGCGCTTGAACCCGATGCGGAAGGCGACCGCATCACCGTGGACATCGTGCCCGACGGCGATGGCTGCGTGCTCACGCTCACCCACGAAATGGCGGCCGAATACGCGCAGTACGCCGACCGCACCGAACACGGCTGGACGACGATCCTCGCATCGCTCGACCGGCACCTGCACACCCCCTCCCCCACGTGAAGGAGCATCACCCATGAACGATTTCGGCACCGTCACCGCACCCGATACCGTGCGCATCGAACGCACGCTTCCCGGCCCTATCGAACGCGTCTGGGCGTATCTCACCGAATCGGAAAAGCGCGGCACGTGGCTGGCGCGCGGCGAGATGGACCTGCGCCCGGGCGGTCCGGTCGAACTGGTCTTCCACAACAACAAGCTCACCGACAACGACGTCGCGCCGCCGGCGAAGTTCGAGAAATACGGCGGCGAAATCCGTTCGCATGGACACGTGCTGGAATGCGATCCGCCGCGGCTGCTGGTGTTCACCTGGGACGAATCGGGTGGAAGCGATTCGCAGGTGCGCATGGAACTGGCGGCGAAGGGCGAGCAGGTGCAGTTGGTGCTCACCCACAGCCGCCTTGCGAGCCGCAGCGGCATGGTCAGCGTTTCCGGGGGCTGGCACACGCATCTGGGCATCCTGGCGGATCGCCTCGCGGGACGAACGCCGGAAGGGTTCTGGAAGACGCTGGCGCCGATCAATGCGGAATACGAGAAGCGGATTCCGGCTTGAGGTTGTGTGGGCACGCACGCGTTCGCGATGCGTGCCTTCGCCACCGTAGGATGGGTTTCGCTTAGCGAAACCCATCGTCCTTGCGCCTGATGATGGGTTTCGCGTTGCGAAACCCATCCTACGCCCCTCGCGTTGTAGCCCGGGTAAGCGAAGCGCACCCGGGGTTCGAGCGTGACACGTCCCGGACGCGCTTCGCTTACCCGGGCTACGTCAACGACACCACCGGCGGTGTACGCTGCGCCCATGAACATCGCCCACCGCATCCGCACCACCCTCGCCGCTTTCGCCACCGTCGCGTTGCTCTCTGCATGCGCCGATCCCGGTCCGCCACCGGGCGGCGTGATTCCGAAGTTCGAAATCGTCGACCAGCAGGTCGGCACCGGAGCCGAAGCGAAGTCCGGCATGGATGTCACCGTGCACTACACCGGCTGGAACTACGACAAGGCCAGGCCCGACGGTCGCGGCGAGAAGTTCGACAGCTCGCGCGATCGCAACGAGCCGTTCACCTTCCTGCTCGGCGCCGGTCGCGTGATCCGCGGCTGGGACGAAGGCGTCGCGGGCATGCGCGTGGGCGGCAAGCGCGTGCTGATGATCCCGGCCGAATACGGCTACGGACGCAAGGGTGCCGGCGGCGTGATCCCGCCCAACGGCTCGCTCGTGTTCGAAGTCGAACTGCTCGACGTGCGCGCGCACTGAGCGCGACGCATCACGCCAGTTCGCGGCACGCCTGCGCGGCGATCTCGAACGAACGCACGCGCGCCGCGTGGTCGAAGACGTTGGCGGTGATCAGAAGCTCATCGGGCTTGTGGCGTTCGATGAAGGCCGCCACCCCCTCCCGCACCGTTTCCGCATCGCCGACGACCGAGCACGCCAGCGCCTGCGACACGCCGCTTTTCTCCAGCGGCGTCCAGTACCCTTCGATGTCGTCGATCGGCGGGGGAATCAGGCCCGGATGGCCGCGACGCAGGTTCACGAACGCCTGCTGGAGCGTGGTGAACAGACGCCGGCCTTCGGCGTTGCTGTCGGCACCGACGACGTTCAGCGCCAGCATCGTATGCGGCTGCTGCAGGCGCTTGGACGGTTTGAACTCGCGGCGGTACATCGTCAGCGCGTGATCCATCGCGTCGGGCGCGAAGTGCGAGGCGAAGGCGAACGGCAGGCCCAGCTGCGCGGCCAGTCGCGCCGAGAACAGGCTGGAACCCAACAGCCACACAGGCACATCCAGTCCCGCGCCGGGGACCGCGCGCACGGCCTGCCCGGCCTGCGCCGGTTCGAAGTAATGCAGCAGCTCCACCACGTCCTGCGCGAACATGTCGGCCGCTTCGAAATAACGCCGCAACGCATGCGCGGTGGCATGGTCGGTGCCCGGCGCGCGGCCGAGGCCGAGGTCTATGCGGCCCGGGTACAGCGACGCGAGCGTGCCGAACTGCTCGGCGACCTGCAGCGGCGCGTGGTTGGGCAGCATGATGCCGCCGGCGCCGACGCGGATCGTCTTCGTGCCGCACGCGACGTGGCCGATCAGCACCGCCGTCGCCGCGCTGGCGATGCCGGGCATGTTGTGGTGTTCGGCCAGCCAGTAGCGGTGGAAGCCCAGGCGCTCGGCATGTCGCGCCAGGTCGAGCGTGTTGGCGAACGCCTGAGCGGCATCGCTGCCCTGCGTGATCGGGGCGAGGTCGAGGACGGAAATGGGGATCATGCAGGCGCTCCTTGGCGGCGAGCCTTCGTACTGGGGGCGGACGTGCGGATTGCCAGCCGCGCGGCGTTCCATCCCTGCATGTTCAGCATTGCACGCACGGCGGCAGCATCGCGTGAGGCTTCACCACAGCTCGAACGACACGCCTTCGCGCTCGTTGTCCCACACGGTGCTGAACACCCACCAGCGGCCGTGTTCGAAGCACAGCTGGATGCTGTTGGCGCCGCGCTTGATCACCGGCGAGTCCAGCGATTCGCGCGCCTCGTAGCGGCTCCACACGTGCGCGACCTGGCCGAAGCGCTCCACGCGCTGGTCGATCTCCACTTCGAAGAAGCCGTTGGCTGCGAAATACGGCGCGACATCGACGATGTAGCTGTCGACGTCGAACACCATCGCGTGCGTGCCGCCGTCGGCGTCGACCACCGTGCGCAGGCTGCGCGCCTGCGGGTGCTGGAGGAAGCGGAACCGCGCCCAGTCGCGTGGCGCACCGGCCGGGCCGGAAATGCATTCGTAGATCGCCCGCACGATCGTCGGGATGTCCTGCGTGTCCTGCCACCACTGCGGGTTCGTGTCCTCCGGCTGCTGCATGGCCTGCTCCTTCGCCTGGGGTCCCATCATGCTGCGCACGGTGTCAACGGAAGTGGAAGGCCCAGGCGGCATACTCGGCATGGTTTTCTCCACGGGCCGACCCCATCGAAACCGCCTCCGCCTTCGACGTGTTCCGCGCATTCGCGCGCCTGGGCCTGACCTCGTTCGGCGGGCCTATCGCGCATCTGGGCTATTTCCGCGAGGAATTCGTGGTGCGCCGGCAGTGGCTCGACGACTCGCGCTATGCGCAGCTGTTGGCGATCTGCCAGTTCCTGCCGGGCCCGGCCAGCAGCCAGATGGGATTCGCGATCGGCCTGCTGCGCGCGGGCTGGCGCGGCGCGCTGGCGGCGTTCGTGGGGTTCACCCTGCCCTCGGCGCTGCTGATGTTCGGCTTCGCGTCGGTGTCGACACGCCTGGATCGCGGGCTCGGCGCTGCGGTCGTGCATGGACTGAAGCTGGTCGCGGTGGCGGTGGTCGCACATGGACTGCTCGGCATGGCGCGGCAGATGACGCCGGACCTGCGGCGCATCGTGATCGCGTTGCTCGCGCTGGCGTGCGTCTCGTGGCTCGGCAGCGCTTGGGCGCAGCTGGTTGCGATCGCGATGGGTGCGGCGCTTGGCGCGTGGTGGTGCCGGCGCATGGCACCGCGCGCGGACATGCAGGCGATGCTGCCGCTTCGGTATGGACGTGGTATCGCGCTGGCCTGCCTTTTCGTCTTCGCGTGCGGCCTCGCCGCCTCGCTCGCGTGGCCGTCGGATGAACCCGACCTCGGCGCGATGGCCGCGGCGTTCTATCGCGCGGGTGCGCTGGTGTTCGGCGGCGGCCACGTCGTGCTGCCGTTGCTGCAGCAGTCGCTGGTGGACACCGGCTGGATCACGTCGGGAACGTTCCTCGCCGGCTACGGCGCGGCGCAGGCAGTGCCGGGGCCGATGTTCTCGATCGCGGCCTACCTCGGCGCCGTGGTGCCGACGGGCTGGCCGCCTGTGGTGTCGGCATGCGTCGCGATACTGGCGATCTTCCTGCCGGGATTCGCGCTGCTCACGGCGACATTGCCGTCGTGGCAGCGCCTGCAATCGGTGCGCGGCGCGGCGCCAATGCTCGCCGGCGTGAATGCGGCCGTCGTCGGTTTGCTGGCGGCGGCGTTCCATGACCCGGTGTGGACGCAGGGCATCGGGTCGTGGGGCGATGTCGCGATCGTGGTGGTCGCGTTCGCGTTGTTGCTGCGGTTGCGGGTTGGCGCGCTGTGGGTGGTGGCGTGGTGTGTGGGGGCTTCGGTCGCGGGGTATTGGTTGGCGTAGAGCGCTCTTGTAGCCCGGGTAAGCGAAGCGCACCCGGGGGCTGTCACGCTCAACCCGGGTGCGCTTCGCTTACCCGGGCTACAAAGGCCGATGCTGCCGCACACCTGCCCTCACCCCACCCTCTCCGGCAAGCGGGAGAGGGGCTCGTAAGCGTGAGGGGGTTTGACTATCACGACTCCGACTTCTTCTTTTCCTCGACCGGCTTCAACCGCAGGTCCTGGAAATCGAAGCTGAAGTCCGTCAGCGGCGAGATCGCTTCCATCCGCGCCTCGCGCACTTCGCCGTCGGCATCCAGCACGAACGTCACGAACGCGTCGGCATTGAGCCAGCGCTGGTTCCAGCGGACGATGAAGGTGTCGTGCTGCCACGGCTCCATGCGTCCGACCAGGTCCGGCGTGCGCGTGAAACGCATCACCAGACCGTCCTTGTCCTGTTCGACGACGATGTCGCCGTACCACGGATCGCGATACGTGCGCGCGTATGCGGACAACCGGCGCGACGGCGGCGCGTCGGCCTCGCGCGCTTCGACATGCTTGCGCCAGTCCTCGGCAGCCTTGTCCTTCGACTTGGCCAGCGCGGCGGCGTAGGCGGCGGTCCAGTCGGTGCGCGGGGCATCGCCGAAAGCATCCAGCACGCGCATCGTCACCGCGTTGAACGCGCCGCCGACTTCGGCATTGGTCAGCACGATCACGCCGAGCTTCTGCTGCGGCACCATCGTCACGCGCGAGACCATCCCCGGCCAGCCGCCGGTATGCGACACGACCTTGCGACCGCGGTAATCCGACAGCTGCCAGCCTTCGCCATAGCCGAGGAAATTCGGTTTGACCGCTTCGAGTTCGGGAACCAGCGGCTTGGGGATCGTGATCGGCGTGATCACCGACCACATCTCCTGCTGGCGTTCTTCCGAGAACAAGCGCTGCTGCGTGCCCTTCGCGTCGGTGAAGGTGCCGCCGGCCAGCTGCATGTTCACCCAGCGGCTCATGTCGTGGACGCTCGAGTACAGGCCGCCCGCGCCTGACACGTTATGCCAGGTCATGCGGGGCGCGGGTTGGAGGTCCTTGAAATCGGCCTTCGCATGGCCGGTGGCGACGTTGTCGCGTGGTCGCAGCGCATCGGAGTTGAAGCGCGTGTCGCGCATGCCCAGCGGCGCGAATATGCGCTGCTGCAGGAACTGCGCATAGCTCTGACCGCTGGCCTGTTCGATCACCAGCTGCGCCACGCCGTAGAGGATGTTGTCGTAGGCGTACTGACCGCGGAAGCTGCCGGTGAGCGGGACGTCCTTCAGGCGTCGCGCGACGTCTTCGGTCGTGTAATCCGTGCCCGGCCAGTACAGCAGGTCGCCCGCGCCCAGGCCGAGGCCGCTGCGATGCGCAAGCAGATCACGCACGCGCATTTCCTGCGTGACGTAGGCGTCGGACATGCGGAACCACGGGAGGTGGTCGATGACGCGATCGTCGAGGCTGAGCTTGCCCTCATCGGCGAGGATCGACAGCGACGCGGCGGTGAACGCCTTCGTGTTGGAGGCGATGGCGAACAGCGTGTTCGCATCGACCGTTGCCGGCTTGCCCATCTCGCGCACGCCGAAGCCGCGTTCGAGCACGACCTGCCCGTCCTTCACCACCGCCACCGCGATGCCGGGCACGTCGAACTGCTTGCGCACGCCTTCGACGTAGGCGTCGAAATCCTGCAGCTGCGGCGGCAACGCGGCGTCGCCGGCATGCGCGGCCCCGGTTGCGATGAGGAGCGCCAATGCGGCGGAGACGGTCGTGCGGCGATGCATGGGCGAAGCGGCTCCCGGGGTGTGAGCGGTCGAAGATACCTGCTTTGGCGCGCGGGCGAACTGCACGGAAGTTGGCCTTACGCCGGGCGGAACGGGCTGCGCAGGCATAATTGCCTGCCCCGTCCGCCCTGCCCCGCATGCCCACGTCCCCGCAGCTCCATGTCCGCCTCGCCATCGTTGGCGGCGGCCCCGCCGGCCTGATGGCGGCCGAGGTCGCGCGCGCGGCCGGCGTGGAAGTGGACGTGTTCGAGGCCAAGGGTTCGGTCGGACGCAAGTTCCTCATCGCCGGCAAGGGCGGCCTCAACCTCACCCATGGCGAACCTCGGCCGGCGTTCGATGCGCGTTACGGCGCGCGTGCGCGCGAGGTCGGTACGTGGCTGGACGATTTCGACGCCGATGCGCTGCGCGAGTGGGCGCGCGGGTTCGGCATCGACACATACGTGGGCACGTCGGGACGCGTCTTTCCGACCGACCGCAAGGCCGCGCCGTTGCTGCGCGGCTGGGTGCGGCGGTTGCGCGAGGACGGCGTGCGCTTCCATGTGCAGCATTGCTGGCTGGGCTGGAGCGAGGACGGCGCACTGCATTTCGCGACGCCGGATGGCGAGATCGCGGTGCGCGCGGATGCGACGGTGCTCGCGCTCGGTGGCGGCAGCTGGCCGGAGCTGGGTTCCGATGGCGCCTGGGTTCCGGCGCTGCGGTCGCGAGGCGTCGATGTCGCGCCATTGCAGCCGTCCAACTGCGGCTTCGACATCGGCTGGAGCGACCACTTCGCAAACCGCCATGCGGGCGCGCCGCTGAAGCCGGTGGTCGCGCACTGGCTCGACGCATCGGGGCGTCCGCACGAGCTTCAGGGCGAATGCGTGGTCACGCAGACGGGCATCGAAGGCAGCCTGGTGTATGCGCTCTCGGCGATGCTGCGCGATGCGATCGCGGCGCATGGCGAGGCGACGCTGGAACTCGATCTCGCGCCAGGGCGTGAGCTTCATCGCCTTCGCGCCGATCTCGACAAACCGCGTGGCGGGCGCAGCCTCTCCGAGCACCTGCGTCGACAGGCCGGCATCGAGGGCGTCAAAGCCGCACTGCTGTACGAAGTGCTGGGCAAGGACGCGATGCAGGATACGCAGGCGTTGTTGCGCACGATCAAGCGCCTGCCGTTGCGGTTGGTGCGCGCGCGGCCGATCGCGGAGGCGATCAGCAGTGCGGGCGGCGTGCGCCTGGAGGCCCTGGATGCCGGGACGCTGATGCTCGATGCGATGCCGGGCGTGTTCTGCGCGGGCGAGATGCTCGACTGGGAAGCGCCGACGGGCGGGTATCTGCTGACGGCGTGTTATGCGAGCGGGGTGCGGGCTGGGCGTGGGGCGGTGGCGTGGTTGAATCGGCAGGTCTGAGGCCTGCCGATACATCATCCCGGCGAAAACGGGGACCCACCCGTACGTAGGATGGGTTTCGTGAAGCGAAACCCATCACCCCGGCGCAACAGCGATGGGTTTCGCGTGGCGAAACCCATCCTACGGCGGGCAAAGGCACTCATCGCGAACGCGGTGGAGTGGGTGAAGCAGCAGGTCTGAGGCCTGCCGATACGGCAGCCCGGCGAAAACGGGGACCCACCCGTACGTAGGATGGGTTTCGTGAAGCGAAACCCATCACCCGGCGGAACAGCGATGGGTTTCGCGTGGTGAAACCCATCCTACGGTGGGCAATGGTACGCATCGCGAACGCCCTCACCCCAACCCCTCTCCCGCGGGGAGAGGGGCTCAAAGCATGAAGGCCGCTACGCCGTCAACGCTTGGCGACCTTCTTCGCTTCCGCCTCGCCACCACCGGCAATCGGAAAGTACTGCGTGCTCGCGCACAGCTCCACGCCGCTGGCCGAAGCGGCCGGCAGGTCGGTGCCCTTCAGCGCGATGAGCTTGAGCGTCTCGCCGGTCGTGTCCTCGACCTTCGCCAGCGCGATGAAGCCGGTGCGATTGCCGCCGCACATCGCATTCGACGGCGACTGCGTCGGCGGGGTTTCCTCGAGCACACGACGCAGTTCGATCGGCTGCGACGCGTCGACGATCATCGCCTGCGCGTACGTCGCGCCGGCCGAGTACTGATCGCCGCCGCTGACCAGCGCGACGCGTTCGGTGGTGAAGCTGGCGCCGTTCTCGCCCTTGATCAGCGTGTCTTCCAGCGACAGCTTGCCTGTGACCGCGGTCGCGACCGGATTGCCCGGGTCGAATTCGCCCAGCGCGACGGGCTTGATCATCGGCGGGGCGGCGCGTTCGACCGGCTTGGCGTTGACGTCCGGCTGCGGGTTCGCGGCCGGCGCCGGTGCAGTGATCGCTTCCGGCGGCGCGGTGTTCACCGGCGTTTCGGGCTGGCAGGCCGCCAGCACCAGCAGCGTCGCCGCCAGCGGGGCCATTCGCATCGGACCGGATTTCGTCATCGCCTTGCTCACTGATCGGAACTCCTTGCGGGGTCGTGGACGCGGCGGGGGAAGTCCGTGCCGCGTCAGGCGGCGTCGTCCACGAGGGGTTGCAGTTGCGGGTCGAGGGCGACGCGCCCGTCGAACACGAAACAGCGGCCATCGTAATGGCGGCCGCCGACCTGCTCAAAGTACCCCAGGATGCCGCCGTCGAGCTGCAACACGTTTTGCATTCCGTCGGCCTGCATCCACACCGCCGCCTTTTCGCAGCGGATGCCGCCGGTGCAGAAGCTGACCACGGTGGCATCGCGAAGCGCATCGCGGTGCGGTTCCAGCGCGGCCGGCAGGTCGGTGAAATTGTCGATGGGCAGGGTCAAGGCGCCCGTGAAGGTTCCGTAGCCGAATTCCTCGCGATTGCGCGTATCGAGCATCACCACCGGCTTGCCCGCGTCGTCGAACCCCTGGTCGAGCCAGCGCGCCAGCGTGTGAGGTTCGACGATCGGCGCGCGGCCGTCGGACAGCGGCGAGGCGTTGTCGCGGCGGAAGCTGATGATCTCCGGCTTTACCTTCGTTTTCAGGCGGCCGAACGGCTGGGCGTGGCTGTGGCTGCGCTTGACGATGAGGTCGGCGAAACGCGCGTCCGCGCGCAATGCATCGAGGAAACCGTCGAGCGCGGCGTCCTCGCCGGCGAGGAACAGGTTGATGCCCTCGCCTGCGACCAGGATGGTGCCGCGCAGCGCGGCGGCCTCGGCGCGCTCGTGCAGGACCTGCGCCAGTTCGGCGGGTTGCGCGATGGAAACGAAGTGGTAGGCGGCGATATTCAGCATATGCCTATTGTAAGGCGCACAGGGCACTTTAACTTCGTGCTTTAACCAATTGATTTATATGATTCAGCCATGGGCGTCCGCCGCAACCAGTGCGCCGCAAGCGCCAGCCAGACCAGGATCGCCGCAATCACCGCCTTCTGGCTGAGCCCGCGCGGCAGCTCGCGCCACAGCGCGTGCAGCCAGAGCGCGGCGAAGCAGCACAGCGCCAATCCGAATGCCGCCGCGAAGTGTCGGCGCCAACGGGGATCGCGCCGCAGCGCCCAGCTCTGCATCAGCATCCCGAGCGTGGTGCCGAGGAATGCGAGCGGCGCGGAGACCGCATGGATGGTTCCCGCCGTGGTGAGCGCCGCCGTCCCGCCGCGATCGGTTTCGGCCCAAGCGGTGACCGACAGCGCGATCGCGCCAACCAGGAACAGTCCCAGCGCAAGCGGACTGCGCCGCTCGCGCGTGGCGGCGCCGTAGTAACCGGCACCGATCAGCGCCAGGCTCATCGACAGCCCGAGATAGGCCAGTTGCAGCCACAGGCCCAGCGGGCCCAGCAGGTAGAAGCTCAGCGTCGCACGGACGAACTCCAGGTCCGTGCGCAGGAACTGCATCGCGGCGGCGACCACCGCGAAGACGATCACGCCGGCCATCGCCCAGGTCCCGATCGTGCGCGTACGCGCGGCGGTGAGCTGCGCCTGCGCGACGGCCGGGACGTCGGACATCAGCGGGCGCCCATGTAGTCCAGCTTGCCGACCGGCACGCCGTTGTGGCGCATCAGCGCGTAGGCGGTGGTCACGTGGAAGAAGAACTGCGGCAGGCCGTACTGGAGCAGGTAACCGCGGCCGTCGAAGCGGCGCTCCTTCGGCGTGCCGGGGCGCAGCACGATCTCGCGCTCGCCGGCGCCTTCGAACAGCAGCGCGTCCAGCCCTTCGATGAAGGCGAGCGTGCGCGCGATGCGCTGGCGCAGTTCCGCGAACGTGCGCTCCTCGTCCGGCATGGCCGGCACTTCGACGTCGGCCAGGCGGGCGCTGACGCTCTTGGCGAAATCGCAGGCGATCTGCACCTGGCGCAGCAGCGGGAACATGTCCGGGAACAGGCGCGTCTGCAGCAGCACCTCGGGGTCGTAGCCCTGCGCCTTGGCGTGCTCCTCGCTCTTGGCGAGGACGCCGTCGAGCGCGCCGAGCATGTGGCGGAACACGGGCACGCTGGCGTCGTGGAGGGACAGGGACATGGGCGACTTCCGGTAGGTGGGATGCGGCGATGTTACACACTCGCGCCGTGCTGCCGGTGTCGGGATTTGCCGCGGAGGCGTGTACGTCGCCCAGCCATCCTGCCGCAGGCCGGAGCCAGCGGGCGTGCCATGGCCTGACGCACATTCCAAAGCGCCTTATCCGCGTCATCGGATCGGATCGGTGGCGAATGCTTCGGCTTGCAGCGTTGGCACGGATCGAGTCCGGGGAAACGCGGATAGGACCTTTCGACCCGCCGCGACTCACACCGAAACAAGCACATCACGTTCCCGCGCAAGCGAGCCGTACAACGCTTCCACCTGTGTCATCAGCGCCTCCGAACTCCATCGGCGCGCGTCGTTCGGGCCGGCGGCCGACAGCTGCGCGCGCAGCTCCGACGAACGCAGCAACTGCGCGGTCTTCGCGGCGAACGTGTCGACATCTTCGGACGCGATCAGCGCGCTGTGCGTATCGTGCAGCACCGTCGCCGTGCCCATCACGGCGGTGGAGACGATCGGCACGCCCAGCGCCATCGCCTCGATCAGCACCAGCCCCTGGGTTTCCGTCGGCGATGCGAACACGAACGCGTCGCCGGCCCGGTACGCATCCAGCAATGTCGTGCGGCGGTCGAGGTTGCCGAAGAAGCGCACGTTCGCCTCGATGCCGAGCTCGCGGGCGAGCCGGCGCAGACGCGCTTCGTCCGGGCCTTCGCCGGCGATGAGGAACAGCAGGTCCGGGAATTCGTCCGCCAGCCTGCGCACCACCCGCAGCAGGAAGGCGATGTTCTTCTCCAGCGAAAGCCGGCTTACGGTGACCAGCGTCGGACGTTCCGGCGCGATGCCGTGTTCCTCGCGGAAGCGCGCGCCGTCGCCGCCCTGGAATTCGGCCAGGTCGATGCCGGTGGGCAGCACCGTATGCGGCGTGGCGATGCCGTAACGCCGCAGCACGTCGACCATCTGCGCACTGGGCACGATCAGGTGGTCCACGCCGTGGCACAGCCGGCGCGATGCGGCGCGTGCGACGAAGCGGCCCAGTGGCGTCGGCAGCCACGGCAGGTAGTGGCCGACGTATTCCTCGAAGTAGGTGTGGTACGTCTCCACCGTGGGCACGCCGAGTTCGCGAGACAGCTGCACGCCCATCGAATGCGCGCGGAACGGGGTATGGATGTGGATCACGTCCCACTCGCGCGCGGCGAGCTGTTCGCGGATCCGGCGTGCGTGTTCGGCGCGCATCAGCCGGTCTTCCGGATCGAAGAAGATCACCCGTGCCGGCGCGCGGATCACCTCGAATTCGCCCTGCCCGCCGTGATGCGCCTGGCCGCTGCCCTCGCCGTAGTCCGGCGCGACGATCGTCACCGCGTGCCCCATGCGGGCCAGCGAGCGGGCGAAGGTCCGGATCGAGGTGGACACCCCGTTCACGCGCGGGAAGTACACGTCCGACAGCATCAGCAGGTTCATCGCGCGCATCCGCCCGGCGCCGGCTGCCGGTTTGTACGATTGCAGCGGAGATTTGTGACAGTAGTGAGAAGCCGGCAGCGAGGGTCGAGATGTGAAGTGAGGATGGCGGACTCACTCCTCACTCCATTCCTCGCCACCCCACCGCTGCGGCCCGACACCCTGCCCGCCCAGCACGTCGCCCGGATTGGCCAGCCGGCAGCGGTCCAGCGAGAGACATCCGCAGCCGATGCAGTCGTCCAGCGTGTCGCGCATGCGGATCAACTCGTTGATGCGCGCATCGAGTTCCTCCCGCCACGCGCGCGACAGGCGCGACCAGTCGCGGCGCGTGGGCGTGCGCGCCTCGGGCAGGCTCGCCAGCGCGTCGCGGATCGCCACCAGCGGCATGCCCACGCGCTGTGCGGCGCGGATGATCGCGATCCGCCGCAACGTGTCGCGTCCGTAGCGGCGCTGGTTGCCGCCGCTGCGATGGCTGTGGATCAGGCCCTTGGCCTCGTAGAAATGCAGTGCCGAGACCGCCACGCCGCTGCGTTTGGCGACATCGCCCACGCTCAATTCCTCGCCGCCCATCGGCTTGACCTCAACTTAACTTGAGGTTCTATCCTCACGTCCGTCTTCGTTTCGAGTCAAGCCGCAGGCATGGATACCCGCAACGCACGCGACGGCTACGTCGCCCGCCCCGCGCATGCGCCGACGATGCAGGCGGTGGTCTTCGATGAATACGGCGCTGCCGACGTACTGCGCATTGCACGGATCCCCCGGCCTGAGCCAGGCCTTGGCGAAGTGCGCGTCCGCGTGCGCGCCGCCGGCGTGCAGCCGGCCGATTGCGCGACGCGCAGCGGCTGGCTCGCCCAGCGCGGGATCGGAATGGCGCCGTTTCCGCGCCAGCTGGGAAACGAGTTCGCGGGCGTGGTCGATGCGGTCGGCGAAGGGGTCGCTTCGCTTATCGCGGGCGATGAAGTGCTGGGCTGGACCACGGCCAACGCGTATGCCGAAGCCGTCGTCGTCCCGGTCGAACAGCTGGTGCGCAAGCCGGTGATGATGTCGTGGGCGGTGGCAGGCGCGCTGTCGGCCTCCGGCCAGACCGCGCATACGGCGGTGGAAGCGCTGGCGATCCGTCGCGGCGACATCGTGCTCGTGCACGGCGCGGCCGGCGGTGTGGGCACGATGGCGGTGCAGCTGGCGCGAGCGCGCGGCGCGCACGTCATCGGCACGGCCAGTCGCGAGAACCACGATTACCTGCGCGCACTCGGCGCCGAACCCGTTTTGTACGGCGCGGGGCTGGCCGATCGCGTGCGCGCCATCGCGCCGCACGGCGTGCATGCGGCGCTGGACGGCAGCGGTCGCGGCGCACTGGATGCATCGATCGAGCTGGGCATCGATCCGGCCCGCATCGCGACGCTGGTCGACCTGGAAGACGTGCAACGCCTGGGCGTGCAGGCGATCCGCAGCCAGCGCAGCCGCGAGCGCCTGCAGTCGCTGGTCGACCTGCACGACGCCGGCCTGCTGCGCGTCCACGTTCGCGACATCTATCCCCTCGCCTACGCGGCGGTGGCGCATCGCGACGTGGAGAACGGCCACGGCCGTGGCAAGGTGGTGCTCATGGTGTACGAGACGAAAGGGTTTGCGCTGTGATGGAAGGACCTCGGGACGACGCGGCGCTGCAGGTGTCGCAGGACGCGGTGTCGGGCGGCGATGCAACCGTTTCGACCGAACGCGCCGAAAGCCTGCTCGATCCGCGTTATCGCGGCGCGACCATCGGCGCCTGCGTGCTCGTGGCGCTGTACGCGTTCGAATCGCTCGCGGTCGCGACCGCGATGCCGACCGTCGCGCAGGCGCTGGACGGACTCGCGCTGTACGCGCTCGCGTTCGGCGGCACGCTGGCTTCGTCGGTGGTGGGCATGGTCGCGTGCGGACGCTGGGCCGACCTGCATGGCCCGGCGCCGCCGCTGCGGCACGGCATCGTGTGGTTCTGCCTCGGCCTGCTGATCGCCGGCTTCGCGCCGTCGATGGAATGGTTGCTGCTGGGCCGCGTCGTGCAGGGATTCGGCGGCGGGTTGATGTCGGTGGCGTTGTATGTCGCGGTCGGCCGCGTGTATCCGCCGGCGATGCATCCGCGCATCTTCGCCTCGTTCGCCGCCGCATGGGTGGTGCCGGCCGTGGTCGGTCCGACGATCGCGGGCGCCATTGTCGAACACCTCGGCTGGCGATGGGTGTTTCTCTCGGTGCCGCTGCTGGCGATAGCCGCCGCCGCGTTCGTGCTGCCCGCCGTGCGCGGCCTCGGCGGCGCGGACGGCCATGCGCACGACGATGAAGGCGCGCAGCCGCATCGTCTGGCGTGGGCGATAGGCGCGGCGTTGAGCGCACTCGCGCTGCATTACGCCGGACAACTGCATCACGGGGCAGGCGCGGCGATGCTGGCCTTGTCCGCGCTCGCACTGCTCGTGTGCGCCTGGCATCTGCTGCCGCGTGGCACGCTGCGCGCGGCGCGTGGGTTGCCGACCGTGGTGATGATGCGCGGCATCGCGTCCGGCGCGTTCTTCGGCACGGAGGTGTTCATCCCGCTGCTGCTCTCGCGCGAACGCGGCCTGTCGCCGACGATGGCCGGCGCCGCCCTCACGCTCGGTGCGCTGGGGTGGTCGGCGGGGTCTTGGTATCGGAGCCGGCCTTCGCAGCCGTTCGCACCGTCGCAACTGCTGCGCATCGGCATGTCGATGATCGTGGTGGGGATCGCGGGCGTTGCCAGCGCGGTGTCGCCCTCGGTGCCGGTGGGCGTGGGCATTGTCGGCTGGATCGCCGCCGGCTTCGGGATGGGGTTGCTCTTCCCGACGCTGTCGGTGCTGATTCTGGAACTGTCGCCACCGAACCGGCAGGGCGTGAATTCCTCCGCGCTGCATCTGTGCGATGCGTTGTTCACCGCGACGGTGCTGGCGGTGGGCGGATCGGTGTTCGCCGCGCTGATGACGCGCGCGCCGTCGATGGCGTACCTGGTCGGCTTCGCGATCACCGCCACGCTCGCGCTTATGGGCGCGGTGCTGGCCTCGCGGGTGAAGCCGGAGGCCTAGCGCCCTTCGGCCTCATCGATCGCGCCCAACCCGGGTGCGCTGCGCTTACCCGGGCTACAAGCGCAACGTCAAGATGGGTTCCAGCTTTCGCGGGAATGACGGTGACTGGTTCGATGGCGTGACGGCCTGGGGCCCCGTCTTCTCCGGGATGACGGCGCTATCTGTGGCGATGCGGTTTAGCCCCTCTCCCACCGGGAGAGGGGTTGGGGTGAGGGTCGGGGCGTGCGATCACGCCCGCATTCGCGATGCCCGCTTTCGTAGCCCTGGTAAGGGCAGCGCACCGCGCCACGGTGCAACTCACATCCCGTAACGATGAGCGCGCCGCAGCGCGTTGTATCGGTGAGCCGCGATTTGCTCCGGGATCGATCGCGCCCAACCCGGGTGCGCTGCGCTTACCCGGGCTACAAGCGCAACATCAAGATGGGTTCCAGCTTTCGCTGGAATGACGGTGATTGGGTTGATGGCGTGATGGCCTAGGTCCCGGCCTTCGCCGGGATGACGGCGCTATCTGTGGCGATGCGGTTTATCCCCTCTCCCACCGGGAGAGGGGTTGGGGTGAGGGGCAGGGCGTGCGATCACGCCCGCATTCGCGATGCCCGCTTTTGTAGCCCGGGTAAGCGAAGCGCACCCGGGGGCTGTCACGCCTGACCCCGGGTGCGCTTCGCTTACCCGGGCTACGAGAGCTAATCGTGGAAACCGCAAATCGCCACGCCCGCGTAACGTCGGCGATCCGCGGTGCGGTTGTCGCCCGGGTAAGCGAAGCGCCGCGCCTCGATGCGACTCAGCAACCATGGCGATCAACGCGCCGCAACGCCTGGCGCCGTTAGTGCGTCGCGGGTTCCTGTGAGTTGCGGTCGCCTCGTCCCCACATGCGCTGCGCACCCGGGCTACGTTCCAACGCGTCCGCTAGCCGCCGTCCGGCACGGTCGCCGCTTCCTCCGGACGCACGCCATAGCCCGCCAGACGCCAGGTGCCGTCGGCCTCGAGTTCCAGCGTGACCAGTTCCTCGCCCGTCCATGCCTCGAACCTGGACAGGAATGTCAGTCGCAGGAACTGCGGCTCCTCCGGCCGGCGATACGCGCCGAGCCAGTCGCGCGAGACCAGCGCGCCCTGCCCGCTGCGGAACGACGCCATGGCATCGGCGAACTCCTGCGGCGAGACCATGGCCTGCGCGGTTCTCGACGCGCGCTCCCAGACGACGAGGATGCGCCCCTCGTCGATCTCTTCCAGCAGGCGAACTGCGGCCCTGACCAGGGCCGCCACGTGGGGAATCGCGTCGTGGGAAATGTTCATGCCGCGCATGGTTCCCGACGCGGCGTTCCTGCTCCATCGGAGTTGTCTTATTTGCGCCTATCGTTCAGCCGATTTGCGTCTCCCGGCCGGCGGTTGGCCTCAAACGCCCGGACCGCGCATCGCCATCACCTCGCGACGAGGCGGTGCGCCGAACAGGCGGCGGTATTCGCGGCTGAACTGGGACGGGCTTTCGTAACCCACGCGATGGCTCGCCGCGGCCGCCTCGATCCCGTCCACCAGCATCAGCCGCCGCGCTTCCTGCAGACGCAGCTGTTTCTGGTACTGCAACGGCGTCATCGCGGTGGCGGCCTTGAAGCGCTCGTGCAGCGACGAGGCGCTCATGTGCGCCGCGGCAGCGAGCTGCTCGATGCGCAGCGGTTCGTGGTAACGCTGCCGGATCAGGTCGATCGCCCGCGCGACGCGTTGCGAAGGCCCTTCGATATCGCACAGCTCGCGCAGGCGCTCTCCGAGTTCGCCGGTGAGCACGCGGTAATGGATCTCCCGCGTGGCCAATGGCGCGAGCACCGCCGCTTCCTCCGGCGTGTCCAGCAGCCGCACCAGGCGCAGCACGGCGTCGAGCAGCGTCGGGCTCGTGCGGCCGACGAACACCGCGCGACCGCCGCGTCGCGACGTGCGTTCGGCCGGCACCTGCTGGAGCATTTCGTTGACCAGCGCGGCGTCGATGTCGATGCGCAGGCACAGGTATGGCGACTGCGGCGTCGCGTCGAGGATCTGCCCGGTGATCGGCAGCGACATCGACACGACCAGGTAATTGAGCGCGTCGTAGTGAAACACCTCCTCGCCCAGCAGCGCCCGCTTGCGGCCCTGCACGACCACGCACAGGCTCGGGTGGTAGACGGTGGGCAACGGCTGCGACGGCTCGCTGGCGCGGATCAGCGACAAGCCCGGCACGGGCGATTCGTGCAATCCGTCGCCGGGGATGTTTCGGGCAATCCGGTCGGCCAGCTCGGCCTGTTGCGCTTCCATTCCGTGGGGCGCGGCGATGACGTTCGAGGCTTGCGTATTCATGGTTCAACGCCTCCGATGGGCACGCCGCGATTATGCGCCGCCTGTGCGGTGCGCCAAGGACGTGGCGCACAGACCCGGAGGATCGGGCAAGGATCGCAGAGCAATGGGCTAACGCCGCCGGGCATCGCGGGAGGAGCATGTGTCCCACGCCCCCACTCCGCAGGAGACTCGCATGAACGTTCCCTTCCCCCGTCGCACGCTCGGCCGTCAGGGCCTGGTGGTGTCCGCCATCGGCCTGGGCTGCATGGGCATGTCGGATTTCTACGGCCCCAGCGATGAGGCCGACAACCTCGCCGTGCTGAACCACGCGCTCGACATCGGCGTGAACTTCCTCGACACGGCCGACATGTACGGCGTCGGCCGCAACGAGGAACTGCTCGCCAAGGTGCTGCGCACGCGTCGCGACGAGGTCGCGCTCGCCACGAAGTTCGGCAACGTGCGCGCGCCCAACGGCGATTTCCTCGGTATCGACGGCTCGCCCGAATACGTGGCCGCCGCGTGCGATGCGAGCCTGAAGCGTCTGGGCGTGGAGCACATCGATCTGTACTACCAGCACCGCGTCGATCCGAAGGTGCCGATCGAGGACACCGTCGGCGCGATGGCACGCCTGGTCGAAGCCGGCAAGGTGCGGCACCTGGGCCTGTCGGAAGCCTCCGGCGCGACCGTGCGCCGCGCGGCGGCCGTGCATCCCATCGCCGCGTTGCAGAGCGAGTACTCGCTGTGGACGCGCGATGTCGAGAACGATGCGCTGCTCGCCTGCCGCGAACTGGGCATCGGTTTCGTCGCCTACAGTCCGCTCGGTCGCGGCTTCCTCACCGGCGCGATCCAGAACACCGACACGCTCGCCGACAACGACTGGCGCCGCCAGAACCCGCGCTTCCAGGACGGCAACATCGACCAGAACCAACGTCTCGTGCAGGCCGTGACAGAGCTGGCGCGCGAGCGCGATGCCACGCCCGCGCAACTGGCGCTCGCATGGCTGTTGCATCGCGGGCCGGACATCGTGCCGATTCCGGGTACGCGCCGCATTTCACGGCTGGACGAGAATGCCGGCGCGGCGCGTATCGACCTGACGGTGGGCGAACTGCGTCGCCTGGACGAGGTGCTGGCGACGCATGAAGTCGCCGGTACGCGGTATCCGGCGGCGGGCATGGCGAACGTGAACGCCTGACGCCAGGCGGGGTGGGTTTCGCGAAGCGAACCCATCTCCAGCTGCCCGATTGATGGGTTTCGTTCACGAAACCCATCCTGCGAATGCACCAGCGTGCCCGTGATTTCGGGCGCGATGGCAACGCTTATCCCTACCCCAAGGAAAAACCATGTCCGATTCCACTCTCACCCTCGACATCGCCGGCAAGGTCGTCGCCATCACCGGCGCCAGCAGCGGCATCGGCGAAGCGACCGCGCTTCGCCTGGCGCAACACGGGGCGATCCTCGCGCTCGGCGCACGTCGCACCGACCGGCTCGAAGCGCTCGCCGTACGCATTCGCGAAAGCGGCGGCGACGTGCTCGTGCACGCACTGGACGTCACCGCGCGGGATCAGGTCGAAGGCTTCATCCAGGCGACGATCGCGCGTTTTGGCCGCGTCGACGTGCTGGTCAACAACGCCGGCGTGATGCCGCTTTCGCGCATGGCCGATCTCAAGGTCGACGAATGGGGCCGCATGGTCGACGTCAACGTGAAGGGCGTGCTGTACGGCATCGGCGCGGTGTTGCCGTCGATGAACGAACGTCGCGCCGGCCAGATCGTCAACGTGTCGTCCGTCGCCGGCCGCCAGGTCTTCGCGACCGCCGCCGTCTACTGCGCGACCAAGTTCGCCGTGCATGCGCTTTCGGAAGGGCTGCGCCAGGAATCCCCATTCCTTCGCGTGACGACCATCGCGCCGGGCGCGGTGGAATCCGAACTCACCAGCACGATTTCCGATCCCGCGATGAAGCGTGAGGTGGACGAGGTGTTCCGCAAGGACATGCTGCCAGCCGATGCGATCGCCCGCGCGATCGCGTTCGCGATCGGACAGCCGGCCGACGTGGACGTCAACGAGCTGGTGGTGCGGCCGACGGCGCAGGCCTATTGATTCGCAGGATGGGTTTCGTGGAACGAAACCCATCTCCCATGCGCCTCAATGATGGGTATCGCTAGCGAAACCCATCCTACGGATCGCCTTTCTGGTAAGTGCCGATCATTTCGGCCTGCGCGATGACGTGGCCTTCCATCGCTTCGAGCAGGCGAAGCTTGTCGACATCGCCCAGATCCGGCAATTCGATGTCCAGCGCATGCAGCTTGAAGAAGTAGCGATGCCGTCCGATCCGCGGACACGGTCCGCCGTATCCGGCGCGCTGCCAACCGTTCTGTCCGACCTTGCTGCCGTACGGCAGCCGATCGCTTGCGAGGTTTTCCGCCAACCCCACCGAATCGGCCGGAAGGTTGTAGAGCACCCAATGCACGAACACGCGCTTGGGCGCGGCCGGATCGGGCGCGTCGGGGTCCTCGACGATCAGCGCCAGGCTGCGCGTGCCTTCGGGCACATCGGACCAGCGCAGTTCGGGCGAGATGTCCTGCCCTTCGCAGGTGAAGCGCGATGGAATCCGCGCGTTATGCTCGAAGGAAGGCGAACCGATCTGGAAGGCCATGCGCGGCTCCTTGCCTCGTTGGAAGGCATCGGGATACACGCACGATTCTAGGCACCCGCAGGCGGATGCCGTCACGGACGCCTAACGTTTCGACGTCACCGCACGTCGCAGGTTGTTGCGCGCCGGCGCATCCAGGCGTTGATGGAAGAACGGCGTGAGGTAGATGCGTTCGCGCCCCAGCAGCGATTTCAGGAAACGCTTGCGGTTGATGCGGAACAGCCACCCCGGCACGACCGCGCGGTATTCGGCCGCGATGCCACGATCGTAGGCATCGAATACCGACGCTTCCGCGCCGAGGATCGCCATGTCGCAGTCCAGGAAGAGCGCCGCTTCCTCGTCGACGTCGTTGGGCTCGAGCACGCCGTGACGCGCGGTCAGTTCGATCAGCTGCTTCACGCGTGCGACGTCGATGGCTCCGTGCGGCATGAAGCGCGCGATGTGGTCGTCGGCCAGTTCGGCCGAACGCGTTTCGTTGTCCTTGCGCCCCGCTTCGTAGATCGCGTCGTGGTAGAGCACGGCGAGCGCGACCTCCGCCGGCTGCGTCCAGCCCGGGCCGTGCGAGGCCTCGTGGTAATGGCGCAGCACTTCGCGGACGTGTTCGAAGTTGTGGTACGCACGCGGCGGCGTGGCGTAGGCCGCTTCGAGCGCGGCGCGCTGGGGTTCGGGGAGATCGAAGGGCAGCGTCAGTGTCATGCCGGCATTGTCGCGCAACCGCCGCCCCGTAAGACGGGTTTCGCCAAGCGAAACCACCCTACGTTTTGCGGCCGGCATCCACGTGCAATTTCACCCACTGCGCATACCGGTCCATCCAGTCCTGCAGGAACTTGCGGCTGCCCTCGGACGCCACGTTGCCCTTGTCGTCGAAGAACCCCTCCTTGACGTGGATGAACGCCTCCGGCTGGCCCATCGTGGGCACATCCAGATACGCAAGCGTGTTGCGAAGATGCTGCTGCGACATCGCCGTTCCCGCCGCGCCGATGGACGCACCGATCACGCCCGCCGGCTTGCCCTGCCACGCGCTGTCGCCATACGGGCGCGAGGCGTGGTCGATCGCGTTCTTCAGCACGCCCGGCACGGAACGGTTGTACTCGGGCGTGACGAACAGCAACCCGTCCGCATCGCGGATTTCCTGCTTGAGGCGCTTCACCGGCGCGGCCTGATGGCTGTCGTCGTCCTGGTTGTAGAGCGGCAGGTCGTCGATGCGGCAATCGTGGAAGGTGAACGACGATGGCGCCATCTTTTCCAGCGCCTTGGCCAGCATGCGATTGATCGACTCCTGGCGCAGGCTGCCGACGAGCAGCGCGATGCGGTACTGGCTCATGGAACGCTCCCGATGACGGAAGCGCCCACTCTCTCGCCGTTCGCGATAACGCGAGGTGATGGCGCGTTCCTGCCGGTGCTCAGGCCTTGCGCAGGAAGACCGTCTTCAGCACCAGGCCCTTGATCTTGTCCGAGTTGCCTTCGATGTGTTCGGCGTCGTCCTCGACCAGGCGGATGTTCTTGATCACCGTGCCCTGCTTGAGCGGTATCGAGGAGCCCTTCACCTTGAGGTCCTTGATGACCACCACGGTGTCGCCATCGACGAGCACGTTGCCGTTGCTGTCGCGCACGACCAGGCCCGGGGCGCCGCCGCCCTCGCCTTCGACCGGCCATTCGAAGCCGCAATCGGCGCAGACGAAATTCGCGCCGTCCACGTAGGTGTTGGTCAGGGTGCACTGCGGACAGGCGGGCGAAACGGGCATGGCACGGCTCCGGCGGGGGGCCGCGCAGTTTACGCGACCGTGGCGCCGATCCGTGGCGCGGCGCCGGTCAAGGCGCAGGTTTCTCGGGTTCGCGGACGCCGCCCGACGAACGTTCCAGTTCGCGGATCTCGGACACGTCGCGTTCGAGGAAATAGTTGAGGAAGGTTCGGATCACCGCGACCGCGGCGAGGCGCCCGATGCCGTCCCAATCCGGCGTGATGGACGATTCGATGATGTCGGCCGCGAGCTGGAACGTGAGGCCGGCCACCAGCCAGTGCGAATAGCGCATCCACAGATGACGACGCGTATGGCGCTCGATCTCGCGCTGCGACAACAGCAGCGCGACGCCGTCCTTCAATGCGAGGAGCGTACCGATGACGATCACCGCCAGCGCAACGAAGTCGATCGCCAGGATGGTCGGTTCGGATACGGCGATCAGCCACTGCTCCATGCGACCTCCCATGCGCAACTCACCCGCGCACCACCAGCCGGAAACCGACGTGGCACGTCGAGGTATCCACCGGCTGCGCCATGCGCGCGGCCGGACGGTAACGACGGCAGTAGTTCGGCGCGCACAGGTGCGAGCCGCCCTTCATCACGCGCCGGGGCATGCGTGCGGGATCGCGCGGATCCAGGCTCGCATCGCGCTCGGCGCCGCGCGGGTTCTCCAGCGTGCAGCACGAATGCTGCTGGATGCGGCCGTGGTCCTGGTACCAGTCGGCGGTCCATTCCCATACGTTGCCGATCATGTCGTACAGACCGTAACCGTTGGGTTCGAACGAGCCCACCGGCGCAGTCCACGCGAAGCCGTCCTCGGGTTTGAGCTCCCACGGGAACTCGCCCTGCCATGTGTTCGCCATGTGCTTTCCGTCGGGCACGAGTTCATCGCCCCACGCGAACTCGGTGCCCTCGCGCCCGCCTTTCGCCGCGAATTCCCATTCGGCTTCCGTCGGCAGCTCCTTGCCGATCCACTGCGCATAGGCCAGCGCGTCGGCGTAGGCGATGTGCACGACGGGATGATCGTCCAGTCCTTCGAGCGAGCTTTCGGGCCCGCGCGGATGGCGCCAGTCGGCGCCGGGAACGTACTGCCACCAGTGGAAATGATTGCGCAGGTCCACGCGCCCCGGCGGCGGGACGAACACGACCGACGCCGGCGCCAGCATCGCCGGATCCGCGTCGGGGTAGTCGGCCGGATCGGCGGGCTTCTCCGCCTGCGTCACGTGTCCGGTGGTATCGACGAAGCGCGCGAAATCGCGATTGGTCACCGCGTAACGATCGATCGAGAACGCGTCCACCCGCACCTTGTGCGCGGGCTTCTCTTCCGGGTAATGATCGTCCGAGCCCATCAGGAACGAGCCGCCCTCGATACGGACCATGTCCTCGCGCGTGCGGCTGTCGTGCGGACGGTCGTTGCGCACGGCGTTGTCGTAAGTGTCGATCAAGCACTGCCTCCGTTCGTGGCGTCGCCATCGGCGAACACGCGGTTCCAGTCACGCTGCATGCTCACCATGCCGATGCCCAGTTCAGCGGCCCGATCCAGCCCTTCGCGCAGCGCGCTGAGTCTGAAATCGCGGTCGTAGGCGAACTCGCGTGCCGCATCGTCATGGTGCAGGAGCCACGCCATCCGCGGCCCCGTGCCACCGAGCGTATACCGGATCATCGCCAGATCGCCATCGGAATTGCCGAACGCGAACACGGGCCGCCGACCGATGTGCAGCGCGATGTTGACTACTTTCTCGTCCCTGTCGTCGAAGCTTCCAAGTTCTGGCAGTTTGCGCAGCACCAGGCCGTCGCTGCCCTCCTCCAGTTTCATCTTCGTGCTGGAGCCGACGACCTGCTCGGGCGGGACGCCGTACAGCTGCTCGGCCACCACACGCACGAACTCGACGCCACCGCCGGTCACGATGTAGGTCTTGAACCCGTTCGCGCGCATGTGCTCGAGCAGCTCGCGCTGTGGCGCGAACGTGTTGTGCAGGAACGGCCGGCGCAGTTTCGGATGTTCGGCCTGGCGCAGCCATCGCCACGCGTTGGCGTGGAATTCCTCGACCGTCATGCCTGCGTGCGTCGCGAACGCGGGCTCGAAGACGTCCTTCTTCGGCAACGACATCAGCGTCTTCACGTCGCCGTCGATCATCGCCTTGAACGCGGGTTTCTCCAGCAGCGCCGGATCCTGCTGCACCAGCCGCTTCACTTCGGCCAGCGCGAAGAACACCTGCACCTGCAATGGGTACTCGCACCATAGCGTGCCGTCGTTGTCGAACACGGCGATGCGTTCGTGCGGCGCGATGAAGTCCGCGCCGCCTTCGCGCGTGGTGCGCGCGACGAAGTCGAGAATCGCCGACTTCGCCGCGCCCTGGTTCCATGACGGCAGTGGATCGCCCATGCCGGCTCCTCAGTTCTGGCTCGGACTGGCCGTGCTGATCTTCTCCATCGCGTCGCCGACCGTGAAACTGGCGGCTTTGGCGCGCGGCGGGAATTCCTTGAAACTCTCCAGCATCTTGCCGACGATCGCCTGCGCCGGAACCAGCAGGAAAATACGGTGTGCCTGCCAGTCGCCGTAGTAGATGCCGTCGGTGCCGCCTTCGAACGGATCGGACCGCAGGTTGTAGATGTTGGGCGCACGCAACACGGTGAACTGCCCCTGCCAGACGCCCAACGGCGTCTTGGGGGTGATCTCGGCGTGCTGTTCCATGAAGGTGATTTTCCATTGCCTGACGCGGATGGCGAGCAGGTCGCCGTCGTCGCTCCAGTACGGGAAGAACTCGCGTGGCGATTTCTCGGTATCGCTCTTGAACAACGCCGTCAGGTTGTGGCCGTCGAGATGGACCTTGAACGTCTTGTCGCCGATCTTCCCGCCCTTGCGGATGCGGTCGACCACATCGCTGTCGCCCGCGGCCGCGCCAAGCGTGGGCAGGAAATCCTCGTGCGAGCAGAAATCGTTGATCACCCGTCCGGGCTCGATCACGCCAGGCCAGCGAATCGCGCACGGCACGCGGAATCCGCCCTCCCAGTTGGTGGCCTTCTCGCCACGGAACGGCGTGGTTCCGCCGTCTGGCCAGGTGAAGCACTCGGCGCCGTTGTCGGTGGTGTAGACGACGATGGTGTTCTCGGCGACGCCGAGTTCATCCAGCAGCGCCAGCAGCTCACCGACGTGCCCGTCGTGCTCGACCATGCCGTCCGGATACAGCCCGAAACCGGTCTTGCCCTGCGACTCCTTCTTCAGGTGCGTGAAGATATGCATGCGCGTGGTGTTGAAGTAGCAGAACCACGGCGTCTTTCCATTGTTGCGCTTGATGAAGTCCTTCGCGTCGGCGAGGAATTCCTCGTCGATGGTCTCCATGCGCTTCTTCGTCAACCCGCCCGTGTTCTCGATGGTTTGCCCGCCCTTTCCGTCGGCCTTGCACTTCAGCACGCCGCGCGGACCGAACTTTTCCTTGAAGCGCGGATCCTTCGGGTAGTCCTCGTTCTCGGGCTCTTCCTCGGCATTGAGGTGGTAGAGGTTCCCGAAGAACTCATCGAAGCCGTGCATCGTCGGGAGATGCTCGTCGCGGTCGCCGAGATGGTTTTTCCCGAACTGTCCCGTCGCATAGCCCTGCGCCTTGAGCACCTGGGCGATGCACGGATCGTCCGGCCCGAGGCCAAGCTCCGCGCCTGGCAGGCCGACCTTAGTCAACCCGGTCCGAATGGGCGATTGCCCGGTGAGGAACGCCGCACGCCCCGCCGTGCAGCTCTGCTGGCCGTACCAGTCGGTGAACAGCGCGCCTTCCTTCGCGATGCGGTCGATGTTCGGGGTCTTGTAGCCCATGACGCCGAGGTTGTAGGCGCTGACGTTGTACCAGCCGATGTCGTCGCCCATGATGAAAAGGATGTTCGGTTTGTCTGACTTGTTGGCCACGTCCTGGCTCCTGGCTGGAACAACAGCGCATGAAAGCACCGGCGACCCGAAAGCCGCCGATGCGCCGCAATCGGCTTGGAAACTCAGCTCGCGCCGGCCGTGGCCTCGCTCATCTTCGACAACGCATCGTCGATGGTGAACGTGTTCGGCTTCTGGATGATCGGGAATTCCTTGAAGGTTTCCACGAACTTCGCCGTGATCATGTTCGCCGCGAAGATGATGTAGTCGTTGTACAGCAGCCAGTCGTAGTACGTGTTCGACGTTCGATCCGCGAACTCGTACGGGTCGGTCCGAAGGTTGTAGAGCTTCGGCAACCGCAGTCGCGTGAACGGCTCGGCCCACACCTGCAACGTGCCCTGGCAGCGCTGCTCCAGGAAGACGATCTTCCAGTTGTCGTAACGCACGGCGAGGATGTCGCCATCGTCGCTGATGTAGAAGAACAGCTTGCGCGGGCTTTCCTGTGTCTTCCCCGTGATGTACGGCAACAGGCTGTAGCCGTCGATGTGGTTCTTGTAGGTTCGACCTATCGCCTTGTAACCCTTCTTCAACTTGTCGACGACATCGAGCGCGCCGGCCATGTCGAGGAAGGTCGGCAGCCAGTCGTGGTGCTGCACGATGCCGTTGGCGATCGATCCGGCCGGCACCTTGCCCGGCCAGCGCACGAGCATGGGGATGCGGAACGCGCCTTCCCAGTTCGTGTTCTTCTCGCTGCGGAACGGCGTGCTGCCGCCGTCGGGCCAGGTGTTGCGGTGCGGACCGTTGTCGGTTGAATACTGCACGAAGGTGTTCTCGGCGATGCCAAGTTCATCGAGCAGGTCCAGCATCTGCCCGACATTCTTGTCGTGGTCGATCATGGTGTCGTGGTACGGCGACTGCCACTGGCCGGCCTGCCCCAGGCTTTCCTTCTTGGTGTGCGTGAACAGGTGCATGTGCGTGGTGTTCAGCCACACGAACCACGGCTTGCCGGCCTTTTCCTGGCGCTTGATGAAGTCGATGGCGGACGCGACGAAATCGTCGTCGCAGGTTTCCATGCGCTTCTTCGTCAGCGGGCCGGTGTCCTGGATCTTCTGCTTGCCGACCTTGCCCCAGCGCGGTTCGACCTTCGGATCGTCCTTGTCGGTCGCCCACGAATGGATCACGCCGCGCGGGCCGAACTTCTCCCGGTACGCCGGATCCTTCGGGTAGTTGTACATCTCCGGCTCTTCTTCGGCGTTGAGGTGGTAAAGATTTCCGTAGAACTCATCGAAGCCGTGGTTGGTCGGCAACATATGGTTCAGATCGCCGAGATGGTTCTTGCCGAACTGGCCCGTGGCATAGCCCTGCTCCTTCAGCAGCGCCGCCATCGTCACGATCTTCTCGTTCATGCCGATGGGCGCGGCCGGCACGCCGACCTTCGACAGGCCCGTGCGCAGCACGCTCTGACCGGTGATGAACGACGAGCGCCCGGCGGTGCAGCTCTGTTCGCCGTAGGAATCGGTGAACATCATGCCTTCGCGCGCGATGCGGTCGATGTTGGGCGTCTTGTAACCCATCACGCCGTGCGTGTAACAGCTCAGGTTCGAGATCCCGATGTCGTCGCCCCAGATCACAAGGATGTTCGGCGGCCTGTCGCCCGTCGGCTTCCTGCGTGTCTCCTTCTCCGGTGCGGCTCCGCTGCGTTGCGACGGCGGTGCGGATTTGGCCACCTTGGCCGGACGGGCGGCTTTCTTCGCCTGTGCCATGACGCGTCTCCTTGTGGTGTGGGGGAAGGAAAGCGAACTGGTTTTGCGTGTGTCAGCCGCGCGCCACGTCGAACACCATGCTGACGATGGCGTAGAGCCCGATTAGCAGCAGCGCGCAGGCGGTGAGCAATGTGTAGGAAATGGGATAGGCGCTTTCGCCGTGCACCAGCCCTTCGTGCACCATCGTGTTGCGCTGCGAACGCAGGGTGCGCATGAAGGTGAAGTGGTAGACGATGCCGGCCACCAGCAGCAGCACGCCCAGCAGCACCAGCAGCATGCCGAAGTTGCTCGGCGCGGAAATGCCGATCTTCAGCAGGCCCGCATCGCGCGCCTTGCTGAACACCTGGAAGATGGTGAAGCCGAAGCCGATCAGCGACAACGCGGTGCGGATCACCGACATCAGCGTGCGTTCGGCGCTCATGCGCGTGCGCTGGAACGACATGCCGGTGCGCCGCATCGACATCTCGGTGCGATGCGTCGACATCTGCGTGCGGCTGGTCGAAAGATCGGTGCGGTACTCGGACAGGTCCGTCCGGTGTTCGGAAAGCCCCGTGCGATGCGTCGAGAGCCTGGTCCGATGCTGCGAAAGGTGGACCGACGCCTCGTCCGAATCCAGCTGGCTTACGTCCGGAATGGCCGGCAGCGTCGTATCGACGAAGCGCTCGGGCCGCACGGGGGTTTCGTCGCGCTCCGTGCTCATCCCTGCCTCCGCTCGGCCTTGCCATGCGCGCGCGCAAGCCACCAGCGCGTCAGGCGGTTGATCGGCCCGCGCAGCAGCACGTAGGGAAGGAAGCACAACGCGACGATCACGTTGATCGCTTCGAGTACGTGGAAGGTGCCCAGCACCTTGTACTGGTAGATGATTTCCATCACCAGGCCGAGCAGCAGGATGCGTGTGGTCGCTTTCACGCCTTCCTGCAGCGACAACGGCCGCGCGGCCGGATCGTTGATGATCTTCCAGAAGTACGGCCGGCGACCGGTCTTCGCATCCTTCACGCCGTCGCGCAACGCCATCAGCAGCCCCATGGCCGGCTGCAGGAAGAACCGGAACGACATCGTGCCGTGCGTGCGGCCGATCAGGTCGTCGTAGAAGCGCACCACGTCGTTCACGAATGCTTCCAAGCCCCGCTCCTCTTGCATGACTGCATCGGAACCACCGGGATTACGGACAGCGCGACTCGCATCGGCGGAGGGAAAAGCGCGGCGCCGGCGTGAGATGCCGGACTGCTTTCCCCGCGTGCCCCCGTCGTCCAAGAACTCGCCGTGAAGAACGGCGCCCCGGCGGCAGGCCACCGGATCATCGTGTGGACGCGGTGAAAAGGTCGTGACGGCGGAATGAACGATGCTGCCGCGCTGTGTGAAGAAACATGCGATGGACAGCGCCAAGCCTGTGAAAAAGCATTCGCAGGCGGCGTTGCGCCGGGCCTGCAATGCGCACAGGCGCCGTCGTACAGCTACGGCGATGCAGCGTTGCGCTGCATCGCACGGAGTAACGCGGTATCGACTCAGTCGATCACTTCACCACGACGAGCTTGCCGTGCATCAGCGCGGCATGGCCCGGGAATGTGCAGAAGAACGAGTAGTCGCCGCCGGCCTTCAGCTTCGAACCCGGGAACGTGGTCTTTGTTTTCTGACCGCCGCCGACGAGCGACGTCGCGGCGATCACGCGCGCGTCGCCCTTGGGTACGTAGTTCGCGGCCGCGCCGGCCTTCAAACCATCGTTCGCGACGGCCTGGTACACCGGCGTCTGCGCGATGACGACGTTGTGGCCCATTGCGGTGATCGGCATCTGGCCGGTGTGGGTCAGTTCGATGGTGATGGTCGGGCACGACGCGGAGACCGTCGCCGTCTTGATGTCGTACTGCATGGCGTCGTTGCCGGCGATCTTCACGGTGCAGTTGTTCGAGGCGAATGCGTTGGCGGACAGGCCGGCCAGCGCCAGCCCGGTCAGCAGTAGTGCGGTTTTCATGGTCGATCTCCGAGGCACGGGTGCGCGATCGCGCGGGAGGAGCAGTCTAGAAACCGGCCGTCCGTGCGCCCTTGATCCGGATCAATCCGCGTTCCGGCGCCGGGTTGCGGCGGCCTTCTTCGTGGGGAGGCGTTTGGCGGGCGCCCTGCTGGCCGTGGTTTTCGTGGTTTTCGCGGCCTTCGGGGCCTGTCTGGCGAACTCGCGCAGCGCGTCCTTGCCGATCCAACGCGCGCTCGCCTCGTCCGATGCGGACAGCCGCTTCGCCACGGCACCGGCTTGCGCCCGCCAGTCGGCGCGACGACCGATCGCACGCAGCGCCCAGTTCACGCCCTTCTTCACGAAGTTGCGGTCGTCGTGGGCTTCGCGCTCGATCAGCGCCAGGCCGTCGGCGTAGAGCGATTCGTCTTCCAGCCGGCCGTGCAGCGCGAGGCTCGCCAACAGCGCGAAGGACGCACGCTTCTGGAACTCATCGCGGCGCGAGGACCACTGCACGACCTTGCGCCACGCATGCGGCGTGCGATCGAACAGCGTGAAGCACAACGTGTCGCAGATCGCCCAGTTGTCGAAGTCGCGGCACCAGCGGTCCATCTGCGCGGGCGTGACCTGCGCGGGATCGGCGACGTAGGCGGCGAGCATGCGCGCTTCGTATACGCCGGTATCCCACAACGCGGCGGCGAGTTCATGATCGCGGCCGAGCTGTTTCGCAAGCGCCTGGATGTCCTTCATCGACACGCCGAGCGCGTGGTCGGATGGAATCGCGAAACGCGCCATGCCCTCGCGCGCCGCGTCGGATGCATGGTCGCGCAGCCATGCGAGCGCCTGCTGCGTGCGATCCTTTGGCGATGCATCGACGCTTGCGCGCGTGCGCGTTGCAGCACGGGAGGGCGTCGCGGCCGGCGTCATGCGTGCGGACATGCGCGCCTCACTTCGTCTTCAACTGATGCAGCAGCAGCGCGTTGCCTTCGCTGTCCACGCACACTGCCATCCGGCACACCGGCGTCACGATGATATCGCTGCGGAAGGTCACGCCTTTGGCCTTGAGGTCGGCGACGAGCGCGTCCAGATCGTCGACCTCGAAGGCGATCGTGCCGCCCGCGGCTTCGCTGGGCTTGGACGGCGTGGCGTTGGTGAGTGCGAGGCATCCGCCGCCGGGCAGGTCGTACTCGATCCAGTGCTGTCCGTCCTGCTGGCCGGCCGAGCCGTGTTTCAGGCCCAGCGTCTTCTCGTAGAAATCGCGTGCGCGGGCGACGTCGGTCACGGGGTACATCGTGAAGGCGACCTTGTTCAACATGGCGGGGCTCCGTCCGGTGGATCTGCTGCCGAGCCCCTTTAAATCCCCGCACCGCCGGTGCGTCAAGAGGCTCCAGCGGCCACCCGACCGGCGGAGTCCCGCGCCGTTCGCCGGCTCAGTTGCGCCGTAGCGCGCGACGCGCGAACAGCACGCAGATCACGCCGAACAGCATGTGCGCCAGCACGGCGTAGGTGATCCAGTCCGGATGCGCGAACGAAGGCGAACGCCCCACGCGCGACAGTGGCATCACCACGAAATTCATGACCACGTACAGCACCACGCCGTACAGCACGCCCAGCACGACCGGCCGCGCCAGCAGCGACGGATGCCGGCGTGCGACGAGTGTGTAGATCGCGACGAATGCGGTGGCCATCAGCACGTGCAGTACCGCGCCGAGCACGGCCGACTGCGTGCCGCCGTCGTAACTGGCCTGCCCGAGCACACCGACGGCGATGGTCTGGAAGACGCGCTTTAAACCTTCGGCGTCCCACGAGAACCATAAGGTCGTCGCGAAGATGAAGTCGCCCAGTGCGACCAGCAATCCGCCGGCGACGACGGAAGCCCAGAGGACGCGAGGTGCGTGTGCGAACGGACGGACGGAGGACATCGCGATGCTCCCGGTGGCGCCTGGCGCGGCCGGCAGATAGTAGTGGTCCGGCGAACCGGGCGCCCATGACTTTCGTCATAGACAAAACGGTCTAGACAAAACGATCTAGAAGGATCAGCATGCGACCACGTTCGCCAGAAACCCCGCCATGACCCGGAAGACCGCCAAGCCGCCCAAGCCCACTGCCGCCGAGCTCGACCTGCTGCGCGTGATCTGGCGACTGGGTCCGTCGACGGTGAAAGACGTGCACCAGGCGCGACTGGCCGAACGCCAGGACGTCACCTACGCCACGGTGCTTCGCCTGATGCAGGTGATGCACGGCAAGGGCCTGCTGGTACGCGATGAGAGCCAGCGTTCGCACGTCTATGCCGCCGCGCACGCGCAGGACGCGCTGCAGACGAACCTGCTGCGCGATCTGATCCAGAAGGCGTTTTCGGGTTCGGGCAAGGCGCTGGTGCTGGCGGCGTTGAACGAGCACGTCAGCGACAAGGAACGCGAGGAAATCCGTCGCTTCCTGAAAGACGAAGACACCTCCAGCGACACGGAGCATCGCGATGACTGAGTTCCTTGCACAGCTGGTTCCGGCATTGGGCCGCGCCCTGCTCCACTTCCTCTGGCAAGGCGCGTTGATCGGGCTGCTTGCGGCGCTCGCGCTGCATGCCTTGCGCGATGCGCGACCGCAGGCGCGTTATGCGGTGGCGTGCCTTTCGCTGGCGTTATGCGCGCTGGTGCCGACGGTTTACGTCATCGTGCAGATGTGGGTGCCGTCGACGCACGACGTCGCGGTGGCCGCGAGCGAAACGGCACGCGTCACGGGCTTCGCGATGGCGACGCGCGATCCCGCACCCGACTGGACATCGCGCCTGGATGCCGCACTGCCGACGATCGTGCTGCTCTGGGCCGCGGGCGCGGGCGCGTTGTCGCTGCGCATGGGCGCGGGATTGCTGTGGATCGCGCGACTGCGCGCAACGCCGCAGCGGCCGATGCAGGGCGAATGGCAGGCGCGCCTCGACGCGCTCGCGCAGCGGTTCGGCCTGCGTCGTCCCGTCGCGTTGCGGATCATCGGATCGCTGTCGTCGCCGGTATCGGCCGGCTGGTTCCGCCCGGTCGTGCTGCTCCCGGCGGGATTGCTCACGCGCATGCCGGCGGATCTGATCGAAGCGCTGCTCGCGCACGAACTGGCGCATATCCGTCGCCACGATTACCTGGTCAACCTGCTGCAGAACCTCGCCGAGGCGCTGCTGTTCTACCACCCGGTGACGTGGTGGCTGTCGCGTCGCATCCGCGACGAACGCGAACACATCGCCGACCGCCTCGCCGCCGAAATCACGCAACAACCGCGCCGGCTCGCGCTGGCGCTGTCCGAACTGGCGGAATGGTCGTGCAGCCACGCGCCCTCTCCTTCCACGCCCGCCCTCGCGCAAGCCGCCCATGGAGGCCATCTGATGTCCCGCATCGAACAACTCGTCCGTCCCGGCGCGCGCCCCGTGCGCGGCGGTGTCGCCCTGCCGCTGATCGGTGTCGCGATCGCCTGCCTTGCGTTCTACGCGCATGCGCAGATCGGGCAGGACGCCAAACCCGTGACCGCGGCGCAGGCGAAAGCCGACGCCGCCGCGTCTGCGAAACCGGCCGCGCAGGCCAAGCCGAAGGCCGGGACGACGCTGTCGTCGGGCAGCACGCTTACCGTTCGTTCCTCGCGCAAGGACGAAGATTCGTACGCGCTGGTCAGCAAGGAGCGCGACGGCATCCGCATGTCGGGTTCGACCGACGACATTCCCGAGATCGAGCGCGCGCGCCGCAGCTTTGCCAATCAGGATTTCGTGTGGTTCCGTCGCAACGGCAAGGCGTATGTCGTGTCCGACGCCGACACGATGGCGAAGGTGCGCGATGCCTGGCGCGACAGCGATCGCATCGGCGAGCAGATGGATGCGTTGAGCGCCCAGATGGACGTGCATAGCCAGAAGATGGACGCGCTGAGCGAGCAGATGGACCGGTTGTCGGAAGAGGCCGGCAACGACGTCGAGATCAATGCGGCTTCTCGCCGCATGGAAAAGCTGGCCGACCAGCAGAGCGCGCTGGCCGAGCGCCAGGGCGAGATCGCCGGACAGATGGCGCGTGCGGACGATGCGGCGCGCGCGCGCCTGCAATCGACGATGGACGACCTGGGGCGCCAGATGGATGAGCTCGGTCGGCAGATGGATGCGCAGGGTCGCGTGCTGGAGCAGCAGACCGGTCGCATCGCCGCGAACCAGGCTCCGATGGAAGCGCTGGGTCGCCAGATGGATGAAGCCAGCAAGCCGATGGACGCCCTTGGGCGGCAGATGGATGCGCTCGGCAAGGAGCAGGAGAAGGTCATCCACGAGGCCGAGCGCAAGACGCACGAGGTGCTCGACGGCGCGATGGCACGCGGTCTGGCGACGCCGGTGCCGGTGTTGGCGCGGTGAGGTTGGGTTTGCTTCACGCGCTGACTGTGAGTTGAGTTGCTTCAAGAGGAATAACGGGTGTTTCTAGCCCCTCTCCCGCCAGGAGAGGGGTTGGGGTGAGGGTCGGGGCGCGAGGCCGCGCACGCATTCGCGATGTCCTTGTAGCCCGGGTAAGCGAAGCGCACCGCGCCACGGTGCAACTCACATCCCGTAACGATGAGCGCGCCGCAGCGCGTTGTATCGGTGAGCCGCGACTTGCTCCTGGATCGATCGCGCCCAACCCGGGTGCGCTGCGCTTACCCGGGCTACAAGAGCAACATCGAGATGGGTTCCAGCTATCGCTGGAATGACGGTGATTGGGTTGATGGCGTGATGGCCTAGGTCCCGGCCTTCGCCGGGATGACGGCGCTATCTATGGCGATGCGGTTTAGCCCCTCTCCCACCGGGAGAGGGGTTGGGGTGAGGGTCGGGGCTTGTCGATCACGTTCGCATTCACGATGCCCGCCTTTGTGGCCCGGGTAAGCGCAGCGCACCGCGCCACGGTGCAACTCACATCCCGTAACGATGAACGCGCCGCAGCGCGTTGTATCGGTGAGCGGCGACTTGCTCCTGGATCGATCGCGCCCACCCCGGGTGCGTTTCGCTTACCCGGGCTACGAGAGCAAAGGCAGAGCTCGCTGTCTTTCAGCCAGCCGCCGCCATCCATGGCGAAACGCACACGCCTTCGGACTGCCCCGCCCGGGCATCCATGGCCGTGCTTTCGGCAGGCCACGCGGCAGTGCCGCGTAAGCGGCCTGCCGCAACCTTCCAACCATGTCCCCTTTCCGCCCCTGCCTGCGTTCATTTCGAACGGTGGCCCGATGTGCGCTTGGCGCATCGGCGCGTGAAACGTTCTCAGGGGCAACGCATTTGATCTTCGATTACCGGAACGCGTCCTCGCCGGCAGACATCGACGCGGACATCTGCATCATCGGGGCCGGGGCCGCGGGGCTTGCGATCGCCTGGGCGTTCCTCGACACGCAGGCGTCGGTCTGCGTCATCGAGAGCGGCGGCCTCACCGCGGACGAACGCTACCAGGCCCTGCTGGAAGGCCACTCGGTCGGCGAGCCCGCGTTCGATCCGGGCGCCTCGCGCCTGCGCGCGTTCGGCGGCACGTGCAATTACTGGGGCCGCGGCTGCATTCCGCTGGCGAACCTCGCGCCACGCGACTGGGTGCCGCACAGCGGCTGGCCGATCGGCTTCTCCGACCTCGAACCGCACTACCGCAAGGCCCGCACGTTCTGCGGCCTGGACCAGCACGACTTCGGCGAGGACACCTTCCTCACCCCCTTCTCGCGCCAGCCGCTGGAATTCGAAGGCGATGCGCTGGTGCACAAGACCTTCGCGTCGAGCCCGATGATCTTCGGGCACGCGTACCACGACGCGTTCGCGCGCGCGGACAACATCACCGTGCTGCTGCACGCGAACCTGATCGAACTCGATGCGGCCGAGTCCGCGCAGGCCGTGCGGCAGGCCCGCATCGGCACGCTCGACGGGCGCATCGGCACGGTGCGCGCACGCCATTACGTGCTCGCGTGCGGCGGCATCGAGAACGCGCGGCTCCTGCTGTCGTCCAACAGCACGGTCGCGCAGGGACTGGGCAATCCGCACGACCTGGTCGGCCGTTATTTCATGGATCACCCCAGCGGCAGGCTCGGCACGCTGTTCGCCGACGATCCGCACATGCTCACGCGGCCCTACGATCGCAACGTGCCCAAGGGCAAGCCGCAGGCGCATCCGGAAATCTGTCTGTCCGACGAAGCGCAGCGCCGGCATCGCATCCTCAGCGGGCGCGTGCGGCCGTTCGCGTTCGAGGAACCCGTGCCCGAAGGACTTCAAGCGCTGCGCGACCTGCGTGCGGCGATCCGCGCGCGGCGCGGCAACGAGAACTGGGCGATCAAGGCGCGCGTGTGCGGGCGCCGCAACGGCGAGCCGGATTACATCGCCAACGCGATGCCGACCGAGGACATCCGTTCGCTCACGCTGCGCGCCGGGCTCAACGCGGGCGACATCGCCAAGGCGATGGGACGCAAGCTCACGCGCAAGCCGACGGTTCGCACCGAACGCGTCGATCTCATCGGCTATTTCGAACAGGTCCCCAACCACGACAGCCGCATCACGCTGGGCGAGGAACGCGATGCGCTGGGCCTGCGCAAGGTCAACGTCGACTGGCGCCTGACCGAACTGGACCGCCACACGTACCGCACCGCGGCAACGCTGTTCGGCGGGGAGCTCGCGCGCGCATGCCGCGGACGCTTCGAGCCGGAGCCGTGGCTGGAGGAAAACGGCGGCGTGCCGCAAGTGTTCGGCACCTCGCACCACATGGGCACCACGCGCATGGCCGACGATCCGCGCGAAGGCGTGGTGGACAGGCATTGCCAGGTACACGGCGTGGACAACCTGCACATCGCCGGGAGTTCGGTCTTCCCGACCGGCAGCTGGGCATTCCCGACGTTCACCATCATCGCGCTGAGCCTGCGCCTGGCCGAACAGCTGCGCGTGCGCTTGGAACAGGCCTCGCCGCTACTGGGGATCTGATCCTCAGCGCAGCTGGCTGTCCTTGCTGCCACGACGGTTGTACCCGGCGAAGGCGGCATCCTCGGCATCGCGGGCTTCCTGGCACACGATGCACAGGCGCACGCCGGGCACGGCGTCGCGCCGGGCCTGCGGGATTTCCACGCCGCATTCCTCGCAATGCGTCAGGCCCGGCCCCTGCGGCAGCTTGCTGCGTGCGCGCTGGATGCCGTCCTTCACGGTCGCGTCGATCTGGTCCTGCACGGCGCCGTCGCCTGCCCAGCCGGTAGCCATGTCCCGCTCCTCCAGGAGTGTTCTCCTGCGTGGTTGCGTAGCCGAGCATAGCGCCGGGCACCTGAACTCCCCGCGCAGGTCTCCACGCGCGCTTCCCCGGCGTGGGACTACACTTCGCGGCAGCCGGTAGCGCGGCCCATCGGACCGCAAGGCGTTCGTCGATGCGCAGCACGGTGTTCGCGCTTGTCCTCGCCCTCGCGTGGCCTCTGGGTGTCCGCGCCCAGACGGCGGAGCCGGTCGCGCCCAACGAGGTCATGACGCTTCCCGCGCCGCTTCGCGATCGGGTGCATCGCGAAATCCTCCACGACAACCCCGCACCGCACGAGCGACTGGAGCGGCTGGGCGCCTTCATGTTCGCGCCCGAAGGTCTGGGCATGACCTACGCGGAGACCTCGAACCTCACCGTCGCGCAGGCGTACGAAGCGCGCACCGCGAACTGCCTCACCTTCACCCTGCTCTTCCTCGCGCTGGCGAAGGAAGCGGGTCTGGATGCATCGCCGCAGGAGATCGAACAGATCCTCGGCTTCCGCCAGGCCGACGGCACGCTGTTCCTGAGCAACCACGTCAACGCGACCGTGCGCGTGGGGCCGCGGCGGTACACGGTCGATGTCGCGGGCGACCAGATCATCCCGCGCGACAAGCCCAAACCCATAACCGAAACCCGCCTGATAGCGCATTACTACAACAACCTCGCCGTCGACCGCCTCGCCGCGACCGACTACGCCGGCGCGCTGGCGTTGCTCGACATCGCACTGAAGCTGGACCCGCAGTACGCCTCGTACTGGAGCAACGCGGGCGTCGTGCGCACGCGCAGCGGCGACATGCGCGCGGGCGAGAAGGACTATCGCCAGGCGCTGGCGCTGGATCCGAACAACACCAACGCGCTGTTCAACCTGGCCGGTCTCGCGGCGCGCACGGGCAACCGTTCGCTGGAAGTCAAATACCGCACGCGGCTGGCGAAGATCCAGCGCACCGATCCGTTCCACGCGTTCGTACAGGCCGTCAACGCGGAGAACGCGGGCGACCTGAAACGGGCGATCCGCGAGTACCGGCGCGCGGTGGAACTGCAGCCGGAGGAGCACCGGTTCCATTCGGCGCTCGCCAACGCCTACCTGAAAGCGGGCAAGACACACCTGGCGATCCGCTCGCTCGCCCGCGCGCAGGCGCTCACCAACGGCGACACCCGCGCCGCCTACAGCCAGCGCCTGGACGCCTTGCGTGCCCGGTGAACGCCGGCCGCGTCCCCTTTTCCCCACGTTGCGCGTTTGCTTCCCCAAGACGATTGCTTTCAAGACGATCGAAGGGGATGCCCGTGCAACACGAAACGCTGATGGCCAAACGCCACCTGGTGCGCATTGCCATCGAGACCGCAGAGCTTCCCGGAGTACGCCTGATCGCGCGGCCGCTGTATCGCCGCCTGTTCAACCGGCCCTACCACGGCGGGAATGCCTATTACGGCGCGTACGATTCGCGCGCGCAGGCGCTGGCCGAGGCGCCGTCGCTGCCGACCAGCTACGACCAGCCCTCCACGACGGGCATGTACATGGACCGGCACGGGAGCATCCGCGTGAGCGACTATCCGATGGTGCACTGGCTTTCGCGACTGCTCGCGCAGGGGCGCCACCGCATCTTCGATCTGGGCGGGCACATCGGCGTGACGTATTACGGTTTCCGTCGTTACCTCGACTATCCCGGCACGATGGAATGGCGCGTGCACGACGTGCCTTCGGTGATGGACGCCGGCCGCAACTGGGCGCGCGAGAACGATCCGGAAGGCCTGCTGCACTTCGCCGACGATCCCGATGCCGCCAGCGACCACGACGTGCTGATCACCTGCGGCGCACTGCAATACCTCGACTACACGCTGCCGGAACTGCTCGGCCGCCTGCCCTCGCCGCCCACGCACGTGCTGGTGAACCTCACGCCCGTGCATCCCAAGCGCGGCTACGTCACATTGCAGAACATCGGCAAGGCGGTCCTGCCGTATCGCGTGATGGCCAAGCCGGAGTTCGTCGCGCAGATGGCGGATCTGGGCTACACCCTGGAAGACCAGTGGCAATCGAAGGAACGCCACCTGCGCGTGCCGTTCGAACCGGATTGCTCGCTGGATCATTACGCGGGGTTCTACTTCCGGCGGGTGTGACGCGCGGTTGTCGTCACGCGACGCGGCGTAATCCCACATCACCGTCATCCGACACCGACCGTCATCCCGGCGAACGCCGGGACCCAGGCCCCTAGCGCACGGGCACTCGCACGACGGTGAACCATGGACGCAACTCATTCATCGCGAAATTGACCAGTCGCCCGAAACGACGAAGGCCGGCATGTGCCGGCCTCCTGCGTTACGGGCCTGGGTCCCGGCGTTCGCCGGGATGACGGCGCTTTCTACTTCGCCGGCGGCGCGCTTCCCGGTGGGAACGCCGCGAACATCTTGTCCACGCCCGCCTGCGCCTTGGCGTTCACGTCTTCGGGCGAATCCGGCACCGTGCCCGACGCCGTGCCGCGCCAGATCGCCTGCTTGGTCTTCATGTCGAACATGTCGACCACGAGCGTGCCGACTTCGTAATTGCGCACCGTGGTGGTGGCCGAGCCCATGCCGCCATAACCGCCCCAACGTCCCCACCCGTAGCCGCCCCATGCCGGACCGCTGTAGAAGGTGTCGAGCGTCTGCTGCTGCTGCGTGGCGACGTTGGCGACGATGCCGACATCGGCGTCGGTGCCGCTGGTCTGCCGCCAGCCCTGCGCGGCGAGCTTGGCGTCGATCGCCGCGACCACGCGCTGTTCGACCAGCGGCGAGCGGCCTTCGGGTTTCTTCAGCCAGGTGTAGGTGCGGTAGTTGGTGAACTGCGCGCCGGGATCGTAATCGGTGTGCACCGTCGGCGTGCTGGCGCAGCCGGCCAGCGCGACCAGCAGGACCGCGCCGAGTAACAGTCGTTTCATGAGCCTTCTCCGTGATTTTGGGGCGAGAGGAAACCCGATCCTGCGAACTTGCGGCGCGATCCCGACGTGCATCGCCGGGCAAGCCGCGTGATCGCGACATAGAACTTTTTGGTGTGAAACAGGCGTGAAGGGTTCCCCAAGCCCGTCATTCGAGCGAAAGCTGGAACCCATCTTGATCCTGCGCGTGCAGGTCACAGCAAAAGCAAATGGGTTCCAGCTTTCGCTGGAATGACGGGGACTTTGCAGGCCGGACTTCGAAACAATCAGAACGAAATCGGCACCCGCGCCGTGAACGTCATATCCGGCGTGTCGCGCGTCACGCCGACCCCGAGCGCGACGTTGAGCGACCAGCGATCGCTGAAGCGATACGTGCCGCCCAGCAGCAGTGTGCCCAGCGTCAGGCGCACCGAACCCGGCGTTTCCTTGCCGTTCTGCTTGGTCTTGCCGATCAGGCTCGTGTCGTAGCCCAGGCTGATCGACGCCTTCTCGTTGAGCGCCAGGCCCATGCCGAGGTTGAAGCCCCAAATGTCGCCGGCCTGCACGTCGCCGAGGAATTCCTCCTCGCGCCCGAGCACATGCCGCGAAACGTTCGTGCGTTCGAAGTTGTAGAGGTAACTGAAGGTGCCGAAGAACACGACCGGATCGGAGGGATACAGCCACGTCACGCCCGGCTGGATCGCCTGGAAGCCGGTGCCCGTCGGCAGTTCCAGTGGAAGGCCGGTGCCGGTGGCGTTCTGGATGCAGCGCTGCACGCAGTCGGTGGTGACTTCGAACAGGTCCTTGCCCGTGCGGCTCTTGTAACGCAGCCAGCCGATGTAGAACGCCTTGTCCGGGCCACCGCGATTGAGCTGGTAGCGCGCCGTCGCCTCGATGTCGCCGAGGCCGTTTCCGCTGGCGTTGAACACGCGATCCAGCGCGCTGCCGGTAAAGATCTCGCGGCTGACGGTGTCGCCGTTGAGGTAGACGTACGGCACCTTCGCTTCGACCTCGAAACGGCCGCCGATGCCCATGCGTCCGGTGATCGTGCCGATGCCGGAGGTCGTCTTCACCTGGCGCACGTCGATCAGGCCGATCAGGATCGCCGGGATCACCGTGTACCCGACCAGTGCGACGCGATCGTTGGCCGAATAGCCGTATTGCAGGGACGGCTCGAGGATGAACTTGCCCGAGGGCGTGAGCACGCCGGGCTGGTCGAAGATCTGCGCCACTTCCGGCGGACGCATCGCCTGTTCCGGCGCCTGCCCGACCGGCTTCTGCTTCTGCTGCTGTTGCTGCTGCTGGGGTTGCGCGGCCTGCGCCTGGCGCTGGTCGGGCGGCGGCGCTGCGGCGGGTGCCTGCTGCGCGAGCGTCGGCAGCACGGTGCCGGGCGCGACGCCGGCGCCGCGTTCGGCGTCCAGGCGTTCTTCGTCGAGCGCGCGTTGCAGGTTCGCGACCGCCTGCTCCTGCTGCGCCAGCGAATCGCGGAGTTCTTCGAGCCTGCGCGTCTGCGCGTTGATCTCGCGCTGCAGGTCGTCAAGCGAGCGATCCGCGCGCTCGGGCGCGGCGGGCGGCTGCGTCGCAGGAAGAACCCCGGCCGCCTGAGGCTGCGCAGCCGGACGGGCCGGCTCCAGTCCCTGCCACTGGTCCTGCGCCTGGGCCGCCGCGGCGGCGGCGAGCCACAGGCACGGGGCGAGCATCAGGCGGCGGGGCAACTGCGGCGTCCTTCTCATGCGTCGTCCTTCTGGTTCGGCCGTGCCGGGGGTCCATCCGGTTAGAACGCAGTCCGGCGGGCAATGCGGGCGCGGTCAGGGCGCGGTGGCAGTCACCATCGCGTTGTGCAGCGTCGATTGCGTGTTCAGGTCCTGGAACGCCTGCAGCGTGTCGACGCCGACGTTCACCGTGGTCAATGCGCGGATGTCCTGTCCGTCCAGCGTGTTCTGGATCACCACGCCGCCCGGTGCGCCCGCAGGTCCGCCGCTCGGCGCGAACGTATTGCCGCTGCCGACCTGCACCACGACGCCTTCGTTGAAGCGTTGCAGTTCGTGCGCCTGCTCGGCGGTCATCCGCGCGATGTCGGGAATCTGCACGCGCGTGGTCGCCAGCAGTTCGCCGTTGACGAACACCGCGCGCTCGATGCCGAACGACAACGCCGTTCCGCCCGGCGTGATGAAACCGCCGCGCATGTCGTCGAGCAGCGCCGGATCGATGGCGACCCATTCCGTTCCCAGCTCGGTCGGCGGCGGCGCGGCCAGCGCGGGCGCGCAGCATGCCAGCGCCGCGAACAATGCGAGCCTGATGCGTTTGAACGATGGCGAGTCCATGTGCGAACCCTCCGTCAGATGTCGCCCGGACCGCGTCGGGGCGTCACGATGTTGTAGAGGCCGTCGCGGGCGATGCCCGCATCCAGCGGCGCAGGCGGCGCCGTGCGCCAGTCCTGCGGACTGTTGAACTGCGCCCGGTCGCGGCGGTTGTGCACCACGAACAGGATGCGGTTGTCCCACAGTTTCTCGAAGCGCGAGCGCGGCATCGCGCGCGTGCCGCGTGCGGGATCTCCGAGCAGGACGCGTTCGTTGCGGAATCCCTTCACCACCACGAAGTGGCGGTAGCCGCGATCGTTGAGCAGCACGATCGCCGGCAGTCCTTCGGCGACGAGCTTGTCCAGCGGCTGCTCGAAACCGTCGGCCTCGAAACCCAGCGAACGCAGGTAGCGGCGCATGTCCAGCAACGAGAACCCGCGCTGGCGGATCTTCGCCTGGTCGCCGGTCTGGTACATCTGCATGAACACTTCCGACTCGCTGACCGGGTGGCCGTACTGGTAGGTCAGCAGCGTCGCCGTCGCGGCGGATCCGCAACTGAAGTCGTACTGCTGGCGCACGGTGGTCTTGAAGCGCGCTTCCTTCAGGCTGGTGACCTTCAGCGAATAGGCGCCGTTCGGTGGCGCGCGCACGTCCAACGTGCCGGCCTGCACGAGGCCGGAAACCAGGATCCACGCCGAAGCCGCCAGACATGCGCGGCACCGGAATGTGCGCAGGCTCATGGACCCGAGCCCGCGAACTTGACGTTCACGATCATCGCGTTCTGGATCAGCACGTTCGCGCCGGTGTTCTGGATCACCGTGGAAATGCCGCTGGCATTGGCGAACGAACCGGCGGTGACCGAGTTGCTGCCGGTGAGGACGTCGTCGGCGATCGCGTCCTCGACGCGGCCGTTGACGAGGATGTCGTTGTCGACCACCTGTTCGGCGCCGCCGCGCAGGTCGGACAGCGCGCCGGGATCGACGGCCGAACCGAAAGCCGCGTCGGGTGCGACGGACGCGTCGACGATGGCCGGTTCGACGAAAGCGGGTGCGACAACCACAGGTTCGATCGCGGCTTCGGGCGCCTGTTGCGCGCAGGCCAGGCCTGCCACGCACCACAAGGCCACGCCCGCCAGGCCGCTCAATACGATGGAGCGATTGCGTTGCATCGTCATGCTCCTTGCCGATGGAGTCCGCGTGCGCCTTCGCAAGGTTCCCGCCGGCGACTGGCGCCGGCGGGAATGCAATGCGCACTTGGAACGCATGGCGTCGCGAGGACGCCGATGCGTCTTCGAACGCGTTACTTACGGACCCACGGTCAGGTTGGCCTGCACGGTCACGCCCTGCTGGATCAGCGAGGAGAAGCCGCTGTTCTGCGCAGCCACGGTGATACCCGCCGCGCCACTGGCGGTGCCGGTCATCGTGGAGGACATGTCGAACGAGCCGGCATCGACCATGTTGCTGCCGCCCGCGCCGCCGGTGCCGCCGGTCGCGCCGTTGCCGACGCCGCCGTTGCCCGTGCCGCCCGTGCCGCCCGCTCCATTGCCGGTGCCGCCCGCGCCGCCGTCGCCGCCGGTCGCGCCGGCCGCTGCAACGGCTCCGTCGCCTGCGGTCGCCGAACCATTGGTCGCGCTTGCGTCGGCATCGCCGTTGGTGGCTGCACCACCCGCGCCGCCGCCGCCCGCACTTGCGGTCACAGTGCCGCTCGCGCCGCCGTCGCCCGCGGTCGCGCCGGACGTGCCGGTGCCATCGCCGGAGGTTGCGGTCGAGGTCGCCGACGAGGTCGAGCTCGGCGCACCGCCCGCACCGCCCGCGCCGCCAGTGCCCGTACCGCCTGCACCGCCTGCGCCGCCGGTGCCGTCGTTGCCGGCATCGTTCCCACCACCGCCGTTGCCACCGCTGTTGCCGCCGCCGCCACCACCGCCGCCGCCGTCGCCGCCACCGGCCAGCGAGCCGGAGCCCGCAGCCGAACCGGCACCGCTTGCGCCGCCAGCGTCGCCGCTGTCGTTGTCGGCATCGCCGCCACGGCCGCTGTAGACGTCATAGACGTCGCCGCCACGGCCGCCGCGACCGGCGGATGCATCGCCGATGCTCGCGTCGCCGGAGGTCGCACTGCCGTTCTCGGCCCAGCCGCCGGAGCCGCCGTCGCCGCCCGAGCCGCCATCGCCGCCGTTGCCGCCATTGCCGCCGTAGCCGTCGCCACCGCCGCCGTCACCACCGTAGCCTTCGCCACCGTAGCCGTCG
>Ga0102589_1000207_pt1 | contig 154888 bp, 146 predicted proteins | sample AraplaMF_Col_mLB_FD_76858 | JGI IMG/M metagenome (GOLD analysis project Ga0102589, IMG submission 76858) | Arabidopsis root microbial communities from the University of North Carolina, USA - plate scrape MF_Col_mLB | ecosystem: Host-associated > Plants > Roots > Endosphere | place: USA...
GCTTCATCACGATGCAGTTGCCGGCCGCGAGCGCGGGCGCCATCTTCCAGCTGGTGAACATCAGCGGGAAGTTCCACGGCACCACCTGGCCGACGATGCCGACGGGCTCGCGCAGCGTGTAGTTGAGAAAACCCTCCTCCACCGGGATGGTCTCGCCCTGGAACTTGTCGGCCATGCCGCCGAAGTAGCGGAAGCACGCGGCGGTGCGTGGCACGTCGAGCCGGCGCGAGTCGCGGATCGGGTGGCCGGTGTCGAGCGATTCGAGGCGCGCGAGTTCCTCGGCGTTGGCCTCGATGAGATCGGCGAGCTTCAGCAGGATGCGGCCGCGGTCGGCGGCGGCCATGCGGCTCCACTTGGGAAAGGCGCGCTTCGCGGCGGCCACGGCCTTGTCGACGTCGGCCTTGCCGGCGAGCGCCACGTCGACGATGGGCGTGTTGTCGTGCGGGTTCAGCGTGGCGAGGGTCTCGCCGGACTCGGCGTCGACGAAGCGGCCGTCGATGAAGAGCTGGTGGCGGATGGGCGTGCGCAGGCCTGCCGAAGCGGCGATGTCATTGGGCTTCATGTCTTTGCATTCCTCCCTCTCCCCATGGGGAGAGGGTTGGGGTGAGGGGGCGTTCAGGGCGCAGCGGCGACCCTCACCCCAGCCCTCTCCCGCTCGCGGGAGAGGGGGCCATTCAGAACTGAACGGGAATTTCCGGCGACTCGCCCTTCTGGATCTCGTAGACCAGGCTCGGCGAGCCGTTCTCCCACACCAGCAGCATCGAGCGCTTGGGGCTGAAGCCCTGGTGGCGGCAGTAGGCGGGCATGGCGGCCATGTCGCCGGCCTTCATGATCACGCGGGCCATCGGCCTGCCGGTGTTCTTGTCGCCGCAGTCCCAGTGGATCTCGTCGGTCATCTGGAAGAACCACTCGACGCGGTCGTTGCCGTGGATGATCGGCAGGATGTGCTCCTCGGTCGTCGGGCACATGTAGCTGTGCTTCACCACCGAGGTGAAGCTCGGGTTCCAGGTGACCTGCGAACGGCTCAGGAAGCCGAAGAGATTGAAGGCGTGCACATCGTTCTCGAAGCCGGGCTCGGGGTGGAGTTCGGGCTGGCCCTGCGGCACGTCGGCGAAGGCGCGGTTGACCGGCGCGCCGCGCTCGTCGCTGCGCAGGTCGAGGTCGCCCTTCAGGCCCACGCAACGCTTGGCGAGCTCGCGCGCCCTGGTGATCTTGGCGGTGTTGTTGCCGTTCTTGCGGCCGTAGGGCGAGCCGGTTTCCTGCGGCGCGGAAAAGGGGTCGAAGCTCTCGTTGGTCCAGTCGTCGAGCATGGCCTCGAAGGTGGCGCGGATCTGCGCTGTCGGGAAGTTCTCCAGCAGGTCGATGCCGGCCTCCTTCATGGTGCCGTTGAAGCTGCCGGCGTACAGGTCGACCGACTCGTAGTGGTTGACCGTGCCGAACACGTCGTCGAAGTTGACCCAGCCGTAGAAGAAGCCCCAGGCCACGTCGCGCATCAGCGCGCGCAGGTAGTTGCCGGCGTCCATGGTGTGGCTCATGGGGCGGCCGTCGCGGGTCTTCCAGCCGATGTGCACGAAGTATTCGTCGCGGCGGAAGCTGAAGCTGCCGAGCGAGAAGTCCTTGTAGCCGAGCGTGGCGTCGGGCTGCGACGCGATCACCTTGGCGAGTTCAGCGGGTGCGTTCATGGTGTGGCTCCTGGGTGCGTGTGCGTTCAATGCGACTGGCAGATGTCGGCCCACTTCTCTACCGAGAGGTCGCCCTTGCAGCTCTGCAGGACGATCACGCCCGGATCGCCGGCGCTTCGGAATTGGTAGGCGGTGTTCTTCGGCAGCAGGCCCTGGTGGCCGCGCGAGAGCTTCATCCAGCCCATCTTCCGGCCCCTGGGCTCGCCCTTGACGAGCACGGCGCCGTTCTTTTCCTTGTCGGCCACGGTCTGCGCGGCGTCGAGCTGCACCAGGTGCACTTCGACATCGCCGTCCATCACCAGCGCGAACTCGTCGTGCGCGCAGGTGTACCAGGGCGAGGTGCCCTCGGCGCGCAGGGTCTCGAGCACGTAGATCTGGTTCTGGCCGAACACGACCTTCTCGTAGGGCTTGCTGATGCTCGCGATCTCGAAGCAGTTGGAGAACGCGTAGTGGCGCACGTCGTCGTCGATCGGTTCGACGTGGCCCTTCTCGAAGTGCTTGAGCGACCCGAAGCGGGTCTGGTAGGCGGTGGCTGTCATGGGGTGTCTCCTGTTGTCTCCAGCGATGGGAGAACTCTAGGAGCCAACCGCCGCCACCGGTAGGGAGCAGTTTGGAAGAGGATTGTTCGGAGTCTCCGAATAATCGCTGGGGTTTACCCCCGGGAACGCTGCGCTGCCTGCTATTCGATGAGGTCGGCAGGAATCATCCCGCGCTCGATCAAGGTGGCATCCCAGGGCGGCACGCGGGTGAATCGCGTGGCGATGTGCTCGATGAAGAGCCGCAGCTTGAGCGCGTTGCGCGAGGTGCCCGCATACACCGCACTGAGCGAGAACGACGACAGCTGGTGCTCGGCGAGCACCACGCGCAATTCGCCGCTCGCAATGGCGTCGCCCGCCACCAGCGTCGGCAGGCAGACGATGCCCGCATGCTCCAGCGCATATTCGCGCAGCAGGTGCACGCTGTTGGTCAGGAGCGCGGCCGCGAGATAGATCGTGGTCTGCTCGCCCTTGTGGTGGAAGGTCCAGCGGTCGCGCGTGGGGTAGCCCGAGTACAGGCCCAGCTTGTGGCGGTGCAGCTCGCGCGGCGTGGCGGGCGTGCCATGCGCCTCGAGGTAGGCCGGCGTGGCGCAGAGCAGCCGCCGTACCGGGAACAGCGGCCGCGACACCAGCTCCTGCGAGGCTGCGGGAAAGATCTGCAACGCGCAATCGACGCCGGCCTTGACCGGATCGACCACCGCATCGCTCACGATCAGTTCGAGGTGGATGTCGGGGTAGGTGGTGTGGAACTCGTGCAGCAGCGAGGCGAAACGGCCGAGCACCATGCCGGTCAGCGCATGGACGCGCAGCGTGCCGGAGGGCGTGCCGCGTGCTTCGCGCATCTGGTCGACGATGTCGTTGGCGCGGCCCACCAGTTCGGTGCAGTCGCGCAGGAAGGCCTGGCCCATGTCGCTGAGCCGGACCACGCGGGTGCTGCGATGGAACAGCGGTGCGCCGAGGAACTCTTCCAGCTGCTTGACGCGCGTGGTGACCACCGAATTGGCCACCCGCAGCTGGCGCGCCGCCTCCGCAAAACTCTGGGTCTGCGCGACACGAACGAAAGTTTCAATGCTTTGAAGGCGGTCCACCGCGGCACTGTACTGCGCGGGCCTGCCTTTCGTGCCCCGGCAAGCGGCACGCGGCACCCCCTACGGGAAAGCCCGGGGCCGGGCCGTGGCGGGCAGGACGACAGACCGTCATCACGGTGTCGGAAGGTTACGCACCCCACTTACAATCCCTGCCGCATCCCCCACCCCTACGAGGTCTTGTCCGCAATGCCCAAGAGCCCCCGGCCTCGCGCCCGTTTCAGCTTCTCCCCCACCGTGCGAGCCCTGCTTCTGGCCGCAGCGGCCTGCGGCGTGGCGCTTCCGGCACTGGCCGCCATCGAGCACGACGAAGTCGACCGCCTCATGCAGGCCGGCAAGCTCGACGAGGCCATGACGAAGGCCGATGCCTTCCTGAAGGACAAGCCGCGCGATCCGCAGATGCGCTTCCTCAAGGGCGTGATCCAGCTCGACACCGGCAAGCGCACCGAGGCCATCGCCGCCTTCACGCAGCTCACGCAGGACGCCCCCGAGCTGCCCGAGCCGTACAACAACCTCGCGGTGATCTACGCGAGCCAGAACCAGTTCGACAAGGCACGCAGCGCGCTGGAAAGCGCGATCCGCACCAACCCCAGCTACGCCACCGCCCAGGAGAATCTCGGCGACGTGTACGCGCGGCTGGCCAGCCAGGCCTACAGCAAGGCGCTGCAGCTCGACCAGAACAACACCGCGGTGCAGCCCAAGCTGGCCGTGATCCGCACCCTCTTCACGCCGACGCCGCCGGGCGCCAAGCCCACGGCACCGGTCGCAGCGGCCCCCGTTGCGAAGGCGCCGGCTCCCACGCCGGCACCTGCACCCGCACCCGCCCCCGCCAAGGTGGCTGCTGCGCCCGCCCCCGCCGCCGCCGCTCCGGCCAAGGCACCTGAAGCGGCGCCGGCCCCCGCGCCGGCAACCGCCGCTGCGCCGGCCCCCGCCGCCACCGCCGAGGTCGAATCGGCCGTTCGCGGCTGGGCCTCAGCCTGGGCCGGCAAGGACATGGACCGCTACTTCGCCGCCTACGGCGCCGACTTCGTTCCGGGCGGCGGACAGAGCCGCAAGAGCTGGGAAGAAGACCGCCGCGCCCGCATCGCCGGCAAGTCGAGCATCAGCGTGAACATCGAGAACCTCGTGATCAAGGTCGACGGACAGAGCGCCACGGCCAGGTTCCGCCAGATCTACCGCGCCGACAACCTCAACATCTCGAGCCGGAAGACGCTGGACATGCAGCGCAGCGGCAATCAATGGCACATTCGCAAGGAAAGCGTCGGCGGCTAGTGGCAGACATCGTCCGGCGCGGCCGGCTTCAGAATCCCCCGTTCCGCCGGAGCGGGCACATGCTCGCAGCGCTGATGGCCGCATCGGCGCTGATGCTGGCGGCACCCGCGGCCGCCTACGCATCGAACCCGCCGGGCAGCGCCAAAACCGCCAGCAGCGCCAAGGCCGGCAAGGCCCCGGCCAAGGGCAGGAAAGCCTCGCCGGCGAAGACCCGAACCGCCGCCGCTGCGGCCAACAAGCCCGCGCGCAAGGCCGCATCCGCGGCGTCCATCCAGGAAGCCAGCAGCGCCGAAGCCCGCCTGATTTCGGTCTACGAGCTGTTTGGCCGCGGCCAGGCCCGCCCCGCGCTGGCCAAGGCCCGCGACCTCGTGCGGGACTATCCGAACTTCCAGCTCGCGCAGCTGGTCTACGGCGATCTGCTCGCGGCGCAGGTGCCGCCCACCAACGCCCTCCCCGACACGGCCGGCATCGCAAGGCTGCGCGGCAATCCGGCCATGGCCGAGCTGCACGAGGAATCGCGCCGCCGCCTGCAGGCCCTGCGCGACAGGCCGCCGGCGGGCGCCGTGCCCTCGCAGTTCCTTTCGCTCTCGACCCGCAGCCGCTACGCCATTGCCGTCGACGCCTCGCGTTCGCGCCTGTACCTGCTCGAGAACTCCGACAAGGGCCTGAAGCTGGTGGCCGACTACTACATCTCGGTCGGCAAGTCGGGCACCGACAAGGTCACCGAGGGCGATGCGCGCACCCCGCTGGGCGTGTACTACATCACCAGCAGCCTCGATCCCAAGTCGCTGAAGGATTTCTACGGCGCCGGCGCCCTGCCCATCAACTACCCCAACCCGTACGACGTGCGGCGCGGCAAGACCGGCGGCGGCATCTGGTTGCACGGCACCCCGCCCCAGCAGTTCGCACGGGCGCCGCTGGCCAGCGACGGCTGCGTGGTCATGGCCAACCCCGACCTGAAGCAGCTGCTGCGCAAGGTGCAGATCGGCGCCACGCCGGTGGTCACCGCGCGCAGCCTGCAATGGATTTCGCAGCCGCAGGCCGAAAAAGAAGCCCAGGCATTTACCAGTGCAATGGCCGCCTGGAAAGATGCGAGAGCCAGCGGCAATGAAGCGCAATTGAAGAAATTCTATTTGCCCGATTTCCAGCGCAACAGCAAAAAATCCACCGAAGGCATTTCGGTGCTCCACGATGAAGTGGAATACGCGCAGGGCAAGCGCGTGCAATTCAAGGACATGTCGTACCTGCATTGGCGCGACGGCGACGACACCATGGTCGCCACCTTCGGAGAAGTCTTCGAAGGCGAGAAGAGCGGGCGCACACGGCGCCAGTACTGGCTGCGCCAAGGCAGCGAGTGGAAGCTCTTCCACGAAGAAATCCTGGGCTGATGCCCTCTCGGTGACGAGGTCACCACCCTGAATTCGTGACTTATTGCGCACGCAGGGTACCTTTCTTCGCTGTTACAACTCACCCCAGAGCACCCCGTGTTACGTAACACGTAACGCCTACGCTCCCGTAACACTCCCTTTCCGCGCGTTACGAACCGCCCGTAACACCCCTCCCATGTTCATGGGAGATTCGGCGCGGTTTACAGAGGGAAAAATCCATCTCGCGATTGCAAACGGCCCTGACCCGGGCGGCCTGGGCCCGGGTGGCAGGGGGCTGGCCGCCTTCCTGCTATCTCTTCCCCGCTAGCACACCAAGGACCTCATCTCCACGGGTTTCTCTTGTTGATACACGGAGTTACGCTGTATAACATCCACGCTGCAAGCCTTTGTTAACACCACTTTAAAGGGGTAAATCATGCTCAGCTCTATTGCTCGTTTTCTGCGCGATGAAGAAGGTGCTACTGCAATTGAATACGGAATCATTGCAGGGTTGATTTCGGTTGTGATGATTACGGCCATCACTGGCACCGGCGGAATAGGTGCCAGCCTCGAAACCATTTGGAACAGCATCAAATCGTCCCTCGCAACCGCTGCTGCATAAAGTGCCGGCGCAAGCAATGACATCAGCGTATTTGGTGTGGTTGCTTTTCATTGCCGCTTATGACTTCAGGCAACGCCGCGTCCCCAATTGGCTCGTGCTCGCAGGCGCCTTCATGGCTCTCGCAGCACTGGCATTGGGGATGGGGCCCATCGGGCACGACTGGACTGCCGCGCTACTCGGTGCAGGACTGGGCTTTGGCTTTCTGCTGCTTTTCTATGTTCTCGGAGTCATGGGAGCCGGCGACGTGAAATTCGCCGGAGCGCTTGGACTGTGGGTCGGCCTTTCGGCACTGCTTCCGGCCTGGATCATCGGCAGCATCCTCGCCAGCCTGCATGCCGTGCTTTGGCTGATTCTTCAGCGCTGGCCCGTTGCTCCTCGGCTTTCGCTCGTGCTTTTTGGACGACCGTCGTCGGCAGATGGCAACCCATCGCCGACCCGGGTTCGCTTTATTCCCTATGCGGCCTATCTCGCGCTGGGCGCCGCGGTGTGGATGGTTTGGGGGCGACAGAGCGGCTAGCCGCTGCGCCACCACGGCTGTTCATCGATAGCTCTTGAATTGCACCTCCCTTGACACGCCGCCCATGATCAATCTCACCAAAATCGTCGCCGCCATCCTCGTGCTCCTGGCCCTCGCCCTCGGCGGCTATGCATGGATGCTCAGCCGCCAGCCCCCACCGCCGGTCGCGGTCGCCCCTTCCGCCGCCGCTCCCGGCAAGGCCGTCCAGGCGCAGACCTTCCCCGTGGTCGTGGCGGCCAAGCCGCTGCCTGCGGGCCAGGCGATTCCGGCCGACGCACTGCGCATCGAACGCCTGACGATCAACCCCGTGGGTGCCTTCCAGGACACGGCATCGCTCGCCGGGCGTGTGCCCGTGATCGACCTGGGCGAAGGCTCGCCGCTTCTCCAAGGCCAGCTCGTTTCCGGTCTGGCCCTGCGCGTCACCGAAGGCGAACGTGCAGTCGCCATCAAGGCCGACGAGATCATGGGTGTGGGCAACAAGGTTCAACCCGGCGACTTCGTCGACGTGTTCCTGATGCTCAAGGCCGACGGCAAGGACATCGACCGCAGCCAGGCGCGCCTGCTCCTGTCGCGCAAGCGCGTGCTGGCCTACGGCAGCGCCTCCGTCGATGGCCTGCCTTCCAGGATGGACAAGAACGGTGCCGCGCAGCAGGCCCAGCGCGCCGAATCGGCCCGGACCGCCGTGCTCGCAGTGCCGGTGGACGATATCAATCGGCTCACGCTCGCCGAGAACAGCGGCCGTTTGCTCTTGGCGCTGCGCAACCCCACCGACATGTCGGAGCCCGATCCCAAGCTTTTTGCCGAGTTGCCCACCGCCCTGCAACCGCCTCCGCCGAAAGCCGGCGAATCGCGTCGTCCGCAACTCGAAGGGTTGGACCGCGCGCAGGCCGGTGTCACCACGGCAGATTTCGTGACCGGCGGCAAGCCGGGCGCCTCGCGCACGCCGACCATCGCTGCCGTGCGGACTCCGACGGCTCGCACTGGCGATTCCCGCGGCGGACTTCAGGTCGAGGTCATCCGCGGCGACCGCACCGAAACCATCAACTACTGACCAGCAACCAGTGGCAAGCCCAAGCACGCCACGCAGGAAACGAACACCATGACGATCGCCTTTCGCGCGAAAACAGCCGGTCCGGCACGTCCTCTGCGTCCAACGCTCGCGGCGCTGTGCCTGCTGGCGCCGGGTGTCTGGCCTGCGGCGTGCGCAGCGGCCGATGCAGCGGAGGCGGCGTCCCAACGCCCCGCGCTCCAGGTGCGCATGGACGCAGGCACGCAAAAGGAACTGCTGATCGGCAAAGGCATCGAGCGCATGGCCATCGCCGACGAGACGGTGGCGGGCGTTGCGCTCACCCGCCAATCGCCCAACTCGCCGGCTGCGCGCCTCATCGTCACCGGCAAGGCTGCGGGCCGGACCACGCTCATGGTCTGGGAAAAAGGCCAGTCGGCCGCGACGGTCTACGCGCTCGAAGTCCGGCGCCGCGCTTCCACGCTCAACGGTTCGCTCAACAGCATGGACGCACACCAGGAGGCGCGCGATGCAGCCATGTCGGCCGGCGGAGAAAAATCGGCGTTGATCGACCGCTCCGTCGTCAATGTGCGAAGCAACACCGTGCAGGTCGAGGTCAAGATCGTCGAGTTCAACCGCAGCGTGCTCAAGCAGGCCGGCCTCAACATCTTCAGCACCCGCGCCAATTCCAACGGCTTCAGCTTCGGGGTCTTCACGCCCTCATCGCTGCGCTCGGCGTCGTTCGCTCCCAACGGCGCGATCAGCGGCGACTACAACAATCCGCTCGCGCAGGCCTTCAGCCTCCTGTTCAATTTCGGCAAGGCCGGCATCGGCCTGAATGTCGGCTTCCTCGAAGGCAATGGCATGGCCCGCGTGCTTGCCGAACCGACGCTGGTGGCGCTGTCGGGCCAGAGCGCGAGCTTCCTGGCCGGCGGCGAACTGCCCGTGCCCGCGCCCCAGGGCCTGGGCACCACGAGCATCGAATACAAGCCCTTCGGCATCGGCCTCACGCTCACGCCCACCGTGCTGTCGAACGAACGCATCGTGCTCAAGGTCGCCCCCGAGGCCAGCGACCTGGACTACACCAACTCGCTCAGCATCGGCGGCGTCGCGGTGCCCGCCATCAGCACGCGGCGCGCCGACACCACGGTGGAACTCGGCGACGGCGAGAGCTTCATCATCGGCGGGCTCGTGAGCCGCACCACGACCTCCAACGCCGACAAGGTTCCGCTGCTCGGCGACATCCCGGTGCTCGGCACCTTCTTCAAGCAGAACAAGTACCAGATGAGCGAGAAGGAACTGGTGATCCTCGTCACGCCGCACCTGGTGAAACCGATCGCGCGCGGCACGGATCTCGCTCCGTACCTCCCCGGTGGTGCCGAGCAACGCGACGGTCCCGTCTGGCGCGCGCATCTGCTGGGGCCGGCTTCAGGCACGACGGTCCCGGGTTTCTCGCGTTGACGGAAACAAGCAACACACAGCCGGTGACCGATGCCATGAACGCTCCACGCGACAGCCTCCCCGAGACCGGTGCCGAGACCTATCTCTTCGCATCGCCGAACAGCAGCCACATCACATGGCTGACCGACGCGCTCGGTCGGCTGGGCACGGTGGTGATCCTTCCGCCCGAGGCCAAGTCGATCGACGAGCGCATCGCCCTGCTCGGTCCCGCAGCTGTTTTTCTCGATTTCTCGGGCGACCATGCCAGCGCGGCCAGTGAACTTCACCAGCGCCTCAAGCGCGAATGGCCGACGCTGCCGGTGCTGGCGACGGGGGTGTCGGCCGAGCCGGCGTCCATGCTCGCCGCATTGCGTGCCGGCGTGGACGATTTCGTGGACATGAGCGCACCGCCAACGGATGCGATCAACACGCTGCGCAAACTGCTCGACCGTCACAGCAGCCTGCAAGGCCGCGCCCGCGGATGCACGCTCGCACTGCTCGGCGCCCGGCCGGGCATCGGCGTGACCACGCTCGCGACCAGCCTGTCGCTGATGCTCAACGACCAGTCGTCCCAGGCAACCACGCCCCCGCATGGCCGCAACACGCGCCGCGGCGTGGCATTGCTCGATCTCGGGCTGCCGGCCCGCGACGCCCTTCTGTATCTCGACACGCAAAGCAGCTTCAGCTTTGTCGATGGCGTGCGCAACCTGCGCCGCCTCGACCAGACGCTGCTGCACACCGCACTGGCCCATCACACGAGCGGCGTCGCCGTGCTGCCGCTGCCCGCGAGCCTCGCGCAAGTGCGCGAGATCTCGCATGCGGATTCGGTGGCGCTGATCAAACGGCTCGGCGACTTCTACGATTTCCAGATCGCCGACCTCGGCGGTTTCTCGACCCTCGATTTCGTCGCACAGACCGTGAAGGCGGCCCAGCGCAGCTGGGTTGTGTGCGACCAAAGCATCGGCGCGATCGTCTCCACGGCGAACATGCTCAAGGAACTGCGCACGCGCGGTGTCGATACCGATCGGCTGTCGCTGGTGGTCAACAAGTTCGACGGCCACGTCGGGCTTCCGGCCAAGGACATTGCCGAACGGCTCGAACTGCCGCTGCACCATGTCCTGCCGGCGCGCAGCACGCAACTTCTGGCTGCAGCGAGCCGTGGCGAAATGCTGGTGCGCACCGCGCGCAACGACGCGTATTCGCAAGCCATCGCCGGCCTCGCGCGCGGGCTGAACCAGGAATACATGTCCGACGCCAGCCAGCCGCCGGCCAGGGAATCCAGCTGGGTGGCGCGAATGTCGCAAATTGCCGGCTTCCGGAAAAGCTCTAGCCAAGGTTGAACCGCCCCATGTCCAACGATCTCGAATTCGCCGACGACGACCAGGCGTTCATCAACTCCCAGCAGTTCCAGGACATCAAGAGCTGGACGCACGACCACCTGCTGAGCCGCATCGAAGAGCTCGGCGCGGAGTTCGGCCGCTGGTCGCGCGCCTCGATCCAGCAGTTCGTCGAGCTGGAGGTCGACAGCTTCGTGCGGCTGCGGCGGGTGCCGATCAACGACCGCGAGATGCAGCTCATCTCCGACGCATTGACCAAGGAGCTTGCAGGCTTCGGACCGCTGGAAGACCTGCTCAACGATCCCGCCGTCGAAGACATCCTGATCAACGGCTACCAGAACGTGTACGTCTCGCGCCACGGCATGCTGGAGCGCGAGACCGTGCGCTTTGCCGATGCCGAGCATGTGATGCGCATCGTGCGCCGCATCCTCGCGCCGCTCGGCCGCCGGCTCGACGAATCCAATCCGATGGTCGATGCGCGCCTGCCGGATGGCGGCCGCATCAACGTGATCATCGAACCGCTGGCGATCGACGGGCTCTCGGTCTCGATCCGAAAGTTCCGCAAGGAACCGCTCACGCCGGCCGACCTGGTGAAGCTCGGCACCTTCGACGCAGGCATGGCGCAGTTGCTGGAGATTGCCGTGCGCGCGCGCTGCAACATCCTCGTGAGCGGCGGCACCAGCTCGGGCAAGACCTCGCTGCTCAATGCGCTCGCAACCTTCATCCCCGCGCGCGAGCGCGTCATCACCATCGAAGACACGGCGGAGCTTTCGCTCGGCACCAGCCACGTCGTCCGGCTCGAAAGCCGCCCCGGCGGCTTCGATGGCCAGGGCGTGGTCTCGATCCGCGACCTGCTGCGCAACAGCCTGCGCATGCGGCCCGACCGGATCATCGTGGGCGAAGTGCGCGGCGCCGAAGTGATCGAGATGATGCAGGCGATGAACACGGGCCACGAAGGTTCGATGGGCACCATCCACGCAAGCTCGCCGCGCGAATGCCTCTACCGGCTTGAAATGCTCGCGGGCTTCGCCGGCTACCAGGGCAGCGAAGTGAGCCTGCGCCGGCAGATCGCCAATGCCATCGATTTCATCGTGCAGATCGGCCGCCTTTCGAGCGGCCAGCGCCGCATTCTCTCGCTGAGCGAAGTCACCGGCGTCAACGACAACGTGGTCGCGATGCAGGAGCTCTACCGCTACGAACCGATCGTCTCGCCCGACGGCGAAGAGCGCGACCGCTGGGTGTCGCTCGGCATTGCGCCGCATTCGCCCAAGATCACACGCTTCCGCCAGTCGCTGGCACGCGCGCAGCAGGGAGACCACCGTGCGTGAAGCCCTGCTGGCGGTGGCCTGCATCGCGCTGCTGCTTGCAGCCGCAGGTCTGCTGCTGTGGCAATGGGCCAAGGGGCGCCAGACACGGCAGGCGGCGGGGCGGCATCTGAACCAGCAGATCCTGGCCAGCACGGCCGCTGCGGCACCGCTGCCGATTCCTTTGCGGGATCTGCCCAGCGACGGTCTTGTGACCGGCGTGACCACGGACCCATGGCTCGACACCGACGCAAGCGCCCCGGCCGTCGCACCCACCGGGCTTCTCGAGAAGGTCTTGCCCGGCTGGCTGATCGGCGTGATCGAACCGCGCGCGGTCGCGTGGGTCTTGGCCGCCATCGTGGCCCTGACCGCACTCGCCGGTCTGTTCGGCGGCTGGATTGCGGCGTCGAGTGCGCTCGCCCTGTTGGCGCTCCTCGCGGTCTTCGCCGTCTGGCTGCGATTGCAGAAGTTCCGCCGCAAGCTGATCGGCCAGTTGCCCACCTACATCGACGCGATGGTGCGGCTGATCACCATCGGCAACTCCACGCAGGCGGCATTCCAGCTTGCGATCGCCACCACGGAGGCGCCGTTGCGCGGCCAGCTGGAACGCTCGGCATCGCTGGTGCGCGCAGGCATGGACCTGGACCGCGCCCTGCACCAAACGGCCAGCAATGTCCGCATCGAGGAGATGTACCTGCTGGCCTCCATCCTCGGCCTGGGTGTGCGTTACGGCGGACGCTCCGATCTGCTTCTGGAGCGCGTGGGCAACTTCATGCGCGATCGCGAGCAGGCCGAGCATGAGCTGCTCGCCATGTCGTCGGAAACCCGGCTTTCCGCCTGGATCCTCGGGTTGTTGCCCGTGAGCGTGGGCGTCTTCTTCATCCTGACCAATCCCGGCTATTTCATGGGCATGTGGAACGATGGGACCGGCCGCATGATGGTCCTCTCTGCCGCCGGCTTTCAATTGTTCGGTGCGGCCCTCCTCTACCGGTTGGCGAAACTGGCATGACCATCACCCCCGATCAACTGGCGATCTTCAGCCTGGCGTTGTTGGCCCTGGGCCTGATGGCCGGTGCCGGCGCACTCATTGCGGCTGAACTGCGACGCACGCGCAGCGGAAAAGTCATCGACCGCGCCATCCAGCAGGTCGTGACGGCCCCGCGCGATTCGAAGGCCTCCGTCGATTCGGCCGAAGAGCCGAACGCCCCGGCAAAGCCGGACATCGAATTGCCCTTCCACTGGCTCGATTCGCGGATCGGCCGGGCGCTCGTGGCAGACGAAGACCGCAACCTCATCGACCAGTGCGGCCTTTCCTCGAAGCGGGCGCAATTGGTTTTTTTGGTGGCTCGCATCCTTCTCGCGTTCCTCCTGCCATTTCTTGCCTATGTCCTGTGGAGCGCGGGCCATCCGCAGCGCACCGTCATCATCGTGCTGGCGGCCGCATTCGTCATTGGCTTCATGGCACCGAAATGGACGCTCGGCCGCTTTGCGGCCCAGCGCCGCGAGCGGGTGAACCAGGAGCTTCCGCTGTTCATCGACTTGCTGCGCCTTCTCCAGGGCGTAGGGCTGAGCCTGGACCAGAGCCTGCAGATCATGGCCAGCGACTTCTCGCATGTGTTGCGCGTGCTCGGCTACGAGCTGACCTTTGCCAACAACCAGTACAGCCGTGGCCGCAGCCGCGAGCATTCGTTGCAGCGCCTCGCGACCCTGCACAAGAACGAGAACCTCCGCGGGCTCGTGTCCCTGCTGGTGCAGGTCGACAAGCACGGCGGCGCCGTGCAGGAACCGCTGCGCATCTTCAGCGACCGGCTGCGCGAACACCGGCGTTCTGAAATGAAGGAACGAATCGGAAAGATCACGGTGAAGATGACCGCCGTCATGGTGACCACGCTGTTGCCCGCACTGGTCATCGTCACGGCAGGACCCGCCTTCCTTGCGATCTTCCGCTCACTGGGAGCCGCCGCCAAATGAAACCACTCGACCTTTGCGCGAGCGCGCGTCCTGCTCACCGCCGCATGCTGGCTTTCGTCTCTGCAGCCACCGCGGCCCTCGTCGTCACCGGCTGCGCCGGCCTCAAGGACCAGTACGCCGCCAGCGCCGACGCGCAACAGCGCATGGCCGCCGAAGCGGCCGCGGACACGAAGGCGGGGGCGAACGTCGACACCCAGGCGACGTACCTCAAGCTGGTCGAGCAGATGCAGAAGGAGGACCTGTGGTTTGCATCGCTCGCGCACATCGACGCGCTGGAACAGCGTTGGGGCGTCTCGCCCGAATCCACGCGCACGCGTGCCGAAGCGCTGCGCCAGACAGGGCAGGCCGCTCCCGCCGAAGCCGCCTACAAGCGTCTACTGGGCACGCCGCTGGCGAGCGCCGGTTACCGCGGACTGGGCCTGCTGGCAGGTACGCGCGGCAACTTCGCCGAGGCGGTGCAACTGCTTGCGCAGGCCCAGCGCCGGACGCCCACCGATGCGCTCCTGCTGAGCGACCTGGGCTACGCGCACTTGCGCGCCGGCCAGATCGAGGAGGCACGGCTGCCGCTGATGCAGGCGCTGCAGTTGCGACCCGACAGCACGCAGGCGCAGGCCAACCTCGCGCTCTATCTGGAAGTCACCAACCAGCGGGATCAGGCAACTTCCCTGATGGATGCGAACCGCATGTCCGAAACAACACGCCTGGCCGTGCGTGAAGCGGCGCTGCAGATGCGTGCACCCAGCGGATCGGCTGCTGCTGCACCCGCCGCTGCCACGACATCCGCATCGATTCGCGGTGAACCCATGGTTGCGCCCCTTGCGCTCAAGCCGTCGCGATGGTCGAGCGTGGGCGGCATGCGGACTGCAAGCCAGACGAATCCGCCGGCATCGACCGCCACAGCGCCCTTCTCCCCGAACTCGACCTCGCGAGGTACACCATGAACCACGAATCCACCGGACGGATGGCCGCGCTGCCCGTTTGTGCGGCCCTGGCCGCTGCACTTCTCTTCATGGCAACGGGCGCCTTCGCGCAAACGAATACGGCCAAGCCAGATGAAGCGAAGACTGTAGCGACGCCAGTGGCCACGCCAACAGCCAAGGTCGCAACCGCACCCGCTGATCAGCCTGTACGGAATCAGGCCGCAGAGACGCAGAGGGCCGAGTCCGAAGAATTCGACCCGCCACCACTGCTGCTCGGCGATGCGACACACAACCTGCTTGCCCGGCAACGCAGCGGAGAGATTGCATCGCCCACACCCCGCCCCATCGCCGGAAGCGTTGCCAGCCGGAGCTATGAGCGCTACGTCAAGAGCTTCGAGCATGCGATTCCCGAGCACCTTCGCTCGACGGTGACGAAGTCCAACGGCGGTGCTGGCGGTTCTTCTTCCGGGCCTCGGTAAGCGACGAGCCGATCTTCGCCACGCCAAGCAAGAGAACCACGATGGACATACGCACTCACGCAAAGCCCGGTCGCGCCCAGCGCGGCGTGTATGCGATCGAGTTTGCATTTGTGTTCCTGATCATCTTTGCGCTGCTTTATGCCGTCATCTGCTACGGCTTCTTGCTGACGATGCGCATGAGCCTGCAGAACGCTGCGGAAGACGGTGCACGCGCCGGCCTCCGATATCAGAGCAACCTGAATGCGAGGAAAACCACAGCCAGCGGCGTGGCGGTCGATCGCTCTGGCTGGTTGCCTGCATCTCTGAAGGCAAACCTGGAAGTCGCGGCCAACATCTGCGTCGCCGGAGAGGACAACTGCCAGCAAGCGGCGCCTGCCTGCGGGCCGGCTTGGAGCAACCGTTGCCAGATGGTCGTGACGGTCACGGTCAGCGGCATAGAAGCGCTGTTCCCCGCTTTCCCCAGCTTTGCCGTGCCCGACCGGATCGTAGGCAAGGCCAGCATGCTGCTCGATGGGAGGTCGTTGTGAAGTCCGGCCACCTGAGACTCGAACGCGCCATTTCTCGACAGCAGCGAGGCGTCGCTGCCATCGAGTTTGCGCTCGTCTTCAGTGTCCTGTTCCTGGGTATCTATGGTCTCGTGACGTTCTGCGGTGTTCTCTATGTCCAGCAAGCAGTCTCTCGAGCGGCGGAAGATGGCGCGAGAGCCGCTCAATCTTTTCGCAGCGACACGCCTTCCGCAGACCTGCAGGCGAATGTCCGAACAGCGATCTATCGGTCGCTGGCGCTTTCGATGATTGCGCCTGCATCCGCAGGCAGTGCCCCTTCCTCAAAAGAGACATGGCTCCGCACAAAGATGGCGGACATCCCTCCCGAAGTGAATCTTTCACCTGGAGAGGTTGTGGTGAAAGTGACTTACCCCTACCGCGCCAATCCGCTTTTGCCCCCCATTCCTCTCACTGGAAGTTGGATGCCCGACCGCCTGTTTGGCAAGGCCACGGCTGCCAGATCCTCTTCCTAGGGACGAACGATGCATCCCTTCAATCGAAGAACCCAACGGCGGCAAAGCGGATCGGTCGTCGTCAATGCGGTGATCGCGTTGAGCCTGCTGGTTATCGTTCTTGTGGGCACCGAACTTGGCTATCTGTTCTTTCTGAAACGCGAGCTTCAGAAGACAGCCGATCTCGCTGCACTGGCAGGTGCACAGGTGCTCGAAGGCGAAAGCTGCACAGCGGCAACAGCGGCGGCAATTGCCAATGCAGCACAGAACCTTCCGCCCGGCTTGGCCCCTGTCGGTACAGACAGCGTGGCGTGCGGTCACTGGGATCCGATATCGAGGCCGACCGCGCCCCACTTTGGACCCCCAGAAAGTGGCCAAAGGCTCAATGCGGTCCGAGTCACCATCAACAGAACTCCGGCACTGCTGCTTGCAGGCATTCCCGGCAATCAGCCAAGACCTATCGGCGTCGATGCGTTGGCGGCTCAAAAACATCCGTTGGCAGCACTGAATATTCGCAGCACGCTTGTCAGCGTGGACACCACCCAATCTCCTTTGCTCAATGCGGTGTTCGGTGGTCTTCTGGGTGGCAGCCTGAACCTCGACGCTGTGGGTTGGAATGGCTTGATCAACACTGACCTCAAATTGCTGACCTTTCTCGACGAACTGGCCCTCCAACTGGGCATTGGTGCAGGAAAGTACGATCAGGTCCTGGCCACCGATGTCTCGGTGGGCACGTTGATACAAGCCATGATCAATGCGCTTCAGCGCAACGGGAGCGCGACCCAAGCGGCCATAGATGCGCTCAATCTGGTAAAGATTGCGGCCAACACCGCCCCCGCCCAGCCCCCGCTGCAGCTCGGCGATCTGCTTGGCGTGCAAGCCGGCACGGACGCATCGGGGCTGGATACCAGCATTCAGCTTTTCCAATTGCTGCAAGGCGTGGTCCAAGCGGCCAATGGCAAGAACGGCGTGGCAGCCGATGTAAATCTTGCGGGGATCAATGCCAGCATCAAGGTGATCGAACCGCCACAGGTGTCCGCTATCGGCGATCCAGCGCTCGCGAAGCTCAATCCCACCGGACCAGACCAGATTTCCGTGCGAACGGCCCAGATCCGGACATTCCTTTCGATCAGCCTGCCCGCCCTGGACGGAGTGAGCAATGTGATCAACGCCGTTCTCGCACTGGCTTCACCCGTCACCGATCTGCTGAACAATCTCCTCAGCCTGAACCTCGTGACCGGGCTCACGAACATCCTCAACTGCGCTTTGGGATGTACGAAAGACGTGACCGACATCAAGATACTTCCGCCACCGCTGAGACTCGACATCAGCCTGGACGCGGGGGGCGGCGCATCACGAGTGACGGATTTCAATTGCGCAGCCAATGCGAAATCACTCACAGCCCAAACGACGACATCGGTAGCAAATCTGCGCATCGGAAACATGGGCGCCACGGCGGCGATCGCCAAGGCCAACGCCTTTTCCTCGAGTGCACCGCCCGCGGTAAGTCCTGTGCCCGTGATCGACATCGGGTCCCAGAAATGCGCGTTCGGGCTACTTGGCGTACCGCTGCCGTCGTCATGCGATACCGCGCATCGCAAGGCCTTCTACGGCGGCGGCCTTGGACTGAAGGCCGACCTTCCCATCGGCTCCTCGACCCAGCCGCAGTTTTTTCAGAACCCACCCGAACTGGACGGACAACCTGCGTACCTTGCTATTTCGACGCAGAACATTGTGGACAGCTTGAACAACACACTCTCGGGATTGAGCAATCTATTGACCGTCATTCCACCGACGGCACCCGTATCCGGCGGAAGCCTTCCGGGGTTTCTTACAGCCTTGAACAACACACTGAGCGGAGTCGTCGCCGCTCTTCAAGACGTGGTCTCCGATGTACTGAGTCCGCTGCTGGATCCACTGTTGACGACCTTGCTGGGCGACGTACTCGGCGCCAATCTCGCCAAGACGGAAGTCGGCGCCCGCTTGAGCTGCTCCAAGGGTGCCGAACTCGTTTATTGATATGCGTACTTTCTCGACATGAGTTCCCCCTCCAACTTCGACGAACTCGACCTCTTTGTCTGGGAAGGCAAAGCCGACATCCTCGACCGCATCGCGCGGTGCATGGCGAGTTTCGACGTGGAGGTGATCCGGGCCGATGGCCTGCCTCCTCCGCAACAGGACCGGGGCGTCGCGCTGCGTCCGTCGGTCGCGATCATCAGCGTCACCGTCATCGACAACGGCGGTCTCGCGCATGCCACCGAACTGCTGCAGGGCATGCCGGTGATCTGGGTGGCCGCGGGTTCGCGCGAGCGCGATTCGCGCACCTATCCGCCCGAATACCTGCACGTGCTGCCCTACGACTTCACCTGCGCCGAACTGCGCACGATGGTCGCGAAGCTGATACGGCAGCTGCGCGCGCGCGATGTGGCGCCGCAGGCGCCCGATGTGCTGGTGGCGCACTCCGAAGCCATGCAGGCACTGCTCGCCGAAGTAGGCGCCTTTGCCGACTGCAACCACAGCGTGCTGGTGCGCGGCGAGACCGGCGTGGGCAAGGAGCGCATCGCGCAGCAGCTGCACCTGGGGCACCAGCACTACAGCAAGGGTGCCTTCGTGGCGGTGAACTGCGGCGCGATTCCCGACGGGCTGTTCGAATCGCTGTTCTTCGGCCACACCAAGGGCTCGTTCACGGGCGCCGTGCATGCGCATCGCGGCTATTTCGAGCAGGCCACCGGCGGCACGCTGTTCCTCGACGAGATCGGCGACCTGCCGCGCTATCAGCAGGTGAAGCTGCTGCGCGTGCTGGAAGACAACGCGGTCACGCGGCTGGGGGCGACGTCGCCGATCCGGGTCGACTTCCGGCTGGTTGCAGCCACCAACCGCAACCTGCGCGAGATGGTGGCGAGCGGCGACTTCCGCGCCGACCTGTTCTACCGGCTCGCCGTGATCGAACTGCATGTGCCGAGCCTCGAGGAACGCGGCGAGATCGACAAGATCGCGATCTTCAAGGCGCTGCTGAGCAACGTGCTCGGCGACGAGCTCGAGACGCTGGGCGAAACGCCGCACTGGCTGAGCGATGCCGTGGCCGAAACCTATTTCCCCGGCAATGTGCGGCAGCTGCGCAACCTGGCGGAGCGCGTGGGCGTGATCGCGCGGCAGTTGCACGGCTGGGACCAGAACCTGATCCAGCGCGCGATCGCGCTGACACGCGGCACGCCGGCGCCGGCGATCTCGGCCGACCGGCACGGCAATGGCAATGGCGGCGGTGTCGCGCTCGACGGCAACGGCGAGCGCAAGGGCTGGAACAGCGGCGAGCGCAACCGCATCATCGCGGCGCTCGAGATCAACGACTGGAAGCGGCAGGACACCGCGCAGCATCTGGGCATCAGCCGCAAGGTGCTGTGGGAAAAGATGCGCAAGTACCAGATCCTCGACGGCGAGCCCGGCATTCCTGAGGACTAGGCTCGCCCCCAGGCTGCGCGCACTTCGTGTCGCTTCGCCTTCCCCCTACCGGGGGCAACACCAGCGGCCCGGCAAAGCCGGTTCCGCGGTGTTTCACGAAGGGGCGGCTTCGCTGCGCTTGCCTTCTAGCGGGGGAGCAGGCGAGGGGTTTTGCGCAGAGGGGGGATGGCTGTGGTGCCCGCTGGGGTACGTTCCATGACGGGCTCGCTCGGGCAGGCTGCGTTGCTCGAGATGCAAAGCGCCGAGAGCAGGCCGTCTTCGGTGAGCATGGAGCGGTTGGGCGGGCCGAAGACGCGGTCGAGCCAGCTGGTGCCGGCTTCGGGCTCGATGCGCAGTTCGCCGGTGGTGCGTGCAAGGCGCAGTTCGGCGATGCGCAGGTCGAACACGCCGTCGACATAGTCGAACAGCAGCGTGTAGTAGTCGAGCTGCGCATTGAGCACGTTGGGCAGGGTCTCGCGGCCGAACTCCATCAGCCGGCGGCGGCCGCGGAAGGCCTGGCCCGACGTGCTGACGGCCTCCATGAGCTGCTTCTCGCGCTCGCGTCCCGAGACCGTGCGGGCCCAGGACGCCGACGTGAGTTCGAACAGGTTGTTCTTCACGCCCTCGAGCTTGGCTTCCTGGTTGGCGACCTCGGCCAGCGCGGACTTCAAACGCAGTTGCCGATCGAAGCCGTTGCCGAAGTTCCAGTTGAGTTCGAAGGCGGCGCGCGTCGGGTCCTGCGGCGAGACGCCGCGCGGGTCCTTGCTCTTCACGACCACGGCATCGAGCGTCGGATAGAGGCTGGCATCCTGCTGGTCGACCAGGGCCCTGGCGCGGTCGATGCGGCCCAGGGCCTCGGCGATCTCGGTGCTGCGGGCCTCGGCGCGGCGCAGCGCCTCTTCCTGCGAGCCGATGCGCCACTGCGGCGGCGCCGCGAGCACGGGCAACGACTCGGTGGCGGGCGTGAACTTGAAGTAGTTGCGGAACTTCGCGAGCGCTTCGTCGCGCTGGGCCTCGAAGTCGGATTCGCGCGCCGCCACGAGCGCGCGCCGCGAGGCGGCCATGTTGAGGTCGTTGTCGCCCGACACGCCGAGCGCGACACGGCGGGCTTCCGCCTTGGACAGCTCGGCCACCACGTCGGAGGCCTTGTGCGCGATCTGCTTCTTCAGGTCGAAGCGCTGCACCTGGAGGTAGGCGGTGAGCGCATCCAGCACCACCTTCTGCGAGGTGGTGGCCACGGCCTCGTCGTCCGCCTGGTTGCCCGCTTCGGCGGCCCGCACCGCGGCATCCATGGCACCGCCGTCGACCAGGCTCACGCGCGCTTCGGCGGTGAGCACGGTGTAGCCCCGGGTCTTGGCGTTGTCCGCGCCGCTGTTGTAGTTGCCGGACGAGGTGCCGACCTTGAAGCGCGGGTAGCGGGCCTTCCTGGCCTGGTCCACGGCGAAGCCGCTGGTGTTGGCGGCGGCCTGGGCCGACTGCACCTCGGGGTATTCGGTGGAGAGCGCGATCAGCGCCTGCTTCACGCGCTGGGCGTAGCTCGCCGCGCCGACCGACGGGGTCGAGAGGCGGCGTGCGAGCGAGAGCGGCGGCGCCCTTTCCTCCTCCTGCGCAAAGGCGGCCGGGGGAAGCGCGAAGCTGGCGCAAAGCGCTGCGCAAAGTACACCGGGGCCCATTCGGCGCCGGCCTGCCGGGCTTCTTCCCTTCATGGCTCGCGGAAGGCTTCGCGCCGCAGCTTGAGCACAGGACGAAGGATGTACCAGATGAACGGATCGGTGCCCACGCGCAGATCGACTTCGGACTCCATGCCGGCGGTGATGCGGTTCTCCTCGCGCCCCACATGCGATTGCGACATGCTGATCAGCAGGCGGTAGTAAGGCGCGCCGCTGGCAATGGCCGCGTCGCGGTCGGCATCGGCCGCCACCAGCATCACCTTGCCTTCGACGGCGCCGTAGCGCAGGTAGTCGTAGGCGGTGATCTTCACGCGCGCCGGCTGCCCGATCTCGACGAAGCCGCGGTCGTTCGGGTTGAGCCGGGCCTCGACCATGATCTCGTCCTTGTCGGGCACCACTTCCAGGATGGCTTCGCCGGGCTTCACGACCCAGCCGGGGCTGGAGTTGCGCAGCCCCTTGACGATGCCGTCCGAGGGCGCCTTCACCACGGTGCGCGAGCGCTGCGTGCGGGCACGCGCCAGGTCTTCGCTCAGGCTGGCGAACTGGCGCTCCACCGTGGCCAGTTCGTCCGATGCGCGGCGGCGGTAGCGGCCTTCGGCCTCGGCCATCTTGGCCTGGGCTTCGGTGATGGCGGCGTTCGCGGAGATCACGCCCTGGCGCGCCACCGCGAGTTCGCTGCGCACGCCTTCGGCCTGCCGGCGCTTCTCGAGCACCTCGACCTGCCCCACCAGTTTCTCGCTGAGCAGCTGCTCGGAAATCTCGAGCTCCTTCTGCATCAGCGCGAGCCGGTCGCCGAGGCCTTTCACCTTGGCCTGCTGTTCGAGCTGCTTGCTGCGCGCCTGCTCCAGGCCCGAGACGGCGCCGGCCATCACGCCGCGCTGCTCGAGGGCACGCGCCTGGTAGGCGCCGGCCTCGCCTTCGAACACGCTCTCGTCGATGTCGGCGGCGAAGGACCCGCGCGTGAGCGGCTGGCCGCGGCTCTCGGCGATGAGCCGCACGCGGGTCGCCTGCGTGGCCGCGTAGCGGGCCGTGAGCTCCTCGAAGTTCAGGCCGCTGCCGCCGAGGTCGATCTCGACCAGCGACTGGCCTTGCCGGACCTTCTCGCCTTCCTTCACCAGCACGGCGCTGACGATGCCGCCTTCCAGGTGCTGGATCGACTTGACGCGGTCCGAAGGAATCACGCGGCCCGGCGCCACGACCACGGTCTCCATCGGAAAGCCCAGCCCGACCAGGGCCAGCACGCCGATGGCACCGCCGATGATCCATTGACGCCGCCGCCCCTGTGGCGACAGCCGCGCCGCGCGCTTCTGCTCTTCATCCTGAAGTATCTGCGGCAGGTCTGATTTCAAAATGAGCTCTCCCCCAGGCTTCGCGCACTGCGTGTCGCTGCGCCTCCACCCTCACCGGGGGCAACGCCAGCGGCCCGGCAAAGCCGGTTCCGCGGCATTCCTTGACGGGGCCGCGTCGATTTCATGCGTCGTGAATAGCTCATCGGATTCGTGTTCTTACGCCATGGAGCGGGAGGCCGAAGCAGCCCCCGCGTTGTCTTCCGAATCGCCCAGCGCCACCAGCGGCTTCTTCACGCCGAAGAGCTTCGGCACCATGACCGCGGCGGTGCCCTGTTCGACATCGCCCTGCCCGGTCACGTGGTAGACCACGGTGGCGGCCGAGACGATGCGCAGCGAATGCGTGACCACCACCACGGTGCGCACCTTGGCCACCGCGAGCAGCGTGGCGAGCAGGTTGCGCTCGCTCTGGAAATCGAGGTCGTTGCTGGGCTCGTCGAGCACCAGCACCGAGGGCTTGCGCAGGAAGCTCATGGCCAGCGCCAGCTTGCGCCGCTCGCCCACCGACACGCCGGTGCCGCCTTCACCGACCATGGTGCGGTAGCCGTCGGGCGTCCGCGAGATGAAGTCGTGCGCGCCCGAGAGCTTGCAGGCCGCGACGATCTGCTCGTCGCTCTGGCCCGGCGCGGCGCGGCGCATGGTGTCGATCAGCGTGCCGCCGAACCAGTAGACCTCCTGCGAGAGGTAGCTGATCCACCGCGAGAGTTCTTCGCGGCCGAACTGCGACAGGTCGTACTCGCCGATGCTGATGATGCCGCGCGTGGGCGTGTACAGGCCGCAGACGAGCTTCAGCAGCGTCGACTTGCCCGCGCCGTTGCGCCCGACGATCACATGGAGCCCGCCCGGGCCGATGTCGAGGTCGACGTTCTCCAGCACCGGCTGCTGCGAGGTTTCGGAGAAGCTGAAGCTGACGTCCTTCAGCGTGATGCGGCCCAGCGGCTGCGGCAGCGTCATGCCCGTGGGCGGCTTCTCGACCGGCTCGCGCAGCACGGCTTCGAGCCGCTTCGCCGCTTCCTTCGCGGTGGCGAGCGCACGCCAGTTCGACACCAGCCCCGCCACCGGCTGCAGCGCCTTGAGCGCCAGCATGTTGGAGGCGACCAGGCCGCCCACCGTCATCCACTGCTCCATCACCGAGACCGCGCCCACGGTCACGACGATGACCGAGAACACGGTGAGCAGCACCGTGGTGCCGTCGCGCGCGCTTTCGATCTGGCCGTTCTTGCTGAAGCTCTCGGTCAGCCAGGCGTTGTAGGTCTGGCGCCACATGTCGCTGACCGGGCCGTCGTTGGCCTGCGTCTTGAGCGTTTCGCGCGCATTGCAGATCTCGGAGGTCATGCGGTCGAGGCCGCGGCCGCGCTGCACTTCCTCGACGCGTCCCGCGCGCACCTCGTCGGCCCACCACCAGGCCAGGAAGGACATGATGCCGAGGAACGCGGCCACCACCGGCAGCACCGGCAAGGCAACGATGCCGATCACGGCGAGCGCGAAGATCGCCATCGGCAGGTCGAAGATCGATTGCGCCAACCCGCCCGTGACGGTGCCGCGCACCGAGCCCACGTCGCGGAAGTACTGCTGCCAGACCGAGGCCGGCCGCGCTTCGAGCGCGCGCAGCGGGCGGGCCAGCATCGACTGCAGCAGGGCGCCCGACACGCCGTGGTCGATGATCGCGCCCGCGTTGCGCAGCATGCGCGAGCGCCGCGTGCGCAGCCAGAACTCGATGCAAAGGAAGAACAGGATGCCGCTCACCAGCGCGGCGAGCGTCGAGATCCCGCTGCGCGACAGCACGCGGTCATAGACCTGAAGCAGAAAGATCGAAGGCAGCAACCCGAACAGGCTGATGGGCAGCGAGCGCCATGCCGCGCTCTTGACGAGCGGGTAGGCCGCGCGGAACGCCGTATTGAGCGCGCCCGCGTAGGGACTGGCACCCGGCTCGTCCGGCGTTTCGGCAACCAGCTGGCTGGGCAGAAGGAACTTGATCATGGGAAAGAGCCGATCCGTCGTGCAATGACGCCTGAGTCATTATCAACTGTTACCCGACTGTTACAAGGCAAAAAATCACGCTCCGTGCACGTCAGCATCGGCGTGTGTGCCCCTTCGCCGGATCGGCCTGTCGCTCATGTCTCGCATCGCGCTGCGACGCGGTGTCGGCGGCCGCGCAGCCGGCCGGCCGGGATGCCGTCGATTCGCTTCTTGCCTCGGGCAAACCCTTGGCCAGCGCGAGGGCCAGGTTGGCGCACAGCAGCATGCAGACGACCCACGCGCACAGCAGCTGCAGCCAGCCGAGCCACCAGCGGCGCGGCGGCTCCACGTTGCGTTCGCGGGGCATGTGAATCAGCGCGTCCCATCTCGTCATGGCAATGCTTTCAGAACCCGGGCGAGCCGGGAAAGACCGACACCCGCGGAACTCTTCGCCAGCACCCAGTCGCCCGGCTGCAGCAATCCGCCGAGCGCGGTGGAGAGGTCCGACACATCGACGAACCAGTGCGAACGGACCTTGGTGCGGATGCGCGCATGCAGCGCCCGCATCAGGGGACCGCACAGCAGCACGCGATCGGGCTGCGAAGCCAGCAGCTCGGCCTCGAGGTCGAGGTGATGGCGCTGCGCCGCGGGGCCGAGCTCCTGCATGTCGCCGAGGATGGCCACGCGGCGCGCCGGCTCGCAGGGGGCTTGTGACAGCAATTCCAGCGCCGCCCGCATCGAACTCGGGTTGGCGTCGTAGGTTTCATCGATCAGCTTGAAGCTCCCGCCGCCGATGTGGATGGTGTGCAGCGCACCGCGCCCGCCCGGCGGCTCGAAGTGCGCGAAGGGTTCGACGGCCGCGGCCAGCGGCAGGCGCAGCGCCTGCAAGGCGGCCAGCGCAGCGACGGCGCTCGCGCCCATGTGGCGTCCCGGCGCATTGAGCCGGAGCTGGAAGGGTTCGCCCGACACCAGCGCCTGTACCTCGCCGTGGTCGAAGGCGAGCAGGCGGACGTCGGCGTCCCTGTGCTCGCCGCAGGTCACGATCTGCAGCTGATGCGCCATCGCGGCTTCGGCGAAGGTCGCGAACTCGGGCATGTCGCGGTTCAGCACCACGCTGTCCCCGGGGGCCATGCCCTCGAAGATCCGGCTGTCCATCCGCGCGGCGGCTTCCGACGGGCCGCGGTGCTTCTGCGAAGCGGCCGAGAGCCCCGACACCACCACCAGCGACGGCCGCACCAGCTGCGACGAGGCCGGCATGTGCGAGGTGCCCATCTCCAGCACCCAGTAGGCCGCATGCCGCGGCATGCAGGTGAGGTTCCAGGCGATGCCGGAGGGCAGGCTGATGTTGCCTTCGGGCCGGCCGACCTCGCCCCAGACCGTCAGCGCGCCGGCCATCATGGCGGCCACGGTGCTGCTGCCGGCGCCGTGGCCCAGCACGCCGCAGACGCGCCCGGCGAACTCGGTGCGCGCATGCTCGCCGAGCTGCAGGACGGCCTGCAGCACGTTCGGCACCTTGAGCACGGGCACGCGCTTGTCGAGGTGCGGTGCGGGGTCGGTGCACAGCACGGCCGCGGCCGGCTGCAGCACGCCCTTGAGCGTGACGGCCGCGAGCGGCGCCTTCGACGGCCGCGCCTGGTGCTCGAACACGACGCGGCCCTTGCGCATGAAGGAGCGCTGCGTCACGCCGCTGGCACGCCACCCGTCCTCCGGGGACACCACCCATTCGCCGCCGGTCACGCGCGCCATCTCGCTGGCCGTCCAGGCGGCGCTTTCGTCCCTCAGGCTGCTGGCGCTGTTCACGCCAATGGGTACGCGGCGCTCCAGCAGGTAGCGGTGGTAGGCCGCGAAGCCCGAGACGTACTGCTCGACGTCGTCGATGCGAACCCGGAACGCGTGATGGCGGATGAAGAAGGAGCCGACGACCGTCGACGGCCGCCGGAAGTACATCGCCATCTCGGGCCAGAAGAAGCCGTTGAGCAGGTAGTGGGCGCGGTAGTCGAGCGCGCGGTAGAACTTCTCGGTGTCCAGCTCGTCGAGCAGGTGCCGCATCGCGGGCATGCTCTCGAGGCGCTGGAGCATCTGCTGCGCCGCCAGCATGAGCCCGAGCAGGGTCGGGAAGGTGGTCTTGCGGTCGAGCACGAAGTCGAGGTAGCCCGCGACGTTCTGCAGGCCGAAGCGGAAGTACTTCTCCTGCGGGCTCCAGTGCGTGAGCTCGTTGACGCAGCAGCTCAACCAGTGGTCGTGCGCCTGCCAGTGCTGGCTCGCGATGAAATGATCGAAGGCCTTCTCGACCGCGGCCAGCCAGCGCGCGTCGCGCGTCAGGCCGTAGAGGCGCATGAGGCCGAAGGCCGCTTCGCCGTCGTAGTAGATGACGCGCGAGGCCTGCTTCAGCGTCAGGTCGGTGGCATGCAGCACATGGTTGAAGCGGCCGCTGGCCGGGTCCTGCAGCGAGACGATGCCGAGCGCCAGCTTCTCCAGCAGCGGCAGCCAGCGGCGCGTGTCCACGAGCTCGCAGTACTTCACCAGCGCGAGCACGCAGGCCGCGTTGCCGCCGAGCTTGATTTCCCCGCCGGTGTCGACGAGGAACGCCACCTCGCTGCCGTCCGCGAGCCGGTAGTCGCGGATCAGCCGGTTGACGAGATGGTCGAGCGAACGGTCGATGGCCGAGCGCAGCGTTTCGTCGCGTGTGAGCTCCCAGGCCTCGAGCATGGCGTGGAGCGCGCTCGCGTGGCGCATCGCGTCGTAGGTCGGAATGCGGCGATCGAAGCACGGGAAGTAGCCGTAGACGAACAGCCCGTCGTTCTGCACCTGGCGCGCCAGGTAGGCGGAGCCGCTGCGCGCCAGGTCCAGCACCGCCTGCGGGTTCAGTGCCGGCAGGTGGCGGCGTCCCGCGTCGAGCCCCGTGCCGACGAGCTTGTGCACCACGCCGTCGGGCTGGCAGAACACGCCCACCGTCGCGAGCAGGTAAACCGGCTGGTCCGTCGGCACGTCGAGCGGCGGCGTGCGCCGGAAGCGCGCCTGGCCGTAGGCCTCGAAGTTGCGCGGGTTCACCACCGCGTGCGCAACGCTCGAGTCGCCGGCGAGCATCGCGTTGGCGTTGAGCTCCTGCTCGGTGAAGGCGATCTCGAAGTCCTTGTCGAAGGCCAGGCCGAGACGGAAGTAGTTGCGCTTGACGGCGGTGAGCTGGGCCTTGAACTGCCCCCAGTCCATCGGGCTCGCGCCCTCGACCCAGTCGATGCGCAGCCACGGCGACACGATGCCGTGTTCGCGCACCCAGCGCTCCACGATGCCGGCGCCTTCGCGCCAGGCGATCTCGAATTCGGCGGCCCGCGCATGCACGACATGCGCACGCTGCGAACCGTCGCTGACCGAGAAGAAAAGCGTGAAGGCGGGGTAAGGGGCAGGCAGTGCCGCACACACCGGAACCAGGCGTTCGTGGCAGGCGTGGAGCTGGTCTGAGAAGGACATCATTCGGCCCCGATCGAATGCGGGAAACCGGTCGCGCCCGTCATCGGCTCTCGCTTCGACGGGGTCGCTGGCCGGAAACTTCCCTCGAAGTCATCGCTTTGCCCGGTTTCAGCGGTAGCTGAACTCGTCTCGGCGATTGAGCTGATAGCCCTCCTCGGTGGTTTCGAGAGACGCGGGTTTTTCGGTGCCCCAGCTGACGGCCTCGATGCGTTCGGCTGGCACGCCGAGCTGCGTGAGCGCCCGTTGCACCGATTCCGAGCGGCGTTGCCCCAGCGCGAGGTTGTATTCCCGGCCGCCGCGCGAGTCGGTGTGGCCTTCGATGACCACCTTGCTGGCCGAACGGTTCTTCAGGAAGCTGGCATGCGCTTCCACGATGTTGCGGTCCTGCGGCCTGATGTTGTATTTGTCGAAGTCGAAATACACGATCCTCGACACGCCGGCCGGGCCGTTCTGCACCGGCTCCGGCTTCGGCGGTTCCACCTTCGCCACGGGGGGCGCGGCGACCTTGTTCGAGTAGTAGTAGGTCGCGTCGTCGCGGCCGCTCTTGGGTGGCGCTCCGCAGGCGACGAGGCTTGCCCCGACGGCGACGATGGCCAGTATCCGGAAATTCTTTTTCATATCCAATCCTTTCGAGGGACAGGCCGGTGGCGGCCTGTCCCTGGTGCTGCGGTTCCCCTTCCTCTTCTCCTTCGATCGTTCTCGTCAACCCAGCAGGCCGTGCAGGATGTTCGTCACGGGAGACACGACATTGCCTCCTGGAGTCTGTTCGACCAGGCTCGTGATCGGCGTCACGACCTCGCTCACCAGCGGGGCGATGCCGTCGCCGACACTGTTCACCGCATCGACCACCGGCGCTACCGCGCCCTCTGTGCCGGCCAGGATGTCGGTCACCGGCGCCGTCGCACCGGACGCAGCGCCTTCCACCGCCGAGACGATCGGCTCGACGGCGTCCGTCAGGCCGCTTGCACCGCTCGTCACCGGCTCCAGGATGTTGGCGACCGGGCTGTCGCCGCCGAGGGTGCCGCCCAGCAGGCCGCCCACGAGGCCGTCCTGACCGAGCAGGCTGCCCACGAGGCCATCGCCGCCGAGCGGGTCGCCGCCGAGCAGGCCGCCGACAACGCCGTCTTCGCCCAGCACGCCGCCGAGAAGGTCGCCGCCCAGCAGGTCACCGCCGAGCAGGCCACCGACAACGCCGTCTTCACCCAGCACGCCGCCGAGGACGTCGCCGCCCAGCAGGTCACCACCGAGCAGGCCGCCGACGACACCGTCTTCGCCCAGCACGCCGCCGAGAAGGTCGCCGCCCAGCAGGTCACCACCGAGCAGGCCGCCGACGACACCGTCTTCGCCCAGCACGCCGCCGAGAAGGTCGCCACCCAGCAGGTCACCGCCAAGCAGGCCGCCGACGACACCGTCTTCGCCCAGCACGCCGCCGAGGAGGTCGCCACCCAGCAGACCGTCGACAACGCCGCCGTCACTCAGGAGAGCGCCGACAACGCCGTCTTCGCCGAGCACACCACCGAGGAGGTCACCCCCCTGCAGGGCGCCATCCAGCAGGCCGCCGACAACGCCGTCTTCACCGAGCACGCCGCCGAGAAGGTCGCCACCCAGCAGGCCGCCGACGATGCCGTCATCGCCGAGCACGCCACCGAGGAGGTCACCGTCCTGCAGGGCGCTACCCAGCAGGCCGCCGACAAGGCCGTCGTCACCGAGCACACCGCCGAGGGCGCCGTCATCGCCCAGCACGGTATCGAGCAGCCCGCCCACGGCACCGTCTTCGCTCAGCAGGCCGCCCACCAGGCCGTCTTCGCTCACGAGGCCGCCGACCAGGCCGCTGTCGCCCAGCACGCCGTCGAGCACACCGCCCACGACACCGTCTTCGCCCAGCACGCCGTCGAGACCGAGATTCCCGGTCACGCCGCCGAGCAGGCCGTCATCGGCAAGAAGGTTGTGGAGCCCGTCGGTCAGGTAGTCGATCTGGCCTTCGAGTTGGTGGGACAGAGCCGCGGCCACGCCGTCGCCGAGCAGGCCGTCCACGACCGGGCTCAGCGAATTGCCGAGCGGATCGGTGATGTTGGAGGCGAAGTCGTCGACCGGGTCGAATTCGTTGGGGTCGTTGCGCGAGAACTCGGACCCGAGCAGCGGGGCCAGCGCGTTGTCGACGACATCGGTCAGGCCGTCGGCCAGCGGCGGCGCCGGGTCGAGCGCGCCCTCCAGGCCGAGCGTACCGTCCACGGCGCCGACCGCGCCGCCGGTGAGCTTGTCGGATGGATCGAGCAGGTGGTCTCCATCGGCATCGGCATCGGCATCGGCATCGGCATCGGCGTCAGCGTCGGCGTCGGCGTCGGCGTCGGCGTCGGCGTCAGCGTCAGCGTCGGCGTCGGCGTCGGCATCCGCATCGGCATCGGCGTCCGCATCGGCATCTGCATCAGCGTCGGCATCCCCATCGGCATCCGCGTCCGCATCGGCGTCCGCATCCGCATCGGCGTCGGTCTCACCGACGCCAGAAACGAAGAGCGGAACACCGCTGCTGCCGCCGTCACTGCCGCCGCCCAGCGCGGCACCCAGTGCAGCAGCACCCAATGCGCCCAGTGCGAATTCGCCCAGGCCCAGGCCGCTGCCGGCTGCGAGCTTCTTGGTCACGGCCAGGGCGGCTGCGTCGGCATCGCTGTCGGGCGGGGTGACTTGCAGGTCGCCCGAGGCGACGTCGACATTCACCTGCTCGAGGCCGCCGGGCAGCTTGGTCGAACCGATGGTGGCATCGGTGCCGCCCGTGAAGACCCCGGCCAGCGGCGCCTTGTTGGTGGCCGAGCCGGGGAACAGGACATTGGCGTGGCCGTCCTGCGGAACGATCACGCGGTCGCCCGGAATCAGCGTCTGATTGCCGTCGACCGGGATGCGGACACCGTCGCGCATCACGGCAACGCCGGGCGTAGCATTGGACAATGTGCCCACGCTGGTTGGCCCGGAAGGGGCGGTGGAGGCCGCCGAACTCATCACGGCAGGACTGCCGAGCGGAGTGACGGTGGCCTGGGCGATGACCACAGGAGCCGCGCTGTTTGCGGCAAGTCCGTCGGTCGATGGGGTCGATGCTTGTGGAGCGGTCATGGCAGCCTCTGTGACAAAAGATGCATGTACAGGGGCAACTTGCGTGCCGCTTTTCTGCGGCCTTGCCAACGGGGCGCCGCCATCGATTCAAGTCATTGATTTATATGAATATTTTTCTGAAAACCGCTGGCAGAGCCACTTGTGGAAACAGCCCGCGGGGAGGTCATTTCGCGATTCGTTACGTAACGATGTAACGTCCTGTACCCGGAACGCCGCGCGTGTTCCCGGGTCCTTCGGGGACCGGTACGCGAGGCCTCGCGCACGACTTCTTCTCCTTCACTTTTCTTCTCCTCCATCCATACATATATATGTTCAACCCCTCCCAGGAAGACGTGCGCCGCTTCTTCTGCGACGTGTACGCCAAGCACCGGCAGGGCCTTCCGATGGAAGCGCTCGAGACCATCGCGGCCGGCTGGATCGACGAACACCCCGAGTACCACGAGGACCTCCTCGATGCCGATGCCGCGGTGGCGCGGGTCTACGACGGATCGAACGGCCGCGAGAACCCGTTCCTCCATTTGTCGATGCATCTGTCGATCAGCGAGCAGTGCTCCATCGACCAGCCGCGCGGCATCCGCCAGGCCGTCGAACTGCTGGCAGCGCGCCGCGGCTCGCTGCTCCATGCGCATCACGAAGCGATGGAATGCCTGGGGCAGATGATGTGGGAGAGCCAGCGCGCGGGTCGCCCACCGGATGGCGAAGGCTACGTAGCCTGCGTCCAGCGCCGCGCCACCAAATAGGGCTCGCCCCCAGGCTTCGCGCACTTCGTGTCGCTTCGCCAACCCCCTGCCGGGGGCAACACCGGCGGCCCGGCGGAGCCGGTTCCGCGGTGTTTCACGATGGGAGCCCAGGCTTTTTTCGGGGCCATGGGGGCAGCGCGCCCTGCTGCTTTGCGCCTTCGCGCAGCAGCGTGGCCATGGCGCTGCGCAAGGCCGACGGCTCGGCATCGCTGCGCAGCAGCAGGCCGACCGGCTCTTCCGTCCCGGTGGTGTCGATGCGCAGGCGCACGAGGCGGCCTTCCGCGAGCGCCCCGCGCGCGGCGCCGAGTGGCGTGATCCAGACCGCATCGGACACCGCCACCAGCGCGCTCGCCACCGCCACGTCCAGCGTCTGCAGCGCATGGGTCGGCAGCACCAGGCCCCGCGCCGACAGGAAGCTCTCGGTGTTGTGGCGCGGGATCGTGCCCTCGCCGTACACCACCAGCGGATAGTCCAGCACCGCCTGCACCGGCGCCGCCTTGAGCGCGAGCGGATGGCCGGCGCGCACCGCAAACACCAGCGGCTCGGTGTACAGCAGCTCGAAACTCAGGCCGCCCATCAGGCGCGGATCGCTCATGCGGCCCACCACCAGGTCGAGCTCGCCGGCGCGCAGCTCGTCGAGCAGCACCGCGTTGGCAGCGCTCTTCACCGCCATCTGCGCGGCGGGCCAATGGTCCCTGAGCCGCGCCAGCGCCGCCGGCAACAGGGCCGGCGCCACGCTCGGCAGCGCGCCGATGCGCAGGCGATCGATGCGCTCGCCGGAGGCCGGCGCCACCGCCTCGGCGCTGGCGTCGAGCGCCTCGAGCACGCGCAGCGCATGCGCCAGCAACTGCTCGCCAGCCGGCGAGAGCCCCTGCACACCCCGGCGTCCGGCCTGGCTGCGCTCGACCAGGCGCGTGCCCACGATCACCTCGAGCTCCGAAAGGGTCTTCGACACGGCCGGCTGGCTCAGCGCCAGCCGCGCGGCCGCGCGCGCAAGGTGGCGCTCCTGGGCCACGGCGACAAAGGCGCGCAGATGGCGCAACTGCACATTGCGTACGAAGTCCTGGCGAAGGTCGGTGGGTTTTTTCAATGCCTGTTGGTTATGAAAACTGGATCAATCTTCAATTTACATCATCGGACGGCGCTTCTAAAGTCTGGGCTTCCGGATTCGTCCCACGACAGGAGACAACGCACATGTTGACCAAGACCCAGGGTCCCCTCCCCACGCTCACGCCGCGCGACTGGGAAGCCCACCCCGCTTATATCTACCCGGGCTACAAGTCCACGGCAAAGCGCGGCCCGCAGAAGCCGCTGATCCCGCTGAAGGCCTCGCTGGGCGAGCTGCAGCAGCCCGTGTATGGCCACGACAGCATCGGCGAGCTCGACCACGACCTCACGCGCAATGCCCGCAGGAACGGCGAGCCGCTGGGCGAACGCATGATCCTCACCGGCCAGGTGCTCGACGAGCGCCGCCGCCCGGTCGCCAATACGCTGGTCGAACTCTGGCAGGCCAATGCCGCGGGCCGCTACGTGCACAAGGTCGACCAGCACGATGCGCCGCTCGACCCCAACTTCCTCGGCGCCGGCCGCTGCCTGACCGACAGCGAAGGCCGCTACCGCTTCCTGACCATCAAGCCCGGCGCCTACCCTTGGGGCAACCACCCGAACGCCTGGCGCCCGCAGCACATCCACCTGTCGCTGTTCGGCCAGAGCTTTGCGAGCCGCCTGGTCACGCAGATGTACTTCCCCGGCGACCCGCTGATGCAGTACGACCCGATGATCACCGGCACGCCCGAGCGCTACCGCAACCGGCTCGTTGCCGATTTCAGCCTCGACATCACCGAGGAGGGCTACGCGCTGGGCTACCAGTTCGACATCGTGCTACGCGGCGCCGATGAGACGCCGTTCGAGAACCGCTGAGCAGAAGGAGACGACCACCATGTTGATGACCGCACAGGAAGCCGACTTCGGCCAGACCCCCTCCCAGACCGTGGGCCCCTACTTCGCCTATGGCCTCACCGCCACGCAGTACGGCTACGACTTCGACCAGCCCTTCGACGCCGTCGTGGCGCTAGCCACCGCCGGCGGCGAGCGCATCCGCCTCGAGGGCCGGGTGATCGATGGCGACGGCAACCCGATCAGCGACGCGCTGGTCGAGATCAGCCAGCCCGACGGCGAAGGCCGCTATCCGCAGACGCCGGAAGAAGCCCGCGCGCTGGGCTTTCGCGCCTTCGGCCGCGTCGGCACCGGCACCGATGCACAGAACCGCTTCGTGTTCCACACCGTCAAGCCCGGCGCCGAGACGCCCGGCGAGGCGCCGCACATCAACGTGATCGTGCTGATGCGCGGCCTGCTGCTGCACGCCTTCACCCGTGTGTACTTCGGCGACGAGGCCGAGGCCAACGCGAAGGACGCAGTGCTGCAGAGCGTGCCGGCCGAGCGCCGCCACACGCTGATCGCCGAGCGCGTCGAACAGGGCGGCGCGGTGAGCTACCGCTTCGACATTCGCATGCAGGGCAAGGACGAGACGGCCTTCTTCGACGTCTGATCTCTCAGGGAAATCCCGGACACAAAAAAGCCCGCATCGCGCGGGCTTTTTTCTTTGGGGGCGGGACGCTTGCCTACTTCGCCGCTTGATGGATGCGGGACTCGGGCACCGTCTTCAGCTCGCCGGGCACCGAGCTGATGTAGCTGGCCAGCGTCTTGAGTTCGGCGTTGGTGAACTTCTTGGGTTCAACCTGCCCGGCCATCACCGCGTTCGAGCGGCCGAGGTGGGCGTTGTTCTTGACGCGGTACGACTTGAGCGCCACGAAGAGGTAGTCGGCGTGCTGGCCGGCCAGCTTGGGCACCGTGCCGTCGTTCGGCGTGTTGAAGTTGGCGCCGTGGCACTTGGTGCAGCTGTTGTCGGGACCGTTGCGGCCGACGAGCGCGGTGATGTCGTCGGGCATGGCCTTGGCCAGGGCGGCCGGCGGCGCATCGCCTTCCTTCGTGCCCAGCTGGCTGTAGTAGGCGGCCAGATCGGCCACGTCCTGCTCGCTGAGCGTGTCGGCAATGGCGCGCATGGTGGGGTGCTTGCGGTCGCCGCCCTTGTAGGCGGTGAGCGCGGAGGCGATGTAGGTGGCGCTCTGGCCAGCGATCATCGGCACCTTGTGGATCTCCGGGAAGCTGGCCTGGTAGCCGATGATGCCGTGGCAGCCCACGCACATCGCAACCTTCTTCGCCCCGTCCTGGGCCTTGCCCGTGACTTGTTGGGCTTCTGCCGAGAGCGTCACGCAAGCGACAGCAAGGGCAAACATCGTGGTCAACAACTTGTTCATTTTGCGCGCACAATCTCGTGGAGATACAGTTTTTCGAATCAACATTCGATTATATGCAAGGGTCCCGCGGGAACCCCGCGCAGGCGCCCAAGAGGCTGTGCGATGCGAATCGAGTGTGTTCTTTTCTCCACCCTGCCTTTCCACCTCGCCTCCGCTCACTCATGAAATTCAAGGGCTCAGACAACTACGTCGCCACTCAGGACCTGATGCTGGCGGTCAATGCCGCCATCACCCTCAAGCGTCCGCTGCTCGTCAAGGGCGAGCCCGGCACGGGCAAGACCATGCTGGCCGAGGAGGTGGCGCAATCGCTGGGACTGCCGCTCCTGCAGTGGCACATCAAGTCGACCACCAAGGCGCAGCAGGGCCTCTATGAATACGATGCGGTGAGCCGCCTGCGCGACTCGCAGCTCTCCGACGTGGACGGCGGCGAACGCGTCAAGGACATCCAGAACTACATCGTCAAGGGCGTGCTCTGGCAGGCCTTCACGGCCGACCAGCCGGTGGCGTTGCTGATCGACGAGATCGACAAGGCCGACATCGAATTCCCGAACGACCTGCTGCGCGAAATCGACCGCATGGAGTTCTACTGCTACGAGACGCGCGAACTCATCCGCGCCAAGCACCGGCCGGTGGTGTTCATCACCTCCAACAACGAGAAGGAACTGCCCGACGCCTTCCTGCGCCGCTGCTTCTTCCACTACATCAAGTTCCCCGACGCCGAGACGATGAAGAACATCGTGGCGGTGCATTTCCCCGGCCTGAAGCAGGCGCTGCTCACGGCCGCGATGAAGACCTTCTACGACGTGCGCAACCTGCCCGGCCTGAAGAAGAAGCCCTCGACCTCCGAGCTGCTCGACTGGCTCAAGCTGCTGGTGGCCGAAGACATTCCGCTCGAGGCCCTGCAGAGCAAGGACGACAAGGTCGCCGTGCCGCCGCTGGTGGGCGCGCTGCTCAAGAACGAACAGGACGTGACGCTCTTCGAGAAGCTCGTCTTCATGCAACGCAACAACCGATGAACCCGTCGCCTCGGCCGCACCCCACGAGCCAACTGCTCAAGCTGGGCGTGGCCCAGGCGGTGCTGTTCGTGGCGGGTGCGCTGCTGGGCCGCTGGGTCGGCCTGCTGCTGGGCCTCGATGCCTTCGGCCCCGGTGGCTACGGCAACAAGGAGATCTTCGGCATCCTGCTGATCGGCCTGGGCGGCGGTGGCGGGGTGCAGCTGGCGCGGGCCTGGTATGTGCGCAAGTACGGCAATCCGAGAAGCTGAATTCAGGGGTGTTTGAGATGGCGTTCGTCGAACCTGTCACGCTGAAGGCCCGCGACATCGCGCTGGTGCCGCTGTCGCTGGACCACGAAGAGGGCCTGCGCGCCGCGGCCGCCGACGGCGAGCTCTGGAAGCTGCGCGTCACCTCCGTGCCCGAGCCGGAGAACACCCGCACTTACATCGAGACCGCGCTCAAGACGAGCGACCGCTTTGCCTTCGCCGTCACCGAGGCGGCCACCGGCACGGTGCTCGGCAGCACCAGCTTCCACGACATCCTGCCGGCCGTGAAGCGCGTCGAGATCGGCTACACCTGGTACGCCGCGCGCTGCCAGCGCACCCACGTCAACACCACCTGCAAGCTGCTGATGCTCACGCATGCGTTCGACACGCTCGGTTGCAACGTCGTGGGCTGGCGCACCGACAATTTCAACTTCGCCTCGCAGCGCGCCATCGAGCGGCTCGGCGCGAAGAAGGACGGCGTGATCCGCGGCCACGCGATGCGCCGCGACGGCACCGTCCGCGACACCGTCATGTACAGCCTGCGCGCGGGCGAGTGGCCCGAGGTGAAAGCCCAGTTGCTCTACCTGCTCGACAAGCCGCGAAGCTGAAAGGACAAGCCCGCCATGCTGATCGATTTCTTCTACACCCTGCGCTCGGCCAAGCTGCCCGTGTCCGTCAAGGAATACCTCACGCTGCTCGAGGCGCTGCAGGCCGACGTGGTGGGGCCCAACTCCGACGGCGCCTTCGGCCTCGACGACTTCTACTACCTCTCGCGCACCGCGCTGGTGAAGGACGAGAAGCACTACGACAAGTTCGACCGCGCCTTTGCCGCCTACTTCAAGGGCGTCGAGATGCTGGCCGACTTCACCAAGGAAGTGCCGCTCGACTGGCTCAAGAAGACGCTCGAGCGCGAGTTCACGGCGGAAGAAAAAGCCAAGATCGAGAAGATGGGCTGGGACGAGCTCATGGACACGCTCAAGAAGCGCTTCGAGGAGCAGAAGGAGCGCCACGAAGGCGGCAGCAAGTGGATCGGCACCGGCGGCACCTCGCCCTTCGGCCACGGCGGCTACAACCCGCAAGGCATCCGTATCGGCGGTGCCGGCAAGAACAAGAGCGCCGTGAAGGTGTGGGACCAGCGCGCCTACAAGGACTACGACGACAGCCAGGAACTGGGCACGCGCAACATCAAGGTCGCGCTGCGCCGCCTGCGCAAGTTCGCGCGCGAAGGCCACGAGGAAGAGCTGGACCTCGACACCACCATCCAGTCGACCGCGGCCAACGCCGGCTATCTCGACATCAAGATGCGGCCCGAGCGCCACAACAACGTCAAGGTGCTGCTGCTGATGGACGTGGGCGGCACGATGGACGAGCACATCCAGCGCGTCGAGGAGCTGTTCTCGGCCGTGAAGACCGAGTTCAAGCACCTCGAGTTCTATTACTTCCACAACTGCGTCTACGACTTCATGTGGAAGAACAACAAGCGCCGCTTCTCCGAGAAGTTCGCGACCTGGGACATCCTGCGCAAGTACAACAAGGACTACAAGCTCATCTTCGTCGGCGACGCGACCATGAGCCCCTACGAGATCCTGCAGCCCGGCGGCAGCGTCGAATACAACAACGAGGAGGCCGGCGCCGAGTGGATCCAGCGCCTCACCCACACCTTCCCGAAGTTCGCCTGGATCAATCCCGAGCCCCAGGGCGTGTGGCAGTACCGGCAAAGCATCGCGGTGATGCAGCAGCTGATGTCGAACCGCATGTACCCGCTGACCTTGCGGGGTCTTGAAGAAGCGATGCGGATGCTGTCCAAGTAGGACGCCACCGCCTGTATCCGGGCGCTTCAGGAAGCGGCGGATCTTGCTGTCAGAATCCGCCCATGGTCAGGGTGGTTTCCGCTTTTGCGCCGGCGTGGTGGCCGGCTTTGCTTTTTTCCGGCGTCCTGCTCTTGCAAGGCTGCAGCCTGCTGCCGAAAAAGGAAAGCGCCGAAGGCAAGCCGGTCGCGGGCCTGGTACGCAGCGGCGAGGCCGGCACCACGGGCGACAAGGACAACAAGGACGAGAAGAAGGCCGAACGGCGCGACGCCTTCACCGTCGATGTGCGCGGGCCCGAAACGGTTCGCGACTACCTCGCGCTCCACCTCGAAATCCAGCGCTACCGCGAACTCGACGACCTCGGCGCCACCGAGATCTCGCGGCTCATGGTGGCCGCCGAGACCAACGCCCGCGAGCTGCTCGGCACCCTCGGCTACTTCACGCCCACGCTGACGCTCGAACTCAACGAGACGCCCGAGGGCGCCAAGGCCCCGCGCGAAATCGTCATCACGGTCGCGCCCGGCGAGCTCACCCAGGTGAGCAACGTGCAGATCAGCTACGCCGGCCCGATCGCCGACGACGCGGCCGCCGAAGCCCAGCGCGACGCGATCCGCACCGGCTGGGCATTGCGCGCCGGACTGCCCTTCACCCAGCAGGCCTGGGACGACGCCAAGACCACCGCCCTGCGCAGCCTGACCGCCAAGCGCTTCCCGACCGGCAACATCGAGGTCAGCCGCGCCGAGGTCGATGCCGACCGCAGCGAAGCCCGCCTCGGCGTCACCTACCAGTCGGGGCCGGCGTACAAGTTCGGCCCGCTGGTGCTGCGCGGCCTCCAGCGCTACGACCCCGACGGCGCGCGCCGCATCGCCCGCCTGCCCACCGGCACCGACTACGACCAGCAGAAGCTGCTCGACGCCCAGCAGCGCCTGGCCAGCAGCGGCTACTACGACTCGGTGTTCCTCACGCTCGACACCGAGAGCGGCAACCCGCTGGCCGCGCCCGTGGTCGCGCAGTTGCGCGAGGCGCCGCTGCAGAAGGTGGTGATGGGCGCGGGCTTCACCACCGACAACGGGCCGCGCCTCTCGATCGACCACATCCACAACCAGCTGCCGCTGCTCGGATGGCGCGCGGTGTCGCGGCTCTCGGTGGACAACGACATCAAGTCGCTCGGCACCGAGTGGAACGCCATCCCCAACGACCGCGGCTGGCGCTGGTTCACCGGCGGCGAACTCAAGCGCGAGGCGTCGGGCAGCTACATCGTCGACAGCGGGCGCCTGCGGGGCGGGCGCAACAAGTCCAGCGACCACATCGACCGCAGCTATTTCCTGCAGTACGACTACGCGCAGAACCGCGGCACCAATGCGCCGCCCTCGGCCTCGGCGGTCACCGCCAACTGGGGCTGGACCGGACGCTACTTCGACAACAACGCTGCCCCCACGCGCGGCCACGCCCTCGCGCTCGAAGTGGCGGCGGGCTACACGCTCACGGGGCAGCAACTGCCCTTCACGCGCACCTATGCACGCTGGCTCGGCATCGTGCCGATCGGCGCGGCCGAGGACACCGAGACGCGCGCACGCCGCAGCCGCCTGCAGCTGCGTGTCGAGGCCGGCGCGGTCGCGGCCAAGGAGAGCGCGCAGATCCCCTCCACCCTGATGTTCCTGACCGGCGGCGACACCACCGTGCGCGGCTACAGCTACAAGCAGATCGGCACCGTGCGCGCCGACGGCCAGACCATCGCGGGCCGCTACCTCGGCGTGGCGAGCGTCGAGTGGCAACGGCCCTTCGTCTACAACGGCAAGCTCACCGAATGGGAGAGCGTGGTGTTCGTCGACGCCGGCGCCGTGGCCGACAAGCCCGGCGAGCTCAAGCCCAAGGTGGGCGTGGGCGTCGGCGCGCGCTGGCGCAGCCCGGTGGGACCGGTGCAGGCCGACCTCGCCTACGGCGTGGACTCGAAGAAATTCCGTTTGCACCTGCGCCTGGGCTTCACCTTCTGACCTCCCGCACCGATGTCGACCGACCCCGTCTCCACGCCTACGCCCATGCCACCCGCCGTCCGCCGCTCGCGCGCGCGCCGGGCGCTGCGCGCGCTGGCGTGGACCGCGACGGCACTGTTCGCGACGGTGCTCCTGCTCGGCGCGGGCGCCTGGTGGTGGCTGGGCTCGGACAAGTCGCTGGCCTTCGCGCTCGCGCAGGCGGCGCAGCGGCTGCCTGCGGGCCAGACGCTCGAAAGCCGCGACGTGACCGGCTCGCTGCGCACCGGCGGGCGCATCGGCTGGCTCAGGTACCAGAGCGAGAGCATCGCCGTCGAGGTCCACGACACCACCATCGGCTGGCAGCTGGCCCCTCTGTTCCAGCGCAAGGTGCAGCTCGGCGAGGCGCATGCGGCGCAGGTGCTGATCGAGCGGCGCGGCCCGCCGAGCGACAAGCCCGTCGAGCCGCTGGCGCAGCTCGCACTGCCGGTCGACGTGGACGTGCCCTTCCGCATCGACGATCTGCGCTGGGCCGGCCCGCCCGCGCTGCAGGCGCGCAACCTTGCCGGCAGCTACAGCTACAAGGCCGCGGAACATGCGCTCGAGGTCAAGGGCGTCGACATTGCCGACGGCCACTACGGCGCACGCATCAGGCTGCAGGGCCCGGCGCCGATGGCGCTCGACGCGTCGCTCGATGGCCGCGTGAAGGCGCCGCTCGCCGAGGACCACAGCATCGACGTGCTGGCCCAGGCCACAGTGAAGGGCACGCTGTCCGGCACGGCGGCGCGGCTGCAGGTCGCCGCCGAACTGAAGCCCGCCGAAGAGAACGCCGAAGCGCCCATGGAAGCCAGCCTGAAGACGCAGATCGCGCCCTGGCTGCCGCAGCCGGTGATCGATGCCAAGGCCGACCTGCGCAACGTCGATGCATCGAGCCTGTGGCCGGGCGCCCCGGAAACCCGGCTGACCGGCACCATCGCGCTCGAACCCGATGCGGACGCGGGCCCGGCCGCATGGAAGGCTTCCGCCGACATTCGAAACGCCTTGCCCGGCCCCTGGGACGAAGCGAAACTGCCGGTCGAACAGGTGCAAGGGCGCGTGGGTTTCGACGGCACCCACTGGACCCTCCCCGAAGCCACCGTGCGAGCCGGCGGCGGCCGCATCGAGGCCGAAGGCCGCTGGAGCCCCGCACCGTCGCCGTGGCAGGCGCGTGCCACGGTGCGCGGCGTGCGGCCCGGCGCGCTGTACAGCGAGCTCTCCGGCGCGCCCGTCAGCGGCCAGCTCACCGCGCAACAGCGCGAGGACACCATCGCCTTCGACATCGCGCTCAGGGCGGAAGGCGGCGCCGGCAGCAAGGCGCTGCCGGGCTTCGCGCTCGACCGCGCGTTGGCCCAGGGCCAATGGAAAGACCAGGTGCTCGACCTGCGCACGCTGCGCATCGAGGCCCAGCGTGCCAGCATCGCCGGCAGGCTGCAGGTGCGCGTGGCCGAGCAGGCCGCGAGCGGCAAGCTGAGCCTCGCGCTGCCCGGCGGCGGTGCGCAGCTTGACGGCCGCATCGCGCCGAACGCGGGCGGCGGCGACATCCAGGTGCGCATCGACGATGCCGACGCCGTGCAGCGCTGGGTCGAGGCCCTGCCTGGCCTCTCGGGCCTGTTCGCGGGCGCGACGGCCCAGGGCGCCGCCAGACTCGATGCGAGCTGGCAAGGCGGTTGGCAGACCATCCAGCGCCGGATCGGGAACGCCAACGCGCCGGCGCAGCGCGGTGTCGCGGAGCCCAGCCTCAAGGCCGCGCTCGGCGTGCCCCGCCTCGACCTGGCCTTGCCGGCCACCCAACCCGGCGGGAGCGCCATCGCGGTGCAACTGCGCGAACTGCAGGCCGACCTTGCGGGCCGCCTCGCCGCGGCCACGCTGGCGCTCAAAGGCGAAGCCCGCACCGGCACCCAGAAATTCACGCTCGACACCCGCGCCAGCGGCGGCCTCGCGGGCGCCGGCCAATGGCGCGCGGCCCTTGCCAGCCTGCGCCTGCAGGCACAGGACAGCGCACGCCCCGGCAGCCCCTGGCTGCTGGAGCTGAGCCGCGAAGTCTCCGCCACCATCCGCGCCGGCGGCAGCGCCGGCCGTCTCGACGTCGAAGCCTCGGCCGCCGCGGCCACGCTGCGCGGCCCCGTGCCCGGCACCGTGCGCATCGACTGGCAGCCGCTGCGCTTCAGCCAGAGCGGCGCAGCGCCGAACAAGGTCTTCCGTGTGCAGTCGAAAGGCCGGATGCAGGGCCTGCCGATGGCCTGGGCCGGCGCCTTCGGCGCGAGCTCGACGCTGAGCGAACTGGGCATCAGCGGTGACCTGATGTTCGACGGCGACTGGGACATCGACGCCGGCGACACGCTGCGCGCCAAGGCCCGGATCGCGCGCCAGAGCGGCGACATCCGCGTGCAGGCCGGCGAGGCCGCGCTCGTCACCCGCATCATGAGCAACGGAACCGGCACCGCGAGCGAGCGCACGATGAACGCCGCCCCGGCGGCGGGCGCAGAAGCCCCCAGCACACCGGCCGGCCTGCGCCAGGCCGAGCTGCGGCTCGATGCCGAAGGCGATGCGATGCGCGCCGCGCTCGCGTGGGACAGCGAGCGCGCAGGCAGGATCAACGCCGATGTGAACACGCGCGTGACGCAACGCGCCGGCGGCTGGCAATGGGCGCCCGATGCGCCGCTGGGCGGCACCATCAAGGCCACGCTGCCCAACCTCGGCGTGTGGTCGATGCTCGCGCCGCCGGGCTGGCGCATCGCCGGCACGCTCGACGCCAACGCCGCGCTCTCTGGCAACCGCGCCGCACCGCGCTGGAACGGCACGCTCGGCGCCGACAAGCTCGCGCTGCGCGCACCGGTCGAAGGGCTGGACCTGCGCGACGGCCGCCTGCGCGCCACGATGACCGGCGAGCGCATCGAGGTCACCGAGTTCACCCTCAAGGGCGGTGCCGGCAGTTCGGCGCGCATCGGCGGCCAGAGCGGCAACCGCAGCACCGCGGCGAGCGAAGCCGGCACCGACGGCGGATCGCTCTCGGCGCGCGGCGACCTCGGCTGGGGCGCATCGGGTGCGTCGGCACCCGGCATCCGCATGGCCCTGCAAGGCGAACTGCGCGCGCTGCGCGTGCTGGTGCGCACCGACCGGCAGGTCACGCTCTCGGGCGACCTGCAGGCGCGGCTCGACAACGGACAGTTCACCGTGCGCGGCAAGCTCAAGACCGACCGTGCCGTGATCATCCTGCCCGACGAAACCGCGCCCAGCCTCGGCAGCGACGTGGTCGTGCGCTCGGCCGCCAAGGACCGCGAGGCCGCCGAAGCGGCGCAGCGCGAATCGGCACGCGCCGATGCCCAGGCCGCCAGGCCCCAGACCGCCAGGCCGCCCGACATCGTCGTGAACTTCAACCTCGGCGACGACTTCGCGGTGCAGGGGCGCGGCATCACCACGCGGCTTGAAGGCGACCTCGAAATCCGCAGCACCAAGCTGAATGCCCCGCCGCGCATCACCGGCGAGGTCAAGACGGTGAGGGGCCAGTACCGCGCGTACAGCCAGCAGCTCGACGTGGAAACCGGCGTGGCGCGCTTCAACGGGCCTTTCGACAACCCGGCGCTGGACATCCTCGCGATCCGGCCCAACCTCTCGCAGCGCGCCGGCGTGCAGATCACGGGCACTGCGCAATCGCCGCGCGTCAAGCTCTACTCGGAGCCCGCGCTGTCGGACGCCGAAACGCTGTCGTGGGTGATCCTCGGGCGCGCCTCGGCCACCAGCGGCGGCGAATCGGCACTGCTGCAGCAGGCCGCGCTGGCGGTGCTGGGCAAGATCGGCAAGAGCGGCAGCGGCGGCAGCCTGGCCAGCCGCTTCGGCCTCGACGAACTCGGCTTCAAGGGCCCCGGCAACGGCGGCGACCTGCGCGAGTCGGCCGTGACGCTGGGCAAGCGGCTGTCGAAGGATTTCTACGTGACCTACGAGCGCAGCCTGGGCGGCACCTTCGGCACGATCTTCATCTTCTACGACCTCACGCAAAGGCTCACGCTGCGCGGGCAGGCCGGACAGACAAGCGGCCTCGACCTGATCTACACGGTGAAGTACGACTGAGCGGAATCCTAGGGACTTCCGATCTTGACCGGGTCATGGGCGCGGTCAAGAATCGTCGACGCCTTCACCGAGGAGCGACGATGAACAATGATGGAGACAAGGGCGACCGCCGCCCGAATCCGGTATCGGACCGTCTGTCGAACGACGCACCGGCATCGCCACGGATCACCCTCGTGCGCAGCGCGCTGCATGCGGTGATCGCGGTCATCGCCCTCATCGCGCTCGGCACGTCGATCCCCCATTGGGGCGGCGACAACTTCCCGGTGCTGAGCCTGGTGATCTACGTGGCCGGCATGGTGTTCATCGCCATGCCGCTGTGCCTGTTCTACGAGACGCTGCTCAAGTCGCAGCAGGAGCGCACCGGACACCACGGCTTGAGCGTTTGATCCGTGGCGTGGCTGCCCCCTATAGTGGCAGCCGCATGAAGAGCGCATCCCGCATTCCCATCGCGCTCACCGCGCTGCGCGCCCTGCTCGCGCCGGTCGTGGCGGGGCTGGCCGTCTTCCATCCCGATCCGTGGGCGTCGCGGGCTTCCCGTCCGATGTTTTCGATGGCGTCATTGCCCGCAGGCTCGGCATCGCAACGCCCGGCCTGCGCCAGCTCGACAGCATCGCCGACACCTTCTTCTACATTGCCGCGAAAACCGAGGGAACCCATGCTCAGAATCATCACGACACTTCTCGCACTCTTCATGGCTGTGTCCGTGGCGGCCGAGGAACTTCGCGTTCCGCTGCAAGGCCGCGACGATCTCGTGTTCGACCTGCCCGCGGGATGGCAGGGCCAGGTGCGGCGAGCGCGGCCCGATCTGCCGCCGACCGTTGCCATCGCCGGCTCGCCCGCCGGGTCTCTGCAGATGCTGATCACGCCCATCTGGCCGAGCGGGTCGGCCAAGGGGCCCACGCCGGAGGAGCTTCGCGGGCTGGTGCGCGGCGCATCGGACCAGGTGCGCTCGCAGGCTGTCGAGCGCGACATCGAAATCAGCGAGCTGGGTGCGCCCGGAAAGACGGGTTACTACTTCTCCGTCACCGACCGGCAACCGGAACCCGGCGGCTACAAGTACATGACGCAAGGGGCAATGGGGCTGAACGAGCTTCGCATCACCTTCACCGTTCTGGTCAACCGCGACCCCAAGGCACTGCGGGCGACGGCGCTCGAACTGTTGCGGAACCTGCGGCGTGCGCCCTCGAGTCCCGACGGCAAGGGCCGCGCCTGACCCGCGTTCAACCCGTTCCTAACCCGCGTCGCCTCCGCCCTGCGGAAACTGCTCCTTCACATCGCCAACCTCACGCGCCCCGCCCGGCAGCAGGTTCGCGCGGTGGCTGCGAACCGCCGACGCCACGATCGGCAGCAATTGCGCGGCGGTGCCGGCTTCGAGCGCGCGGATCAGCTGCACGCGCATGCTTGGCGCCCAGAACGATTTCAGGTGCGCCGCGATCGCGTTCGTGGCCAGGGCCGCGTTGTCGGGCGACTGGGCCTGGAAGAAGGTGCCGATCTGGTTGGCCATCTTGACCAGTTGCGCCGTCGGATCGTGGTCGTGCATGCACTGCCCTTGATGTGAATGGAAATGCCGGCCGCTCGCGTCAGTGCGCGCGGAGCCCGGTCGGTGTGGGTTCGTGCCCGGCCGTCGCCACGCGCTCCGGGTGACAGTAGACCGCCAGGTCGTCGTTGCGCGCAAAGCCCACCAGCGTGAGCCGCGCGCGCTCTGCGGTGGCCACCGCGAACGATGTCGGCGCGGACACCGCGGCCAGCAACGGCACCCCGGCCATGGCGGTCTTCTGCACCATCTCGAAACTGGCGCGGCTGGTGACGGCGATGAAGCCGCTCGACGCATCGACGTCGTTGTTCGCGAGCGCGCCGATCAGCTTGTCGAGCGCGTTGTGGCGGCCCACGTCCTCGCGCAGCCACATCACCTCGCCTTCGGCCGAGCACCAGGCCGCCGCGTGCACCGCTCCGGTGGCCTGCTGCAGCGTCTGCAGCGACTGGAACTGCGACATCGCGCGGGCGATGGCCTGACGGTCCAGCGCCGCGGAATTGCCCAGCACCGGCAGCTCGCGCGACACATGGGCCAGGCTCTCGGTGCCGCACAGGCCGCAGCCGGTGCGGCCGGCGATCGTGCGGCGCCTCTGCTTCAGGCGATGGAAGGCGCCGCTCGACACCTGCAGGCGCACCGTGATGCCGAGCTCCGAAGACGCCGTCTCCACCGCGTAGAGCTCGTGCGCATGGTCCAGGATGCCTTCGCCGAGCGAGAAGCCGAGCGCGAAGTCCTCCAGATCCAGCGGCGTCGCGAGCATCACCGCATGCGAGATGCCGTTGAACTCCAGCGCCACGGGCACTTCCTCGGCCACCCAGTCCTGCACCGAGTAGGCCTCGCCGCCGCGCACGCCGCGCACCGGCAGCAGCAGCGCGCCTTCGCAGAAGGTGTCGGCGCCGTCGGCGGCAGGCAAGGTGGCGATGTCCATGGTGGCTTGCCGCTACTTGGCCGGAACCGTCTCGTTGTGCTCGTGCGCCGCCTTCAGCAGGCCCTGCTGGACCTCGTTGAAACGGCTGTACTCCTGCTGCCAGGCCGACGGCTGCATCACGGGCATGACCTGCACGGCCGTGACCTTGTACTCGGGGCAGTTGGTGGCCCAGTCGGAGTTGTCGGTGGTGATGACGTTGGCGCCCGACTCCGGGAAGTGGAAGGTCGTGTAGACCACGCCCGGCTGCATGCGCTCGGACACCGTGGCGCGCAGCACCGTCTCGCCGGCGCGGCTCTGGATGCCCACCCAGTCGCCGTTCTTCACGCCGCGCTCCTCGGCGTCGTGCGGATGGATCTCCAGCCGGTCCTCGCTGTGCCACTGGTTGTTGTCGGTGCGGCGCGTCTGCGCGCCCACGTTGTATTGCGACAGGATGCGCCCGGTGGTCAGCAGCAGCGGGAACTTGCGCGTGACCTTCTCGTCGGTGGCGACGTACTGCGTGACGATGAAGCGGCCCTTGCCGCGCACGAAGGCGTCGATGTGCATCGTCGGCGTGCCCTCGGGCGCTGCGTCGTTGCAGGGCCACTGGATGCTGCCGAGCTCGTCGAGCCGCTGGTAGCTCACGCCATGGAAGGTCGGCGTCAGCGCGGCGATCTCGGCCATGATGTCTTCGGGGCTGTCGTAGTCCATCGCGTAGCCCAGCGCCTGCGCGAGCTTCACGGTGATCTCCCAGTCGGCGTAGCCGGCCTTCGGCGGCATGACCTTGCGCACGCGCGAGATGCGGCGCTCGGCATTGGTGAAGGTGCCGTCCTTCTCGAGGAACGACGAGCCCGGCAGGAACACGTGGGCGTACTTCGCGGTCTCGTTCAGGAACATGTCCTGCACCACCACGCACTCCATGCCGATCATCGCGGCCGCCACGTGCTGCGTGTTGGGGTCGGACTGCACGATGTCCTCGCCTTCGCAGTACAGGCCCTTGAAGCTGCCACCGATCGCGGCATCGAACATGTTGGGAATGCGCAGGCCCGGCTCGGGATTGATCTGCACGCCCCAGGCGGCTTCGAACGAAGCGCGCGTGGTGCTGTCCGACACATGGCGGTAGCCCGGCAGCTCGTGCGGGAACGAGCCCATGTCGCAAGCGCCCTGCACGTTGTTCTGGCCGCGCAGCGGATTGACGCCCACGCCTTCGCGGCCGACGTTGCCGGTGACCATCGCGAGGTTGGCGATGCCCATCACGGTGGTCGAGCCCTGGCTGTGCTCGGTCACGCCCAGGCCGTAGTAGATGGCGCCGTTGCCGGCCGTAGCGAACAGGCGCGCGGCAGCGCGCAGCTCGGCCGCGGGCACGCCGGTGGCTTCTTCGGTGGCCTCGGGCGATTGCTCGGGGCGTTCGACGTACGACTTCCATTCCTTGAACGACACCGTGTCGCAGCGCTCGGCGACGAATGCGTCGGCCATCAGGCCTTCGGTGACGATGACGTGCGCCAGCGCCGTCACCACGGCCACGTTGGTGCCGGGCTTGAGCTGCAGATGGTGCGATGCCCTGATGTGCGGCGACTTCACGATGTCGATGCGGCGCGGATCGACCACGATCAGCTTCGCGCCCTGGCGCAGCCGCTTCTTCATGCGCGAGGCGAACACCGGATGGCCGTCGGTCGGGTTGGCGCCGATCACCATGATCACGTCGGCCTTGTCGACCGAGGCGAAGGTCTGCGTGCCGGCCGATTCGCCGAGCGTCTGCTTCAGGCCGTAGCCCGTGGGCGAATGGCACACGCGGGCGCAGGTGTCGACGTTGTTGTTGCCGAAGGCGGCGCGCACGAGCTTCTGCACGAGGTAGGTTTCCTCGTTGGTGCAGCGCGACGAGGTGATGCCGCCGATCGAGTCCTTGCCGTACTTGGCCTGCAGGCGCTTGAATTCGCCGGCGGCGTAGTTGAGCGCGGTGTCCCAGCTCACTTCCTGCCACGGGTCGCTGATGTTCTTGCGGATCATCGGCTTGAGCATGCGGTCCTGGTGCGTGGCGTAGCCCCAGGCGAAGCGGCCCTTGACGCACGAATGGCCTTCGTTGGCCTTGCCGTCCTTCCACGGCACCATGCGCACGACTTCGTTGCCCTTCATCTCGGCCTTGAAGGCGCAGCCCACGCCGCAGTAGGCGCAGGTGGTGATGACGCTGTGCTCGGGCTGGCCGAGCCAGATCACCGACTTCTCCTGCAGTGTGGCCGTGGGGCAGGCTTCGACGCAGGCGCCGCAGCTCACGCATTCGGAATCCATGAAGGCCTCGTCCTGGCCCGGCGACACGCGCGACTCGAAGCCGCGGCCGCTGATGGTGAGCGCGAAGGTGCCCTGGGTCTCCTCGCAGGCCCGCACGCAGCGGTTGCAGACGATGCACTTCGAGGGGTCGTAGCTGAAGTACGGGTTCGACTCGTCCTTCTTGTCCTTCAGGTGGTTGGCGCCGTCGAAGCCGTAGCGCACGTTGCGCAGGCCGGTGACGCCCGCCATGTCCTGCAGCTCGCAGTTGCCGTTGGCCGAGCAGGTGAGGCAATCGAGCGGATGGTCGGAGATGTAGAGCTCCATCACGCCCTTGCGCAGGTCCTGCAGCTTGGGCGTTTGGGTGCGCACCTTCATGCCGGCTTCGGCGGGCGTGGTGCACGAGGCGGGAAAGCCCTTGCGGCCCTCGATCTCGACCAGGCACAGGCGGCACGAGCCGAAGGGCTCGAGGCTGTCGGTGGCGCAGAGCTTGGGCACGTTGATGCCTGCATCGACCGCCGCGCGCATGAGCGACGTGCCTGCGGGCACGGTGACTTCGGTGCCGTCGATTTCCAGCGTGACCTCGCGCGTCGATTCGCGCTTGGGGGTGCCGTAGTCGATTTCTTTCAGATGGTCCAACATGTGTTCTTGTCTCCTGCTGCTGTGCGGCCAAGCGCTCAGGCGGCTTTGCGATCGGGGACCACGAGACCGAAGTCCTGTGGGAAATGGTCGAGTGCGGAAAGCACCGGGAACGGCGTCATGCCGCCCATGGCGCACAGCGAGCCGTGGACCATGGTGTTGCACAGGTCGCGCAGCAGGATGACCTGCTCCACCCGGTTCTGGTCGGCCCGGATCTTGTCGATCACCTCGACGCCGCGGGTCGAGCCGATGCGGCACGGCGTGCACTTGCCGCACGACTCGATGGCGCAGAACTCCATCGCATAGCGCGCGAGCTTCGAGAGGTCGGCCGTGTCGTCGTGCACCACGATGCCGCCGTGGCCGACCGTGCCGCCCACCGCCGCGTACGCTTCGTAGTCGAGCGGCAGGTCCCACTGCGATTCGGGCAGGTAGGCGCCCAGCGGCCCGCCGACCTGCACCGCCTTGATCGGCCGGCCCGAGGCCGAGCCGCCGCCATAGTCGTACAGCAGCTCGCGCAGCGTGACGCCGAAGGCCTTCTCGACCAGGCCGCCCCGCTTGATGTTTCCGGCCAGCTGCATCGGCAGCGTGCCGCGCGAACGGCCGACGCCGAAGTCGCGGTAGAACCCGGCCCCGCGCGCCAGGATCAGGGGCACGCTCGCGAGCGTGATCACGTTGTTGATCAGCGTGGGCTGTCCGAACAGGCCGGTGATGGCCGGCAGCGGCGGCTTGGCGCGCACGATGCCGCGCTTGCCTTCGAGGCTTTCGAGCAGCGCCGTTTCCTCGCCGCACACGTACGAGCCCGCGCCCTTGCGCACCTCGAGCCAGAAGCTCCGGCCCGAGCCGAGGATGTCGCCGCCCAGGAAGCCGGCGGCCTCGGCCACGCGGATCGCCTCGTTCATCGTCGCGATGGCGTGCGGGTACTCCGAGCGGATGTAGACGTAGCCCTTGGTCGCGCCGGTGGAAACGCCGGCGATGGTCATGCCCTCGATCAGCATGAAGGGGTCGCCCTCCATCGTCATGCGGTCGGAAAAAGTGCCCGAGTCGCCTTCGTCGGCGTTGCAGACGATGTACTTCTGCGCGGCCGGCGTGGCCAGCACGGTCTTCCACTTGATGCCAGCCGGAAAGGCTGCGCCGCCGCGGCCGCGCAGGCCCGAATCGAGCACCTGCTGCACGACCTCTTCGGGCTTCAGCGCCAATGCGCGGCGCAGGCCGGCATAGCCTTCATGCGCCTCGTAGTCGGTGAGCGACACCGGATCGGTAATGCCCATGCGTGCGAAGGTCAGGCGCTCCTGCTTCTTCAGGTACGGAATCTCTTCGGTCAGGCCCAGCGACAGCGGATGCTTCTGTGCGCCCTCGGCGAAGCCGGCGTCGAACAGGTCGGCCACGTCGTCGATGGTCACCGGCCCGTAGGCCACGCGCCCGGCCGGCGTGCTCACTTCGACCATCGGCTCGAGCCAGAAGAGGCCGCGCGAACCGTTGCGCACGAGGTTGAACGCCACGCCGCGGATGGCGGCTTCCTGCGCGATGCGCTCGGCCACGCGCTCTGCGCCCACCGCCAATGCCGCCGAATCGCGCGGCACGTAGATCGTGATGCCGCTCATGCGCAGTCTCCGTATTGCGCCACCAGCGCGTCGAACGAACGCGGCGTCATGCGCGCATGCGGCTCTTCGTCGATGGTCATCGCGGGCGACGAGGCGCACAGGCCGAGGCAGAAGGCCGGCTCGAGCGTGAAGCTGCCGTCCTTCGAGTGGCCGTGCGCGCTGCAGCCGAGGCGCAGCTCCGCGTGGGCGAGCAAGGCGTCGGCGCCCATCGACTGGCAAGCCTCGGCGCGGCAGATCTGGATCACGTGGCGCGCCGCGGGTGCCGAGCGGAAGTGGTGGTAGTAGGTGATGACGCCGTGCACTTCGGCGCGCGAGAGATTCACGCCCTCGGCGATCGTCGTCACCGTGTGCGGCGGGATGTAGCCCAGCGCGTCCTGCACGTCGTGAAGGATCGGGAGCAAGGCCCCCGGTTCGTCTGCGCGCTGCTGCAGGACCTGGCGCACGGCGGCCAGTTCATCGGATTCGCTCATCGTGGAATGTCGGCCCACTTCGTTCATGCGGCGCTCCTGACCGGGTTTTTGTTCATCGTGATCGTCCTGTCCCGGCTTTTCATCCTACGACCGAAACACGCTCGCAGACACTGCCGATTGCCCTAGGAAAACAGTGCGGTTTCCCGCTCTGGAGGCACTGTCGGGGAATACGGTGGCAAAGGCCTTGACTCAGATCAATTTCCGGGAAACGAGGCCGCTTGCGGGCTGCCCGCAGCCGACTTGGAAACCGTGCTCACCACCTCGCGCAGCCCCGCCAGTGCCGGCTCGACGATGGCCGGATCGGCGCCCACCGCGTAGACCGCGTACGCGGGGTAGAGAAACTCCGGCGTGTGCGGCACGCGGCGCAGTTGCCCCGACGCCAGGTGGCCGCGCACCACGTCGAGCCGGAAGTAGCCGGTGCCGCCCGCGGCCAGCAGGTACTCGCGCCCCAGCGGACCGAGGCCGGCCTGCACCGCCGCGTTGGACAGCTCGGGAAAGGCGAGACCGTGCTGCGGCGCGTAGACGATGGCGACATCGAGCACGCCCGCCGCCACCTTGTCGAGCAGGTCCTGCGGAAAGCCCACCTCCGTGCGGACCGCGAGCTGCGGCGCTGTCTTGCGCAGCCACACACAGCAGCCAGCGCAGCAGCAGCGGGTCCCAGAGGTTGATCTCGCAGCCGGCCGCCAGCACGGCCTGGCTGCCGTCGGGCACCGCGACCTGGTGGCGTGCCCGCTCCCAGACCTGGACCAGCGTGGTGGCATGCGGCAGGAACTGCTCGCCCGCCGGCGTGAGCGCGGCCCCGGCCTTGTTGCGCACGAAGAGTTTGCGGCGCAGCAGCTCCTCGAGCGTTCGCACGCGTGCGCTCACCGGGGTCTGCGTGACATGCAGGCGCTCCGCGGCGCGTTGGAAGCTGCGCGGTCACTCGGAGAAAAAACTGCATCGGGGCATTCTTTTGCCGATGCGTTCAGGGCCCTCGTCGACGAAGCCTGCATGCTCGCCGAGGCCTTGCTGAGTCCCCGAAGGATCATCGAGGACGTCGAGCAGATGCGCGCCTTGCAGGTCGCGGCGGACACCATCGAAGCCACCGACCCGTGGCCTGCCGATGTGCTGCGCTCGCGCGCCTCGCGCATCGGCCTTCGCTGAAGAACAGAAGAGTGGAATTACGACGAGAGGCGGCTCTGCTCGATGTGCTTGCGGCGCATCGGGCGCAGCACGAACCACGCCATCAGGGCCGCGACCGCATTCACCGCGCTGGCGACGATGAAGACGGCATGCCAGCTGCCGGTGGACGCGGCGAGCACGCTGGAGAGCGGCACCAGCAGCGAGGCCGTGCCCTTCGCGGTGTAGAGCATGCCGGCGTTCGATGCGGCGAACTTGGAGCCGAAGGTGTCGGCGCAGGTCGAGGGGAACAGGCTGTAGATCTCGCCCCAGGCGAAGAACACCATGCCGGTCAGCAGCACGAAGAGCAGCGGGTTGTGGCCGTAGTGGTAGAGCGCGAGGATGCCGACCGATTCGAGCGCGAAGGCGATGAACATGGTCTGCTCGCGGCCGATCTTGTCGGAGACCCAGCCGAAGAAGGGGCGCGTCAGGCCGTTGAGCACGCGGTCGATGGCGAGCGCGAAGGTCAGCGCGGGCAGCACGATGCCCATGATGTTGACCGGCACGTCCATGATCTTGAAGTCCTGCGCAATGGGCGCGAGCTGCGCGGTGGCCATGAGGCCGCCGGCCGCCACCATCACGAACATCGCGTACATCACCCAGAAGATGGGCGAGCGCAGCACCTCGGACGGTGCGTAGTCGCGCTTCGACTGCTGCACGTTGCGGCTGTTCGACGCCTTCGCATGGTCGGGCGCGCGGGTCAGGAGCCAGGCCAGGGCGAAGACGATCACGCCCTGACCGATCCCAAAATAGAGAAAGGCAGACTCGTAGCCGCTGGTCTTGATCATCACGGAGATCGGGATGATCGTGAGGGCCGATCCGGCGCCGAAGCCCGCCGCGGTCATGCCCGCAGCGAGGCCCCGGCGATCGGGGAACCACTTGAGCGCATTGCCCACGCAGGTGCCGTACACCGCGCCGGCACCGATGCCGCCGACAGCCGCCGCGATGTAGAGCATCGGCAGCGAGGCAGCGAACGAATTGAGCACCCATCCGAGGCCGCAGAGAACACCGCCCACCAGCACCACCGGACGCGGGCCGAAGCGGTCGACGAGGTAGCCCTCGATGGGCACCAGCCAGGTCTCGGTGAGCACGAAGATCGTGAAGGCCACCTGGATCGCGGCGCGGCTCCAGCCGTGTTTCTCGGCGATCGGATTGACGAAGAGCGTCCAGCCGTACTGGAGGTTCGCGATCATCGCCATGCAGACGATGCCGATCAGCAACTGTCCCCATCGGTAAGCCTCGGATCGCGTGGCGGTCGTCGCGCCGTAGGTGGAATCCGATGGGGGATACATCGCGGGGTTGGAACCCGCAATCGTGGTCGTTGGCCGAGTCATGGAGTTGTCCTTACTGTTTTGATGGATCCGACGGTCTCGGAAAAAGCGACGCAATCAACCGAGTGAAAAGGAGAAATACATCACTTGTTTCTGCGCGTGGATGACTGTCGGACGGAGCGACTCAAAAACTCTTGACCGCAGTCAAGTTCACACGAACCGCTCGCTGTTGGGACCCCCGTGATATCCCTAGCACGATGCATCGTTGGCGGGTGCGCGGTGCATGTTTTTTGAGGTGCTTGTTCGGGGCGCGATCACGCCGACGGTGTGATCGATCAGAGCACTTGTTGATCGGCCAGCACGAGAGCAGCGCCCATCGTGCACAGGGCACCGGGTGCTCCTCGCAGCGAAATAAAGGAGGAGCGAAGCGGGGGACATTCGCGGAGGGGAGCACCCGGTGGCCTGTGCACGCGCCCTGAAGAGACGCACCCGAACACCCGCCCCAAGGCACATTCGCAAGGAGAAAAATTGACCTAGGTCAAGAAACGCAAAAATCGCGTTTGCCCTCGTCTAGGGTAAACCCTAAAATTGCGGGTAATCCCTTCAGCCTTTCTGATTCAACCTTCCGGAGCATTCCAATGAGCAACACCACCCTCGACTCCCGCGCGATCCGCACCGCCTCGCCGTCCACCACCCACGACGACGCACTGCGCGACCTGATCGCCGCCATGCCGATCGTGATCATGTACAAGGCGGCCCGCGCAGCGCTCGTGCAGCATCGCAAGAGCATTCGCAGCGCACTCACGAACTGATCGTGCCTACTCCCGAAAACAAAAGAGCGCTCGATGCGCTCTTTTGTTTTTTCAGGGCCGTGATTCATCCAGAGGTTTGAACGGCACGATCTGCGAGATCAGCGACGCGCCGTCGCTCAGCAGAAAGTCCTTGAAGGCCTGCGCCACCGGCGGCAGCCGCTTGGTGCGCCGGTGCACGACGTACCAGTTGAGCATCAGCGGAAAGCCCTCCACGTCGAGCACGCACAGGCTGCCGGCCTTCATCTCCTGGCTGATGGTGTGCGCCGACACGAAGCTCACGCCCATGCCCGCGATCACCGCCTGCTTGATCGTCTCGGTGCTGCGGATCTCCATCGCGATGTTGATGTTGTCCAACTCGCGGCCGAAGCCGTCTTCCATCGAGTGCCAGGTGTCCGAGGCCTTCTCGCGCACGACGAAAGGCTCGCGCATCAATCGCTTCAGCGGTATGGCTTTCACGCCGACCAGTGGATGCGTCGGCGCCGCGACGATCACGTACGGGTGCGGCGCAAAAGCCTGATTGAGCGTGTCGAGATCGGTGGGCGGCCGCACCATGATCGCGAGGTCGGTGAGGTTCTCGGCGATGTGCGTCAGCAGCCCCTCGCGGTTGTGTACCGTGAAGTTCAGCGTCACGCCGCGATGGCGGCTCGCGAACTCCACCAGCAGGCGCGGAAAGAAGTAGTCGCCCGCGCTGATCACGCCCACGTTGAGCTTGCCGCCCGAGACGCCCTTGAACTGCATCATCGCGTTCTCGGCCGCCTCGAACTGCTGGATGATCGCGCGGCTGATCTGCAGCAGCTCGGCGCCGGCGGGCGTGAGGAATATCTTCTTGCCGAACTGCTCGAACAACACGTTGCCGGCATGTTCCTCGAGCTTGGCGACCTGCGTCGACACGGCCGGCTGCGTGAGGTGAAGCTCCTCGGCTGCGCGCGAAAAACTCAGCAGCCGCGCGACCGCCTCGAAGACCTTCAACTGGCGCAGGGTCGCATGCTTCATCGGGAATGGGGTGGTGGCTGCAGTCGAGGGATCATCGTACCCCCTGCCACAGCCCCGGGGCACTCACTTCGGAATTCTGGCGACGTGCAGCAGGTTCGTCGTGCCGGAGAGCCCGAACGGCAGGCCGGCAATCACCACCACGTCATCGCCCACCTTCGCGAAACCTTCGGTGCGCGCCGTGCGGCAGGCGCACTCGATCATCTCGGCCACGTCATGCACGTCGTCGACGAGCACGGCATGCACGCCCCAGACCATCGCCATGCGGCGCGCGGCGGCGACGTCGGGCGTGAGGCTCAGGATCGGCACCGCGGGCCGCTCGCGCGCGGCACGCAGGCTGGTGAAGCCCGAGGAGGTGTAGGTCACGGTGGCGGCCGGCGCGAGCAGCGCGGCCACCTGGCGCATCGATGCGCAGACCGCATCGGCCGTGGTCGACAACGCGGCGTCGTGCGTGGCGTCGATGCCGGCGCGGTACGAGGGATCGGCCTCCACGCGCGCGACGATGCGGTCCATCATCGCGACCGCCTCGAGCGGGTACTTGCCCGACGCGGATTCGGCAGAGAGCATCACCGCGTCCACGCCGTCGTAGATGGCGGTCGCCACATCGGACACTTCGGCGCGCGTGGGCACCGGCGCGGCGATCATCGATTCGAGCATCTGCGTCGCCACCACCACCGGCTTGCCGCCCTTGCGGCAGGCGCGCACGATCAGGCGCTGCAGTTCGGGCACCTGCTCGGGCGGCAGTTCCACGCCGAGGTCGCCGCGCGCCACCATGAGGCCGTCGGCCAGCGCGACGATGCCGTCCAGGTGTTCGATGGCGGCGGGCTTCTCCAGCTTGGCCATGATCCAGGCGCGCGTGCCGATGATGGCGCGCGCTTCGGCGATGTCCTCGGGCCGCTGCACGAAGGACAGCGCGACCCAGTCGACGCCCATCGCGAGGCCGAAGTGCAGGTCGTCGAGGTCCTTCGGCGTGAGCGGCGAGATCGGCAGCAGCACGCTCGGCACGTTGACGCCCTTGCGGTCCGAGATCGGCCCGCCGACGATGACGGTGGTCTCCGCGAAATCGGCGCCGTGGCTGTCGACGCGCAGGCGCAGCTTGCCGTCGTCGAGCAGCAGCTCGGTGCCGGCCTGCAGCGCCGCGAAGATTTCCGGATGCGGCAGCGGTGCACGGCGGGCGTTGCCGCTGGCCTGGGTGTCCATGTCGAGGCGGAATCGCGCGCCCGCTTCGAGCTGCGCCCTGCCGCCCTCGAAGGTGCCCAGCCGCAGCTTCGGCCCCTGCAGGTCGAGCAGCACGCCGATGGGACGGCCGAACTCCTTTTCGAGCCGGCGGATGGCCTCCAGCCGCCGCGCGTGGTCGTGCTGCGAGCCGTGGCTGAAGTTGAGGCGGAACACGTCCACGCCGCGCTCGAACAGCGCGCGGATGGCCTGCTCGTCCGACGTGGCCGGGCCGAGCGTGGCGACGATCTTGGCGCTGCGGGTGCGTCTCATGGGGTGCTGTTCCTCAAGCCATCTCGTGAAGGCGGACTCTTCCGCGCTGGTCTTCCATCGTGCGCGCCAGCAGCTTGACCAGCGTGTACACGGTGTCGATGTGCGGCGTGGAGGTATCGGTCAGGCGCGCCAGCTCGACCACCGCGCCCACCAGCGCGTCGATCTCCGGCGCGCGGCCGGCTTCGACGTCCTGCAGCATCGAGGTCTTGTGCTTGCCCACCTTCTCGGCGCCGGCGATGCGCTTTTCGAGCGTCACGCGGAACTCGATGCCCAGCTTGTGCGCCACGGCCTGCGCCTCGCGCATCATCGCGGCGGCCAGGTCGCGCGAGGGCGGGTACTGGCAGATGTCGACCAGCGTCGAATGCGACAGGCTGCTGATCGGGTTGAAGGTGAGGTTGCCCCACAGCTTGAGCCAGATCTCGGCGCGGATGTTGTCGAGCACCGGCGCCTTGAAGCCCGCGCCGGTGAAGCAGGCCGACACGCGGTTCACGCGATCGCTGGTCGATCCATCGAGCTCGCCGACGGGGAAGCGATCGCCCTCGATGTGCTTCACCACGCCCGGCGCGATCAGCTCGGACGCCGGGTAGACCACGCAGCCGATCACGCGCTGCGCCGGGATCTTCGCGCTCACCGCGCCCGTGGGATCCACGCTGCGCACGGGCGTTCCTGCCAGTGCGCCGCCGTGCTTGTGGAAGTACCAGTACGGAATGCCGTTCTGCATCGTCACCACCATGGTGTCGGGCCCGAACAGCCTGGGCACGTCGTTCGCGACGGCTTCGACCTGGTGCGCCTTCATCGCGAGGATGACGATGTCCTGCGGCCCGGCCTCGTCGTAGCTGTCGGTGGCCTTCACGTTGCGCGCCACCTGTTCCCCGCCTTCGGCCGAAACGAGCTTGAAGCCGTTCGCCTTGATGGCTGCGAGGTTGGCCCCCCGCACGATGAACGTCACGTCCTCGCCGGCCAGCGCGAGTTTCGCGCCGACCAGACCGCCGATGGCGCCTGCGCCGATGACTGCTATCTTCATGTCGATCCCCAAGTAGTTGAATGCGTTGCGCGGGCCGGGCGTGGTCTCAACCGAAGCGGTTGGAGAGCGTGCCGATGCCTTCGATGCCGATCTCGACCAGGCTGCCCGGCTTCATCGAGCCAACGCCGACCGAGGTGCCGCACAGGATCACGTCGCCCGGATTCAGCGTCATGTCCTGGGAGATCAGGCTGACCAGCTGCTGCACCGAGAAGCGCATGTCGCTGATCGGGTAGTTCTGCCGTTCTTCGCCGTTCAGCACGGTGGTCACGACCAGCGTCGCGGGGTCGAGGCCGGTGGCGACCACCGGGCCCATCGGGCAGAAGGTGTCGAAGCCCTTGGCGCGCACCCACTGCGCGAACGAGGCGTCGCGGTTCAGGATGTCGGCCACCGTCACGTCGTTGGCGCAGGTGTAGCCGAACACGTGGTCGAGCGCATCGGCCTCGGCGACGGCCGTGCAGGTCTTGCCGATGACGATGCCGAGCTCGCCCTCGAACACCACCTTGCCGTCGCACAGCGGCTTGCGGATGGGCTCACCGGGCGCCAGGTAGGAGTTGGGCGCCTTCAGCAGGTAGAGCGGCTCCGCGGGCACCGGCAGGCCGAGCTTCGCGCCGAGCGCGTGGAAGTTGTTCCACAGCGCGATGACCTTGGTGGGCTCGGTGGGCGTGAGCAGCTTCAGGCCTGCCAGCACGAACACGCGGCCCGTGGGTTCGGAGCGGCCGAACATGTCGCCCTGGTGCTCGTGCACCGCATCGCCTTCGACGGTGCCGAAGGCCGCCTTGCCGGCGTGTTCGAAACGGACCCATTGCTGCTGCTTCATCTGTTGTGTGCTTTCTTGAATGAAATTCGCGAGACCCTTCGACCGGTCAGTCGAACGGGAGGTAGTCGGGGATGACGAGCGACGCGAGCAGCCTGCCCATCTCGGCGGGGTTGTGCGTCACGTGGATGCCGCACGCCTTCATCACCGCGAGCTTTTCCTGCGCGGTGCCGCGGCCGCCGGAGACGATGGCGCCCGCGTGGCCCATGCGCTTGCCGGGCGGTGCGGTGGCGCCGGCGATGAAGCCGACCACGGGCTTGCGCATGTGGTCCTTGATCCAGCGCGCGCAGATCTCTTCCTCGTTGCCGCCGATCTCGCCGACCATGATCACGGCGTCGGTGCGCGGGTCGTCGTTGAACATCTTCAGCACGTCGATGTGCTTGAGCCCGCCGACCGGATCGCCGCCGATGCCGACCACGGTCGACTGCCCGATGCCGAAGCGCGCAAGCTGGCTCGCGGCCTCGTAGGTCAGCGTGCCGGAGCGCGAGACCACGCCGATGCGGCCGCGCTGGTGGATGTGGCCCGGCATGATGCCGATCTTGATTTCGTCGGGCGTGATGAGGCCCGGGCAGTTGGGACCGAGCAGCAGGGTCTTGCGGCCCTCCATGCGACGGCGGGTGCGGATCATGTCGCGCACCGGAATGCCTTCGGTGATGCAGATGACGAGGTCGAGTTCGGCATCGACCGCCTCGTCGATCGCTGCGGCGGCGAAGGGCGGCGGCACATAGATCACGGAAACGGTGGCGCCGGTCTCGGCCTTCGCGTCTTTCACGGTGCCGAAGACGGGGATGCCGTCGAAGGACTTGCCGGCCTTGTTCGGGTTCACGCCGGCGACGAAGCACTTCTGGCCGTTGCCGTAGTCGCGGCACATCGCGGTGTGGAACTGGCCCGTCTTGCCCGTGATGCCCTGCGTGATGACGCGGGTGTGCTTGTTGATGAGGATCGACATTTCAGTTCTTCACCTCGTGTTGTTTGGCGGGGTGCTTTTGTTCTTGGTGCTGTTGTTCGGGGCACGTGCACAGGCCACCGGGTGCTCCCCTCCGCGAATGTCCCCCGGGGGCTGCGCCCCCTCCTCCTTTATTTCGCTGCGGGGAGCACCCGGTGCCCCGTGCACGAGAAGCGCGGCTGTAGTGCTGGCCGATCAACGACTGCGCTGACCGATCACGCCGATGGTGTGCTCTGCGCAGCGAAATAAAGGAGGAGGCATGCGGCCTTAGGCCGCGCCGGGGGACATTCGCGGAGCAGAGCACACCGTCGGCGTGATCGCGCCCTGAATGCCCCCCACAGCGACGATTCGAAAAGCAAGCCTTCATCCCAGGCTCCTCCGCCGTGCCGCAGCCACAGCCTGTTGGGCGGCATCCGCCATGTCGTCCGCACTGATGATCGGCAGGCCCGACTGCGCGAGGATGGTCCGGCCCAGGCTCTCGTTGGTGCCCTTCATGCGCACCACCAGCGGCACAGACAGTTCGACCTCCCGCGCGGCGGCGACGATGCCGCGCGCGATCACGTCGCACTTCATGATCCCGCCGAAGATGTTGACGAGGATGGCGCGCAGATTCGGGTTGCGCAGCATCAGCTTGAAGGCCTGCGTCACCTTCTCGGCCGTGGCACCGCCGCCCACGTCGAGGAAGTTGGCGGGCGAGCCGCCATACAGCTTGATCACGTCCATCGTCGCCATCGCGAGGCCCGCGCCGTTGACGAGGCATCCGATGTCGCCGTCGAGCGCGATGTACGAGAGATCGAACTGCGAGGCCTCGACCTCCGCCGCGTCCTCTTCGTCCAGGTCGCGCATCGCGGCGATCTCGGGCTGGCGAAAGAGCGCGTTCGCATCGAAGCTGAACTTGGCATCGAGCGCGATCACGCGGCCGTCGCGGGTGACGACCAGCGGGTTGATCTCGGCGAGCGATGCATCGCAGGCATCGAAGGCCTGGTACAGGTTCTGCATCAGCGTGCGCGCCTGCATCACCGACTTGCCCGAGAGACCGATGCTGCGCGCCACGATGTCGGCCTCGGTGCCCTTCAGGCCCGTGTCCGGATCGATGAACACCTTGTGGATCTTGCCGGGCGTGCGGGCCGCAACCTCCTCGATGTCCATGCCGCCTTCGCTCGATGCCATCAGCACGACGCGGCCGGAATCACGGTCGACCACCAGGCCGAGGTAGAGCTCCTTGTCGACCTCGATGCCCTCTTCCACCAGCAGGCGCTTCACCACGCGCCCTTCGGGGCCGGTCTGGTGGGTCTTCAGCGTCATGCCGAGCAGTTGGCTGGCGTGCCGCCGCACCTCGTCGACCGACCACGCGAGCTTCACGCCGCCGCCCTTGCCGCGGCCACCCGCATGGATCTGCGCCTTGACCACCCAGGCCCGGCCGCCGAGCCGGGTCGCGGCATCGGCCGCTTCGTCGGCCGACAGGCAGGCAAATCCACGGGGCGTGGTGACGCCGTATTTGCGCAATACGTCCTTGCCCTGGTATTCGTGGATATTCATGGCAATTTCAGGCACCCAGCTCGGCGCCGCGGCTTTCGGCCCAATTGAAATAGCGCCTGCTCATGACGCCACCGCTCAATTCTCGCTTCTGGTGCTCTTCCTTCTTCTGCTCGATCACCTCGGCCAGGAATCTGGCGTCGTAGGCGCGCAGCAGATGCGGCTGGTGGGTGCTCAGGTACTGGCAGACCCGCTCGGTGCCATCCTGATTCTGGCGCAGCAGCTGGCAGTAGATTTCGCGGTCCCAATGCCAGCGGAAGCCCAATTCATAGAACGCTGCGTTGTAGGCATTGCGCTCCGTTTCGCTGTTCCAGTATTGAATTGGCAAATCGTCGATCATGAAATTTCTCCTAGAAATTGAATGCCGCGCGACAAATGGCTTGTGGGTCGGCATGATCAAAATGTAGATTCGATGATCGATAAATAATAGTTAAACTATTTTATTGAATGCATTCACGATGAGTTATACATAAGTGGCCGCGAATTTCCATTTGCAGATGGCTCGCGCCGCCTGCAAAAATTACCTCGGTGCTACGCCATATCTAACGCGGACCGCAGCCTCTTCCAGAAACACCGCGGAACCGGCTTTGCCGGGCCGCCGGTGTTGCCCCCTGCAAGGGGGTGGGCGAAGCGACACGAAGTGCGCGAAGCCTGGGGGTGAGCCTCATATGACGCGCTCGGTGCGCAGCATGGCGATTTCGTCCACGCCGTAGCCCAGCTGCCGGAGCACTTCCTCGGTGTGCTCGCCCAGCAGCGGTGCCCGCGTCACCTCGGTCTGGCTGTCGGACATCTTGATGGGGTTGCCCACGGTGAGGTACTTGCCGCGCGTCGGGTGGTCCACCTCGACGATGGTCCCGCTCTCGCGCAGCGATTCGTCCGCGGCAATTTCCTTCATCGAGAGGATCGGCCCGCACGGAATGTCGTACCGGTTGAGGATGTCCATGGCCTCGAACTTGGTCTTGGTCATGGTCCATTGCTCGATGCGCGCGAAGATCGGCTTCAGGTGCAGCAAGCGCGCGGCCGGCGTGGCATAGGCCTCGTCGGTGATCCAGCCCTCTTCGCCGATGACCTTGCACACCGCAGGCCACACCGCGCCCTGCGTGATGAAGTAGATGTAGGCATTGGGATCGGTCTCCCAGCCCTTGCACTTGAGGATCGAGCCCGGCTGCCCGCCGCCCGACGCATTGCCGGCGCGCGGCACCGCGTCGCCGAACTTGCCGTCGGGGTACTGCGGGTACTCGTGCAGCGTGCCGGTGCGTTCGAGCCGCTGCTGGTCGCGCATCTTCACGCGGCACAGGTTGAGCACGGCATCCTGCATCGGCGCGAGCACCTGCTGGCCGCGCCCGGTGCTGTTGCGCTGGAACAGTGCGGCGAGGATGCCGAGCGCCAGATGCAGGCCGGTGCCGCTGTCGCCGATCTGCGCGCCGGTGACCACGGGCGGGCCGTCGTCGAAACCGGTGGTCGATGCCGCGCCGCCCGCGCACTGCGCCACGTTCTCGTAGACCTTGCAGTCCTCGTACTTGCCGGGGCCGAAGCCCTTGACCGAGGCCACGATCATCTTCGGGTTGAGCTTCTGGATGTGGGCCCAGGTGATGCCCATGCGGTCGAGCGCGCCCGGCGCGAAGTTCTCGACCAGCACGTCGCAGGTCTTGATCAGCGTGTCCAGGACCTGCTTGCCCTTCGGGTTCTTGGTGTCCAGCGTGATCGAGCGCTTGTTGTGGTTCAGCATCGTGAAGTAGAGGCTGTCCACACCGGGAATGTCGCGCAGCTGTCCGCGCGTTGCGTCGCCTTCGCCGGCACGCTCGACCTTGATCACGTCGGCGCCGAACCAGGCCAGCAGCTGGGTGCAGGTGGGGCCCGACTGCACATGGGTGAAATCGAGAATGCGGACGCCCTCGAGTGCCTTGCTCATCGTCTGTCTCCTGTTATTTGACCGTCGCAGCTTCGACTTCTACCAGACGGGCGCGCAACTTGCGCTCTTCGGCGAAGCGGGCGGTTTCGTCGCGCACGATGGCGACGATGCCGCCAACCTGATGATCCTCCGAGAACAGCATCGACACCGTGAAGGCGATCGAGAGCGTGTGTCCGTCCTTGTGCAATGCGGGCACGCGCAGCACGTCGGCGCCGTACTTGGTGACCGCCGTTTCCATCGTCTTGTGATAGCCATCCCAATGCCGCTGGCGTTGCCGCTGCGGAATGATGATGTCCAGCGACCGGCCGAGCGCCTCGGCTTCGGTGAACCCGAAGATGCGCTCGGCGGCGCGGTTCCACAGCGTGATCGCACCCTTGGCATCGCAGACCATGATGGCGTCGCCGGCCCCGGCGACGAGTTGTTCGAAATCGACGGTCGGTGAAGACAAGGTGTGCTCCTGCTTTTTCTCGCTGCGGCCTCAGACGGCCTTGGCTTCGCGAAGGTTGTCGATCTGGGCCTTCGAGTAGCCCAGCTCGGCCAGCACCTCGTCGGTGTGCTCGCCCAGCAGCGGCGAGCCTGTGATCTCGGGCTTCAGGTCCGAGAACTTGATCGGGCTGCCCACGGTGAAGTAGCTGCCGCGCTCCTTGTGCGGCACTTCGACGATCGAGCCGCTGGCGCGCAGCGACGGGTCGTGCAGCAGTTCCTTCATCGTCAGCACCGGTGCGCAGGGAATGTCGAACTTGCGCAGGATGTCGACCGCCTCGAACTTGGTCTTGTCGGCCAGCCAGCCTTCGATGGTCGCGAAGATGTCGGTGATGTGCGGCTGGCGCGCCTTGGGGGTCGTGTAGTCGGGGTCGGTCTTCCACTCGGGCTTGCCGATGGCGTCGCAGATCGGCGCCCAGGCGTGGCCTTGCACGGTGAAGTAGATGTACGCATTGGGGTCGGTCTGCCAGCCCTTGCATTTGAGCACCCAGCCCGGCTGGCCGCCGCCGCCGGCATTGCCGCCGCGCGGCACCACGTCGCTGAAGGTGCCGTGCGGGTACTGCGGGTATTCCTCGAGGTAGCCGAGCTTGTCCAGGCGCAGTTGGTCGCGCATCTTCACGCGGCACAGGTTGAGCACGGCGTCCTGCATCGCGCAGGCCACGCGCTGGCCCTTGCCGGTCTGCTGGCGGCCGATGATGGCGGTCAGGATGCCGATGGCCAGGTGCATGCCGGTGTTGCTGTCGCCCAGGGCGGCGGCGCTCACGGTCGGCGGGCCGTCCCAGAAGCCGGTGGTCGACGCGGCGCCGCCGGCGCACTGCGCGACGTTCTCGTACACCTTCAGGTCGTCGTAGTGGTGCCCGTCGCTGAAGCCCTTGACCGAGGCGACGATCATCTTGGGGTTCAGCTCCTGGATGCGCTCCCAGGTGAAGCCCATGCGGTCGAGTGCGCCGGGGCCGAAGTTCTCGACCAGCACGTCGGATTCGCGGATCAGCTTCTCCAGCACGACCTTGCCTTCGGGCTGCTTGGTGTCCAGCGTCAGCGAACGCTTGTTGCTGTTGAGCATGGTGAAGTACAGCGCGTCGACATCAGGGATGTCGCGCAGCTGCGAGCGCGTGACGTCGCCGGCGCCGGGGCGCTCGACCTTGATGACGTCGGCGCCGAACCAGGCCAGCATCTGGGTGCAGGCCGGACCGGCTTGCACGTGCGTGAAGTCGATGATCTTGATGCCGTTGAGGGGTTTGATGCTGCTCATGTGATATCTCCTGGATGGACTTGGATTACTTCTTCTTCGCCGTGCTGGGGTTCAGACTGGTGATACGGCCGCTTTCGGTGCCGGCGGTCTCGTCGATCACGGCGTTGATCAGGGTCGGGCGGCCGGAGGCGACGGCCTCGGCGAGGGCCTTCTGCAGTTCGTCGGCGGTGGTGGCGTTGACGCCGATGCCGCCGAAGGCTTCCATCAGCTTGTCGTAGCGCGCGTTCTTGACGAACACGGTGGGCGCCACGTCGGCGGTGCCGCTGGCGTTCACGTCGGTGCCGCGGTAGACGCCGTTGTTGTTGAAGACGACGATGCAGATCGGAAGGTTGTAGCGGCAGATGGTCTCCACTTCCATGCCGCTGAAGCCGAAGGCGCTGTCGCCCTCGATGGCGATCACGGGCTTGCCGGTGACCACCGCGGCGGCGACCGCGAAGCCCATGCCGATGCCCATGATCCCCCAGGTGCCCACGTCGAGGCGCTTGCGCGGCTCGTACATGTCGACGATGCTGCGCGCGAAGTCCAGCGTGTTGGCGCCTTCGTTGACGACGATGGCATCGGGCCGCGCCTTCACCTGGTCGCGGATCACGCTGAGCGCGCTGTGGAAGTTCATCGGCGAGGGCCGGGCGGCCAGCGTGACGGCCATCTTCGACAGGTTCTTGTCCTTGCGCTCGGCGATGGCACCGGTCCATTCGGCCGGCGGCCTGGCCCACTTGGCGTCGACGCCCGCGAGCAGCGCCGCGACGCAGGAGCCGATGTCGCCGATCACCGGCGCGGCGATGGCCACGTTGCTGTCGATCTCGGTCGGCGCGATGTCGATCTGGATGAACTGCTTCGCGCCCTTGTCCTGCGCCCAGGTCTTGCCCTTGCCATGCGAGAGCAGCCAGTTGAGGCGCGCGCCGACGAGCATCACGACATCGGCTTCCTGCAGCACGTACGAGCGCGCGGCCGCGGCCGACTGCGCATGCGTGTCGGGCAGGAGGCCCTTGGCCATCGACATCGGCAGGTAGGGAATGCCGGTCTTCTCGACCAGCGCGCGGATGTCGGCGTCGGCCTGCGCGTAGGCAGCGCCCTTGCCGAGCAGGATCAGCGGCTTCTTCGCGCCCTTGAGCAGGTCGAGTGCGCGCTGGACGGCATCGGGTGCCGGGATCTGGCGCGGCGCCGGATCGACGACCTTGATGAGCGAGTTCCGGCCCTTGACCGCGTCCATGGTCTGCGCGAACAGCTTGGCCGGCAGGTCGAGGTACACGCCGCCGGGGCGGCCCGACAGGGCCGAACGGATCGCCCGCGCGATGCCGACGCCGATGTCCTCGGCATGCAGCACGCGGAAGGCGGCCTTGCACAGCGGCTTGGCGATCGCGAGCTGGTCCATCTCTTCGTAGTCGCCCTGCTGCAGGTCGACGATCTCGCGTTCGCTCGACCCGCTGATCAGGATCATCGGGAAGCAGTTGGTGGTGGCGTTGGCCAGCGCCGTGAGGCCGTTGAGGAAGCCGGGGGCCGACACCGTCAGGCAGATGCCCGGCTTCTGCGTGAGGAAGCCGGCGGCGGCGGCCGCGTTGCCGGCGTGCTGCTCGTGGCGGAACGAGATGACCCGCAGGCCCTCGGCCTGTGCCATGCGCGTGAGGTCGGTGATCGGGATGCCGGGGAGGCCGAAGATGGTGTCGATGTCGTTCAGCTTCAGCGCATCGATGACGAGGTGGAAGCCGTCGATCGTTTCGGTCGCCGCAGCGTCGTCCGTGACTGGTTTGAGGGCTCGCACGACCGCATCGCCGTCAACGGCCCGGTTCGTGGGCTTGAGGGCGTCGTCCAGGGTCGTGGATGCCTCTTTGTCCGTTCTTACTGAAGACATGTCTCTCCTTCTGCTTGGGTGAATGGCCGAGGCCCGAGCCGGGACTATGATTCGGGGGCATGCTTTCGGGCGTTGACCTCGGTCAACTTTCCGGAAAACGGCACCGGCCAGATGAACCAGAAGTTGTTGATGCGAATTCGAGCAAGACGGGACCCATGACGCTGTTGGAAAACCACCCGGAGAAGAACATCATTCGCGCGCAACTCCGGCAGAACGTCCTGCTCAAGGACCTGGGCGAGAGCGACCGCGCCGAACTGGAAACCCATCTCGTCATCGTGGACGGCAACAAGGGCGACTTTCTGCTGCACCAGGGCGTGCGCGAGATGGAGCAGTACTTCATCCTCGACGGCATCCTCAAGCGGGTCGTGAGCAACCCGGAGGGCAAGGAAATGATCCTGCGCTTCGCCGACGAGCACGACATGGAAACGAGCTATGCGGCGCTGCGGCTGGGCACGCCGACGCCCTACGGCATCGTGTGCGTCACCAAGGCCCGCGTGGCGAGCCTGCCGCTGAAGGAATGGATCACCTTCCTGAACCGCCACCCGCAAACCAAGGAACTGTTCGAGTACCTGGTGATGAAGGGGATGAGCGAGATCATGGCGCACACGATCACGCTGCATCTGCTCGATGCGCCGGGGCGTGTGCACCGGTTCATGCGCAAGCACCCGGAGCTCGAGGACCGGATTCCTAGCAAGGAGCTGGCCTCCTATCTCAACCTCTCCGCGGAAACCCTTAGCCGGCTTCGCAAGCGCGGAAAAATCTAGGCACGGCCTGGCTCCCTCTCCCGCAAGCGGGAGAGGGAGCAAGACCGGGGACGGGATCGCGCCCTGAACTCACGTCTGCTTCGCTGACGCAAAGCGCCGAGAACTCGCCATCAGCCGAAGCTGGTTGTGAACCCCCGTCACGCCGGTCACACCCGCCGCCACCGCTTCAGTCTGCGCCCGCTCCTCCGAGTTCAAGACGATCCCGCGCAGGATCACCTCCCCCTGGTTCGCGTCGACCGTCACGCGGATGTCGCTCGTCTCCGCTTGCTCCTTCAACGCCGCTTTCACGCGCGCCTGCAGCGCCATGTTCTTGAGCAGCGCGCGCGAGGCAGGCGTTTCCGCGAACTCGGGCCGCCCCACCAGTTGGCAGATCTGCTCAACGCAGCTGTCGACCGTCACCCGGTCGGTGTTGAGCACCAGGTCGTAGAGCACCGGGTCGCCCCAGGCCACGCCGAACTGCGCATGCATGCGCGCCGCGTGCGCCTGGTCGCTGCGGCGGATCTCGGCTTCCGCGAACGCGGCGTCGTCGGTTTCGAGGTCGCCCATCAGCCACTCGACGCGCTTCTCGAGCGAGCGCGTGATGCGCACGCACACCACGTGCGGCACCGGCCGCAGCAGGCAGGTGGCGCCCCAGCCGCGCAGCACCACGTTGCCGCGGTCGGCCAGCGCGAACAGCTCGTCCGCCGTGTAGAGGGCGACGCTGCGCTGGTCGGTGGTCAGGCGCTCCAACAGCCCGGCCTTGCCGCCGCGCAGCCGGCCGATCAGGCTCTTGGGCACCTGCATCTTGTCGGCCACGTGGTCGATGACCTCGTGGCGCATGACGGCGAGCGAGAGCGCCTCGGCGAGTTTCAGCGAAACGTCTTTGGCGAGGGACCCCATCTCCTGGGTCAGTGCGATCACTGGCATGTCGTGTGCTCCTTGTCGTTCCCGCTCAATCCACCGGCCGCTCGACGGCGAACTCGTCGGGCTTCCTGGGCTTGACCAGCGCCAGCACCTTGGAGATCAGCGGCCAGAACAGCAGCACCAGGGCCAGCGTCGTGATGCCGCCCACCAGCGGGTTCGAGAACATCACCATCACGTCGCCCTGCGAGACCAGCATGGCCTGGCGGAACGAGTCTTCCGCCTTGTCGCCGAGCACCAGCGCAAGCACCAGCGGCGCCAGCGGGAAGTCGAGCTTCTTGAAGAGATAGCCCACCACGCCGAAGCCGAGCATGAACCAGATGTCGAGCATCGCGTTGTGCACGGTGTAGGCGCCGATCGCGCAGATCACGATGATCACCGGCGCGATGATCGAGAACGGAATGCGCAGGATCGACGCGAACAGCGGCACGGTGCTCAGCACCACGATCAGGCCCACGATGTTGCCCAGGTACATGCTGGCGATCAGGCCCCAGACGAAGTCCTTCTGCTCGACGAACAGCAGCGGCCCCGGTTGCAGGCCCCAGATCAGCAGGCCGCCCAGCAGCACCGCGGCCGTCGGCGAACCGGGAATGCCCAGCGCCAGCATCGGCAGCAGCGCGCTGGTGCCGGCGGCGTGCGCCGCGGTCTCGGGCGCCACGACGCCTTCCATCTGGCCGGTGCCGAACTTGGAGCCCTTCTTCGACATCTTCTTGGCCAGGCCGTAGGCCATGAAGGAAGCCGGCGTGGCGCCGCCGGGCGTGATGCCCATCCAGATGCCGATCAGCGAACTGCGCAGCGAGGTCACCCAATACTGCGGCAGCTGCTTCCAGGTCTGCAGCACCACCTTCGGATCGATCTTGGCGCTCTTGCCGGAGAACTTCAGGCCCTCTTCCATCGACAGCAGGATCTCGCCGATGCCGAACAGGCCGATGACCGCGATCAGGAAGTCGAAGCCGCGCATCAGCTCGGGCTGGCCGAAGGTCAGGCGCAGCTGGCCGGTGACCGTGTCCATGCCGACCGACGCCAGCGCGAAGCCCAGCGCCATCGACGCGAGGATCTTGAAGGGCGACCCCTTGCCCATGCCGACGAAGCTGCAGAAGGTCAGCAGGTACACCGCGAAGAATTCGGGCGAGCCGAACTTGAGCGCGAACCTGGCCACCAGCGGCGCGAGGAAGGTGATCATCACCACCGCGATGAAAGCCCCCACGAACGAGGAGGTGAAGGCAGTCGTCAGCGCGGCGCCGGCGTTGCCCTGCTGCGCCATCGGATAGCCGTCGAAGGTGGTGGCCACCGACCACGGCTCGCCCGGGATGTTGAACAGGATCGAGGTGATGGCCCCGCCGAACAGCGCCCCCCAATAGATGCACGACAACATGATGATGGCCGAGGTCGGCGACATCGTGAACGTGAGAGGCAGCAGAATCGCCACCCCGTTGGCGCCGCCCAGCCCCGGCAGCACGCCGATGAGCACGCCCAGGATGATCCCGACGAACATCAGGGCGATGTTCATCGGGGTCAGGATCACTGCAAAGCCCTGCAGCAGGGCGCTGATTTCGTCCATTTCGCTGTGCTCCGTGAGTTCAGTAGCCGAGGAACCGGAGGGGGTCGAGCGCGCCTTTGAACAGCGGCACCTTGAACCACACCTCGAACATGCAGAAGAAGACCGTGTTGACCGCCAGCGCGGCGATCACGCTCTTCACCCACGAGTACTTGCCCAGCACGATCATGAAGAGCGCGATGTAGATCGCCGACGCGACATACAGCCCCGCGAAGGTGATGGCCAGCACGTACACCGTGGCCGGCAGCAGCACCGACAGCACGCGCTTGAGCTGCACCGAATCGACGAACACCTCGGTGTTCCTGTGCTTGCCCAGCAGCGCCTGGTACAGGATGCCGGCGCCCGAGATGGTGATGATCACGCCGATGAAGAAGGGGAAGTACCCCGACCCCGGCCCGTCGCTGGTCCAGCCCGCGCCCAGCTTGCGGGCCTCGAACACCACCACCAGGCCGATGATCAGCAGCAGCAGCGCCACGACCGCTTCGACCACATAGGTGGCGACGCCCGAACGCGCCTGCCCGTCGGAAATTTCTTCGTGCTCCATGGAGCCCCCGTCGTCAATGATGAAAGTGAGTGGAATGCAGCGGCCTCGGCCATGCGGCCGGGCGTTGCCTGGCGATTCATCGGCCAGCGGGCGTGCGATGCCGCCTGTGGCCGAAGCGGCCTGCCTACTTGTTGCTCGCGAGGAAGCCCGCGTCGGACATCAGCGTGCGGTGCGTGGTTTCGGCGGTGGCGAGCCAATCGGCGAAGGGCTTCCCGGTCATGAAGGTCGGGTTGAAGGCGCCCTTCTCCATGTATTCCTTCCACTCCGGCGTGGCCGCCACCTTGGTCAGCAGCTCCACGTAGAACGCGAGCTGGTCTGGCGTCACGCCGGCCGGCATGAAGATGCCGCGCAGCATCGTGTACTTGGTCGGCACGCCCGCTTCCTTGCAGGTGGGCACGTCGTTCCACGACTGGGTCTCGGTGACCTTGGCCTTGAACGGCATGCGCTCGTCGTCGAACACGCACAGCGCGCGCAGCTTGCCGGCGCGCCACTGGGCGACCGCCTCGATCGGGTTGTTCACTGTGGAGTGCACGTGGCCGCCCACCAGCTGCACCGCCACTTCGCCGCCGCCCTTGAAGGGCACGTAGATGAACTTGGTGCCTGTGGCCTTCTCGAGCGCCACGGTGATGATCTGGTCTTCCTGCTTCGAGCCGGTGCCGGCCATCTTGAACTTGTTCGGGCCCGCCGCCTTGGCCGCCGCGATGTACTCGTTGGCGGTCTTGTAGGGGGCGTCGACGTTGGTCCAGAGCACGAACTGGTCGAGTGCCATCATCGCGACCGGCGTCATGTCCTTCCAGTTGAAGGGCACGCCGGTGGCCATGGGCGTGGTGAACAGGTTCGACAGCGAGATGATGATCTTGTGCGGATCGCCCTTGGCGTCCTTCACCGCGAGGAAGCCTTCGGCGCCCGCGCCGCCCGACTTGTTGACGACGATGAGCGGCTCTTTCATGAGCTTGTACTTGATGACGATGCCCTGCAGCAGCCGCCCCATCTGGTCCGCGCCGCCGCCGGTGCCGGCGGGGATCACGAACTCCACGGGTTTGGTGGGCTCCCACGCGAAGGCGGGTGCAGTGGCGGCCAGCGCGAGCATGGCCGCGGCGAAGACTTTCGCACGACAGCTGCGGGCGTGCGAAACGAGGTTCTTCATCATCATGTTGTCTCCTGTCTGTGTAGGGTTCGCCCTTTTTTCTTCTTGGATCTGAGCGGAGATACGAACAGGCGGATGTTGCGCGCAGGCGTCGGACGCCAACTTGACCGTGGTCAACTTCCCGGAGATTTCGTATCGGGGTTAGCCCGCGCTGCCGGGCTTTGGGGGCCGCAACCGGGGGCGATCATCGGAACCCTATAAAATCGCGGTGCGCACCGGCAGACCTCGCCGGCCGGGCATCGAGCCCCTCGCGCATTACGTCTTCGTAGTTCAATGGATAGAACGGGGTCCTCCTAAGACTCAGATACAGGTTCGATTCCTGTCGAAGGCACCATGAGACCGGCTCACAGTCGTCTCACAAAGCCTCAAAACCCGCACGTTTCTCCAGCGCAGCGGGTTTTTCTTTGCCCCACGTCGTGGGCAGGAGTTGCACGAAACAAGACGGCAGGTATCGTTTCACAGAACTCCTGCACGGACTTCACTCCGATTTCACTTGGGTCACGCACACTGCCTCTCGACAGCGGTTCGGCGTTGGTAGAGGCCAGGGAGAAAAAAACCGCTCAGGGAACCGCCTCGATGCCGGCCGCTGTCGCCCTTCATGCCCAGGCTTTCGTCATCGATGCGGTCAAGGACTCACCGCTGTCGAAAGCTTGAGCGGCAGCCGCACAGGTCAGGCGATTGCAAGCAATTTGACCCTGGGTGCAGACATCCTCGGTCTGACTACTCGGCGGCCTCGCCTTCCTCTTCGTCCTCGGCTTCTTCAGCACGGCGAACCGTCACAAAGTTTGTAGCATCTTCCACGAACGCCATGAGCTTTTCGTCGGGCGCCATCCCGCGCACTTCTGTCTGGAGGCCGTCGCCATTCTTGTAGTCGACTTGCACCAGCGCAAAACAGGCCAGCGGCTCTTCCATTTCCCCTTCATCGCCGCCGTCGTATACGGCGACCCACCCTTCAGCGGGCATGATCTGAAGGATCTTCACATCTTCCATCGATTCACTCCAAGTTCAAAGATTGCGTTGCGCCGCGCAGCATATCCCATGGAAAAAGAGCCCCGAAGGGCTCACGGCGCGGATCGCGATTGACTCAGGCCGAGGAGTGCATGCGCCAGCCAGGCTGGGCCCCATGTTTGGGCGTGGCAGAAATCGTGGGGATTCTGTCGATGAGGACAACGAAGTCGTTCCTAGACTGTCCCTCATCGCAACCCCCTCGAGAGCCGCGCCCATGAACATCGGCATGCTAGTTTTCCCCGACATCACCGCCATCGACTACGTGGCACCGGCCGACCTCCTGGTGCGCATTCCCGGCGCGACGCTGAACCTGGTGTGGAAGCACACCGATGCGCTCAAGACGGAACTAGGCTGGGAGTTTCGCGCCACCGCTTCCTATGAAAGCTGCGGTCAGCTCGACATGATCGTCGTACCGGGCGGCCCCGGCATTGCAGCGCTGCTGCAAGACGAACAAACCCTCGCATTTCTCGCGCAACAGGCGCAGGGTGCCACCTGGATCGTGGGCATCTGCACCGGCCCTCTGGTGCTGGGCGCGGCCGGCCTGCTCGACGGTTACAGGGCAACCTGCCACTGGGGCTCGCACGAGCTGCTCGAGCAAGTCGGCGCCGTTCCCGTCGACGAACGCGTGGTGGTCGACCGCAACCGCATCACCGGCGCCGGCATGACCTCGGGCATCGACTGTGCGCTGAAGGCGATTGCCCTGGCCTGCAGCGACGACGTGGCACGCGGCGTGCAGCTATTCGCCGAATACGACCCGCAACCTCCGTTCGACAGCGGCACGCCGCACAAGGCTCCGCCAGCGCTGGTAGAGGCCATGCGAGTCAAGTTGCGCCCCATCGTCGAGCAGCGCCGCGCCATGCTCACGGCACGCCGCATCCGTTGATTCTTCTCCGTCATCGTCACTTTCATCGAGGTCCACTTCCATTGGAGGTCTCTATGTTCCATTGCATCGCTCCGCATCGTCCCTGGCGTGCTTTGCTGCTGGGCCTGTCGCTGTCGCTGGCGGGTCTGGCTGCGCAAGCGCAGGGCGGCGGCCCCATCCGCCTGCTGGTCGGCTACACGCCCGGCGGCCCGGCGGACACCGCTGCGCGCATCGTCGCGGAAAAGCTCAGTACCGAGTTAGGCCACCCGGTGGTGGTCGACAACAAGTCCGGCGCGGGCGGGCAGATCGCCGCGCAGGCGCTGAAGGCTGCGCCGGCCGATGGCTCGGTGCTTTTCCTGAGCAATACGCACACCGTGGTGACGGTGCCGCTGACGGTCAAGAACCCGGGATTCGCCACAGCGAAAGACTTTCGCACCGTGGGCGGTGTGGCCACCTTCGAGCTCGCGCTCGCCGTGCATCCGAAGACCAACGCGCACAACCTGAAGGAGCTGGGCGCGTGGTTCGCAGTGCACCAGAGCGAATCGTCGATCGGCGTGCCCGCGCCGGCCAGTTCGCCCGAGTTCGTGGCGGCCAAGGTGTCGCGCGCCTTCAAGGCCGACACGGTGGCCGCGTCATACCGCGGCGCTCCGCCCATGGTGCAGGACCTGCTGGCGGGGCAACTCGCGGCCGGCGTGTCGAGCATCTCGGACTTCCAGCAATACCATCAGGCAGGCACGCTGCGTATCCTCGCGGTGACGCGCACCACGCCACTGTTGCCCGGCGTGCCTTCGTTCGCAGAGGCAGGGCTGAGCGGTTTGGACAACACGACGGACCTGCTGGGCATCTACGCCCCCGCGGCCATGTCCGATGCGCTGGTCACGCGCTACAACACGGCATTGAATCGCGTGCTCGCCAATCCCGAAGTGGTTGCCAAGTTCAAGAGCTATGTAATGACGCCGGCCCCCATGACCCCGGCCGAACAACAACAGCGCCTTGTGCAGACCTCCACCGTGCTGTCCATGCTGATGCACGAGAGCGGCTTCGTGCCAAGGTAGAAATCCACCCTCAAGGAAAACAGCGCAAGGCATCCGATCAAGGCGCCGCAAAGCGCTCGCGGTATTCGGTGGGCGACACGTGCAGGTGCCGCACGAACGCGCGCCGCAGCACCTCTTCGGAATTGAAGCCGCATTGCTGAGCGATCGACTTCAGGCTTTGGCGGCTGGTTTCCACCAGCTGGCAGGCCTTCTCGAGCCGCATGCGCGTCACGGCGAGTGCAGGTGTGATGCCTGCGTGCCGCTGGTAGAAGCGCGCGAAGGTGCGCGGTGTCATCGCCAGTTGCTCGGCCATGTCGGCCACCGACAGTGCCTTGTGCAGCCGCACGCCCATCCATGCATGCAGCTTGTCGATGCGCGCGTCGTCGGCCGTCTGCGCCAACAGCGCGCTGCTGAACTGCGATTGCCCACCGGGCCGCTTGTAGAACACGACCAGTTTTTTTGCCACGCGCATCGCAATCTCGCGGCCCACGTCGGCCTCGACCATGCCCAGCGCCATGTCGATGCCGGCGGTGACTCCGGCCGAAGTCCACACGCGGCCCTGCCGCGAATAGATCGCATCGCGTTGGACGTCGATATCCGGGTGCTCTTTCGCGAGCTGGTCGCACACAGCCCAGTGCGTGACCGCGCGGCCTCCATCGAGAAGTCCCGCGCGTGCGAGCACGAATGCGCCCGTGCACACCGATGCGATGCGCGAGAAGCGGGGTGCAGCTCGCCGCACCCACGCGACCAACGCATCAAGCCGTTGCGCCTGCTCCGCATCGGGCTTTGGCAAGCCCGGCCGCCAGATGCCGGGGCCGCCAGGAACGAGCACGGAGACGGTATCGCGCGAGAGCTTGCGCGGCAAGGTGCCCGCGACCAGTTCGACACCGCTGGAGCTTTTCACCGGCCCTCCCTTCAAAGCGTGGATCGAGGTCTTGTAGAAGGGCTCGCGGCCCGAGAGAACGAGCTCTTCGTTCGCGCTCGCGAACACCTGCAGGGGGCCGCTGACATCCAGCAGTTGGAATCGGTCGAACACGAGGAACCAGATCGAGTGCATTGCGCAGACTGTGCCTGAGCTGCGCGCGCCGAGGACCACCCTCGCCTCGGACGCCGCGCAGGAGATCGTAGACAAGCTGATGCGCCGCGTCGAGGAGCCCGATGATTGCGGGAGAGATGTACCAGGTTCACATGACTAGAGATGCTGCGCTGGCCTGCTATTCCAGTCTTGGATGAACTGGTGAGCTCGGCACTTCACTCGTTCGAGCGCAGCTTCCCGCGTCGACTGCTGGGCGATCACCAGGACGCATCGTTGTTCGCGGCCCTGCCGCAACTCTGCTTTGCCGACGCAAGCGCCCTCTGGCGTCTGCTGGAGTTCAACCCAGCAATTCCAGCCCTTCGGAAGATCGATATCTATCAGGGAAGCAGGCATCGCCTCTCAAGCATAGGTCGCGCACGATGAATTCCTATGGGGAGACTCCCATCCCCTCTTTGAGGGGTTCCGCTGGATGCCGGCCCGCGCACATGCCACCCCAAGTCCTACATCCGGGTTCGCCTGGCCGAGCAAGATTTCGATGCTTGGCGCTGGCTCGCGCATCGCGACAAACAGTCAAGCTCGGCAAGGAGAATCAAAAGCGACAAGCACACGGTTTCCGCGGACATCAAAGACACGAAAATCGCGGCGTTCCACGTCAAGCACGCGAACAAAGGCGACCTGCCGGTCAAGAAATACAAGACCAACAAGAAGATGGCCCGGGCGGACCGAATGCAATACGTCAGCTTCGTCCAGGTTCCCTACGACATGATCCTGGACGGGGACACCGGTGCGGTCGAATACGTGCCTGCCTGAACCCGACACTCCGGCTGATCGTTGCCGGCCGACCCGGCAGGCAGGAGGCGGCCTGCCCGCCGCTGTGCCCCGTTCATTCCTGCCCCTGGGAGGCGCTTTGTCATGGGCGCTGGCAGGGAGGGAGCGGGGCAATTGTCCCCCCGGAGAAGGTGCGCACCGCTCTTGTCCGCATGCGGCGCAATTTCTACAGTGACTTCACGGCGAAACGCTTTGTGCCAAGACGGGTAGCAAGCGGCGCCGGTTGACCACCTCACTGGAGAACGCACATGGAACAGCGCGACCTGCCGCCGGGCAATTTCTTCAACAACCTGCTGCTTGAGCACATGGGCATGTCGTCCAAGGAGTTCGCTGTCATCAGTGCGCTCGTGGTGTCCTTGTATTTGCCCCTGCTGCTTGCTGTGCTGTTCCTGAACTGAACTGAACTGAACGTGAAGCTTCCTACGCGCAAGGGCGGGCTCCGCGATGATCGACGGCAAGAAGCTGGAAGAGACGCCGTACTCGTTCACCCGAGCGCGTTTCGCCATGAGCGGGACAATGCCATCCGGCATGCAAATCGGAAAATCGCCGACGGTGTCGGGTGCAGGACAGAACTAAAAGGGCTGTAACGCATTTGCAGGAGACAGACATGCTCACCACCGATCAAAAAGAAGCCATCCTTCGCGGGGCGGGTGTCGCCACACCAGCCTTTCCCTCTCCCGGCGTTCTCTGGCGGCAGCAACGGCAACACGATGCCGCACCAGGCAGCGGGACGAACCCTCAAGCCGGCATGGATCCGGTCACGGCCGCCAAACAATGGGCCGACGCCATCAACACGCTCTTCGTCGCGTATTCGGCCGCCCGCGCCGCCCGGGGCCTGCGCAAGGCCGAAGAAGCCCGGCAACTCGGCGTTCTGCGCCAGCTGCAGTGCCACGCAAGAGCAGATGCCGAAACCGGGAACGCCGCGGCATCTGGCGCAAGGAAGACCCGAAGACCACGGCGCAGAAGCCACGCAATGGGGTGATCGCCAGGCCGGCGATGTCGTGCCGCGTCTCGCCAGCGAATTCCCACTCCGACGCGGTGCAAGGCCTGACAACGGTGGCCTGTCCGCGCGCTAGCGTGGTCCGACGATGCGCCGATTCGTCATCGCGGGCCCGGTGCCCGCGAGATCGGATGCCACCTCGAAAGGAGTTTCCCGTGACCAATGTGAATGAATTGATGACCCGAGGCGTCCGCACGGTCTCGCCCGGCGACACGCTGCGCAAGGCGGCGCAGACCATGGACGAAATGAACGTGGGCATGTTGCCCGTATGCGACGGCGAGCGCCTGGTGGGTGTCGTCACCGACCGCGACATCGCCGTACGCGGCGTGGCGAAGAAGCTGCCGCCGACCAGCACGCACCTGGACGCCATCATGAGCGGCGAGGTCCGCTGGTGTTTCGACGACACCTCCGTCGAAGAAGCGCTGCGCACGATGGGCGAGCTGCAGATCCGCCGGCTCCCGGTGGTCGACCGGGAACATCGCCTGGTGGGCATTCTGTCGCTGGGTGACGTCGCCGTCAGGGGCGAGACTTCGGAAACCAGCGAACCGCTCGCACAGATCTCGGCACCGGCACGGCCGCGACGCACCGAGTGAAGTTGCCAAGGCGCTTTCGATGATCCGCAAACTCGCATCCGGGGAATACCGCCTCTACGCACGCAAGGTGGACCCCAAGACAGGCAGGCGCCGCAACCTCGGCACCTTCGGTTCGAAAGAACAGGCGCAGCAGCACGAGCGCGAAATCCAGTACTTCAAGCGGCGCCAGCACTGACGGCTCACGTGCTGCGGCTGGGCTGCAGCACGACCCGGCGGCCACTGCGACGCCGGACTCCTGAAGGACGCAAACATGCATACACCGCCCGATTGGAATCTCGAGCGCTTCGTGACGGCGCAGAACCCCGTGTATGCGGACGTCTGCGCGGAACTCGCAGCGGGACGAAAGCGCACGCACTGGATGTGGTTCGTCTTCCCGCAACTGAAGGCACTGGGTCGCAGCGCGACCGCAAGATTCTTCGGACTCGACGGCGCGGCCGAGGCTGCGGCGTACTGGCAGCACCCCGTGCTCGGCGAGCGGCTGCGCGCGTGCGCCCGGATGGTGCTCGACGTGCCCGGCACCGATGCCCACGGGTTCTTCGGTTCGCCGGATGACCTGAAGCTGTGCTCCTGCATGACGCTGTTCGAGATCGTGGCGCCCAGGGAGCCGGTGTTCGGCGAGGTGCTGGCGCGGTATTTCAACGGTATCCGGGACCGCGTGACGGTCGCGCTCCTGCAAGGCTGAGGTGCACGCCTTGCAGGGGGTCGGCATCGCCCCGGATTGGAGGACACGCTCATGGAACGACTCTTTGATTCCTTCGCCAACGCCGTCGCACGCATCGCCGGCAGCCCGGCGGCCTTCCTGCTCTGCGTGGCCGTGGTCGTGGTCTGGGCGGTTGCGGGGCCGTTCTTCGGCTTTTCCGAAACGTGGCAGCTCGTGATCAACACGGGCACCACCATCGTCACATTCCTGATGGTTTTCCTGATTCAGAACACCCAGAACCGCGACGGTGTCGCCCTGCAAACCAAGCTGGACGAACTGATCCGCTCCTCCGATGCGGAGAACGACTTCATCGGCATCGAGAAGCTCACGGACACGGAATTGATCGCGCTGCACGAGCGCTGCGAGATCGCCGCGAAGAAAAGCCAGGCCACGCTGGAGAAAGCCCGGGCCGAACGCAAACGCCGTGGCCACCACGACCACCGCGTGGACCGAACCGCGTGAGCAGTTCAGGGTTTCAATGCACGCAGTACATGTGGCGCGCTTCTGCACCATCCCTGCAGAAATTGTGGGAGATGTCCGATCTCACCCATCGTGCCTCGCCCACGACGAATTGCGGCCAGGGATGAGCACGCCGACCTGGCATCTTGTCGATGCTGGGCCATCAGCTTTCCAGGAGATTGCAACATGCTCTATTACGCCGTAGTGTTCTTCGTGATCGCGCTGATAGCCGCGGTCCTCGGGTTTGGCGGGATCGCGGCGGGCGCCGCGAGTATCGCCAAAATACTTTTCCTCGTATTCCTGGTTCTGGCTGTGGTCAGCCTCATTTTGGGGCGAGGGAGAGGGGGGTGAAAACGCCGCTCGAACCGCCTTGTCTGCAGGTACAGGTCCTGCCCGACGCTGCCCACAAGCAGGTCGACGCGAGCGCGATCAAGGTCGAGACGCTCAACGGCACCGTGATGCTCTCCGGCTTTGCCCGCAACCCCGAGGAGCAGCAGGCCGCCGAACGCCTGGCCGCGAACGTGAAAGGCGTGAAGAGCGTGCGAAACGGGATCGTCGTGCGCCCCTGATCGACGACGCGGTTGCGCCTGCCTCAGGCGGGGCTCCTGGGCACCGGCCGCACGCCCCTCGTGGCGGCCCGTGCGCCCAGCATCATGGGCGCACGGTTCAGCCCTGATCGCACGTCGACAGCCGGATTCGGCCTTCAACACCGGTCGTTCGTTGGGCGGGCCCTTGTTGCCGCCTGTTCATTCCAGGTAGTCGATGAACTGCGGGATCACCTCGCGCAGGAAGCGGATTTCCTCTGCGGGAATGCTGCGCGACTCCAAGTCGAAATGGATGAAGGTGCCATAGGGCGTGCCGCATCCTCGCGTCAGCAGCCGGCCGTAGTACGACTCGACCATGCCGGCATAAGGTCGGTTCGTCAGGCGCTGATCCTCGGAGGCGTGGCTGGTCACGAACTCGCCGTGCTCGAGCGCGTACTGGCAGAAGCTCTTGCCCAGAGGCACCACCTTCAGCCAGGTGCGGTATTCGGAGTCGCGGTCGAAGGCATGCGCCGCGCGCATCACATCGCCGTTCAACTTGTAGATCGCGGTGAACCGATAGGACGTCCTGTCGTTGAGCAAGGCCAGCGCCGGAACGATCCCGCGGCTGGCAAGAAGGCTGCGAACGGCCGCAGCGGGCGCTGGCAAGTCGACGTCGAGCATGGGTACCTCGGTTGGGGCGTGGGCGCGAATCTTACGTAATTCTTACTGTGTTCCGGAACAGGGTTTGACCCTCATCTTGTCAACGCAAACCCTTAGAGTGCCCCCGCGAGTCTCGCGGCTCTCGAAATGCGACACTTTGGCCGTCCACTGCTTGTCAGGCCCCAAGTGAACGAGCGTTCGAAACACATGAAGCCCTTGCGAGACATCCGCTACTTCGAAAGCACCGACGGCCTGCTGTCCGGTGCGATGCCGAGCTACGCCTCCAAGGTGTTTGATCTCCCGAAAGAGGTCGTTGCACTCGGTCAGCGCATTGCGAGGAAGTGCGAAGAGATCGGGGTGTCCGTCGGCAGGGCGGATCATCTGTACGTGTGCTTTACGCCTTCCGTGCAGGAGGGCGCTTTGGGTCATACGGACTACGCCGTGGAACCCTGGCATCGATTCATCCTGTGCGGCCTGGAATGCAGCTTCAACGACCGCCCGCCGGCTGAGAAGCTTCAGGCCGTCTGCAGCGCGACGTTCAATGCTATTGCGGCCCTGGCGGAAGCCGGGGCAGAACGGCTGGGTTGGCTGCGCGAAGAAGTCATCGCGCAAGGTACTGCGCTACGCGTGACTCTTCGGAAGAAGGAAACGAAGAAGTACAGGGTTGTTGTCGAGCAAACTGTGGCTGTCTTTCCGTCTCCAAGTCAGGTGTTCGCCCGGATCGAGGATGTAGCAACCTCGCAGGTGTTGGAAGTCCAGGTTGCGGAGGTCCGTTTTCATGACGACGCACCTAGCTTGGTCGATCGCCTGGCCATTGTCGATGAGGTTCTGGTGATTCATCCGCGCAAATCCTTTCGGGCGAATCTCGTCGCTCGGGACTATGACCTTCCACTGCGCGTCGATCTTCGAGGGCGCTTGGGGGGTTAGGCGTCACGGTCCAGGTCGTGCGCCGGCCGCACGCGTTGGGTTGTCGTCTTGCGCGACTCGCAAATTACGTTAGGCGTTCACATGCTCTTCCAACTCTACGTTCACGACAACCATTCGAATATGGTCGGCTCGTGTGATCGCCTGGATCCAGGCAGTGGTTGCCCGGCCTGCTCGACCTGTGGCTATCGCATTGATCCCGACTTCACGGCAGAGAACTTCAAGCTCAAGCAGAAGCGGTATGACATCTCGTGCTGCTACGACGGCGCAGTCGTTGTCAGTCAGAAGTTCAGAGAAGTGTGCACCTCGGTCGGGGCAACGAATCTTGTGTTCACGCCATTGTCGGCAACCCCGATGTTCTTCCACCTCAAATGCTCGGCGCCCGTTGCGCTGGACTACGAAGCAATGGGAACCGAGAGAAAGAGGCTGTGTTCAGCGTGTGGCAGGTATCGGGACGTGACGGGTTTCAGCCACATCGTCCTGCAGCCTTCTGAATCGCTGCCAGCGTACGGCCTGGCATTCTCTGATCGATATTTCGGATCGAACAACGAGGCCATACCACTCATCATTGCCGGTGAGAAGTTCGTGAATGCAGCGAAAGCCGAGAAACTCAAAGGCATTGCTGCGTATGAGCCAATCAACGCCTGACTCTTCCTTCAAGCGGCCCCTGGAGCTTGTACCGGTTTGGCCTTCTCCATGTCGGGGCTAACGCACAAGCGTCATGGCTTCCTGGCGGCTCGACCAGAACTCGGGATTGCCGACAGGAGCGCCCCAAGCCTCGACGCAACCGAGCAGCGACTCTCGCTGGATGCGGTCGCGCACACGCCGGGCCGTGTACGCCGCCTCGTTCTCGAAGTGCAGAGGCGCTCCCTGCGTGTAGAAGTCCCAGCGTGGCGAGTCCTTCATGGCACGGACGCAGCGCCGCAGTTCGTTCGATTCATACACGATGAACTCGTTGATCGGCCACTCGACGTCCTGCGTGGTGCTTCGGACGGCGATGCCCGCGAAGCCGAAGCGGCGGCACGCGTACTCGACGACGAAGTAGTCACCCGAACTCACGTGCGGCATGAAGGCAGTGACCTCCGGTGCGCATGCCGGCGACCAGAGCAGCAGAGGTGGATCGGCGGGACTTCTGCTGTACGGCTGCGAGGGGAAGACGAGCGGGGTCGCCGTGGCGCCCACCGGCCAGTGCAGTCCGGCGAAGGCGGTGATCAATCCGGGCAGCGGCACCTTGATGACCCCGAGATTGAAGAACGAGCGGGCAAGCACGGACATGATGATTCAAGAAAGATCGGCAAGGAGCCGTTCGACCCCGTGATCGCTCTCCCGCGCAAGCTCTATCGGAGAAACGCCATGGCTGTTCGCCTTGATATTACGCATGCGGCACATTGAACGTACCGCGCTCCAGGATGCCGGTGCGCGCCGATGGCGCACGGGTGCAGTAGTCCAGCGGAAAGACGTTCTGATGGGCCAGTCCGAGCCGCTTCAGGTTGCGCCGGATGTCGGAGGGTGAATCGCTCTGTGAAAACAGGACCCGGCCTTCGGTCGTGAGGAGCGCTATCGCTGCGATGTCGAGGCCGGCACGTGTGTCGCAGAACATCACACCCGGGTAGACCTGCCCACTGGCCAGCCTGAGGGCGGCGGCAACACTGAGCGAGGAGCCGTCGGCCGGCACCTCGCCGGTCGCTACGGGCTTCACCCAGGTTTCGTCCTGCTCTTCGTCGACTTCCTCCTCATCGAGGGCGAACTCCCAGACGGGAAACGCCTCGAGGTCCGTGGCCGTGAGTTCATCGACCGGCTTGCGTGTAGCAATGGTGGGGGGCATGGGTTGTACTCCAAAGTTTGACGGCCGATGCCGCCCTGCTGCGGCGCCAGCACTCTGCCAGTGAGCCTGCGTATGAAGAGCGACAGCGGTCGGCATCGAGGCAGGCCGTCAGCCGACCTTCTTTTTCATGAAGGCCGGATGATTATTAATAAAAACGACTTGTTGCGTGGATAGATTGCGCGAATCCGCATCGGCCGACCCGGCCTGCTTGCGTCTTCAATCACTCCATCAGCTGCTTCATGTCGTCCTTCCTTTCATCTGCCCGTCCGTTCGCCATCACCCTGGTCGCCGCACTCTGCCTTTCGGCATGCGGCGGCGGCGGCAATGACGGCGGCGCCTCGTTTCCCATCGTCGGCACACCGCCCGCAGCCGCGAATCCACCGGCCGTCGAGGTGGCCGGGCCGCCGAAGGACCTGGGCTTCACCGACACCGCGCCCGTACCCGACCCGACCGCGACGCCGCCCTTCGTCGACAACGTGGCGACCAACCAGCGCGGCGATGCGCGTTACGCGACCAGGGAGACCAACGCCGGCGTGCGCGTGCTGGCCGGATTCCTCGACTTCTGGCAGCCCAGCACGTTGATCGTGGACGCGGGCGTGTCGGCCGCCGCGCAGACGGGCTTTCCGGCCGTGGTGCCTTCCACCTGGAGCGGCATCCCCGGCGATGCCACCGACGGCAAGGTGCTCAACGCGGCGGTGTTGAACGGCAACATCCAGTACGTCGTCGACGCCACCAACGCGCGCACCGGCGCGCAGGAGTTGGCCGCCTACCTGGACGACCGCCGCGGCAAGGGCTACAGCATCAGCGACGGCATGGGCCCGCTCACGGGCGCCTGGCGCACCGCGACGCAGCAGAGCACCACCATCACGGGCATCGCCGCCGACGCGACCACCGTGCTCTACAACGACGGGGGCAGCGACACCGGCGTGGGCGGTGCCGCCAACCCGAGCTTCGGCACCGTGGTGGATCTCCTCAACAACATCGGCGAGAACGGTTCCACCGAGCCCGCCAAGCGCTACTACAAGTACGCGCGCCCCTGGCGCTGGAGCAGCAGCGTCAAGGTGGTGCCCGCGCTGGAGCCCGCCAAGAGCCCGACGCCCGCGACCGACGGCGGCTTCGTGAGCGGCCACACGGCCGAGGCCGTGCGCAAGTCCCTCGCCTTCGCCTACGTCGTGCCCCAGCGCTTCCAGGAGATGGTGGCGCGCGGCCTCGAGCTCGGCGAGAACCGCATCCTCTCCGGCATGCATTCGCCGCTGGACGTGATCGGCGGCCGCGTGCAGGGCCACGCCGTCGCCGCCGCAAGCCTGGCCACCGGCGCCAACGCCGCGCGCAAGAGCGCGGCCTACACGCAGGCGCAGACGGTGCTGATGGCCGCGGTGGGTGCTGGCGATCCCGCTGCGTTCAACGACTTCGCACATTCGCAAGGTACCGCGGCCGATCGTTTCGCGGACCACGCTGCCAGCAAGGCCGACTACCTGCGCCGCATGACCTTCGGCTTCAAGCAGCTCGGCGACGCCACCAAGCCTGCCGTGGTGCCCAAGGGTGCCGAGGTGCTGCTCGAAACGCGCCTGCCCTACCTCGATGCGATCCAGCGCCGGGTGGTGCTCAAGACCACGGCGGTGTCGTCGGGCTATCCGGTGATGGACGACCCCGAAGGCTGGGGTCGCCTGAACCTGTTCGACGCGGCAGATGGCTACGGCGTCTTCAACGGCGACGTGGTCGTGACGATGGATGCCAGCCTGGGCGGCTTCAACGCCATGGACAGCTGGCGCAACAACATCTCCGGCGCGGGCAAGCTCACCAAGAAGGGCAGCGGCACGCTCAGGCTCGGTGGCAGCAACAGCTACTCGGGCGGCACGCAATTGGCAGCCGGGACGCTGCAGGCCGACTCGGCGGCCGCGTTCGGCCAGGGCAACGTCTATGCCGGCGGCGGCACGCTGGTCTGCAATGCGCCCTCGCCCGTGACGATGAAAGGCGCCTACACCCAGGTCGCCGACGCCACGCTGCAGCTGAACATCGGCGGCAACGGCGCCGGCCGCCTGAGTGTTGCGGGCGTCGCGGCCCTGGCCGGCACGCTGAACGTGAGCTTCCAACCCGGCGCCGGACCCAGGGTGGGCGACACGCTCACGTTGATCTCCAGCCGTGTCCTGACCGGCAGGTTCTCGGCCATCAACGTGCAGGGCTTCAAGGTCACGCCGACCTACACGGCGACGGAACTGCTCTTGCGCATCGATGCCTAGTGCGGCATCAGGGCACGCTTGGGATTTCAAGAATGGTCCGACGCCGTTGAGAAGCGATTCCGTTCAAGCTGCACGCGGGCCGTCCGTGCATTGCCTTTCGCAAGGGCAATGGTCTTCGGTTCCAGGAACGCTTCCATGCCGAAGACGCCGAATTCCCTGCCGACGCCCGACTGCTTGACGCCGCCAAAGGGCGCGATCAACTCCGGCGCAATGCGATTGACCAGCACCGTGCCGGCGCGCAATCGCGAGGCCACGCGCAGCGCGCGCTGCGGCTGCGACGAGAAGACATAGGCCTGCAAGCCGTACGGCGAGTCGTTCGCGATGGCGACGGCTTCTTCCTCGTCGTCGTAGCCGATCACCGAGAGCACCGGCCCGAAGATCTCCTCGCGTGCGATGTCCATGTCGTTGCGCACACCGGCGAATACGGTGGGCCGCACGAACCAACCCTTGCCAAGGCCATCCGGGCGGCCCTCGCCGCCGGCCACAAGCACCGCGCCCTGCGCCAGGCCGCGGCGGATGAAATGCTGCACGCGCTCGAACTGCGCCTTGCTCGCGAGCGGTCCGACCGCGGTGGCGGCGTCGCGCGGATCGCCCACGCGCATGGCGGCCACCGCTGCCCGCACGCGTTCGATGGCCTCCGTCATGCGCACGTTCGGGATCAGCAGGCGCGTGCCGGCCACGCAGGCTTGGCCGTTGTTCATGAAAGCGGCATTCAGCGCCATGGGCAACACGGTGGCCAGGTCGGCATCGTCCAGGATCACAGTGGCCGACTTGCCCGAAAGCGCGAGGCTCACGCGCTTCATGGTGCCCAGGCCCGCGCGTGCAATGAGCTTGCCCGTCTGCGTGGAGCCGGTGAACGATATCTTCGCGATTCCCGGGTTGGTGGCGATCTCGTCGCCCACGTCGCCGCCGCGCCCGAGCAGCACATTGACGACGCCGGCCGGCAAGCCGGCGTCATGCAGCGCCTCGGTCACCACCTGCGCCTGCAGCGGGCCCAACTCGCTGGGCTTGACGACCGAGGCGCAGCCCGCGGCGACGGCCGAAGCCAACTTGCTGCAAATGCTTCCGGCGGTGCTGTTCCAGGGCGAGATGAGGCCGGCGACGCCGACCGGCTCCATCACGACCGTGGCATCGCCCAGGCGGCGCTCGAAGGCGTAGTCTTGCAGCATCTGCGCCGTGGTTGCAAAGCATTGCGAGGCGTAGTTGCTGACCCATTGCGAACGGGCGAGCGGGCCGCCGTACTCTTCGATCGTGGCTTCGCAGATCTGGTCGGTGCGCGCCAGCACCGCGGCTTCGAGGCGCCTGAGCATCTCGATGCGCTGCGCCTTGGTGCTGCTCGCCAGCCCCGGCTGCGCCCGATTCGCCGCATCGATCGCTCGCTTCGCATCGTCGCGGTTCGCCAGCGTCACGGTGCCGATGACCTGCTCGGTCGCGGGGTTGCCGATCTCCAGCCGCTCGCTGCCCCGTACTGGCACAAAGGCACCATCGATGTAGGCGTGATGGATGTTCCACATGTTCGTTTCTCCGTGCTTTGGAGGCGGTTGCTGGACGGCCGGATGGCGCCTCACCCGCGCGCCACGTCGATCACGGCCTTCGCGAAGGCCTCGGGCGCTTCCTGCGGCAGGTTGTGGCCGATGCCGCCGCTGACCAGCCGATGCTCGTAGCGCGCCGAGAACTTCTTCGCATAGGCGCTGGGTTCCGGGTGCGGCGCGCCGTTGGCGTCGCCTTCGAGCGTGATGGTCGGCACGCCGATCACCGGCGCCTTGGCGAGCCGGTTCTCGAGCGCCTGGTACTTCGCCTCGCCGTCGGCCAGGCCGAGGCGCCAGCGGTAGTTGTGGACCGTGATGGCCACGTGGTCGGGGTTCTCGAATGCCACGGCGCTGCGCTCGAACGTGGCCGCATCGAAGTTCCACTTCGGCGAGGCGATCTGCCAGATGAGCTTGGCGAAGTCGTGGCGATTCTTCTCGTAGCCCGCGCGGCCGCGCTCGGTCGCGAAGTAGTACTGGTACCACCACTGCAACTCGGCCTGCGGCGGCAACGGGATCTTGCCGGCCTCCTGGCTGCCGATCAGATAGCCGCTGACCGACACCAGCGCCTTCACGCGCTCCGGCCACAGCGCGGCCATGATGCATGCCGTGCGCGCGCCCCAGTCGCAGCCGGCAACGGTGGCAACCTGGATCTTCAGCGCATCCATCAGCGCGATGATGTCGACGGCGACCACCGACTGCTGCCCGTTGCGCGGCGTGTCGGCCGACAGGAAGCGGGTGGTGCCATAGCCACGCAGATACGGCACGATGACGCGGAAGCCCGCCGCGGCAAGCTGCGGTGCGACGTCGACGAACATGTGGATGTCGTAGGGCCAGCCGTGAAGAAGAATCACAGGGGCGCCGTCGGCCGGCCCCGCCTCGAAATACCCGATGCTGAGGCTGCCGGCCTCGATGCGCTTGAGCGGCTCGAGGCGCCTGGCGCTGCCCGTGCCGGCGGATTGGGCGAAGGCGGGCGCGATCGAAGCCAGCTGTGCAGCGGCGATGCCGAGCGCCGCCTTGCCGAGGAACGAGCGGCGGGGCAATTGTTGGGAAGCGGTCATGGAGCTCTCCTGGAATCCGAAGTGATTGAAAAACGCACCGGGGCCGCTTACAGCGTTCCCTCGGTCACACCGTGCGCCGCCGTGGCGCGCGCCTGCGCACGCACGGCCGTGCGATCGAGCGTGCCGGCGAATGCATGCGGCACGCCGGCGTCGGCGCCGTCCGCATAGAGGTTGCCGGCGCGGGCCGCGGCCACGCCTTCGGCGCGTGCGTCCGCGCGCGCCAGCACGGCCGGCGGCGCCGGAGCGGCGCCTGCCGATGCGCCTTCGCGGTACGGGTCGGCGCTGTGCGACGCGACGACCGCCTCTGTCTTGAGGCTGGCGCGGCTTGCGCTGGCCTGGAACTGCAGCACGCCCTGGTATTGCTCGGCGCTCGCGCTCAAGGCGAACAGCGAGGAGAGCGCGGCGGCGGCGAGGAGGACGGAAGCTTTCATGAGGATTCCTTTCGGGTGGGTGATGGCAATCTGGAAGAGTGGGGATCAGCCGGATCGCACGCGCTTTCCGAACCGATGGACCGATTGTTCGGCGGGGAGTCGGCCTGGCGACCGGCTTGCGTATGCCTCTGTATCTGAGCCGGCTTCGTCCACACTAAATTTCAATCGCAGGCGCTCGCAACTCGCGAGGGCACAAGCCGTTTGCAAAGTAATGTCGCAAGGCGAACCCCGGACACACGCGCATACAGAGAAGGCCGGCTGGCGTGCCGCTCCTGGATTCGACGTCGTTGGTTTTCAGCTGACTTCTTGTTTTCCGGTGAACGCCGCGCGCTGCCCGGTGCACAGCAACCACCGCGACGGCACGATGCGCGTGGACGGCAACTACGGCGGCACGCCGCACTACGAACCCAACAGCTTCGGCCAGTGGCAGGAGCAACCCGAGCACCGCGAGCCGCCGCTCAGGCTGCGCGGCGACGCCGACTTCTGGAACTTCCGCGAGGACGATGCCGACTACTACCAGCAGCCCGGCGACCTGTTCAGACTGATGAAGCCCGCGCAGCAGCAGGCGCTGTTCGAGAACACGGCACGCGCCATGGGCGATGCGCCGGCGTTCATCAAGCGCCGCCACGTCGACAACTGCACCAAGGCCGATCCGGCCTATGGCGCGGGGGTGGCGAAGGCGCTGGGTCTCTGAGCGGGGTTCACGGCGCTCGAAGGCGCCGTGTCAGCGCGCGAGCCGCGTGAACACGTGGTCGTGGTTCTTCACCAGTGCCTGGTGGCACGCGAAGCAGGTCTGGTGCTGCGCCAGATCGACGGCCTTGCCGTTGACGAAGCGCCCGAAGCCCCAGCCGCCGGTCGCGGCGTATTTCTTCGAGTCCTTCACCATCACCTGCACGGTGGTCGCCGCGCCCGGGATGGACGCGGGCGCGAACTCCGGCGACTGCACGTGCTTCCAGGCCAGCTTGGTGAGCACGGTGCCGTCGGGGAACGGCAGCGTGCCCTTGTCGTAGGCCTCGATCGCCTTCGTGTTGCCGAGCACGACACGCAGTTCGTTCAGCGGCTCCGCCTCGATGGCCGGTGCAATCAGCTGCCACTGCCGGTAGCCCTTGGGGATGGTGACGCCGTAGATCGGCGAGGCGTCCGAGGTCTTCGCGGTGCCGGTCGCCTCCTCGGCCGCGCTGGCGGCCACCGCGAACACGCCGGAGGCGGCCGCGAGCGCGAGGAGGCCGAGGCCGGAGAGCTTCGCCAGCACGGCCTTGCGGGAAGAAGATTCCTTCGTGGTGCCCGCGCTGGACACCGGATGCGTGGAGGGTCGATTCATGGGTGGGCGGTGTGGATGGGGGAATGAAATGCCGCCGGGATGCAAAGCCCGCGGCGCCTGTGCGCCCGGATTGTTCTGCGGCTTTTCTCTTCCTCCGGCGGGTTGCGTATGCGCGTGTATCGCGTTTCGCCGGACAACACACTACGTTTCATCGACTGGCATGCGCACGTCCGTTTTCCTGGTGGACACGCGCTCCATCAACACCGCCGTGCTTCCTCATCGACCCTTCATGAATCGCCCCGGAATTCCTGGACACCTCGGAGCCTCAGCTTGAGGCCCCAGTCCCCGAGGGTTCAACGCTTGCGCTTGCGTGCCGGGGCCAACCGATCAAGTTCGCTGGCCATCATCCTTGCAACGGTGCTCGCCACTGCTTTCGGATCCATCGCTTCATCGAACAGCATCTCCACCGCGGCATAGAGCATTTCCACCACGATACGACTGGCTAGCCGCAATTCGGAACGACTTGCGGCTGGAAGCACATCAACCAGCAGGCGCGTTTGCGCCTCCGTGACTTCGGCGTGAGACGCGAGCCTGACCTGCTGCAATGCCGGCACGGCGCGCATCGCGCGCATGATCCACACCCCTGCCGGCGTGTTGCGCGTCACCGCGTAGGTGTCGAGCAGCAATCCTTCCAACGCCCTCTCCAAGCGAGGCGCGCCGTTCGAGAAGACCTCCGCGTGCATCCAGCGGCCTACGCACTCGTTTTGGCGCAGCATCAGCCGCTGTCCCAGTTCCGAGAGCAGTGCGTATTTGTTGGGGAAGTAGCGGTACAGAGCAGGTGGCGTCAATCCGGCACGCTCGCACACCAGGTTCGTCGACAAGCGCTCGATTCCCACCTCATCGAGCGTCAAGGCGGCGGCTTCGAGGATGCGCTCGAAAGTATCGGTCGCCCGCTGCTGCGCGGGCTGCACCTTGGTGGCCAGGTCGGGCTGATCGCGGCGAATTCTGGACACGGAAGCTTTCGTCATGGTGATTCGGGATTCTCCCAGCATGGAAGTATTTGCAATTCAGTAGTCATGACTATACGATAGTTATGACTACAACAAAGGACGATGTCATGACGCGGCGCAAAGAAGAAATCAGTACTTCCGCGTTAGTGGCTGCACTCTCGGTGGGCTCGCTCGCACTGCTTGTCCTTGGATTGCAGCCCATTCTGCTGGGTGAACTGCTGGAAGCCCAAAAAGTCAGTCTGGAAGGACTGGGACTGGTGGCGATGGCCGAGATTGTCGCCCTGGGACTGGGCGCCCTGTTTGGCGATCTGGCGCTATCACTGGCACATCTGCGCCTGGCAACCGCCATCGCGGCAGTGGCCGCCGCTGTGCTCGACCTCGGAACGCTGTATGCGGTCGGGGACATGGGATTCGCTGCGTACCGCGCGGCGGCTGGCCTGGCCGAGGGCGTCCTGGTCTGGGGTACCACCGCAGTGATCGTACGCTGCGCCAATCCTGATCGGGTGGCGGGCATCTTTTTCGTACTGCAGACTGTGGCCCAGGCGTTCGCAGGGTTGATGCTGGCGCATGTGATCGTTCCCGCGCACGGCTGGTCCGGTGCATTCGCACTGCTCGCGTCGCTCCTGGTGTTGCCGGTGTTTCTGGCTCTTGCCCTGCCACGAACCCTGCGGCCTTTGGCACTGCCCTTGGCGGGCTCGTTCGCTTGGACGCCGGACAGGGCACTTCCGCTCATCGTGGTCTTCTTGCAGTTGTCGACGTTGGGGGCACTTTGGGCGTACGTCGAACCCTTGGGCAAGAGCGCGGGATTCTCTCCAACCGCCGTACAAACGCTGATTGCGGCATGCCTGGGCATCCAGGTTGCAGGCGGGTCGTGCGGCTCGGCGCTGGTGCGGAGGCTGCACGCTCCCGCAGCGCTGCTTGGAGGGTCCGCACTGCTGTGCGCAGTTGCGCTGGGCGTCTTTTACACCAGGGGGGGTGCCACGATGGCATTCACGGTGCTGTGCTGCCTGTTCGCCTTTACCTGGCTGTTCATCACGCCGTTTCAGATGCGCTTCGCCTTCGACGCCGACACCAGCGGACGCGTGGCATCGCTCATCCCGGCCGCCCAGGTATTTGGCATCGCGTGTGGCCCGCTGGTCGCCTCGTTCTTCGTCGAAGGGGAGCAGGCGCACGCCGTGCCTTTTGTCAGTGCGGCATTCGGCGCCATGGCCACGCTAACGCTTTGCTTGCGCTCAGTTGTCCGACGCCGCGCGCTTTCTCATTGACCGTCGAAGCCTGCACTCGATGCCACGACGCGTCCGTCGTCCCGCCGACCGGGATGACCTGCAGGAAAGTGCCTTGACATGGTTGCGCGGCAACCTTGACAAGGGCCCGCCCATGACCGAACTCGCACGCCATCTGAACCTCGGGGAGCGCACGTTACGCAGACGCCCCGATGGCCTCGGCGTGTCTTGGCGCGAGTTGCATGGCCAGGTACGCCGCGCCTTCAAGCGCCGGACGGGGGCACGCCCGAGCGCGCTGCGCCAGTTCTGAGGCAGTTCGTCCGGCCACGCTTCATCAGGGTTTGTCAGTAAACATCGCTCTTCTCAAAATAGTAGTCATAACTATATACTAGTCATCACTACCTATTTTTCGAGTAACTGTGATGACCTCATCCACACGTCTCCTTCGCACTGCAGTCTTGCTGGCGCTATTTGTTCGGCCTGCCTTTGCAGCCGGCCCTGACGATGCAAAGGGCCTGTGGTTGGCCGCCGAAAAGGACGCGGTCCTGGAGTTCAAGCCTTGTACCGATACGCCAACGGCGCTATGCGGGCGCGTCGTCTGGGACAAGGACGCAGGCCAGCCCAATGACACCTGCGGTGTGCAGATTGCACGGCTCGAGCGCTACGAGAACGAGGCTTGGCGCGACGGATGGGTCCATGACCCGCGCGACAACAAGAAATACAAGGGCGCGCTGCGCGTGAAGTCGGGAGAGCTGCACATCCGCGCGTTCCTCGGCACCGAGATCCTGGGGCAGACCGAGCGACTGCAACGCGTCGCCGACCTCCCGGCAACCCCTGTGTGCAAGCCCTGATCCCGTCACGTTCAACCCAACCAGCGAAAGGAACTCACATGAACAAAGGCTCCCTGGTCTTCCTGGTCTCCGCCAGCGCGGTGCTCGGCGGCATCGCCACGCCCGCCCGAGCCGGCGACACGGCCAGCTATTCCATCGAGACCGAGGTCAAGGTGCTCAGCGACCAACGCACGCGCAGCATTTCCGACTCTCTGAACCGGCCGGGAATGCAACTGGGCGTGCAGTTCGCACACGAAAGCGGTTTGATCGCGCTGGCGCAGTTGTCCACCATCAGCAACAAGTCATACACCGGCAGCGAGGGTTACAACGTGCTGCTGGCCACCGGGTGGCGTTTCGGCGACCCGGATGGCTGGCACTACGGTGTGGGCCTTGCCACCGAGTTCTTTCCGGGTGCGAAGTTCGATGCACCCTATGCCTTCGACCTGAATGCGGGCGAGCCGACCAATGTCCGGAGGACCAGGTACGACACGTCCTATGCCGTGCTCGAGCTTGGATGGGGTGCACTCGATGCGCGCATCATGAATGTCCTGTCCAAGAACTACCGAGGTGCCAGCACCGGCGGCGTCTGCGGACAGATGCTGGCGTTGTCGGTCGATCCCGCGAAGGCCCTTGACTGCTATGCGCGCGGCGACCACAACTCGCGAGGCAGTTGGCTCATGGATCTCGACTACAAGATTCCCTTGGGCGACAAGACCACGCTGAAGCTGCACGCCGGAACCCAACGCATCAAGAATTTCAAGGAGGCCAACTACAGCGACTATTCGATCGGCGTACTGCACAAGCAATGGGGCTTCGAATGGAGCGCCGAATACGTGATGCCGAAGACCAAGACGCGCGAGCTGTTCCAGGTCGTTGATGGCAACAAGATTCGATCGGTAGACGGCAACCGTCTGGTGTTGGCCGTCTCGCGCAAGTTTTGAGGTGTCGATGAGCCTTGCCCAACGGTTGGTCCTCGCCATCGACCTCGGCACGTCCGGCTGCAAGTGTGCGCTGGTCACGCTGGACGGCACCGTGCACGCCTGGGCATTCAGGCCGGTTCCCCTGCACGTGCAGGGTGTGAAGGCCGAGCAGGATCCCCACCTCTGGTGGCAAGCCCTGCTGGAAGCGGCTGGCGAACTGCTGCAGGCCGATGCGCAGCGGCGACGACGCGTGGTCGCCGTGTGCTGTTCGACGCAGACCGAGGTCACGGTCTGCGTCGACCGAGCCGGCCATCCCATCGGGCGAGCCATCAGCTGGCTGGACGCACGCGGGGCGCCCGCCATTGCCCGGCGGTCCCGCGGCCGATTCGGCAACATCGAAGGTTACGGGCCTCTGAAGCTCTGGCAATGGCTGCGGCTGACCGGGGGCGCGCCGTCGAGCACCGGGCGCGATAGCGCCGGCCATATCGCCTATGTTCGCGACGAGTGTCCCGACGTCTATGAGAAGACGCACAAGTTCCTCAATGCGCTGGACTACCTGAACCTGCGATTGTGCGGTCGCCTGTGCGCCACACAGGACTCCATCCTTACCGCCTGGGTCACCGACAACCGGGACGCCCACAACGTTCGCTATGACGCACGGCTGCTGCGTCTTCTTGGTGTCGAGGCAGACAAGCTGCCCGAGATCGTCAAGTCCACAGATGTGATCGGCACTCTGCTGCCCGAGGTGGCCGAAGCCCTGGGACTGGACCCTGGAACCGTGGTGGTGGCAGGCGCGGTCGACAACTCCGCTGTCGCCGTCGGCGCGGCGGTGGATGACTACGAGACGCACCTGTACCTCGGGACTTCCTCTTGGCTCGGCGCGCACGTGCCGTTCATGAAGACGGACATTTTCCGCAAGATTGCCGCGGTGCCGTGTGCAGTGGCCGGACGCTACCTCGCGATGGCGCTGCAGTCCACCGCCGGCGCCAACCTGTCGTTCTTGCGCGACCGGATTCTGTATCACCCGGACGAACTTGCCATCGACGAAGAGCATCCTGAGGTCTATGAAGCGCTCAATCGCATCGCCGCGCGCGTCCCGCCAGGTGCGAGAGGGCTGATCTACACCCCTTGGCTGTTTGGCGAACGCACTCCGGTGGACAACCCGCGGCTGCGGGCCGGCCTCATCAACATGTCGCTGGAGCATTCGCGCGAAGATATCTTTCGCGCCTTTCTCGAAGGCGTCGCGTTGAACACGCGATGGATGCTTGAACCTTTCGCCAAGCTGCTGGGGCGCAATCCAGGCGCGATCACGGCTGTGGGCGGCGGCGCGCAAAGCGAGGTCTGGTGTCAGATCATGGCCGACGTCACCGGCCAGCCTGTTCGGCAGCCTGCCAGTCCCATCCAGGCCAACGCCATTGGCGCCACCTTCATCGCAGGCGTGGGTATAGGCGCAATGTCTTTCTCCGATCTGAACCAGCTGCGTCACATCCGCCGCGTGTACGAGCCGGCCCAGTCGCTACGGCGGCTGTACGACGACAAATTCCAAGCCTTCAAGGAGGTTCACACCCGCCTGGCGCCGCTGTACCACCGCTTGAACGCTCCCGCCCTCCCTTGACAGCGAGAACCCATGAAGCACGAACCCCAACGACAGCATGTCGTCGATCTTTGCCTCGAACTTTCCCGCCGCGGCTACTTCGCCGGTACCGGCGGGAACATCATGCTGCGGATCGACGCCGAGCATGTGGCCGTCACCCCCTCTGCGATCGACTACCACGCCATGACGGCAGCCGACGTTTGCGTCCTGCGTTTGTCCGACCTTCAGCAAGTCGAAGGCGACGGTACGCCCTCCGTCGAGAGCAGTCTGCACGCGGGCGTTCTGCGCGGGCGGCCCGAAATGGATTGCAGCATCCACACGCACCAGCCCGTGGCCAGTGCCCTTGCACTGCTGGGCGAAGAGATCGCGGTTCCAGAGCAATGGCAAGCCACGCTGGGCCCGCGCCTCCCGGTGGTGGGCTATGCGCCCTCCGGCAGCAGTTGGCTGGCTTTGAAGTTCCGTCGCACCGTACGCCGCGACGTCAATGCCTACCTGATGCACAACCACGGCATCCTGTGTTGCGGACGCGACAGTGCCGCCGCCATGCAGGCCGTGGATGACCTCGAAGCCCTCGCTCGCATGCTCCTGAGTCAACGCATCGCGCAGCGAGCGGCCAGTGCGTCTCCCGCCTTGGGCAAGGCCTTGCGGCGCACGCACGATGCCTTGAACGGCCGCTCCGCCTCCTGACCTCATCCCCTCCTAGAGCACATCCCATGAGCAACCTCGCAACGATCCACGCCGCTGCCAAGACCACGCCAGAAACAGCTATTTCGTCCTGGCCCGATACACCGTCGCTCTATCGACGTCTGTCCGAACTCGTGAACCAGCCCATGCGGCCGATCCGATCCGACGCCATGCCCAAGATCCTGCGCTGGTTCGACGACAAGTGCGTAGGCTCCAAGCGGCTGGCCGAACAGGCCAAGGCCGTCATTCCCGGCGGCATCCAGCACAACCTGGCGTTCAACCATCCCTTCCCGCTGGCCATCTCCCGAGCCGAAGGCGCTTACCTGACCGATGTGGACGGCAACCGCTACATCGACTTCCTGCAGGCCGGCGGCCCCACGCTGCTGGGCAGCAACCACCCCGTCGTTCGACAGAAGGTGCATGCGCTCATCGAAGACTGCGGCCCCGTCACCGGCCTGCTGCACGAATACGAAGTCAAGCTCGCCGAGCTGGTTTGCAGGCACATGCCCGGGGTGGACATGCTGCGGCTTCTCGGCTCGGGCACGGAGGCCGTGATGGGTGCTGTTCGGCTGGCGCGGACCTACACGAAAAAGAAGTGGATCATCAAGATCGGCGGTGCCTACCACGGCTGGAGCGATCAGTTGGTCTACGGCATGCGCTTGCCCAACACCGGACGCATGGAAGCCACCGGCATTCCGCGCGGCGCCACAGGCCATACCCAGGAATGCCTGCCCAACGACTTGGACGCGCTGCGCCGCAAGCTCCAGCTCAACCGGCTGCGCGGCGGCACCGCCGCAGTGTTGCTGGAACCATTGGGGCCCGAGAGCGGCACCCGGCCGGTGCAGAAGAACTACAACGAGCAGGTGCGCAAACTGTGCGACGAGTTCGACGCACTGCTGATCTTTGACGAAGTAGTGACGGGCTTTCGCATCGGCATGGGCGGCGCCCAAGGCTACTTCGGTGTCACACCAGACATCACCGTCCTTGGCAAATGCCTGACGGGTGGCTATCCGATGGCCGGTGCCATCGGAGGCAAGAAGGACATCATGATGTCGCTGGTCGGTGGCATCGGCACCACCTCGCGCCGGGCATTTGTCGGCGGGACGTTGACCGCCAACCCACTGTCGTGCGTGGCCGGCTACCACGCGCTGCAAGAAGCCGAGCGGAGCAACGCGGCGGTCGTTGCGGGCCGTGCCGGTGACCGCTTGCGCCGCGGTCTCGAGGAGATCATCGGCCGCCGCCGGCTGCCCTATGTCACCTACAACATGGGTTCCATCGTGCACCTGCAGACCTCCGGGGTGTTGCTGCTGGACACAAGCAGCATGTGGAAGCTGTTCAAGGCCAGGAACGAGGCCAAGCAACGCAAGCACATGATGGAAGAGATGGGGGCCGCCTACACGGCGCACGGCCTGGTCACTCTGGCGGGCAGCCGCGTCTACACGAGCCTCGCTGATACCGACGACGTGATCGACGACGCACTCAACCGTTTCGACGACGTGTTCGCACTGGTATGACGGCGGCGGAAATGGAATTGAGCCTGGTACGACTTTGGCTGCAGCTGCGCGATCGGCTGTTGACCAAGCAGTTGCTGGAAGGATCGGCCCCCGCCCTTTCGCTGCGCATCCCCGGCAGCGATGCGATGTGGTTTGGGACGACACGCGATGAGACTCCGAAGCGAAGGAACTGGCGCGGTTTGAACAGGGCCTCCTTTGGTGCAGAGCTGCATGCCCAGGTCCTGGCATCGCGTGACGACGTCTGTGCCGTGGCATCTGGTGGTGGAACGTTTGGCCTGGGTCTGATCGACTTCGGTGGTGCGATGCCGGGCGTGTTCGATGAACAGGTGCGGCACCTCGGTCGCATGGCGTCTCCACAATCGAGCAACAGCTTGAACAAGGCGCTGGAGCTACGCGGCAACGTGCTGCTGGTGCAGGGGCAGCCACTCGTGCTGGGTATGACCGGCGCCCGGCTGGCTCTCAATGCCGAATTGTTCGAGAAGTGCGCAAAGGCCTATCTCCTCGCTGCCGCCGGTGGCGGAAATGTGCGGCCACTGCCGTGGATCGTTCGGTATGTGGCCAACCGCCGTCTCATGAAGGACGAGCACCGGGCTTGTCTGCGCGTTCGCCTGGGCTTGTTGCCCGAGGAAAGCAAGGGCTACTGAACGCTCAGCGGTACCAATCGAAAGGACCATGTATGGAATTCAAGGACAAGGTTGTGCTGATCGTCGGTGCCTCCTCCGGCATCGGCCGGGCTCTGGCGCTGCGCCTCGCCGGTTTGGGCGCAAAGGTCGTGGCCATGGCGCGGCGCAAGGATAGGTTGCGACATCTGGCCGCCGAGATCACGGCGTGTGGAGGACACTGCAGCGTGCAGGCAGCGGACGCACAGGACGCCGCCGCGGCCGTACGTGCCGTGCAAGGCGTTCTGGACGAACACGGCCGCATCGACCTGCTGGTGCTCAACGCTGGCGGCGCACCCGCCATCGACATGCGCCGCATGAACGCCGGAGAAGTGCTCGGGTACATGCGGTCGAACTACGATGTGGCGGTCAACGTCCTCTTTCCTGTGCTCAACGTCATGCGCGGGCAACGCAGCGGGGTGGTCGCCGTGACCAACTCGCTGGCCGGTCTCCTGGGTGTGCCGATGCAGGGCCCCTACTCTGCCGCAAAAGGCGCTCTGAAGCTCCTGATCGACACCTGCCGGGTCGAGTTCGGCAGCTTCGGCATCCGCTTCGTATCCGTCTATCCAGGGTTCATCTCCACTGAAGCGACGGCCGGTGACGGGATGCCCGCACCGCTGCAGATGTCGGCGGACCGGGCGGTGGATCACGTCCTGCGCGCCGTCCGTGGCCGATACATGGACTATGCGTTTCCCTGGCCGATGGCCGCGCTGGTCCGGCTCGCCAACGCTCTTCCCAAAGGTCTGGTGGTGCGCATCCTGCGCCGCGATGTACCCTCCCTGCCCTCGGCGTCTCAACCATGGTGACCGCATCCACCGATACGGATGCAGCGACCATTCGCTCCCTCTTCGATGCGCAGGCTGCGACCTCGTTGGCGCTGCGCAGTTCGACCACGTCGCAACGCCGCGACAAGCTGCGCCGCCTGAGCCGTGCCGTGCTGACGCGCCGAGAGCGTTGGTATGCCGCCTTTCACGCCGACCTGGGCAAGCCGCGAGTCGAAGTGGAGTTGACCGAACTGCTGCCGGTGCTCGATGAGGCGAGCCATGCCATCGGCCATCTCAAGCGCTGGATGCGTCTACACCGCGTGGGTCCCACGCTGACCACGCTGGGGGCCAGCGCGCGCGTGCAATATCAACCGCGCGGGCGCTGCTTGATCATCGGTCCATGGAACTACCCGCTGAACACGGTGCTAGGGCCGCTGGTTTCGGCCGTAGCCGCCGGGAACACCGCGATCATCAAGCCGTCCGAGTTCACGCCGCACGTCAACGCCATGATCGCCGAAGTGATCGCGGAAATCTTCGATCCTTTCGAGGTCGCTCTCGTGCACGGCGCCGTGAAGACCTCGGAGCATCTGCTGGCACTGCCCTTCGACCACATCTTCTTCACCGGCTCACCGGCAGTTGGGAAGATCGTGATGGCGGCCGCTGCTCGCCACCTGACGTCGGTAACGCTGGAACTCGGCGGAAAGTCGCCTGCGATCGTCGACGCCAGCGCGGACGTCGACGCGGCAGTGCGCATGCTGGCCTGGGGCAAGCTCACGAACGCCGGGCAAACCTGTGTCGCGCCCGACCATATCTACGTGCACCGAAGCGTCGAGGCTCGTTTTGTAGAGTGCTGGCGCCGGGTGATGGCCGAGCGCTACGGCAAAGATGCGCTTGCGGTGGAAAGAAGCCCCCATCTGGCCCGTATGGTCACTGCACGACATGCCGAGCGTGTGGCCGGTCTGATCGACGATGCGGTAGCGCGCGGGGCAACACGGCTGGATGGCGGCAAACACGACGCCGGGGCGCGCTACGTTGCGCCAACCCTGCTGGGCCGGATCCCAGACGATGCTCGCATTGAGTCCGAAGAGATTTTTGGGCCGGTGATGCCGTTGCGTGCGTTCGACTCGCTCGAGGAGGTAGTCACGCGCATCAACGCTGCCCCCAAGCCGCTCGCCTTGTACGTCTTCGCGCGCGACCGTTCTCGCATCGCACAGGTGCTGACCCAGACCAGTTCCGGCAGCATCGGCGTGAACCTGTGCGTGCAGCAGTACGCCCATGCCAAGCTGCCCTTTGGCGGCGTCAATCACTCTGGGCTGGGCAATGCGCATGGCTGGCATGGCTTCCGTGCTTTCTCTCACGAAAGAGCCTGCCTGTCCAACGGACCGTTCAATGGATTGCGCCTGTTCTTTCCACCCTACACGCCGCACAAGCTGAGGTTGGCGCAGATGCTGGTGCGTCTGATTGGCAGCACATGAGCGTGGCAATGCCGCGCGTTCGGCTCGAGCAGACGCTACATCGCGAATAGTCCGTGTCCCGAATTACGGGGGCAAGATCACAGCGGCGGAAGCAAAACGGCTGGCTCGCTTCAAGTGGACCCGGAGCCTTGGGTTTGAACGCGACCTCTGGCGTGGTCGCAGGCGGATTCTTCGCCGTCCGGCGCGCCCTCGCCGACCAGTTGCCACAGCGCCTCGGCCACCGGGGCCATATGGGCGAGCTGCCGATACAGCCGGATGTCCACCGGCACCCGCCAGCCGCCCGCACCGGCATCGACCAGCGTGCCCTTGCGCAGGTCGTCCGTCACCAGGCTCATCGGCAGCCACGCCAGTCCGCGCCCTTCGAGCGCCATGGTCCTGAGCAGCGCCGCATGGTGCGCCGTGAAGACCACCGAGAGGGACGGCGCGAAATCCTTGCCGAATTCGCTGTCCTGGATCGCCCGCATGATCCGCCCCAGACCGGACGCCTCGCTGTACCCCAGCACCGGGGGCGCCCAGTCCGCGCCCAGCGCGTGCAGCGGCGCGCCGTCCGCATCGGGCGCCGCGACCGGCACCAGCACGTCCCCGCTGAGGCGCTGCATCGGGTATTGCGCTTCGTCGAGCCGGCCGGGCGCGCCGGCGTGGCCGTGACACAGCACGAACTGCACGCGGCGCTGCAGCATCAGGTCTTCGCAGGCTTGCGAACTGTCCGAGATCGTCTGGATCGGCCCCAGGCTCAGCCGCGCCTCCACGCTGCCCAGCCAGCGCGGAAAGAAGGTCAGCGACAGCACGTGCGTGGCCGCGAAGCTCAGGCTCGCCGCGGCCAGGTCGTGCGCGGCCCGGGCCTTGATGCGGGCAGCTTCCAGGCCGGCCAGCACCTCCTGCAGCAGGGGCTGGAAACGCTTGCCCGCCGCCGTCAGCGCCGCCGGATGCGCACTGCGGTCGAACAGGTCGACGCCCACCCACTCCTCGAGCGCGCGGATATGCCGGCTGAACGCGGGCTGGGCGATGGAGCGCGCCTGCGCCGCGCGCGAGAAATTGCCGCTCTCGGCCAGGGCCAGGAAATCTTCCAGCCATTCGAGGTCGAGGGGTCGGTTGCCGGGGCCCATGCGCAGCGCAGTTGAATAGTTGTATGCGATTCGAGTATTGGACGGTGCGTGCCCCGCCGGCCAAAGATGCATGCATCCCTGCACCTTGAACCCCAACGGAGACACAGCATGCCTTCCATCGCGAATTATCGCGGGATCATTCCCGCCATTTCCTGCCCCTTCACGGCCGACCACCGCATCGACGAAGCGGCCCTGCGCAAGCTGGCCTCGTGGCTCGCGGGTCACGACGGCGTGGTGGCGGTCATGACCAACGGCCACACCGGCGAGGTGTTCTCGCTCACCCCCGCGGAGCGCGCCGAGGTGACCCGCATCGTCGCCGACGAGCTGCGCGGCCGTACGCCGGTGATCTCGTCCATCGTCTGCGAAGGTCTGGCCGAGGCCGCCGAACACGCCCGCGCCGCGCAGGCCGCGGGCGCCGTCGCGCTCGACGTGATGCCGCCCCACCACTGGCTGCGCTTCGGCTTCACGCCCGGCCATGCGCTGCAGTACTTCGAGGCCATCCACCGCGCCGCACCGGAGCTGGACCTGGTCTGCCACGTGTACCCGGCGTGGACACGCGCCTCCTATTCGTCGCAGCTGCTGGCCGAGCTGGCCCGCCTGCCCTACCTGCAGGCCTTCAAGGTCGGGCAGCGCGACATGAACAAGTACGCCCGCGACATCCAGGCGATCCGCGAGGCCGATCCGTCCAAGGCCATCCTCACCTGCCACGACGAGTACCTGCTGGCCTCGATGGTGCAGGGCGTGGACGGCGCGCTGGTCGGCTTCGCGACCTTCATCCCGCAACTGATCATCGACCTGTGGAACGCGGTGAAGGCCGGCGACCTGAAGAAGGCGATGGCGGTGCAGGCCCTCATCACGCCGCTGAAGGACGCCGTATATGGCGGCGGCGAACCGACCGGCGAAGCGCATGCGCGCATGAAGGGCGGCATGTACCTGGCCGGCGTGCTCGACAACGCCACGGTGCGCCCGCCGACCGAGGCACCCAACGCCCGCGAGATGGAAGCGCTTCGCGCCGCCGTGCAGCAGGCCGGCCTGTCGAAGCGCTGAACGCGCGCCCGGCCCGGCGCCGCCGGTGCCTTGCCCAGAACCAGAAGGAGACAAGAGACATGCAACGCAACCATTTCCTGCGCACCGCGCAGGCCACGCTGATGGCCCTCGCGCTGGCCGCGGCGGCGCCCGGCTTCGCGCAGACACCACCCTGGCCGAGCCGGCCGGTGCGCATGGTGATCCCGTTTCCGCCGGGCGGCACGCTCGACACCGTCGGCCGCCTGCTCGCGCAGAAGCTCGGCGAACAGACGGGCCAGTCCTTCATCGTCGAGAACCGGGCCGGGGGCAACGGCGTGATCGGCGCCGACGTGGTGTCGAAGGCGCCGGCCGACGGCTACACGCTGCTGTTCAATGCCTCGACCTTCACGACGGCACCGATGACGATGAAGTCCGTGCCCTACGAGGTCGTCAGGGACTTCACGCCTGTGGCACTGGTCGCGAAGGCGCCGCTGTCGGTGGCCATCAACAAGAACCTGCCGGTCACCGATGTGAAGTCGCTCATGGCGTACGCCAAGGCGCACCCGGGCAAGATGACCTTCGCGGTCGGGTCGATCGGATCGGCGGGCCACCTGTCGACCGAGCTGCTCAAGCGCGCGGGCGGGCTCGACTACCTGATCGTGCCGTACAAGGGCACGGCACCGGCCTTCCAGGACCTGATCGGCGGGCAGATCGACGGCTTCATCGACCCGATCCTGGGCTCGCTGCAGTACCACAGGAGCGGCATGCTGCGTGTCGTCGCCGTCACGTCGGCCAGCCGCGCCGCGAGCCTGCCGAACGTGCCCACGGTGGCCGAGAGCATTCCGGGCTACGAGTTCTACAGCTGGTATGGCCTCTGGGGGCCGGCCAAGCTGCCGCCGGCGATCACGCAGCGGCTCAATGCCGAGGTGAACAAGGCCCTGGGCACGGACATGCGCGAGACGCTGAACGCACAGGGACTGCTGCTGACGCCGGGCAGCGTCGACGACTTCGTCCGGTTCCAGCAGGCCGACATGGAGCGCTCGAAGAAGATCATCGTCGAGGGCAACATCCGTGTCGAATGATCGGACCGCCCCGCACGCCGTCGTGACGGGCAGCAGCGGCGGCATCGGCCGCGCCATCGCATCGCACCTGCTGGCGCAGGGTTGGCGCGTGAGCGGGCTCGACCTTGCGGCGCCCACGCTGTCGCATGCGGGCTTCGCGCATGCGGCGGTCGATCTGTCGGATGCCGGCGCCATTGCGCGCGCCGCGGCCGAACTGCAGGACGCCGACGCGCTCGTGCACGCGGCGGGCGTGCTGCGCGTGGGCCCACTGGGCCAGCTCGACCATGCGGGCGGCGAACTGATGTGGCGCCTGCATGTCGACGCCGCCACGCGGCTGGCCGATGCCCTCGTGCCCGCCATGGCCGCGCGCGGCCGCGGCCGCGTGGTGTTCATCGGCAGCCGCGTGGCGCAAGGCCTGCCCGGCCGCGGGCAGTACGCTGCGACCAAGGCGGCGCTGATCGCGCTCGCGCGCAGCTGGGCGGCGGAGGTTGCCGCAAGCGGCGTCACCGTCAACGTGGTGTCGCCCGGTGCGACGCAGACCGCGATGCTGCAAGACCCGGCGCGCGCCGGCAGCACGCCGCGCCTGCCGCCCATCGGCCGGCTGATCGAACCCGCGGAGATCGCCGCGCTGGTCGCCTTTCTTCTGTCCGCGCCGGCCGCCGCCATCACCGGCCAGGACATCGCCATCTGCGGCGGTGCGTCGCTGCACCGCTGAGTCTTTTCTTCTCTTTTTTCTTCACGCAACCGACCATGAAAATCGTCAACGTCCTCGAGTCCACGCGCCCCATCAAGTCGGACATCCGCAACGCCTACATCGACTTCTCGAAGATGACCCTGAGCCTCGTGGCGGTGGTCACCGACGTGGTCCGCGACGGCCAGCCGGTGGTGGGCTACGGCTTCAATTCCAACGGCCGCTACGGCCAGGGCGGGCTGATCCGCGAGCGCTTCCTGCCGCGCCTGCTCGAGGCCGAGCCGGCCTCGCTGCTCGACGAGACCGGCGACAACCTCGATCCGCACAGGATCTGGGCCCGCATGATGATCAACGAGAAGCCCGGCGGCCACGGCGAGCGCTCGGTGGCCGTGGGCACCATCGACATGGCGGTGTGGGACGCAGTGGCCAAGATCGCCGGCAAGCCGCTGTACCAGCTGCTGGCCGAGCGCTACGGCAGCGGCACGCCCGACCCGCGCGTGTTCGTCTACGCCGCGGGCGGCTACTACCACCCCGGCAAGGGCCTCGAGGGCCTGCAGCGAGAGATGGCCAGCTACCTCGAGCGCGGCTACTCGGTGGTGAAGATGAAGATCGGCGGCGCCACGCTCGCGGAAGACTGCGAACGCATCGAGTCGGTGCTGAAGATCCTCGGTCCCGGCCAGCAGCTGGCCGTGGACGCCAACGGCCGCTTCGACCTGCCCACCGCCATCGACTACGGCCGCGCGCTGTCGCAGTACCCGCTCTTCTGGTACGAGGAAGCCGGCGACCCGCTCGACTACGAACTGCAGGCGAAGCTCGGCGAGGTATACGCCGGTCCCATGGCCACGGGCGAGAACCTGTTCTCGATGCAGGACGCGCGCAACCTCATCCGCCACGGCGGCATGCGGCCCGACCGCGACTGGCTGCAGTTCGACTGCGCGCTGAGCTACGGGCTGGTCGAATACCTGCGCACGCTCGACATGCTGAGGGCCAACGGCTGGTCGCCTTCGCGCTGCATCCCGCACGGCGGCCACCAGATGTCGCTGGCCATCGCCGCGGGCCTGGGTCTGGGCGGCAACGAGAGCTACCCCGACCTGTTCCAGCCGTACGGCGGCTTCCCCGACGGCGTGAAGGTGCAGAACGGCCATGTCACGCTGCCGCCGCTGCCGGGCATCGGCTTCGAGGGCAAGGCCGATCTGATCTCCGAAATGCGGGCGCTGACGCGCTAGCCAGCCGGACCCGCCCGCGATGTGACATTTGGGAACGTTCTTCACAGAAGCGATGTGCGCGGCGCCGCGCGGCCGGGCGTTGGTTACGCATCGGGCTATTTCTCGCCCTTCAGGAGATGAAATGACGTTTTCGCGAACCGCTCTCAAGCTGGCTGCTGCAGGTTTCGTTGCCGCCGGTACCTTGTTCGTCGCCGCATCGGCCAACGCGGGCACCAGCTGGTCCATCGGCGTCAACGTACCCGGCGTGGTCGTGAGCGAGCCGGCACCGGTCTATTACGAGCCGGCGCCCGTCTACTCGCGGCCGGCCCCGACCTACTACCAGCCTGCAGCGCCGGTGTACTCCGTCCCCGCGCCTGTCTACTACGAGCCTGGATCTCGTTGGGAAGAACGTCGCGCGGAGCGCTGGGAAGAGCGCCGCGCGGAGCGTCGTGAATGGCGTCGCCGGCAGTGGGAGCGCGAGCAGCACCGCCGCTACTACGAAGATCGCGACTGATTGATCCTCCAGGTCATCTGCGCACATCGCGCTTCGAGCCGTGCGAGATGCCGCGCTTGCTCCTGGAGCAGGGGTAATTCGCGGCCTCGGCGGGGCCGGCTTGCAGGCCCACGCGCGCGGTTGGTTTTCTCCCGCAACCTGGAGCCGCTGCTGCAGTCGACCTGCACGCGTATATGCTTTCCTCCTCACGGCGCATCCATGCGTCGTTCAAGCGCCCTTTGGTGGGCGCTTTTTTCGATCAGTGCGTGTCGCGGCGCAGCTGCTGCACGTCTTCATGCAGCGACTGCGCCCACGCACGCCGCTCGCGGCCGTGCGAAGCCTGCGGTTCCCCGAAGCGAACGATGGCCAGCAGCGGCGGCGCGCGCAGCGTGTTCCAGAGCGAGGTCAGCAGGCTGTCGTCGTCGACGTATCGCGGAGCATTGCTGTTTTCGCCGGTGGCCGCATCGGCGAAGCGCAGCGCGGCGGGCAGCACCGGCGCGCCCGAGGAAATGGCCGCCTGCAGCAGGTTGGCATGGAACGGCAGCAGCCCGTGTCCGTCGCTCGTGGTGCCTTCGGGGAACACGCCGATCAGGTCGCCGTTGCGCAGGGCCTCGGTCATGTGATGCACCACGCGCATCGCGTCGCGGCGGCGTTCGCGCTCGATGTAGAGCGAGCCCGCGGCGGTGGAGAGCGTACCGATCAGCGGCCAGTGCTTCACGCCCGCCTTCGACACGAAGCGCACATGGCGCGCCGCATGGATGGCGGTGATGTCGAGCCACGAGAGGTGGTTGCTGATCAGCAGCAGCGGCCCCTCGGCCGGCGGCGTGCCCTGCACCTCGAGCGTGATGCCCATGATCTCGAGCATGCGCCGCGACCATTCCTGCACGCACGCATTGCGCTCGGTCTGCGAGAGGCCGGGGAAGCTGAAACGGATCGTCCACCAGCCGCCCAGCGCATGCCCCACCGCGTGCAGCAAGCGCCAGCAGGCCTTCAGTGAGTGAACCATGGCGCCAGCATCCTCTCAGCTTTCCTTTCAATGCGTTGTCGTGGAACACCGCGGAACCGGCTCTGCCGGGCCGCTGGTGTTGCCCCCTGCAAGGGGGTTGGCGTAGCGACACGAAGTGCGCGAAGACCGGGGGTGTGCCTCATTTTCAGCCGTGCACCACGCGGCCGGCGACCAGCGTGTGGCGCGCGCGCCCCTGCAGCGGGTAGCCGGCGAAGGGTGTGTGCTTGCCCTGGCTCTTGAGTTCGTCGGGCCGCACCTGCCATTCGATGGATGGATCGAAGACGCAGAGGTCGGCCACGCCGCCTTCGGTGAGGCGGCCGATGCCCGTGCCCGCATCGGCCGCGGTCAGGAGCCGGGCCGGCGCGGAGGTGATCACTTCCAGCGCCCGCGAAATGCCGGCGCCGCTGCGCTCGCCCCACTGCAGCGCGAGCGGCAGCAGCAGTTCGAGGCCCGTCGCGCCGGGTTCGGCCTCGGCGAAAGGCAGCGTCTTGGCATCGGCCTCGACCGGCGTGTGGTCGGACACCAGCGCGTCGATGGTGCCGTCGGCCAGCGCGGCCGAGAGCGCCTCGCGGTCGCCCTGCTGGCGCAGCGGCGGGTTGAGGCGCGCGCGGCTGTCGAAGTAGCCGATGTCGGTGTCGGTGAGGTGCAGCGAATTGATGCTGACGTCGCAGGTGAGCGGCAGGCCCTGCGCCTTGGCTTCGCGCACCAGCGCCACGCCGCGGGCGCTGGAGATGCGGCACAGGTGCACGCGTGCGCCGGTGGCTTTCATCAACTCGACGATGGTGAAGATCGCGATGGTCTCGGCCGACACGGGCACGCCCGCGAGGCCGAGCCGCGTGGCGAGCGGTCCGCTGGCGGCAACGCCCTTGCCGAGGTCGCGGTCCTGCGGGCGCAGCCACACGGTGTAGCCGAAGGTGCTGGCGTACGACAGCGCGCGCTGCAGCACCTGCGTGTCGGCCAGGGGCACGTCGGCCTGGCCGAAGCCGATGCAGCCGGCCTCGGTGAGTTCGGCCATCTCGGTCAGCACGCCGCCGGCCAGGCCGCGCGTGAGTGCGCCGAGCGGGAACAGGCGCGCGGCCTGCAGCTTCTCGGCGCGGAACTTGAGCATCTCGACCAGGCCGGGCTCGTCGAGCACGGGGTCGGTGTCGGACGGGCACACGAGGCTGGTGACGCCGCCGGCGATGGCCGCGGCCATTTCGCTTTCGAGCATGCCTTCGTGCTCGTAGCCGGGCTCGCGCAGGCGGGCGGCGAGGTCGACGAGGCCGGGCGCAACGATGCAGCCCGTGGCGTCGATGGTGCGCTCGGCCTTGAAGCCGGCGGGAATGCTGCCGCCGATGCCGGCGATCTTTCCGTCTGCGACGGCAATGTCGGCCTTCCTGTCGGTGCCCGATGCAGGATCGACGACGCGGCCGTTGGTGATCAACAAACTGTTCATGCTTCGTTCCCTGCCACGATGCTCATGACCGCCATGCGTACGGCGATGCCGAAAGTGACCTGCGGAAGGATCACGCTCTGCTTGCCATCGACCACGGCGGAGTCGATCTCGACACCGCGGTTGATGGGCCCCGGATGCATCACGATCGCATCCGGCTTGGCCAATTGCAGCTTCTCGGGCGTGAGGCCGTAGGTCTTGAAGAACTCCTGCGACGAAGGCAGCAGCGCGCCGCTCATGCGCTCGTTCTGCAGGCGCAGCATGATGATCACGTCGCAGTCCCTGATGCCTTCTGCGAGCGTGTGGCACACGCGCACGCCCATGCCGGCCATGTCGCCGGGCACCAGCGTCTTGGGGCCGACCACGCGCACTTCGGCGCAGCCCAGCGTGGTGAGCGCATGGATGTCGGAGCGCGCCACGCGCGAATGCAGCACGTCGCCGACGATCGCGACCGTGAGGTTCGAAAAATCCTTCTTGTAGTGGCGGATCGTGTACATGTCGAGCAGCCCCTGCGTCGGGTGCGCATGGCGGCCGTCGCCGGCGTTCACCACGTGCACGTGCGGCGCGACGTGCTGCGCGATCAGGTAGGGCGCGCCCGACTCGCTGTGGCGCACCACGAACAGGTCGGCCGCCATCGCGCTCAGGTTGGCGATGGTGTCGAGCAGCGACTCGCCCTTGGTGGCCGAGGAGCGCGCGATGTCGAGATTGATCACGTCCGCGGAGAGGCGCTTGGCCGCGATCTCGAAGGTGGTGCGGGTGCGCGTGCTGTTCTCGAAGAACAGGTTGAACACGCTCTTGCCGCGCAGGAGCGGCACCTTCTTCACCTCGCGGTCGCTCACGCTCGTGAAGTTGGCGGCGGTGTCGAGGATGTGCGTGACGATGTCCTTGGGCAGGCCCTCGATCGACAGCAGGTGGATCAGCTCGCCGTTCTTGTTGAGCTGGGGGTTTCGCTTGTAGAGCATTTACTTGCTTTCTTCCACCTTGAGGCTGAAGGCACCGTCGTCGGCGCGGGCCAGGGCCAGCAGCTGCGTGTCGGGCAGCGTGAGTTTCGCGGCTGCGAAATCGGCGGCCACCGGCAACTCGCGCCCGCCGCGGTCGACCAGCACCGCAAGCCGCACGCAGGCCGGGCGGCCGAAATCGAACAGTTCGTTGAGCACCGCGCGGATGGTGCGGCCGGTGTAGAGCACGTCGTCGAGCAGCAGCACGTCGCATCCGTTCACGTCGAAGGGCAGCGATGTCTGCGCGCTGGCCGAGAGGCCGCGGCGCGCGAAGTCGTCGCGGTGCATGGCCGACGAGATGATGCCGGGTGCGCCGGGCAGGCCCAGGTCCTTCTGCAGCCGCTCGACCAGCCAGGCGCCGCCGGAGGTGATGCCCACCAGCTTGGTATCAGGGCGCATCAGCGTCTTCACGCCGGCCAGCAGATCGAGATACAACAACTCGGCGTCGGGAACGACAGGACTCACGATGATTGCTCCGAGACAAGGCAAGGGAAAGGGAAGATTCGGGGAACACCGAGGAACCGGCTTTGCCGGGCCTCTGGTGTTGCCCCCGGTGAGGGGGTTGGCGAAGCGACACGAAGTGCGCGCAGCCTGGGGGAGAGCTTCATTCCAGGCTCCTCAAGAATTGTTCAAGGATGATGCAGGCCGAGGCGGCGTCGGCGTCGCGTGCGCCCGACGCCAGCGCCTCGGTGGTGCTGTAGCGCTCATCGACCTCGAACACCTGCAGGTTGAAACGGCCGCGCAGCTGGCGTGCGAACTTCTGCGCGCGGCGGGTGTTCTCGTGCGGCGCGCCGTCGGGGTGGTACGGCACCCCGATCACCAGCGCGTCGGGCTGCCATTCCTTGATGCGGGCCTCGACCTGCGCGAAGCGGGCATCGCCCTCAGCCTTGATGGTGGCCTGCGGGGTGGCGGTGGCCAGCAGGCGGTTGCCGCTCGCGACGCCGGTGCGCTTCAGGCCGAAATCGAAGGCCAGGAAGGTCTGGAAATGGGACGGAACGGGGACGGGAGCAGAAGAGGGAGCGGGGGCTGGAGCGTCTGGCATGACGGCGCTCACGCGTGTCCCGCTTCCGGGGACAGTTTCCACGCTTCCAGGCCCAGCAGCAGCAGGGCCCGGTCGTAGCGCTGGTCGACCGGCGTATCGAAGATCACGGCCGGGTCGGCAAGCACGGTGAGCCAGCTGTTTTCGGCCAGTTCGGACTCGAGCTGGCCCTCGCCCCAGGCCGAATAGCCCAGCGAAACCAGCACCTTGCGCGGACCGGCGCCGGTGGCCAGGGCCTCCAGCACGTCCTTGGAAGTGGTCATTTCGAGGCCGCCCGGAATGGTCATGGTCGAGGCGTAGACCGATTCCTCGGGCTTCTCGGCATGGGTGAAGACCGGCTCGTGGAGCACGAAGCCGCGCTCGGTCTGCACCGGGCCGCCCTGGAAAACGGGCGCTTCGCCCAGTTCCGGGCGGGCCAGGTGGAGCTCGATCTTCTCGAACAGCACCTTGAGGTTGATGTCGCTGGGCTTGTTGATCACCAGGCCGAGCGCACCGCGCTCGCTGTGCTCGCAGAGGTACACGACGCTGCGGTTGAAAGTTTTGTCTTCCATCCCGGGCATCGCTATCAAAAAGTGATGCGTGAGGTTCATCGGGGCAGAATCGGCGGCCATATGCCACCGATTTTACTGGCCGTCGATAAGACCTATCCCAAAGGGCTCATGTGGTTCCGCCGGGACCTCCGGGTGGACGACAACGCGGCGCTGTACCACGCGCTGCGGTCGTGCCGGCAACTGGTGTGCGTTTTCGTGTTCGACCGGGCGATCCTGGACACCCTGCCCACCGCGGACCGGCGGGTGGAATTCATCCGCGAATCGCTGGTGGAGCTCGAAGCCGAATTGCGCGCGCTGGGCGGCGGACTGATCGTGCGGCATGCCCCGGCGGTCGACGACATCCCGGCGCTGGCACGCGAGCTGGATGTGCAGGCCGTGTTCGCCAACCGCGACGACGAGCCCGATGCGCTGGCGCGCGACGCCAGGGTGTTCGGCGCGCTGGCCAATGCCGGCGTCACCTTCCACACCTACAAGGATTCGACCGTTTTCGACCGCGACGAGGTGGTGACCCGGACCGGCCAACCCTACACGGTGTTCACGCCCTACAAGCGGGCCTGGCTGGCGAAGGTGGATTCGTTCTTCCTCAAGCCGTATCCGGTGCGCGGCCATGCCGACGCGCTGGCGCCGCCGCCAGAGGCCTGCCGCGCGCCCGTGACGCCGCTCGAAGACATCGGCTTCGAGAAGACGAACCTTTCGGAACTGGACATTCCCACCGGCACGCAGGGTGGCGCGGCGCTGTTCGAGGACTTCTTCCAGCGCATCGACCGCTACGACATCGCCCGCGACTATCCGGCCGTGCGCGGCCCCAGCTACCTGGGCGTGCACCTGCGCTTCGGCACGGTGTCGATCCGGCAGGTAGCGGGCGTGGCGCACCAACTCTCGCTGCAGGGCGACAGCGGCGCCTCGGCCTGGCTCGGCGAGCTGATCTGGCGCGAGTTCTACTTCCAGATCCTGGCGCACTTTCCGCACGTGCATGCGAACGGCGAATCGAAGAGCTTCCGCCCCGCGTACGACAAGATCCAGTGGCACCACGGCAAGCACGCCGACCAGCTGTTCGAGGCCTGGTGCGAGGGCCGCACCGGCTACCCGCTGGTGGATGCCGCCATGCTGCAGATCAACCAGAGCGGCTACATGCACAACCGGCTGCGCATGGTGGTGGCGAGCTTTCTGTGCAAGGACCTGGGGCTGGACTGGCGCCGCGGCGAGCGCTACTTCGCGCAGCACCTGAACGACTTCGAGCTGGCCTCCAACAACGGCGGCTGGCAGTGGGCCAGTTCGACCGGCTGCGACGCGCAGCCCTACTTCCGCATCTTCAACCCGGTGACGCAGAGCGAGCGCTTCGACCCCGAGGGCAAGTTCATCCGCCGCTACCTGCCGCAGCTGGCGGGGCTGTCGAACGCGTCCATCCATGCGCCATGGATGGCATCGCCGGTGGAACTGGAGGCAGCGGGCATCGAGCTCGGCAAGACCTACCCCCTGCCCGTGGTGGACCATGCCGAGGCGCGCGAGAAAACGCTGCAGCGCTACGGCGCGGCACGGGCCAAGGCGCTGCAAAAGTAAAGGGGCCCGGCGGGCCCCTTTTTTCGATGAACGCCTGGCGAGTGAGCGTCAGGCAGCCGCAGCCAGCGCGGATTCGCTCGTGTACGCACGCACCAGGCGCAGCAGTTCCTCTTCCGAGTACGGCTTGCCGAGGTAGTGGTTCACGCCCAGCGTGCGCGCATAGTCGCGGTGCTTCTCGGCGATGCGCGAGGTGATCATGATGATCGGCAGCTCGGCCAGTGCGGCGTCGGCGCGGATGTTGCGGGCCAGGTCGAAGCCGTCCATGCGCGGCATCTCGATGTCCGACAGCACCACCGACGGGCGCTCCTGCTGGAGACGCTCCAGCGCCTGCAGGCCGTCGGCCGCGAGCGACACGCGATAGCCTTCGCGCTGCAGCAGACGCTGCGTGACGCGGCGCACGGTGATGGAGTCGTCCACCACCAGCACCAGCGGCACCTGCGGCGCCACCGGGGCCAGCACCGGCAACGGCTCCTGCGGCGCGCCGTGATGATCTGCAGCGGACTGCTTCTGCACCACCAGCGCCGCGGCCTGGCGCTGACGCGCCTCTTCACCGTGCACCGAGGCCAGCGCCACCGGGTTGTAGAGCAGCGCCACGGCGCCCGAAGCCAGCACCGAGATGCCGGCCAGGCCGGGCAGCCGCGCGAGCTGCGGCCCGAGGTTCTTGACCACCACTTCCTGGTTGCCCAGCACTTCGTCCACGTGCAGCGCCACGCGCTGTGCCGCGCTTCGCACGACCACGAGCGTGTTGTTCTTGGCGGCGGTGTGCTCGCTGCGCGCCGAGGCCTGCAGCAGTGCGCCGGCCCAGTAGAACGGCACCGGCTCGCTGCCGAAAGGATGGGTGCCGTGCAGGTAGGCTGCTTCGAGGTCGGCCCCGCTCACGCGCTGCACCAGTTCCACCAGGTTCGACGGCACGCCGATCGACACCTCGCCGGCACGCAGCATCACCACGTGCGTCACGGCGGTGGTCAGCGGCAGCACCAGCTTGAAGGTGGTGCCCTGTCCGGCCACGCTGTGCGTCTCGATGCGGCCGCCGAGCGCCGCGATCTGCGCACGCACCACGTCCATGCCGATACCGCGGCCGGCCAGCTCGGACACCTGTCCGGCCGTCGAGAAGCCGGGCTTGAAGATCAGCTCGGTGGCCTCTTCGGGCGTGAGTTCCTGGTCGCCTGCCAGCAGGCCGAGTGCGCGGGCGCGCTCGGCGATGCGCTTCTGGTCGAGCCCGGCGCCGTCGTCGCGGAAGCTCACCGAAACGTCGTTGCCTTCATGGTGCAGGTCGATCACGATCAGGCCGCTGGCGTCCTTGCCGGACTTCTCGCGCACCGCCGAATTCTCGATGCCGTGTGCCACGCAGTTGCGCAGCAGGTGCTCGAAGGCAGGCGTCATCCGGTCCAGCACGCCGCGGTCCATTTCGATGGAGCCGCCGACGATGTCGAGGCGCACCTGCTTGCCGGTGTCTTTCGAGGCCTGGCGCACCACGCGGTAGAGGCGGTCGGAAATGCCCTCGAACTCCACCATGCGCGTGCGCAGCAGGCCGCGCTGCAGTTCGCGCGTCTGGCGGGCCTGGACGCTCAAATCGTCTTCCGTCGCCTGCACCGTCTTCTGCAGCGTGCGCTGCACGGTGGCCACGTCGTTCACCGACTCGGCCATCATGCGGGTCAGTTCCTGCACGCGGGTGAAGCGGTCGAATTCGAGCGGGTCGAAGCTCTGCTGCGAGTCCTTGGCCTGCGCGAGGCGCGACTGCATCTGGCTTTCGGCCTGCACTTCGATGTCGCGCAGCTGCTGGCGCAGGCGGTCGAGGTTGCCCGTGAGGTCGGAGAGCGAACCGCGCAACTGGCCCAGTTCGGCTTCGAGCCGCGAGCGCGTGATGATGACCTCGCCGGTTTGCGCGACCAGGCGGTCGAGCAGCTGGGTGCGGATGCGCACGGCCTGGCCCGAAGCGACACGCAGGGGCGCGAGCAGCGCAGGCGCCGGACGCGGCTGCAGCGTCGGCGCGGCCGGCGCCACGGCGGCTTCGCCCGGCTCGCTGTCGGCCGCGGCTTCTTCGTCGTTCGGCGGCACGCTGGCTTCGGGAGCGGCCTGTCCCAGCTGGACGGCCGGCGAAGTCGCGGTGGCGGCAGCCACCAGCTGGGCCAGTTCGACCTGGGTGGCGTCGTCCGCCGCGCGCAGCGCGTCGAACGTGGCCTGCAGGGCGTCGAGGCGGGTGAGCAGCTTCTCGATGTCGGCCCGTTCGGCCCCCTGGGAGCCCAGGAGTTCGATCTCCGACTCCATGCGGTGCGCGCGCTCGCCCAGGCGCATGGCGCCGGCCAGGCGCGCACTGCCCTTGAGCGTGTGCAGCGTGCGCAGCACGGAGGCACGCGGCGCGCTGTCGTCGGGATGGTGCGACCACTGGCGAAGCGCTTCGCCGAGCTGGGGCAGCAGGTCCGCGGCCTCTTCCTCGAAGATCGGGAACAGGTCGACGTCGACCGCGTCGGCCAGGTCGATGGCGTCTTCGGAATCGTCCAGCGCCACGTCGGCCATGCTGTCGTTGGACACCACCTGCTGGAGCGGTCGGATGTCGCTGCGGACGGCGGCTTCGGCCGGCATCGGCGCGGCCGCGATGTCGCGCAGCGCCTGCAGCGTGCCTTCGGCCGGATCGCGCAGGAAGCCCACGGCGAACTGGTGCAGCAGGCGGCGCAGCTCGTCGGCCGCGGCGACCAGCACCACGCCCTGTTCACGCGTGCCACTGCCCTGCATCTGCAGATGCTGCAGCGCCGATTCCAGCAGGCGGGCCATGCCCGAGAGACTGTGGAAGCCGACGGTGGCCGAACTGCCGGCCAGCGAGTGCGCGAGCGCGACGGTCGAATCGGGCAGGCGTTCGTGCGATTCGAGCGCCCATTCGCCCACGTCGGTGGCCAGTTGCCTGGACCACTCGTCGGCCTCGTTGAGGTAGACGTTGTAGAGCGCGATGCCGATGCGCAGCGGACCGATCACCTTGACCTGGTCTTCGGCGCTGGACGATGCGGACAGCTCTTCCGCGGCTTCCGGTTCGGCTGCGGGTTGCGCCGCTTCTTCGGCAACGATGGCCGGCAGCTCGGCAGGCGCTTCGGCCGGCGCGGCGACGGCGGCCACGAACTCGGGCTCGGGTTCCGGCTCGGGTGTCAGCTGCAGTTCCGGCACGGCGGCCGGTTCTTCCAGCGCAGGCAGGGCCATGTCGCCGGCCTTCGTGGCGTTCGCCGGCTCGGGCAGGGGTTCCAGGTCCCAGACCAGGTCGGGCAGGCCGGCAGGGGTCGGCGTTTCGACGGTTGGCTCGGGCTCCGGCTGCGCCGCGACGGGCGCATGCGTCTTCGCCGGCGCCAGGAAATCGAATTCCTCGACATTGGGCAACGCCGCCGGCGGTTCGGCCGGGGTGGACTGCTTCGCCTCGAAGTCGATGAAGTCGGTGGAGGTGAAGTCGTCCTCCGCCTCGGTGGCCGCGGGCCTGTGCGGCTCGTCCAGCGCGGGCAGTTCGAAGACGGGCTCGGACGCGGCCGCCTGCACCGGGGTGTCCGGCACGAACGACAGGTCGGGCAATTCCGGGAGCTCCGGCAGTTCGGCGGCAATGTGCCGGGCGGCCACGGCCAGCGCGTCGGCATCGGCCACGCGTGCCGGCGGCGGCACGGGCTCGCCGGCCATCAGCGCATCGGCCACGCGGCTGAACGGGCCGGCCTTCCAGGAATGCGCCTCGCCCGAGGCGATGGCTTCGACCCACTGGCCGAAATCACGCATCGTCCGCTCGGTGGCGGACAGCAGCTCGGGCGTGGCGTCGCGCTGGTCGGCCAGCCAGGTGTTGAGCACCTGCTCGAGCGACCAGGCGGCATCGCCGAAATCGGTCAGGCCGACCATGCGCGAGCTGCCCTTGAGCGTGTGGAACGCACGCCGCAGGATCGTGAGTTCCTCGGTGTCGTCCGGGTGACTGCCCAGCTCGGCGATGGCGGCCAGGCCGTTGTGCACCACTTCGCGGGCTTCGTCCAGGAAGATGTTCTGGAGGTCGTCTTCCTCGAGTTCGGTGACTTCGGTGTCGGGCAGCGTGGCCGGACCCGTGATCTTCGAGGTCCAGCTCTCGGCCTTGCGGCTGAACTCCTCGAGCGGCGTGGCCTTGGCCTTGCGGGCGGGCGTGGCGAGGGCCGCGAGCTTCGAGGCGATCTGCGCATCGACTTCCTCGATGCTGAGCACGGCTTCGGCGACAGGCGCCGAGGCCTCGCCTGCGGCAGCGCCGCTGTCGGCGGCCTGGCGGCCCATCAGCGGCTTGAGTTCGCCGGCTTCGGCGTCGAACACGAACAGGCGCTTGGCCAGCGCGGGCTGGTAGCCCAGCATGTCGATCAGGAAGCCCAGCGCGCCCAGGTTGTTGCCGAGCGCATCGAAGCCGGCCATTTCTTCGGCCGGCGAGGTGCTGACCAGCATCTGCTCGACGTCGTCGCGCATGCGCTGCACGGTGAGCGCGGCCTGGTCGAGACCGAGCACCGAGAACACGCCGCGCATCTGCATGAGCTGCGTCGGCACGGTGCGCAGCAGGCCCTTTTCGGCGGGGCGGCGGAAATACTGGTCGAGCGATTTCTCGAGTTCGCTCAGGTGGCTGCGCAGCTCGTCGACCACGGTGCCCATGGTCTGGCGATCGCTCACGCGGCGATACAGGTCTTCCATCCACGGCTCGAGCGGCTCGGAATGGCCGCCGGCGCGCACGCGCTCGATGCGGCCCGCCAGCTGCAGGGTGCGGGAGGTGAGCTGCGGATCGCTCGGGTCGAGGTCCTCGAGCGCTGCTTCGAGGTAAAGCACCGAGGTGGCGACTTCCATCGCGAGTTCGGTGTCGGGTGGCTGACCGGTGCGCACGGACGCGTCGACGGCATGGGTCAGCGCCTCCACCATCGGCAGGCTCGGCGGATGCAGCTTCTGCAGCGATTCGCCGAGTTGCGCGAAGGTGTCGGCCACCTGGCGCGTGCGGGTGACGTCGCCGCCCGAGAGCGCCGACCACATTTCCTTGGCGGTTTCGATGCGCTTGCGGGCCTGCGTGAGCACCAGCGGATCGAAGCGGCCGAACTGCTCGACGCTGTAGTCGATGTACGACTCGTGGGCCACGCCCCAGGCACTGCGCACGGTGCGCAGCGTGGCGGCCTCGTCGCGCGCGGTGGGCACGGCCTGCGCGCAGAAGAACAGCAGGTCCTGGCCGAGGCGGTCGGACACCTGGCTGTCGCCGCGTGCGAGCGTCGCGTACTGCAGCAGCACCCGCGTGGCGGCGCGCTTCACGTAGGCGTCGGCGGGGATCAGGCCCAACCCCAAGGCTTCGAAGAAGCCCGCGGCCAGGGTCCAGAAACTGGCGACGCGGGGCAGCAGCGCGCCGCGTCCGAGCCCCAGGCAGAGCGCCTGCAGCCGGTGCGCGGCCTGCGCGTCGCCGGACTTGACCAGTTGCAGCACTTCGCGGTCGAGCCGCGAGCGCACCGACGGGTCATAGGCGACCGCGGCCTGCGTCAATGCGGGCTTGATCTCGACCCAGCGCCAGGTGGCGTTCCAGAGATCGGCCGGATGAACGCGTTCGTTGCCGCCCAGTTCCAGCACGTCGCGGTACTGGGGGAAGAGCGCGACCGACGAAACGGGCTTGCCGGCCAGCAGCGCCTGAAGGAAGTCGGTGACGGCGAAGCCGGCGCGCTCGATCTTCAGGACCGCGCTGTCGGTGCAGCGCTGCGGTTCGGCAATGAAGCCCTGCACCGCGAATTCGATGGTGCCGAGCACCAGCGCAGGCGAGGCGTGCCCCACCATCTGCAGGGCACCGACGGCCTGGTGCAGTTGCTGGCGGGCCATTTGCAGCGGGCCGCTTTCGGGCTCCGTTGCACCGCCCACGTCGCGCACGAAGCGCCGCAACGACTTGCCCACACCATCGAGGGATTTCTGGATTTCTCCCAGCACCCAGGCCAGCGGCCCGAGGTCTTCGGTGGCCGGCAGGTTGCCGGCGATGGGGGCCGTGGCAGGGGTTTGAATCGACACGTTGGATGCTCGCCGTTCTTTATCTATCTGTTGTCAGGCAATCTTGAAACGGGCAACCGAGCGACGCAGTTCCTCGGCCATCTGCGACAGCTCGCGCACCTGCTGGGCCGTGGTACGCGTACCTTCACCGGTCTGCTCGGTCACCGCAAAAATGTGCTGGATGTTGGCAGCCACCACGTTGGCCGAATCGGCCTCGCGGGAGGCGGACTGCGAAATCTGCTCGATCAGCTCAGCGAGGCGGCGCGACACGCGGTCGATCTCGGACAGCGCGGTACCCGCGTTGTCGGACAGCTTGGCCCCTTCGACCACACCCTGCGTGGAACGCTCCATGGCGCCCACCGCGTCCTGCGTGTCGGTCTGAATCGCCTTCACCAGCGCCGAGATCTGGCGCGTAGCGTCTGCGGAGCGTTCGGCCAGTCGCTGAACTTCTTCCGCCACCACCGAGAAGCCTCGACCGGCTTCACCGGCCGATGCGGCCTGGATGGCGGCGTTCAGCGCCAGCACGTTCGTCTGTTCGGTAATGTCCGAGATCAGCTCGGTGATTTCGCCGATCTCCTGCGACGATTCGCCCAGGCGCTTGATCCGCTTGGAGGTTTCCTGGATCTGGTCGCGGATGGAGTTCATACCGCCGATGGCGTTCTGCACGGCCTGCAGACCCGAGGACGCGGCTTGCAGCGACTGGCGCGCCACCGTGGCGGACTCTTGCGCTTGCGAGGACACGCCGTTGATTCGCTCGGCCATGGTCAGCACCGACTGGCCGGTTTCGCGAATTTCGCGCAGCTGTTCGGTCGAGGCGGCGAGCAGTTCGGTCGAGGTGCTTTCCACCTGCGACGTCGTCTGCGCCACGCGGGTCGCCGTGTTCTGCACGTTGCCCACCAGCAATCGCAGTTCTTCCACCGTGTAGTTCACCGAGTCGGCGATGGCGCCGGTGATGTCCTCGGTCACGGTGGCTTCCTGCGTCAGGTCGCCTTCGGCCACTGTCTGCAGTTCGTTCATCAGCCGAAGAATGGCGGCCTGGTTGGCGCTGTTGACACGGCCCGCCTCTTCGGAGGTCTGCTCGGCCGCCAGACGTTCGCGTTCGGCGGTGGCGGCACGTTCGCGGCCTTCGCGCACCTGCACGAAACCGATGGCGCCGGCGAATGCCAGGGCGGCCAGCGACAGCACGAACAGCAGCACGATGGTGCCGGCGCCGAGGCCGGTGCGTGCGGAGAGCTTGTCCTGCAGGTCGCCCAGCGACTTACGCAGCGGCTCGCTGTCGGTCAGGATGGAGGCTTGCGCTTCGCGCGCGGCGACCAGGCCCTGCAGGTTGCCCAGAATGGCGGAAGCCTGCGTGCGCATCTGCTCGTAGGTCTTCAGGATGGCTTCGAGCTGCTGGCGCGTTTGCGGGTCCTTCGAGCCGGGGAAGCGCTGCTGCGCATTGCCGTCGAGCAGGCCGCGGGTGGTTTCCTGGAAGGTGTTCAGGTCCTTGCCGAGCAGGAACACGGCGTCGGGGTTCACGCCCTCGACCGTGAAGAACTCGTTGGTCGACTTGCCGATGCGCTGCGTCAGCATCACGAGCTGGCCGGCGGCCGAGATTTCGGGCAGCGTGGCGTTCTGCTGCATCTTCAGCGAAGCGACGGTTTCCGTCATTTCGAGCAGCGTGGACGACTGCTGGTTGATGTCGCGCAAGGCGGCCCCCACCTGGGTCAGGATCTGGCGCTGGGCCAGCACGGCCTTGGCGCTGCTGTCGGCACGTGCGACGAGAGGATTGATCTTGTTCATCTCCTCGTCGTACTGGTTGCCCACGCGCTCCAGATGCAGCGAATCGTCGCCGTTGGTCAGGCCCGCGACGCGACGCGAGAGGTCCTCTGCGCTGTCCTTCACTTCGACGAACGCCGAGGCGCTGCCGACGAGGGCCTGGGAGATCGACTTGGCGAGACGCTGCGACTGCATCAGCGACTGGCCGGTGGCCGCCACCTGTTGCGCCAGGCGGTCCGCGCGAAGAATGGCGGAGCCGGCCACCAGCAGCAGCAGCAACACCACGATCGCCAGCATGATCGCCAGGATCCGCTGCTGCCTTGCCGGGTTGGAGCCCGTTCGGCCGCCTGAGGCCGGCACGGCTTCCAGCGCCGCCGCATCGAGTGCGTCGGCGCCCTCGCCGCCGCCATCGGCAAAGCCGGTGGGCGCGGGTGTCGCGGCGGAAGCGCTGTCGCCCTTCCTGGCCAGGCGCACTGTTTTTTCGTCCGGGACCTGGACCGTATCGACATCGTCGAGCGATATCGAACCGGAGCCGTCGACGCGGGCCTTGTCGTTCCCGTTGCTCACGGGCAGTAATTTCTTGAACTTGTCGGCGATCGAACTCACGGTCGGTCCTTCAGGTGGTTGCCAGTGCCATGTGCCGAAGCACTACGCACCAATACTCAAAAACTGGGGTTGCTGCGAAAGCGCCTGCAGGTTGACTTCCTGCCAGCGCTCCCCTGCTGCGTCGGTGTACAGATACCCGTGCCAGGCAGGTGCTTCTGCGCCCGGGGGTTCGGAGGCCGTGAAGGCCTCTGCGCCCCGCAACCCCGCCAGTCGATCGACCAGCAATGCGCAGTTGACTTCGAGCAGCTCGTTGAAAGCAACGAGCCGCGACTGGATGCGCGCCGCCTCGGTGGTGGCCTGTGCGCCCGGCCCGCCCACGGCGAAGCCCGACAGCTGCACCACGCCATAAAGGCCGCCGCGCAGATTGGCAACACCGAGGAACCAGGGCTCCGTGTAGGGCACGGGCTGTGGCGGCGTCCAGGGAAAAATTTCACCGGCGTGTCCCAGCGGGAAGAGGTACTTGCCCTCGCCCGCCTCGACCGCGAGCCAGGTCGCGGCCACGCCCGTCGTGCGCGCGGCCTGCAGGCGACCTGCAAGCCGGGACTGGAAAGCTCTCAGAGCGTCGCGATTCGCCATGGACTCGGCAGGCTCCTGCTCAGGCCAGCGCGCTGATCTTGGACATCAGATCGGCCGCGTTGACCGGCTTCACGATGTAGTCGCGCGCGCCCTGGCGCATGCCCCAGACACGATCGGTTTCCTGGTTCTTGCTGGTGCACAGGATGATCGGGATGGCGGCGTACTTCGGGTCGCGAGCGATGGCGCGCGTCAGCTGGAAGCCGTTCTGGCCGGGCATGACGACGTCCATGAGGATCAGGTCGGGCTGCTCTTCCTCGAGGCGGCGCATCGCGTCGTCGGCGTTTTCGGCGGTCTTCACGGCAAAGCCGTTTTTCTGGAGAAGGTCGGTCAAGAACACCAATTCAGTCTTGGAGTCGTCGACGACGAGGATTTTTCGAATAGGCATTACTGCACTTCCTGTTGAACGATGCCAAACTGCTGCACGGCCTGCAGCAGCTGGTCTTTGGTGAAAGGCTTGGTCAGATAGTCCTGGGAACCGACCATGCGGCCGCGGGCCTTGTCGAATACACCGTCTTTCGAAGACAGCATGACGACCGGAACGTTGGAAAAATGGGCGTTGCGCTTGATGATGGCGCAAGTCTGGTAGCCGTCAAGACGCGGCATGAGGATGTCGCAGAAAATCAGATGCGGCTTGTGGTCGTTAACCTTGGAGAGCGCATCGAAACCGTCTTCCGCGAGAAGAACCTCGTGCCCACCCTGCTTCAGAAAGATCTCGGCGCTGCGCCGGATGGTGTTGCTGTCGTCAATGACCAGCACCTTGTAACCTGATCCATTCGGGCCCATTGCAAACACTCCTGCTCATGAGACTTGGATGCCCGCCGCGCCGTACATCGACGCAGATCGCGTAGCCCTATGCCATTTTTCAGATTTCAACCATTTCGAAGTCTTCCTTGCGCGCACCGCACTCAGGACAGGTCCAGTTCATCGGAACATCCGCCCAGGCCGTGCCTGCTGCGATCCCGTCTTCCGGTACACCCACCGCTTCGTCATAGATCCACCCACAAATCAGGCACATCCAAGTTTTCGTATTCATCGGAGCTTAAAGTCCTTGTTCATTAAATGCAACGAGTGTATCTATGCGTATCTCACTGGCGGACCGTAAACGTCGCGCCTATGCCACCATCCAGGGGATTTTGCCCGGCGTATGACCATTTACTTACATCCAGCAGACAACACCCGCAAACCGGGCGATCTTAACGACCCCTCGCAAGACCCCGAAGAGGTGGCCGAGCGCGACCTGAATCCGCCCTGCGTGCTGGTCTTCAACGCCAGCGATCCGAGCGGTGCCGGAGGCCTGGGTGCCGACGCACTGGCCATGGCCTCGGTCGGCGCGCACATCCTGCCCGTCGTCACAGGGGCCTACGCCCGGGACACGGCCGAGATATTCGACCATTTCGCCTTCGATGAGGAGGCCATCGCCGAGCAGGCGCGGGCCATCCTGGAAGACGTGGAAGTCCAGCTGATCAAGGTGGGTTTCGTCGGCACCCCCGACGCCCTGAGCACCATCGCCGAGACCGCCTCCGACTATCCGGAGGTGCCCGTGGTGGCCTACATGCCCAACCTTTCCTGGTGGGACGAGAACCAGATCGAGGCCTATCTGGACGCTTTTCGCGAATTGGTTCTGCCCCAGACCACAGTGTTGGTTGGAAACCACAGTACGCTGTGGCGCTGGCTGCTTCCGGACTGGAGCGGCGAGCGTCCGCCCGGTGCGCGCGACATTGCCAAGGCCGCGGGCGAGTTCGGCGTGCCCTACACGCTGGTCACCGGCATGGTGCTGCCCGACCAGTTCATCGACAACGTGCTGGCCTCGCCGCAGTCCGTGCTCACCAGCGAGAAGTACGAGCGGCTCGAAGCCGTCTTCGCCGGCGCAGGCGACACCCTGTCGGCCGCCCTCGCCGCCCTGCTGGCCAGCGGCACCGACCTGGTGGCCGCCACGACCGAAGCCCTGGCCTACATGGACCGCTGCCTCGACGCGGGTTTCCGCCCCGGCATGGGCCACGTGCTGCCCGACCGCCTGTTCTGGGCCGAGCCCGAGGACGACGAGGGCGACGAGGACCCCGACGCCCCACAGGACTTCGCACTGCCCCCTCACGACACCCGCCACTGACATGTTGCTCGCCTCCCCTCTACCGGGGGCGGGCCGGCCGCTTCGGGCGGCCCTCCACTGAAAACCATCCCTGAACCCCGATGCCACACACTGACCGCAACGACATCCTTTTCGAGCGCGCCCGCGCCGTGATCCCTGGCGGCGTGAACTCGCCCGTGCGCGCCTTCAAGGCCGTCGGCGGCACACCGCGCTTCATCCAGCGCGCCGAAGGCGCCTATTTCTGGGACGCCAACGGCAGGCGCTACATCGACTACATCGGTTCCTGGGGCCCGATGATCCTGGGCCACGGCCATCCCGCCGTGGTCGAGGCCGTGCAGAAGGCCGTGCTCGAAGGTTTTTCCTACGGCGCCCCCACCGAGCGCGAGATCGAGCTGGCCGAAGCCATCCTCGCGCTGGTGCCCTCCATGGAGATGGTGCGGCTCGTGAGCTCCGGCACCGAGGCCGCGATGAGCGCGCTGCGCCTGGCACGCGGCGCCACCGGCCGCAAGAGCATCGTCAAGTTCGAGGGCTGCTACCACGGCCATGCCGACGCACTGCTCGTGAAGGCCGGCTCCGGCCTCGCCACCTTCGGCAATCCCACCTCGGCCGGCGTGCCGCCCGAGGTGGTGCAGCACACCCTCGTGCTCGAGTACAACAACCTGCAGCAGCTCGAAGAGGCCTTCGCGCTGCACGGCAACGACATCGCCTGCCTGATGATCGAGGCCATCGCCGGCAACATGAACTTCGTGCGCGCCACGCCCGAGTTCGCCCGACGCTGCCGCGAACTCTGCACGCAGCACGGCGCGCTCCTGATCTTCGACGAGGTGATGACCGGCTTTCGTGTCGGCCTGCACGGCGCGCAGGGCGTGCTGGGCATCACGCCCGACCTCACGGTGCTCGGCAAGGTCATCGGCGGCGGCATGCCGCTCGCGGCCTTCGGCGGCCCGCGCGCCATCATGGAGCAGCTCGCGCCGCTGGGGCCGGTCTACCAGGCCGGCACGCTCTCGGGCAACCCGGTGGCCACGGCCTGCGGCCTTGCCACGCTGAAGGAGATTGCCAAGCCCGGTTTCTATGAAGCGCTGGGCCAGAAGACACGCTCGCTGGTCGACGGCCTGAAGGCCGCCGCCGCGGCCGAAGGCCGGCCCTTCAACGCCGACAGCGAAGGCGGCATGTTCGGCTTTTTCCTGATGCAGGACCTGCCGCAAAACTATGCCACCGTGATGACAACCGACAACGCGAAGTTCAATGCGTTGTTTCATGGTTTGCTCGATCGCGGCGTGTATATTGCCCCCGCGCTCTACGAGGCAGGCTTCGTGAGCGCCGCCCACAGCGACGAAGACATCGCTGCCACCATCGAAGCTGCAAGACAGATCTTCAGAACGCCCTAGAGCCCATGAGTCCCCTGCGCATGCTGCCGGTGTTGAGTGTTCTTCTACCCGGCCTGGCACTTGCGCAGTCCTTCGAACCGAAGAACATCTGGATCAATCCGGGCTTCTATTCGGCGCACTTCGACAGCAGCAAGGGCCTGGAGAACGCCAACCCCGGGCTGGGTTTCGAATACCCGCTGAGCGACACCTACCGCGTCACGGCAGGCACCTTCCACAACAGCGACCGGCGGCAGTCGCACTACGTCGGGCTCTACGTGCTGCCGTTCGAGTTCTACGGCGTGAAATTCGGTGCGGTGGTGGGCGGCTTCGACGGCTACCCCAACTACCGCAACGGCAACTGGTTCCCGGCCATCATTCCCACGGCGGCCATCGAAGGCAGGAACTGGGGCCTCAACATCGCCTACGTGCCGACGATCAGGAACCGGCTGTACGGCGCGATCAGCTTCCAGATCAAGTACCGGTTCGGCACCCACGAATAGCCGGGCAATTCCACGAACACCGCGGAACCGGCTTTGCCGGGCCGCAGGTGTTGCCCCCTCAAGGGGGAAGGAGAAGCGACACGAAGTGCGCGAAGCCTGGGGGTGGGCTCAATGCCTGAAGTGGCGCACGCCCGACAAGACCATGACCACGCCGCGCTCGTCGGCGGCATCGATCACTTCCTGGTCGCGCATCGAGCCGCCCGGCTGGATCACGCAGCTCGCGCCCGCATCGACCACCACGTCGAGCCCGTCGCGGAACGGGAAGAAGGCGTCGCTCGCCACCGCCGTGTCCTTCAGCGACAGGCCCGCATGCTCGGCCTTGATGCTCGCGATGCGCGCCGAGTCGAGGCGGCTCATCTGGCCCGCGCCGACGCCCATCGTCATGCCGTCGGCACAGAACACGATCGCATTGCTCTTCACGAACTTCGCGACCTTCCAGGCGAACAGCAGGTCCTGCAGCTGCTGCGGCGTGGGTTGCTTCTTGCTGACCACCTTGAGGTCGCTGGCGGCGAGCTCGTGGTTGTCGGCGGTCTGCATGAGCAGGCCCGAGCCGACGCGCTTGACGTCCATGAGGTTGCGGCCGTTCTCCCAATCGGTCTTGCCGCCCGGCGGCAGCGCGATTTCGAGCACGCGCACATTGAGCTTGGCCTTGGTGGCCTGGAACACCTCGAGCGCCTCGGGCGTGTAGCCCGGCGCCATCAGCACTTCGACGAATTGCTTGTTGACGGCTTGCGCGGTGGCGAGGTCGACCGGGCGGTTGAAGGCGATGATGCCGCCGAAGGCCGAGGTCGGATCGGTCTTGAAGGCCTTGCCGTAGGCCTCGTGCGCATCCTTGCCCACGGCCACGCCGCAGGGGTTGGCATGCTTCACGATCACGCAGGCCGGCACGTCGAAGCTCTTCACGCACTCCCATGCGGCATCCGCATCGGCGATGTTGTTGTAGCTGAGTTCCTTGCCCTGCAGCTGCTTCGCGGACACGAGCGAACCGGGCGCCGGATGCAGGTCGCGGTAGAACGCGGCTTGCTGGTGCGGGTTCTCGCCGTAGCGCAGGTCCTGCACCTTCACGAAACGGCCGTTGCTCTGCGCGGGGAACAGCGAGCGCGTGGGCGCGGGCTGGCCGATGCTGGCGTCGAAGTCGATGGCCGAGAGGTAGTCGCTGATCGCGCCGTCGTAGTCGGCGATGCGGTTGAACGCAGCGACCGAGAACGCGAACTTGGTCTTGTCGCTGAGCTTGCCGCCGGCCTTGAGTTCGGCGAGCGCGACGGGGTACTGCGACGCATCGGTCAGGACGCCCACGTCCTTCCAGTTCTTGGCTGCGCTGCGCACCATGGCCGGGCCGCCGATGTCGATGTTCTCGATCGCGTCTTCGAGCGTGCAACCGGCCCTGGCCACGGTCGACTCGAAGGGATAGAGATTGACCACCAGCAGGTCGATGGTGTCGATGCCGTGCGCCTCGATCGCCGCCACGTGCGCGGGCAGGTCGCGCCGCGCGAGCAGGCCACCGTGGATCTTGGGGTGCAGCGTCTTCACGCGGCCGTCGAGCATTTCGGGAAAGCCCGTGTGGTCGGCGACTTCGGTCACCGGCAGGCCCGCGTCGGCCAGCAGCTTGGCGGTGCCGCCGGTGGACAACAGCTTGATGCCCAGCGCATGCAGCGCCTGGGCGAATTCGAGGATGCCGGTCTTGTCGGAAACGGAGAGGAGTGCAGTGAGGGACATGAGGTTCTTCGCAATTTCAAAGAGGGGTTGTTCCAGGGATACCGCGGAACCGGCTTCGCCGGGCCGCTGGTATCGCCCCCGGCGAGGGGGTTGGCGAAGCGACACGCAGTGCGCGCAGCCTGGGGGAGTGCGTCATTTCAAAAGTTTGTGCTCGACCAGCTTCTTGCGAAGCGTGTTGCGATTCAGGCCCAGCCATTGCGCGGCTTTGGATTGATTGCCTTCCGCGCGCGTCATCACGACATCGAGCAGGGGTTTCTCGACCACGCGCACGAGCATCTCGTACATGCCGTCGGGTTCGGTGCCGCGCAGATCGCGAAAGTAACTGTCCAGACTGGTGCGCACGCAGTCCTCGATGTGTTTCTTGCTCATGGCTTCTTCTCTTCTTCTCAATCGACGGCGCAAGCCGCCTCCTCTTCACCGGACAGTTCTTCGGCCGCCTGGTGTGCGGGCATGCGGTCCATCCGGTCCGCCAGCCCGTCGAAATAGTCGCCGACCGCGCGCAGCTGCGCGGCGCAGTCCTCGATGGTGTTCATCCGGCCGCGAAACGCTTCGCCGTCGGGGAGTGTGCGCACATACCAACCGATGTGCTTGCGCGCGGTGCGCACGCCGCTGAACTCGCCGTAGAGCGCGTAGTGCTCCACCAGGTGGTCGAGCAGCAGGCGGCGAACCTCGACCACCAGCGGCGGCGCAAGGTACGTGCCGGTGGCCAGGAAATGGGAGATCTCGCGAAAGATCCAGGGCCGGCCCTGCGCCGCGCGGCCGATCATCACCGCGTCGGCGCCCGTGGCCGCCAACACGTCGCGTGCCTTTTCGGGCGAACGGATGTCGCCGTTGGCCACCACCGGCACGCGCACCGCGGCCTTCACGGCGGCGATGGTGTCGTACTCGGCCTCGCCCTTGTAGCCCTGCTCGCGCGTGCGGCCGTGCACGGTGAGCATCTGCACGCCGGCCGACTCGAAATCGCGCGCCAGCTTCACCGCATTGCGGTGCTCATCGCTCCAGCCAGTGCGCATCTTGAGCGTGACAGGGACGTTGAAGGGTTGGGCCGCATCGACCACAGCGCGCACGATCTCCCGCGCCAGCGGCTCGTCGCGCATCAGCGCCGAACCGGCCCACTTGTTGCAGACCTTCTTGGCCGGGCAGCCCATGTTGATGTCGATGATCTGCGCGCCGCGTTCGATGTTGTAGACCGTGGCCTCGGCCATCATGGCCGCGTCGGTGCCGGCAATCTGCACCGCAATGGGGCCCGGCTCGCCGTCGTGGTTGGCGCGGCGCGAAGTCTTGAGCGTGCCCCAGAGTTCCTTGCGCGAAGTGACCATCTCGCTGACCGCATAGCCGGCACCGAGTTCGCGGCACAGCATGCGGAAGGGCCGGTCCGTCACGCCGGCCATGGGCGCGACGAACAGGCGGTTTTCCAGCGTGTGGGTGCCGATCTGCAAAGTCATTTGGAAGGAAGCGGTGCGCGTTCGGCTGCTGAAAAATGAGGCACGATTGTAGCCACCTGCGATTTCAGCGACTGAAACGATTTGCGCCTTCGCTACAGGCGTAAACACCAGTGCTTCGCGGGATTTTCTCCCACGCCGTTGCGACGTGAGCGCTGCCTATACTTCGCCGACCTTATGGAAGCTTGGCTCAACGCTCTTCTCGCGCTACTGGCGCTCCCGCAATACGGACTCTCGACGGTGTTCATCGCGGCCTTCGTGTCGGCGACGCTGCTGCCGGTCGGCTCCGAGCCCATCCTGTTCGGCCTGCTTCGGCTCAATCCCGACATGTTCTGGCCGGCCATCGCGGTGGCAACGGTCGGCAACACGCTGGGCGGCGCGGTCGACTGGTGGATGGGCTACGGCGCACACAAGGTGGCTGACAAATATTCGCACTCGAAACACCATGTGCGCGTGCTCGGCTGGCTCGAACGGCTCGGGCCGAAAGCCTGTCTGCTGAGCTGGCTGCCGGTCGTGGGCGATCCGCTGTGCGCGGTGGCCGGTTGGCTCAAGCTGCCGTTCTGGCCATGCCTGGGCTACATGGCCATCGGGAAATTCCTGCGCTACGTCTGCATGACGGTCGCGCTGCTCTACGTATTTCCGTCGACCTGACGCCGCGGCGTCAGCTCAGCAAGCCGTAGGGACCGCCGCGCTCCAGCGCGCGCTTGTAGGCCGGGCGCGCATGAATGCGCTCGAGATACGCCATGAGCTTCGGCCGCTTCGCATCGAGACCGCCGCGCGCCTGCGAGGCTTCGACCGGAAAACTCATCTGGATATCGGCGCCCGTGAACTCATTGCCCGCGAACCACTCGCTCCGGCCGAGTTCGGCCTCCATGAAATTCAGATGGCCCGTGATGTTCGGATGGATGAAGGCCGACTTCGCCTTGCTTGCGATGGCCTTGGCGATCGGCTTCGCGAAGAAGGGCATCTTGCTCGTCTCGATCCGGTCGAACACCAGCTTGAGCAGAAGCGGCGACATCGCCGTGCCTTCGGCAAAGTGCAGCCAGTAGCGGTAGCGCAGCGCCTCGGGCGTACCGGCCGCGGGCGCGAGGCGGCCGTTGCCGTAGCGTTCGATGACCGTCTCGATGATCGCACCCGACTCCGCCAGCGTGAGGCCGTCGTCGGTCGTCACCACGGGCGACTTGCCGAGCGGATGCACGGCCCGCAGCGAAGCGGGCGCCAACATGGTCTGGGGGTCGCGCTGGTAGTGGACGATCTCGTACGGCAGTTCGAGTTCTTCGAGCAGCCAGAGCACGCGCTGCGAGCGCGAGTTGTTGAGATGGTGGACGGTGAGCATGGTGGCGGGCCTTGTGGAGGAGGATCGGGCGCGCGGAGTCTACCCAACACTCCCCTCGAAAACCCGCGGACCTCTTTTCGCGAAACACCGAGGAACCGGCTCCGCCGGGCCTCTGGTGTTGCCCCCGGCAGGGGGAAGGCGAAGCGACACGAAGTGCGCGAAGCCTGGGGGCGAGCTTTACTACGAGCTGAAGAGGAAGTTCATCACGTCGCCATCCTTGACGACGTATTCCTTGCCTTCCGAACGCATCTTCCCCGCGTCCTTCGCGCCCTGCTCGCCCTTGTAGGTGATGTAGTCCTCGAAGGCGATGGTCTGGGCACGGATGTAGCCCTTCTCGAAGTCGCCGTGGATCACACCTGCGGCTTGCGGGCCGGTGTCGCCGATGTGGATGGTCCAGGCGCGCACTTCCTTCACGCCGGCGGTGAAGTAGGTCTGCAGGCCCAGCAGCTTGAAGGCTGCGCGGATCAGGCGGTTGAGGCCCGGCTCTTCCTGGCCGATCTCGGCGAGGAACATCTTCTTGTCCTCGTCGTCCATCTCGGCCAGGTCGGCTTCGATCTTGGCGCAGATGGCGACCACGGGCGCGCCCTGCTTCGCCGCGTAGTCGCGCAGGCGATCGAGGTACGGGTTGTTCTCGAAGCCGTCTTCGGCCACGTTGCCCACGAACATCGCGGGCTTGGCGGTGATCAGCGTGAACGACTTGACCAGCGGCTGCTCTTCCTTCGTGAAAGAAAGCGCGCGCACCGGCGTGTTCTCGTTCAGCGCGGCCTGGCAGCGCTCGAGCAGGCCGACCAGCTTCTGCGCGTCCTTGTCGCCCGAGCGCGCCACCTTGGTGTGGCGGTGCAACGCCTTCTCGACCGTGGCCAGGTCGGCCAGGCAGAGTTCGGTCTGGATCACTTCGATGTCGGAGATCGGGTCGACCTTGCCGGCCACGTGGATCACGTTCTCGTCGTCGAAGCAGCGCACCACGTTCACGGTGGCGTCGGTTTCGCGGATGTGGGCGAGAAACTTGTTGCCCAGGCCTTCGCCCGTGCTGGCACCGGCCACCAGGCCGGCGATGTCGACGAACTCGACGATGGCGGGCACCACGCGCTCGGGCTTCACGATCTCGCTCAGCTGGTCGAGCCGCGGATCGGGCACTTCCACCACGCCCACATTGGGCTCGATGGTGCAGAACGGATAGTTCTCCGCTGCGATGCCGGCCTTGGTCAACGCATTGAAAAGGGTGGATTTACCGACGTTGGGCAGGCCGACGATGCCGCATTGCAAACTCATGGGAGGTCCTCTTGGGTAACCCGCGATTTTAGGCGAGCATGGTTTCATGCCCGTGCCACAGGTCTTCGACCTCTTCCTCAACCGCCAGAATGCTCAGGGTTAGACCCGATTAGCAAACGTTTGCGCAAACGTTTTCGTTAGTTAATATCGGAGCCCCCGGCAGAGACCGGCGTACCGCTCAACCACCTCAGGAGACACACCATGAAGTTCACCCGCCGCACCCTGCAAAGCGCCGCCGCGCTCACGCTGCTGGGCGCCATTGCCGCCACGCCCGCCTTCGCCCAGGACAAGCCCAAGGTCGCGCTGGTCATGAAGTCGCTGGCCAACGAATTCTTCCGCACCATGGAAGACGGCGCCAAGGCGCACCAGAAGGCCAACGCCTCGCAGTACACGCTGGTGGCCAACGGCATCAAGGACGAAACCGACACCGCCGCCCAGATCAAGATGGTCGAGCAGATGGTGGCGCAGAAGATCAATGCGCTGGTCATCGCGCCGGCCGATTCGAAGGCGCTGGTGCCGGTGGTCAAGGCCGCCATCGACAAGGGCATCCTGGTCGTCAACATCGACAACCAGTTCGACGCCGCCGCGCTGAAGGAAAAGGGCATCCAGGTGCCCTTCGTCGGCCCCGACAACCGCGCCGGCGCCAAGCTGGTGGGCGACGAGCTCGCCAAGAGCCTGAAGGCCGGCGACAAGGTCGGCATCATCGAAGGCGTTTCGACCACCTTCAATGCGCAGCAGCGCACCCTCGGCTACCAGGACGCCATGAAGGCCGCCGGCGTGACGGTGGTCGGCGTGCAGTCCGGCCAGTGGGAAATCGACAAGGGCAACACGGTGGCCGCCGGCATGATGCGCGAGCACCCCGACCTCAAGGCCCTGCTCGCCGGCAACGACAGCATGGCGCTCGGCGCGGTGGCTGCCGTCAAGGCCGCGGGCAAGACCGGCAAGGTGCTGGTGGTGGGCTACGACAACATCGGCGCCATCAAGCCGATGCTGAAGGACGGCCGCGTGCTGGCCACCGCCGACCAGTTCGCCGCCAAGCAGGCCGTGTTCGGCATCGAGACCGCACTCAAGGCGCTGGCCGAGAAGAAGCCGCAGTCGTCCATGCCCGCCGAAGTGAAGACCGACGTGGTGCTGGTCACCAAGACATCGAAGTAAAACAGCAGAAAGAGCAGACGTTGAACGCACCCGCCGCCATGAATTCCGGTCCACCCGTTCCCGTGCTCTCCCTGAGCGCGCTCGGCAAGGACTATGCGGCGCCGGTGCTGGACGACGTCTCGATCGTGCTGAACGCCGGCGAGGTGCTGGCCCTGACGGGCGAGAACGGCGCCGGCAAGAGCACGCTCTCGAAGATCGTCTGCGGCCTGGTGCAGCCCACGCGCGGCCAGATGCTGCTGGACGGCAAGGCCTTCCAGCCCCACTCGCGCCGCGATGCCGAACGCCTGGGCGTGCGCATGGTGATGCAGGAACTGGGGCTGGTGACCACGCTGTCGGTGGCCGAGAACCTGCTGCTCGACCGGCTGCCCAACCAGACCGGCTGGATCCGCAGAGGCAAGCTGCACGAGCTGGCCGCGCGCCAGCTCGCCAAGATCGGCATGGAGAACATCGACCCGGCCACGCCCGTGGCGCGGCTGGGCATCGGCCAGCAGCAGATGGTCGAGATCGCGCGCAACCTGCAGGACGACACGCGGGTGCTGGTGCTCGACGAGCCCACTGCAATGCTCACACCGCGCGAAACTTCGCACCTGTTCGAGCAGATCGAGCTGCTGAAGGCGCGCGGCGTGGCCATCGTCTATGTGTCGCACCGCCTCGAGGAGCTGCAGCGCATCGCCGACCGCGTGGCGGTGCTGCGCGACGGCCGGCTGGTGGACGTGCGCGCCATGGCCGGCGTGCGCGAATCCGAACTGGTGCAGCGCATGGTGGGCCGCGCGGTGCACGAGCACGAGGGCCGCGACCGCCGCGTCGCCGGACCGGTGCTGCTGAGCGCGCGCGGCATCGGCCGCGCACAGGTGGTGCGCGACGTCGACATCGACCTGCACGCGGGCGAAGTCATGGGCCTCGCGGGCCTGGTCGGCTCGGGCCGGACCGAGCTGGTGCGGCTGCTGTTCGGCGCCGACCGCGCGGACCGCGGCGAAATCTCCCTCTACGACGGCAAAGCCGGCACGCAGCCCGTGCAACGCGCCCGCAAAGGCTGGCGCTCGCCGATGCAGGCCATCCGCGCGGGCATCGGGCTGGTCACCGAAGACCGCAAGTCGCAGGGCCTGCTGCTGACGCAGCCGATCCGCGTCAACGCCACGCTGAGCGACCTGGGCGCGATCTCGCACGCCGGCTGGCTGCAGCGCGCCAAGGAACGCAGCATCGCGCGGCGCCTGGTGGAGCTGCTGCGCATCCGCTCGCGCAGCATCGAGCAGCCCGTGGCCACGCTGAGCGGCGGCAACCAGCAGAAGGTGGTGTTCGCGCGCTGGCTGCACCGCGAATGCAAGGTGCTGCTGCTCGACGAACCCACCCGGGGCGTGGACGTCGGCGCGCGCGCCGACCTCTATGCCGAACTCGACCGCATGACCGATGCGGGCAAGGCGCTGCTGATGGTGTCGAGCGACCTGCGCGAGCTGATGGCCATGTGCGACCGCATCGGCGTGATGAGCGCGGGCCGGCTGGTCGCGGTGTTCGAACGCGGCCAGTGGAGCGAGCAATCGCTGCTGGCCGCCGCATTCAGCGACGCGACAGGACGCGCCGCCACGCCGGCCACGGCGACCTCCCCCCTTTCCGATTCGAACCCGGCCCGAACGGCCACCGCCGAGACACCATGAACGCAGTCGCCCCGACATCCAACCCGCGCGCTTCCGCACTGAAGGGCCAGCTGGGCACCTACCTCGGCCTCACCCTCGTGCTCGTGGGCATGGTCGCGCTCTTCGGCTCGCTGAGCGAATACTTCCTGACGCGCGAGACCTTCATCTCGATCGCCAACGAAATCCCCGCGCTCGCCGTGATGGCGGTCGGCATGACCTTCGTGCTGATCATCGCGGGCATCGATCTCTCCGTGGGTTCGGTGCTGGCGCTCAGTGCGGCCGTCACAGCCGCCGCCATCCTCGAATGGAAGCTCTCGGTGCCGCTCGCCGCAGCGCTGGGCCTTGCCACCGGGCTCGCGTGCGGCACGGTGACGGGTGCGGTCTCGGTCGCCTGGCGGCTGCCGAGCTTCATCGTCTCGCTGGGCATGCTCGAAGCGGTGCGCGGCGGCGCCTACCTGGTCACCGATTCGCGCACGCAGTACGTGGGCGACGCCATCTCGGGCCTCGCCGCGCCCTGGATCGGCGGCATCTCCGCCGCCTTCGTGCTGGCGGTGGTGCTGGTCGTCGTGGGGCAGCTGGTGCTCACGCGCACGGTCTTCGGCCGCCACGTCGTGGGCATCGGCACGAACGAAGAGGCGATGCGCCTCGCGGGCATCGATCCGCGGCCGATCCGCATCATCGTGTTCGCCGCCACCGGCCTGCTGGCCGGACTCGCGGGCCTGATGCAGTCGGCGCGCCTCGAAGCGGCCGACCCGAATGCGGGCGTCGGCATCGAGCTGCAGGTGATTGCGGCGGTCGTCATCGGCGGCACCAGCCTCATGGGCGGGCGCGGCTCGGTGGTCAACACCTTCTTCGGCGTGCTGATCATCGCGGTGCTCGAGGCCGGGCTTGCGCAGGTCGGCGCCAGCGAACCGAGCAAACGCATCATCACCGGCGCGGTGATCGTGGTTGCGGTGATCATCGACACGCTGCGCCAGCGCCGTGCGGATCGTCGCCTGGCCTGAAGACGCAGAAAAAACAACGAGGAGCACACAGCCATGGCCACCATCAAGGACGTCGCACTGCGCGCGGGGGTTTCGGTGACCACCGTCTCGCACGTGGTCAACGACACGCGCCACGTGAGCGCCAAGGGACGCGAGCGCGTCGAGCTGGCCATCCGCGAGCTCGGCTACGTGCCCAACGCGATGGCGCGCAGCCTCAAGAGCAACACCACCTCGACGCTCGGGATGCTGATTCCGAACAGCTCGAACCCCTATTTCGCCGAGATCGTGCGCATCGTGGAAGACCGCTGCTTCGGCGCCGGCTACACGCTGGTGCTGTGCAACACCGACGACGAGCCCCATCGCCAGAGCGTCTACCTGCAGGTGCTGGCCGAGCGCCGCATCGACGGGCTGATCGTGGTGTCGACCGGCGACGACGACTCGCTCGTGACCCAGCTGCACGGCCTGCGCATTCCGACCGTGCTGGTCGACCGCGAAATCGCCGACCCGGCCTGCGACCTGGTGGAAACGGCCCACATGCAGGGCGGCCTGCTCGCCGTGCGGCACCTGCTGTCGCTCGGCCACAAGCGCATCGCCTGCATCGGCGGGCCGGTCGGCGTGATGCCGAGCGAGCAGCGCATCGAAGGCTGGCGCATGGCGCTGGCCGAAGCCGGCGCCACACCCGACATCGCGAAGGCCGACGCGCTGCTGTGGCGCGGCGGCTTCACGAGCCAGGGCGGCTACGAAGCGATGCACGCCATCCTGCGCACCGAACAGGCGCCCTCGGCCGTGTTCGTCTGCAACGACCTGATGGCCATCGGCGCCTTGCGCGCCGCGCATGAAAGCGGCGTGCGCGTACCGGACGATCTCTCGATCGTCGGCTTCGACGACATCGAGCTCTCGGCCTACACCAGCCCGGCGCTCACCACCGTGGCGCAGCCCAAGGAGCGCATCGGCGCGCTGGCGGTCGACATGCTGCTGGAGCGCGTGGGCGGCAAGCGGCGCGACGCGCGCAAGGTGGTGCTGCAGCCCGAGCTGCGCGTGCGCGCCTCGACCGCGCGCCATGCGAGCTTCCGCGAAGCCACCGCACCTTCTTCGCCCGCGTCCGCATCCGAGGCGCTGCCAACGGAAAACCGAAAGTCCCGCACCCCGTGAGTCCGAAGCCTTTTTCCAGCCACCCCCAGCCGCCGCGCATCGTGGTGCTCGGCAGCCTCAACATGGACCTGGTGCTGCGCGTCCCCCATGCACCGGCCGCAGGCGAAACCCTGCTCGGCCATTCGATCGCCAACATTCCCGGCGGCAAGGGCGCCAACCAGGCCGTGAGCTGCGCGCGCGAAGGCGGGCAGGTCCACATGATCGGCTGCGTGGGCCACGATGCCCACGGCCAGGCGCTGCGCGAATCCCTGGAGCGCGATGGCATCGACACCGCGGCGCTGCGCACGGTCGATGCCGAGCCCACGGGCACGGCGCTGATCCTGGTGGAAGACAGCGGCCAGAACCGCATCGTGACGATTCCCGGCGCCAATGCGCGGGTCGAGATCGACGAGGCGGCGCTGCGGCGGCAGTTGCAGGGCGCGGCCTTTTTCGTGACGCAGTTCGAGACGCCGATGGAACAGGTCGCACGCGCCATCTCGGTGGCGCACGAGGCGGGCTGCAAGGTGCTGCTCAACCCCTCGCCGGTGCAGGCCATCGCCGAGCCGCTCTGGCCGCGGATCGACACGCTGGTCGTGAACGAAATCGAAGCGCAGACGCTGTGCGGCCAATCGGCCGACAGCCCGCAGGAAGCCGCGTCGGCTGGCAAGGCATTGCGCGCCAAGGGCATCGCGCGCGTGGTCGTCACGCTCGGCGCGCGCGGCGCCGTGGCCATCGATGCCGACGGTGCGCGCCACCATCCCGCGCCGAAGGTGCAGGCGGTCGACACCACCGCCGCGGGCGACACCTTCCTCGGTGCACTGGCCGTGGCGCTGGGCGAAGGCCAGTCCTTCGACGAAGCCATCCGCCTGGGCATCCGCGCCGCTGCGCTGTGCATCCAGCAGCCCGGTGCCCAGCCTTCCATTCCGCAGCGCGAGGCCGTGCTGCGGAGCCCCTTGCCACCCGACTGGATCCCACTGTGAAACGCTCTTCCCTGCTGCATGCCGAACTCTCGCAAGTGATTGCCGCGCTGGGGCATGGCGACATGGTGGTCATCGGTGATGCAGGCCTGCCGATTCCGGACGGCCCGAAGCGCATCGACCTGGCGCTCACGCCTGGCATTCCGCGCGTCGCGGATGTGCTGAAGACCGTGCTGTCGGAGATGCAGGTGGAGCGCGCACTGCTGGCGCGCGAGGCCATGGCGCAACTGCCCGCAGGCACGCTGCCCGCATGGTGCGAGGGCCAGCTGGCCCTCGTGCCGGAGGCGATCTCGCACGAAGAACTCAAGCGCCTGAGCGCGAAGGCCAAGGCCGTGATCCGCACCGGCGAATGCACCCCCTACGCCAACATCGTCCTGTGCGCCGGTGTGACCTTCTGAGTTACTCGGACCGGTAGTTCGCGCCCACCGCCTGCCCCACCTTGAGCAGGTGCTCCACGCCCTGCACCACGATGCAGTTCATGCCGAAAGTGATGCTGCCGTCGACGCGCGCATCCGAGCGGTAGGTGCGCAGCACGTTCCCCACCTCGGGGCTGCTGACGGCGGTGGCCGGGTCGATGTCCGGGATCGGGCAGCGCGTGCAGGGCTTGACCGGCCGGAGCTCGGCCTCGCCCTCGCCGGTGGTGACGTGCAGCGCATCGACGCGGTCTTCGTCATGCGCCTCGATGCCGCCCAGCACGATGTTGGGGCGGAAGCGTTCGATGCCGACCGCATCGTGGCCCGCCGCCGCGAGCCTTTCGTTGAGTTCCGCCAGCGAACCCTCGCTGGCCACCAGCAGCGGGTAGCCGTCGGCGAACTGGTTCAGCGCCTCGGTGCCGCCGGTCCATTGGAGGCTCGACAGCCGCTTGTGCTCGGGGTCGAAGCGCACCAGCCGCAGGGTCTGCGGCCGGCCGGGCTCGGAGAGGAAATCGCTGAACCACTGGGCGGCGATGTCGCCCATGTCGTAGGCGGCCACCTCGTCTTTCCACACGCGCACGCGCACCGGCTTTTCCACCCGGTCGAAGGCGAGGTGAAGTGCCAGCATGCCGGGTGCGCGCAGCACCACCTCCATGTGCTTCATCTGCGGCTTGATCAGCGCCATGCGCGGCAGCTGGCGCTGCGTGACGAATTCGCCCTGGGCATCGACCACCATCCAGGCGCGGTCGAACTCGAGGCCGGTTTCGGTCAGCAGCATTTCGTTCAGTTCGACGCCGGCACACGACTTGACGGGGTAGACGAACAGGCGTGCGATGGTGGCTTCGAGGTCGAAAACGGGCTGCGACACGGTGGGGGCTCCTTGGAAATCGACCGCGATTGTCCCGCATCGGGGCCGGAGGAGGTCTTGGCGTTTCGAGGGGAAAGGCGTTAAAACTGCGCGCTACGCCCTCCTCAAGAGAACGCATCCGCATGGCCGACGAACTGAAAGAACAGCAGATTCCCATGTCCGGGCAGGTCCTGATGCCCACCGGCCTCGCGGCGCTGGTGAGGATCCCGGTTCCCGGCACCAACCTGTGCATCGAGCTCGACCCGCGCGGGTGGGTGCCCAAGGGCGGCTCGACCTCCACGCTGTTCTTCCAGGACATCAAGGGCAAGAAGCACCTGCGGCTGGACTATGGCTTCAACGTCAAGACCAACTCGGTGAACTACCACTGGAATGCCAACAACAACACCGGCCATTTCGGCTTCGGCGACCACCAGGTCGCGGGGCCGGCGGGCAAGTATGTCTACCAGGCGGCCAAGTACTTCAAGTGGGGCGGACGCATCATCGGCATCGTGGGCGTCACGCTCGATGCGGTCTCCATCGTCCAGGCAGACCGGCCGATGCGCCGCGCCACCGAAGTGGTGTCGGCCTGGGCGCTGGCACGGGTCGGGTGCCTGGCCGTCGGCGAATACGGAGCGGGCCTGGGCACGGCGGGCGGGCCCTACGGCATCGCGGCGGGCGGCATCGGCGGCTGCCTGATCGGCGGCGTTGCGGGCTACTGGGCCGGCGAGAAAGCTGCGCAGGCCGCCTTCATCGTCTACGACTGGGCCGACGAGACGGTCTTCACGCCCTTGCTGCGCGCGGCCGAGTTCGAAGTCAATGCCTTCATGAACGAACTGGGAACGCCGCGATGGTAGGCCGCATCGGGCTGCACACCGTTCACGCCAGCCTGCCGCCGGCCCTGGAGCTCGGGCAGCTCGGCGCAGGCCAGTCGATGCTGCTCGTGCAGATCGACGATGCGGACGATCACGCGCTCGACGCCCTGCACCTCGCCATTGCCGAGGCCTTCGTGGCGCTGGGCCGCGTCACCTTTCTGGAAGACGTCGACCGGCCCACGCTCGGCACGCTGTGGCGCAAGCTGTGGAGCCCGGGACACCGGAGCGGCGAGGCCGCGTGGACGCCCGAGGAAGAAGGCACGCGGCATCGCCGCATCGCGCTGCGCAGCGCGTTCGGCGCGGCGGGCGCCGTCGGCACCGCGCCGGTGGAACTGGGCCTGACGTCGACCGTCCGGCCCGAGGTCGCGGTGCGGCTGTTCGAGTTTTCGGGATGGTTCCAGGGCGCGCAGCTGGTGCTGCTTTCGAAGGCGGCCGCGCCCGGCGTCGACGACCGCTTCGTTTGCGGGCTGGCGGCGGAGAAGAACTGGTCGGTGCTGGACGCGCTGCCGGCCGAAGACCGTATCTCGGCCGCGGCCTTTCCCGGCGTGGACGGCGCCCTGATGGGCGTCATCGCGCTCTCGGGCACCGATCCGCAAGGCATCACCGACGCATTGACGGAACGCTTCGCCGCGCATGGCCTGCCCTGGCAGGTGCATTCGCCGGCCGAAACGCTGGCGCGCTACGGCCACGCGCCGACGCAAGGCACCTGACGGCGCATCAGCCCCTCGCCGGGCGGGGGGCACGAAAACGGGGCCGCAACGCAACTCCTACAATCGTCCGATGGCCCTCCCCCCAGAAGTTTGCATTCGCGGCGCCGGCATCGTCGGCCGCACGCTGGCCCTGCTGCTCGCGCGCGAGCGTGTGCGCGTCGCGCTGGTGGTGCCGCCGGCCACGCAGGGCAAGCAGGACATCCGCGCCTACGCGCTCAACACCGCCTCCAGGACCCTGCTCGAATCGCTGCGCGCCTGGCCCGACGCGGCCCACGCCACGGCGGTGCGCGAGATGCTCGTGCATGGCGACGAAGGCGGCCGCGTGCAGTTCAGCGCCGCAAGGCAGAAGGTCGATGCGCTGGCCTGGATCGTCGATGTGCCGGCGCTCGAGCAGCAGCTGGCCGATGCGGTCCGCTTCCAGCCCCTGATCGAGGTCGTGGCCGCGCCCGTGTCGGCACCGCTCACGGTGGTGTGCGAAGGCAAGGCCAGCACCACGCGCGAATCGCTCGGCGTGAGCTACGAAGTGACGCGCTATCCGCAGCATGCGATTGCGGCGCGGCTCGAGGCCGCGGAGTCGCACGACGGCATCGCGCGCCAGTGGTTCAACGACAAGGGCGAAGTGCTCGCGCTGCTGCCGCTCGGCGGCACGCACGGCAGGACGGTGGCCCTGGTGTGGTCGGTCGACCAGCTGCGCGCGCCGGCCCTGCTCGCGCAGGGCGACGAAGAATTCAACGCCGCCGTGAGCGAGGCCAGCCATGGCGCGCTCGGTGCGCTCAAGCTCACGAGCGAGCGTGCGGCCTGGCCGCTCGCGCGCGCCATGGCCGACCGCTGGACCGGCGCGATGCCTGGGCAGACAGCCCAGTCGTGGGCGCTGGCGGGCGACGCCGCCCACACGGTGCACCCGCTCGCGGGCCAGGGCCTGAACCTCGGCCTGGCCGATGCGGCCGAGTTGGCCGAGGTGATCAAGACCCGCGATTACTGGCGCAGCGTGGGCGATGCGCGCCTGCTGCGCCGCTACGAACGCGCCCGCCGCGCCGACGTGCTGCAGATGAGCCTCGCGACCGACGGCCTGCAGCAACTGTTCTCGCACAACCTGGGCCCACTTCCTGCCTTGCGCAACTGGGGCATGCGCGGCTTCGACCGCACGCGCCTCGTCAAGCACTGGATCACCGCGCAAGCCATGGGCTTGAAAGCATGACGCTCCACACTCGAACGGATCTCCCGATGACTTTCGCACGCAATCTTCTTCTCGCCGCCTGCACGCTGGGCGCGGTCGCCGCCGCCACGGCCGGCGAGGCCGAGATCCGCAAGAACCTTCCGGCACGCATTCCGCAGTTCCCGGCCATCGACGAAGTCGCCAAGTCGCCCGTGCCGGGCCTCTATGAAGTGCGCGTCAACGGCGCGCAGATCTTCTACACCGACGAGCAAGGCAACTACCTGATCCAGGGCAGCCTGATCGACGTGAAGTCCCGCAAGAACCTCACCGAGGAACGCGTGGAGAAGCTCAGCGAAGTCGCCTTCGACAAGCTGCCCCTGCAGGACGCGATCAAGATCGTGCGCGGCAACGGCAAGCGCAAGCTGGCGGTGTTCGAAGACCCGAACTGCGGCTACTGCAAGCGCTTCGAGAAGGACATGAAGACGGTCGACAACGTCACCGTCTACCTGTTCCTCTACCCCGTGCTCGGCGCCGACTCGACCGTCAAGTCGCGCGACATCTGGTGCAGCAAGGACAAGGGCAAGGCCTGGAACGACTGGATGGAAGCCAGCGCCAAGCCCGCCACCGCCGCAGCAAGCTGCGACGTGGCAGCCCTGCAGCGCAACGTCGAGTTCGGCCGCAAGTACAACATCACCGGCACGCCCACGCTGATCTTCAGCAACGGCACCCGCACGCCGGGCGCCATCCCCGCAGAGCAGGTCGAGAAGCAACTCGCCGCCGCAGCCAGCTGATGGCGACGAAAGCCGTTGCCCGGCGCGCTGCTGCCGCGCCCCTCGCAGGCGTGCGTTACCGCATCGAATGCGCGGACCTGCATGCGCATCTCTTCGCCGTCACGCTGACCATCGACGCACCCGCCGCCGAGCAGCGCGTGACGCTGCCGGTATGGATTCCGGGCAGCTACCTCCTGCGCGAGTTCGCCAAGAACCTGCAGGGCCTGCGCGCCACGCAGGGACGCCGCAAGCCCGCGCTGACGCAGGTCGACAAATGCAGCTGGCTGGTCGATTGCACGCCGGGCCAGCCGCTGGTGCTGCACTACCAGGTCTGCGCCTACGACAACTCGGTGCGCACCGCCTGGCTCGACGCCGAGCGCGGCTTCTTCAACGGCACCAGCCTGTGCCTGCGGGTCGAAGGACAGACCGAAGCGCCTCATGCGCTGGAGATCGTCGCGCCCGCATCGACGGCCGACGGTGCCAGCTGGTCGTGCGCCACCGCGCTGGTGCCTTCGAAGACCGACAAGCACGGCTTCGGCAGCTACCAGGCGTCCGGCTACGACGAACTGGCCGACAGCCCGGTCGAAATGGGTGCCTTCTGGAGTGCCGAGTTCGAGGCCTGCGGCGTGCCGCACCGCTTCGTGATCGCGGGTGCCGCGGCCTCGTTCGACGGCGAGCGGCTGATCGCCGACACCCAGGCGATCTGCGAAGCCGAGATGCGCTTCTGGCACGGTGACAGGGTAGGCAAGCGCGGCGGGCCGAAGCCGCCGATCGATCGCTACGTCTTCATGCTCAACGCGGTCGACGACGGCTACGGCGGTCTCGAGCACGGGCATTCCACCGCGCTGATCTGCAACCGCCGCGACCTGCCGCAGCGCGGCGAGAAGAAAAAGCAACCCGATGGCTACGTCACGCTGCTGGGCCTGATCAGCCATGAGTACTTCCACACCTGGAACGTCAAGCGGATGCGCCCGGCGGAGTTCTCCCGCTACGACTACAGCCGCGAGAACTACACGCAGCTGCTGTGGTTCTTCGAGGGCTTCACGAGCTACTACGACGACCTGCTGCTGCGGCGTGCGGGCCGCATCGACGATGCGGCCTACCTGCGCCTGCTCAACAAGACCATCAACCAGGTGATGCAGACGCCGGGGCGCCTCGTGCAGCCGGTGGCCGACGCGAGTTTCGACGCCTGGGTCAAGTACTACCGCCAGGACGAGCAGACGCCCAACAGCACGGTGAGCTACTACACCAAGGGTGCGCTGGTGGCGCTGTGCTTCGACCTCACGCTGCGCCACGAAGGCAAGGGCTCGCTCGACGATGTGATGCGCCACCTGTGGACGCTCGGCAGCGGCGGGCCGATCAGCGAAGCCGACATGGCGGCAGCGCTCGAAGCCGTGGGCGGCCGCTCGTATGCAGCGGAACTCGCACGCTGGGTGCATTCGACCGAGGAGCTTCCGCTGGCGCAGCTGCTGCGCGCGCACGGCGTGGCCACGCTCGAAGACCCGTCGCAGCTGGCCCAGGTATTGGGCCTGCGCGTGGCCGAGGCCAACGGCAGCGTGCAGGTCAAGGTGGTGCTGCGCGGCGGTGCGGCCGAGAAGGCCGGTTTCTCCGCCCACGACGAATGGATCGGCATCGAGCTGCCCGCCGCCGGCAAGAAGGGCCAGCAACGGCCTGCGCAGGCGTGGCGCATCGCCAAGCTCGACGACCTGGCGCTGTACCTCGGCGACGCAACCAAATGCACGGCCATCGTCGCGCGCGACCGCAAGCTGCTGAGGCTGCCGCTGGTGCTGCCCACGGGCGTGACCACCTGGCGCCTGTTCACGCACGACGCCGCGAAAGTCACGGGCTGGCTCGCCGGCTAGGCTCTCCCCCAGGCTTCGCGCACTTCGTGTCGCTTCGCCCTCCCCTACCGGGGGCAACACCTGCGGCCCGGCAGAGCCGGTTCCGCGGTGTTTCACGAAGGGACTACCTCGCGGTTTCTGTCGCAGCGGGGGTTCGCACGAACAGCATCGGCTGCGGCTCGCCCACCAGCACGCAAGGCTTGCCCGTACGCCGGCAGTGGTCCTGCACGCGCCAGTAGGCGCCGTGGCTCACGCAGCCGGTCTGGCAAATCACGAGGTCGGCCGCGCGCAGGCCGGCTTCGAGCGCAAGGTCGTCGGCGTCGTCGCCGCCGTCGTGGTGCAGGTAGCGCCCGCCGGCGATTTCGACCAGCTGGCGTGCCAGCGACGGCGCCTCTTCTTCGCGGCCGACGCACAGCACGGCCTTTGCGCGCAGATCGGCCGGCGCCGGCCCTGCCGGAATGACAGGGCGCCGGCGGCCGGGTGCCAGCAGCGCATGAAGGCGCTTCGGCAGCGCGCCGCCGACGGCCGCACGCGCCGCCAGCTCTTCCCGGACGATCGCAATCGCCGAATCGCGCGCGACCAGCGCGCCGCGCAGGCGCACGATCTGCGCCTCGAGCCGCTCGACGATTGCGGCCTGCTCGGCCAGCAGGCGCGAGCAGCGCTCCTGCGCCCGGGCATACGCCCGCAGCAACACGGCATGTTCTTGCATCGGGAACTCCATGGCGCTCATTCTAGATGAGAGTAATTCTCAATTGAAAGGGTATGGGTGTCAGCAGGCAGGAGGCCTTGCTCGGTATAGTGGCCCGGACAGATTTTTCCCACCTCTCCCGGAGACAGCGACACCATGAGCTACGAAAACATCGAAGTGCGGACCGAAGCAGGCAAGGTCGGCATCGTCACCCTCAATCGCCCCAAGGCCCTCAATGCGCTCAACGATGCGCTGATGACCGAGCTGGGCCAGGCGCTCAAGGCCTTCGACGCCGACGAGGCCATCGGCTGCATCATCCTGACGGGCAGCGAGCGCGCCTTCGCGGCCGGCGCCGACATCGCCGCGATGGCCAAGTACAGCTTCATCGACACCTACAAGGGCGACTACATCACGCGCAACTGGGAAACCATCCGCTCGATCCGCAAGCCCGTGATCGCGGCGGTGAGCGGCTTTGCGCTGGGCGGCGGCTGCGAGCTCGCGATGATGTGCGACTTCATCATCGCGGCCGACAACGCGAAGTTCGGCCAGCCCGAAATCAAGATCGGCGTGATCCCCGGCGCCGGCGGCACGCAGCGCCTGCCGCGCGCGGTGGGCAAGAGCAAGGCGATGGACGTGGCGCTCACCGCCCGCATGATGGACGCCGCCGAAGCCGAGCGCGCGGGCCTCGTGAGCCGCGTGGTGCCCTTTGAAAAGCTGGCCGACGAAGCGCTCGGCGCGGCGCTGGTCATCGCGGGCTACTCGCAGATCGCGGTGATGGCGGCCAAGGAATCGGTCAACCGTGCCTTCGAGAGCGGCCTGAGCGACGGCGTGATGTTCGAGCGCCGGCTGTTCCACGCGCTGTTCGCCACGGCCGACCAGAAGGAAGGCATGGACGCCTTCCTCAACAAGCGCCAGCCGGATTTCAAGAACGCCTGACGGCGTTGGGGTTGCGGCGCGCGCTGCTAGCGCGTCAGCAGGGCCCGCAGTGCGGCGAGCGTCTGCGCCGGCGGCGTGCCGACCGATGCGCCGCCGCCGGGTTGCGGCGTCCAGCGCACCTGATCGCCCGCGATCTCGAGCACGGCGATCAATGTGCTGCCCTGGTAGAGCGACAGGCGCGCCTCGACCGGTGCGGCCAGTTGCGCGTCGACTGCCGTGGCCGAACGGGCCACCGCGTTCACCAGCGCGGCCAGCCCTTCGATGTCGCCGCGCGCGTGGCGCATGCCCACGCCGTCGCGCGTGACGTCGAAGGACGTCCAGCGGTCCAGCGCCGAGAACGATGACGCGCCGGCCGGCGCTCTTGCGGCCTTGGCGGCAGCTGCGGCGCGTGGCGGCGGCGCATCGCGCAGGGCGCCGGAGGCTTCGGCGTTCGCGCTGCTGCCCCCCCGTGCAATGGACGCGGACGCGCTGTCCGTCGACTCACGGCGCGGAGCTGCCGCTCCCGGTGCGACAGGCGCAGCCGCGATCGCGGGCGGCGTTCTGTCGGGCTCGGCGATGGAAGGAGGCGCCGCCGATGGCGCAGGAGCGGCGGCATAGCCACTGCTGCGTCTCTCCAACGCCCTTTCATCCTGCGCGCCTTCACTTTTTTGGCGCGCGCGTGCAGCTTGCTCGGCGATGCCCGGCGCGACCGTCGCAGGTGCAGGCAGGGGTGCCGGCGCTTGCGCAGCAGCCGGCGCGGGAGGCGGCAACGGCGGCGACTCCGGAGGGGTCCGGTTGATCTCGGGCGCAGGGTCGGCCTGTTTGCGGGCAGGTGCCGGCACCGGCCGGCGGACTGCATCCGCCGTGCCGCGGTCTTGCGCTTCCTTGGCCGAATCGCGCGCCGGTGCTGCAGGGGCTTCAGCCACTGGCGCTGCCGGTGCCTGCTGCGCAACGATGGCGGGGCTGGACGCCTGCGGCGCCGGCTCTGCCGAAGGCGGCGTGGGCGCCGCAGCGGGTGCCGGCGTTGCCGCGCCGCCGACCCTCGCCTCGCCATCGAGCCTGGCATCGGGAATCGGCTCGCGGTGCCAGAGCACGGCCACGAAGGTGGCCACGAGCACGGTGGCGAAGGCCGCATTCCAGGGCATGCGGGCATGCGTGCCGTCGCCTCCGAACAGCCGGCGCCACCAGGGCGCGGCATTCGCATGGTTCGCGGCGGAAGCCGGCGCCGGCGCGGCCGCAAGGTTGTGCGCCATCTTCCGGATCGCGTCGCGCGTGCGCGGGTCGGGCGCCGCATCGCGGTCGGGCGCATGGTCGAGCGCGCGGCGCAGCACCGGATCGCGAAGGTCGTCGTCGCCGTTGAAATCGACGGTGTTGTTGTTGTCTTTGCCGTTGCTCATGCGCGCTGCTCCAGCACCGACAGATAGCGTTCCATGCAGCCGCGCAGCTTCTGAAGGCCGTAGCGCAGGCGGCTGCGCACCGTCTCGAAACCGATCTCCAGGCTCGCCGCCAGGGCCTCGACCGTCAGGCCGTCTTCGTGGTGCAGCAGGAACGCGGCACGCTGCTCGGCCGGCAATTCGTCGAGGCAGGCCAGCAGGCGGCGGCCGGCGGCGCGCCAGAACGCGAGCTCCTCGGCGGAGGGATGGGAAGCGGCATCGACGGCGCCGCGCACGCCGCGCTCGAGCGTGGGCACGGCATCGCCGTCGTCGTCCGGATGGACGTCGAGCGCCACCTCGCGCCCGCTCACGCGCAGCCGGTCCATCGCCAGGTTGTGCGCGATCGTGAAGGCCCAGGTGCGCCAGGTGGCGCCCTGCGGCGAGAAGCTGTCGCGCGCCGAGATGATCCGCACCCAGGTGTCCTGGAACACCTCGTCGGCCTGGGCCGCGAGCCGTGCGCCCAGCAGGCGCCGGACGAAGCGGAACAGCCCGCCTTCGTGGCGCGCATAGAGCACGTCGAACGCGGCGGCGTCGCCGTGCGCGTAGGCCAGCATCAACTGGTCGTCGGGCATGGCGTCGCGCTCGGTGGCGGCTTTGGCGGAAGGGGCGCGTGGAAGCGCGGACATCGGCGGATTTTCACCCGAGCTTGTACGGGCGGCGGACGGCATCGGGGTTCGCCTCCATAAAAAAGTCACGCGGCCTGACCCCGCGGCTGCGGGCCGGCCGTATCAGCCTGCACCCACAACCCGGAGTCCTTCCATGGCCCTGCCCCTCGCCCCCCGTTTTCGCCACCCGCTGGTCGCGCTGCTGTGTGCCCAGTTTCTGCTGACCGCCTGCGGCGCCACCGAGCCCCCGGCCGTTAGGGCCAGCACCACGCGCTGGCCCCAGCCCGCCTTGCAGGTGACGCAGACCGAGCCGAACTTCCAGGCGCCATCCGCCACGCATTGCGCACGGCCGGTGCAGACCCATGAGACGCCGGGCACGAGGAACACCGCCCAGCTGGAAAGACGCGGGCTCGCCGATGCGGCGGCGGGCGCGAGCCTCGACGCCCCGCCGGCGGTTGCGCCGCGCAAGCCTTCGGCGCCCGCCGCGGCCAGTGCGAAGGCCTACGGCGCGACCGCCGGCGAACTGGCGGCGGCCTTGCCGTCCGTCGCGGAGGCACCGCCTCCCGCAGCGGCCGCAGTGCCGGCCGCGCCCGCGCCCCGTACCAGCAGCACGTCGCCGAGCCAGGCCGCACGCCCGGCCCACGAGCCCGTCACCGCCGGCATGGTCGACGACAACGCCGACTTCAACGAATACCTGAACTTCCGCGGCCGCACCCAGGTGCCCCACCGCGAACGCGACATCGGCATGCGCTACCTGCTCCAGGTGCGCGATGCGCGCGGCGCGGTGGTGCCCGATGCCGAAGTGGCGGTGCGGGCGCCAAACGGCGCCGCCATGTGGGCCCGCACCGACGCCGGCGGGCGCGCCTGGCTGCATCCGAACGCCTTCGACGCTTCGCGCAGCCGGATGTACGAAGTCACGGTCCGCAAGAACGGCCGGCAGAGTACCGCCTTTCTGCAGCGCGACCAGAAGCACGCGGTCGACGTCGTGCTCGACAGGCCGGGCGCTGCGCCTGCGCGCGCCCAGCTCGACCTGGTTTTCCTGATCGACGCCACCGGCTCGATGGCCGACGAGATCGCCAAGCTCAAGGGCACGCTGCGCACCATCGCCGACGAAGTGGCACGGCTGCCGAGCCGCCCCGACACCTGCTTCGGCCTGGTGGCGTACCGCGACCGCACCGACGACTTCATCGTTCGCCGCCACGATTTCACCAACGATCTCGGCGCCTTCCAGGGTGTGCTCGATGCGCTGCAGGCCGCGGGCGGCGGCGACTACCCCGAGGCGATGAACGAGGCACTGAACGAGACCGTCCACAAGCTGAGCTGGCGCGGCACCGGCACCACCCGCCTCGTGGTGCTGCTGGCCGACGCCCCGCCGCACCTCGACTACGGCGGCCCGCAGTACGACGACGACATGGTCGCGGCGCTGGGCAAGGGCATCAAGGTGTTCAGCGTGGGCGCCTCGGGACTCGACAGGCAGGGCGAATACATCCAGCGCCAGATCGCCCAGTACACCGGCGGGCGCTTCGTGTTCCTGACCTACAAGGAGGGCGCGAACCCCGCGAGCGGACCGGGTTCGCAGACGGTGCACGACGTCGGCAACTACTCGGTCCAGACGCTGGACCGGCTGATCGTTCGGCTGGTGTCGGAAGAATTGGGCAAGTTGCCGTCAGGTGGTTGAACTGGTCCCACGGACTGGGCTATAATTTTGGGCTCGGCGCAAAACGCTGAAACGGCTCTTTAGCTCAGTCGGTTAGAGCGATGGAATCATAATCCACAGGTCCGCGGTTCGAGTCCGTGAAGAGCCACCAAAATCAAAAAGCCTTGCAAGTCAACGACTTGCAAGGCTTTTTTCTTGCAAGCGCGCATGTGAGCGACAATCCGCGCCGATGCCCCAGCCGTCTCACGCCCCACCGAACAGGCTCGCCGTCCGCGCGGGCATGGCACGCCCCGGCGTGGGGCTGATCCGCTGGGCGCTGCTGTGGTTCGTGCTGTCGCTCGGCGTGGCGATCGCCTCGCCGGTGGTTCATCCGCTGGCGATGGAGTTGGTCTGCGCGGGCAGCGGCTCGGTCAAGGCCATCGTGCACACCGACGACGGTGCGCAGGAGCTGGGCGCCGGCCACCTCGACTGCCCGCTGTGCATGCTCGGCGCTGCGCCGCCCGCCACGCCCGGCGTCTGGCTGCCGGCGGTGGTTCCCGCGGTCCATGCGGCCACGCCGACCGCGTCCTCGCACATTGCCGCCGTCACCGCCGCGCCGCTCCCGGCGCGCGGGCCGCCCTCCCTGCTCTCCTGATCCGCCTCCGGTTCCTGCGCATGTGATTCCGCCGCCTCGAAGGTGGCTGACACATCGCGCGTTCCCGCCATTCATGCGTCGGCGCACTGCGCGGGCGCCAGAGAGAGAGCTTTCATGCACACGACACGACCTCAACCGCTTTCACGCCGCCATCTGCTCATCGCCGGCACCAGCCTCGCCGCGTTGTCGCTCACCGCCTGCGACAAGGTGCTGCCCGTGCGCTTCCACGGCATCGACATCACCGGCGCCAACTATGCGCAGGACTTCCGGCTCACCGACCCCGACGGCCACGAGCGCACCGTGGCCGATTTCAAGGGCAAGGCCGTGATGCTGTTCTTCGGCTTCACCCAGTGCCCCGATGTCTGCCCCACCGCGCTGGTGCGCGCCGCCGAGATCCGCAGGATGCTCGGCGCCGACGGCGAACGCCTGCAGGTGATCTTCGTCACCGTCGACCCGGAACGCGATTCGCCCGTCGTTCTGAAGGCCTACACGCAGGCCTTCGACCCGAGCTTTCTCGGGCTCTACGGCGACCCGCAAAAGACCAGCGAGACAGCCAAGGCCTTCAAGGCGTTCTACAAGAAAGTGCCCACCGGCTCTTCCTACACGATGGACCACTCGGCCTTCAGCTACGTGTTCGATCCGGCAGGAAAGATCCGGCTCGCGCTGCGCCACGAGCAGGGCGCACAAGAATGCGCCGAAGACCTGCGCAAGATTCTCATCAAGACAACGGCCTGACTTTCAATCCAAGGAGATTTTTTCCCATGACACCCATTGCCCGCATCCTCGCCCTCTCCGCCGCCTCGTTCCTCGTGACCGCGGCCCAGGCGCAAGTCACCGTCAAGGAGGCCTGGGTCCGCGCCACCGTGCCGCAACAGCAGGCCACCGGCGCGTTCATGCAGCTCAGCGCCGCGCAGGACACGAAGCTGGTGTCCGCCAGTTCGCCCGTCACGCCGATCGTCGAAGTCCACGAGATGGCCATGCAGGACGGCGTGATGCGGATGCGGCAGGTGCCGTCCCTCGCGCTGCCTGCCGGCAAGACGGTCGAGCTCAAGCCCGGCGGCTATCACGTGATGCTGCTCGACCTCAAGCAGCAGGTGAAGGAAGGCGACACGGTGCCCCTGACGCTGGTGTTCGAGGGCAAGGACGGCAAGCGCGAATCGCTGGAGGTGAAGGCGCCCGTGCGTGCGTTGAATGCGTCGGCGAAGCCTGCCGCGGCGCATGGCGAACACAAGCACTGAGGGCGATCGGCTGGCGTGAGCCAAGCGGGGCCTTCACCGCAGCGCCACTCATCCAGGCGTTGAGCCCGTCGCCGTGCAAACGCGATTGCGGCCTCCCGTCTTGGCCGCGTACAGCGCCTTGTCGGCAGCCTGGATCAGTTCCTTCGGCTGCCCCTTGCCCGGCACGGGACTGAACGCCTCCACGCCGGCACTCAATGTCACGAAGCCGTCCGCGGCGCCGGTGTGCTCGATCTTCAGCGCCTGCACTGCGCTGCGGATCCGCTCCGCCAGGACGGCGGCGCCCGCCACGTCGGTGTGCGGCAGCAGCACCGCCAGTTCCTCCCCGCCATACCGGGCCGCAAGGTCTCCCGGACGCCGGGACGCGAGGCTCGCGACCGTGCGGCCGATCGATTGCAGGCACTCGTCGCCGGCCGCATGGCCGTAGATGTCGTTGTACTGCTTGAAGCAATCGACATCGATCAATATGAGCGCCAGGGTGCTTGCTTCGCGCGTGGCCCGGCTGAACTCGGTGTCGAGCGTCACGTCGAACTGCCGGCGGTTCGCGAGCCCGGTGAGGCCGTCCTCCATGGCCAGCGTATTGAGGGTCTTGTTCAGCTTCTCCAGCGCATCGCGCGCCTGGCGCAACTCGCCCTCGGCATGGATCCGCAACGCCATCTGCTTGACCAGGCGCCATCCCACGAACCCGACCAGCGACGTCAGGAGGATGACGCCTCCGGTATGCCAGAGCGTGTCGCGCCACCAGGCGACCAGGATTTCGTCCTTGGACAAGGCCGCGGTGACGAACAAGGGATAGTTGGCAAGACGCCGGAAGCTGTTCAGGCGCGTCACACCGTCCTGGGCCGACTTGATATAGGCCGTTCCGACCGGACCGCGGGCAACGTAGGTGCGGAAGAATTCGGCGCCCACCACGTTCTTGCCGACCATCTCGGCGCTGTACGGGCGGCGCGTCATCATCGTCCCGTCTTCAAGCACCAACGCAACCGCACCGGCCTCGCCGATGTCGAGGCTGTCGTAGAACTTCATGAAGAAGTCGATGTCGATCGTCGCGAGCACCACCCCGGCGAAGCTGCCGTCCGCGTGGTTGATGCGCCGTGAAACGGGAACGAGCAACTCGCCGGTGGTCCGGCTTTTCACCGGGATGCCGATGTGCGGCCCTCGCTCCTCGTGCGCACGATGAAAGACGAAGTACTCCCTGCCCGCATTGTTCAGGTTTTGCGGCGGGACCTGCCGCGAGTTGGCAACCCAGTTTCCGTTCTCGTCGTAGATGTGCATCCCGTCGAGCTGCGGAAGCTCGGCGACCCGCATGGCGAGCACCTTGCGAAGCCGCTCGACAGCCGCCGGGCCGGTGCCGTCATGCTCGACGCGCTCGACGATGCCCACCAGCGCCGTATCGGCCTTCTTGATCGCGTCGTCCGCCTGCTGCGCCATGGCGCGTGCGAGGTTTTCCGTCGCAACGCTCATTTGCCGAAGCTGCACCTCGCGCGCGTGCCAGCTGTTCCAGCAGTCGATGGCCACGAGCGTGAAGCAGACGATGGCCACGAAGGCCATCGTGCGAAAGGCGATGGAGGGTCGGCGAAACACTCGTACTTTCGGAGTAATGAAGTCGTGGAGGTCCTTCCCGACTTTGACACATCTCCGACGACGGTCTTTTTCCCCGTCCGGCGCCCCTGCCTATTCAACAGGCAACGTGGTGGGAACCCCCGCCAATCCTCGCTCTGCCACCTCGCCTCCTCCGACAACTCACAGAGTTGTCCACAGAAAAATCGAACAAGTCATCAAACTGACTTCACCGCGACATATCCCTTGAACTGTTCCCGCAGCCTGGTCTTCAGCAGCTTGCCGGTGGCTGTATGCGGCAGGCTGTCGACGAAAGCCACGTCATCCGGCAGCCACCACTTCACCACGCGCCCGGAGAGGAAAGTGAGCAGTTCCTCGCCCGTCACCTCCGCGCCCGCGCGCTTCACCACGATGAGCAGCGGGCGCTCCTGCCACTTCGGGTGCGCAATGCCGATCACCGCCGCCTCGGCCACGGCCGGGTGCGCGCTCGCGGCGTTCTCCAGGTCGATGGAAGAAATCCACTCGCCGCCGGACTTGATGACGTCCTTCGCACGATCGACCAGCTGCACGTAGCCGTCCTCGTCGATGTTGGCCACGTCGCCCGTCGGGAAGAAGCCCTCGGCATCGAGCACCGGGCCGCCCTCGCTCTTGAAGTAGCCGCTCGCAATCCACGGGCCGCGCACATGCAGGTGGCCGAAAGCCTTGCCGTCGTGCGGCAGGCGCTGGCCGATCTCGTCGACGATCTTCAGCTCCACGCCCCAGACGCCGCGGCCCTGCCGCATCTTCACGCGCATCTGCGCCTCCTTCGGCATCGACAGGTGCTTGGGCAGCAGGTTGCCGATCACGCCGATGGGGCTGGTCTCGGTCATGCCCCAGCCCTGCACGAAATCGGCGCCGAAGTCGCGCTCGAAACGTTCGATCATGCTGCGCGGCGTGGCGGCACCGCCCACGCCGATGCGCTTCAGGCCGATGGCGCGCGTGTCGATCTCGGGGTGCGCATCGAAATACTGGAACAGCATCAGCCAGATGGTGGGCACGGCCTGCGAGAAGCCGACCTTCTCGTCGCGCATCAGTTCGTACAGGCTCTGGCCGTCCATGTGCGGACCGGGCATCACGACCTTCGCACCGGCCATCGCGGCCGCGTACGGCATGCCCCACGCATTGGCATGGAACATCGGCACTGCAAGCAGCAGCGTCATCTGCGAGTTGACGCCGAAGGTGTCGGGTGCGCACTCCATCAGCGAGTGCAGCACGGTGGAACGGTGCGAATACAGCACGCCCTTGGGGTTGCCGGTGGTGCCCGAGGTGTAGCAGAGCGACGAGGCGGTGCGCTCGTCGAACTCGGGCCAGGTGTAGTCCTCGCTTTGCGCAGCGATCAGCTCGTCGTAGCACAGCAGGTTCGGCACGTCGATGGCGGGCATGTGCGCGCGGTCGGTCATGGCGATGAAGGCGCGCACCGTCCTGAGCCGGGGCGCCAGCTTCTCGACCAGCGGTGCGAAGGTGGTGTCGAAGAACAGCACCTTGTCTTCGGCATGGTTGACGATTTAGGGCCTGTTCACACTACGCAAGGGGTCGCGTTGCTTCGCAAAGGGGTTGGCTGCAAGGCGCCCGCGCGCAGCAAGGCTGGTGCCTTGCAAGCGCGGGCAACGCCGCAGACAGCCCCTTTGCGAAG